>Ga0209570_1000050_pt1 | contig 349550 bp, 323 predicted proteins | sample EBPBio172007_DNA_FD_185861 | JGI IMG/M metagenome (GOLD analysis project Ga0209570, IMG submission 185861) | Wastewater treatment Type I Accumulibacter community from EBPR Bioreactor in Madison, WI, USA - Reactor 1_9/17/2007_ DNA (SPAdes)... | ecosystem: Engineered > Bioreactor > EBPR >... | reverse complement strand
CATCCTCTGCTTATTTGTCGTGTTTAATACTTGTTATTCAATATAAAAAAACAGCAACAGAGTATGCTCTCGCATTCTGTTGCTGCTGTTTTGTGTAGAATACTGTCTTAACTTAATGACATTGGCTATTCGCCAGTTTTTCTTTTTTTGAATTATTGGATCGAAACCACATCGTAGCCAGCGTCTTCGACTACTTCTTTCAACACGGCGCCGTCAACTTCTTCAGAGAGTTCGACGATCGCTTTCTTCGCTGAAAGATCCACTTCTACTGACGATACGCCTGCGAGACCTCCTAAAGCCTTCTCAACACGCATTTTACAGTGATTGCAGCTCATGCCTTCTATCATCATTTCCTTTTTCATTTCATTTCCTCCATAGTAAATCTGATGACCATACGCCATTCTAAATTTCTATATTTCTATATTTCTATATTACTACAATATTGAAGATTTTTCCAGGGACGTAAATTTCCTTTACAATCGTTTTACCGTCTGTAAACATTTTGATTTTATCATCAGAAAGCGCTAATGATTTCGCCATGTCCAAATCTGCATCCACTGGCACCATAATCAGGCCACGCACTTTGCCATTGATTTGAACCGCCATCTCGATGACGTCCTCCGTCACCTTATTCGGGTCATACTTCGGCCATGCTTGCTCTGCGACGATGCCTTCAAAGCCCATAATTTCCCAAAGTTCCTCCGTGATATGCGGTGCGACTGGGTTTAAAAGTACAAGTAAGGTTCTATACTCCGCTTTGTTCACTTTACCTACGCGCTTAAACTCGTTGATTAGGCTCATCATTGCAGCGATGGCGGTGTTGAACTTGAGCGTTTCAAAATCTTCAGTAACTTTCTTAATGGTTTTATTCATGAGCACTTCGAGTTCAGGACTAAATGTTTCTCCATCGACGATATCATCCGCGAAGTTCCAGATTCGGTCAATAAAGCGGCGGCAGCCTTTAACGCTATTATCTGACCATGGCACACTCTTCTCAAAGTCACCGATGAACATTTCATAAAGACGAAGCGTATCCGCACCAAACTCCTGGACGATATCATCTGGATTGACGACATTTCCTCTGGATTTGGACATCTTTTCATTATTCTCACCCATGATCATCCCATGCGAAGTTCGTTTGGTGTACGGCTCTTTCGTGTTGACCTTGCCGATATCGAATAGGAACTTATGCCAGAACCTTGAATATAAAAGGTGAAGCGTGGTATGCTCCATACCGCCGTTATACCAATCCACCGGCATCCAGTAGTTAAGCGCATCCATGCTTGCAAATGCCTCATCATTATCTGGATCACAGTATCTAAGGAAATACCAGCTTGAACCTGCCCATTGCGGCATGGTATCTGTTTCACGATGCGCATGTCCACCACATTTTGGACAAGTGGTTTCAATCCACTCCGTCATGGTTGCCAGTGGCGATTCGCCATTATCCGTCGGTTCGTAGCTCGAAACCTCCGGTAAAGTAAGTGGTAGCTCTGACTCCGGTAAAGCGACCCAGCCACACTCAGGACAGCTCACGAGTGGAATAGGTTCTCCCCAGTAACGTTGTCTTGAAAATACCCAGTCTCTTAATTTGAAGTTGACCTTTTTGGTGCCAATGCCTTTGCCTTCCAGGAACTGGGCAATTTTTTCCTTCGCATCTGCCACCCTAAGCCCGTCGATAACCGGCGAGTTGACGATGAGTCCATCTTCAGTATCTGTATAGGCAGCCTCGTTTACATTGCCACCAGCGACGACCTCAACAATAGGAAGGTTAAAGGCTTTTGCGAATTCCCAGTCTCTGGTGTCATGTCCAGGAACGGCCATAATGGCACCTGTACCATAGGTCATGAGCACGTAATCTGAGATGAAGATCGGAATTTCCTTTTCGGATGCTGGGTTGATGGCTTTTATGCCCTCGATCTCGACACCGGTTTTATCCTTATTCATTTCGGTGCGCTCAAAATCCGATTTAAGCTTCGCTTCATTTCTATAAGCGATCAGCGCATCATAGTTCTTAATTTGATCTTTACGGGCGTCGATCATCGGATGTTCTGGGCTGACGACCATATAAGTTGCCCCGTATATCGTATCCGGACGTGTGGTGTAGACCCTAAGCGCGTCGCCGGCGGTTGTGGTGAAATCCACTTCCATACCGGTGGATTTGCCGATCCAGTTTTTCTGCTGCGCCTTAACACGCTCAATGTAATCAAGATCATCCAGATCATCGATTAAACGGTCCGCATATTCAGTAATTTTAAGCATCCACTGGGATTTGGCACGCTTCACGACGGCGCCACCACAGCGTTCACATACGCCACCCACGACTTCCTCATTTGCGAGGCCGACTTTACATGACGTACACCAGTTGATGTCCATTTCTTTTTTATAGGCAAGTCCATTTTCGAAGAGCTTGATAAAGATCCATTGTGTCCATTTATAATATTTAGGATCGGTGGTGTTCACCTCTCTGGACCAGTCAAACGAGAATCCTAAGCTTTTAAGCTGCTCTTTGAAACGTCTAACGTTATCCTCTGTTACTTTTGCCGGATGGATTTTGTTTTTAATGGCATAGTTTTCTGTTGGAAGGCCGAAAGCATCCCAGCCCATGGCGTAAAGGACATTATAGCCCTCCATACGTCTTTTACGCGCCACGATGTCCAGTGCGGTATAGGGTCTTGGATGGCCTACGTGGAGGCCTTGACCTGATGGATAAGGAAATTCTACCAAAGGATAGTACTTCGGTTTGCTATAGTCGTTATCAGCTTTAAAGCATTGTTTCATTTCCCATATGTCTTGCCATTTTTTTTCGACTTGCTTGTGCATATAATCGTGCATGCTATTTCCCCTTTCAAAAAAAAATAAGGGTCCTTCGTTAGAGACGAAGGACCCGCGTTACCACTCTATTTGACTGCGCATGCGCAGTCCACTCAAAGCTTTTAACGGGGCAATCCGGTTTAGGCTAGCTTACGCTTCACCCAAACAGCTCCGAGACGAGTTCAATTGCACCGCTCACCATTTTTCACCACCCAATGGCTCTCTAACAGCGTTCACAACCTACTACTTCTCTTCATGGCTGAAATATCCTAATGCTAGTATTATAATACAGGGCTTAACATATTTCAACCTTATTCACATTCGGTTATTGCATGTATTTTTCAACATAGGCAATAATTTCTGCTTGGCTGAGTTTACCCGCATCGAGTAAAACCATTTCTTCTCCTTCTTCTCCCATAAAGGTAACGGGATCAATTTCTTCGTACACTTCATCAATGTCGTTTAGAATAGTAATTTTTACGTCGTTTCCTCCTTGTCTAAAAGGCACCACTTCAAACCCTTTAGCTTTGAGGATTTCAGACAATTCGCCAAGTCCCGTCTGAATCGCTATTTTCATAACATCAACCTCCTTAGTCTCAAATACCCCCGACTTTATCACGTGCTGATTTTAAATCTTGTACTGATATCTATACATTACCCTTTTTTTCGATAAATATACCATGTCCTTTTCCTTTTTGCATTAATTTGTCTTTTTTTCTGTCTTCCTTCGTTTCAAATACTATTTTAAGGTCGTAATCGTCAGGATAAAGGTCTTTTGAATCGATGTAAGGCGCAATCCGCTTATGGCTAATCTTATAGCGCTTGCCCATGACCATGACGCCTACTTCACCCTTTGTATTTTCTAGCTCGCAAATGGTGCCTTGACGCTTCATGGTCTTCACATAAACCACATCGCCAATTTTATAAAGGGATTCTTTTTTAGGGGCATACATGGAAGATACTTGTTTGATGGTACTTTGTTCCTCCGATTGATAATCGATGGTACTGTCCTGAGCGCCTTCATTAAGGGCGGCCATAAAAGAATCATCGAAATCGATGTCTTCATGATAGGCCAGTTCGTGCGCTCTTTTAATGATCGCCTCTGACATGCCGATTCTTCTGGCGATATGAAGGGCATTACTGGCACCTGCCTTTCCAACTTCCAGTCTGTACAGCGGGCTGAGCGTCTTTAGATCGAAAGCCATGCTGCCGTTGATAAAGTTTGGATGGTTTTGGGCGAACACCTTGATTTCATTATAATGAGTCGATGCCAGTATCATGCTGCCTTTAGCGTTCAACGCTTCTAAAACGGCGATGCCGATTCCCATGCCCTCGCTGGGATCCGTCCCCGCTCCGATTTCATCGAGGATGATCAAAGATTTGTCATTTGCCTCTTCTACGATTTCGATGATATTTGTGACATGAGAAGAGAAGGTGCTGAGGTTTTGCTCTACGCTTTGACCATCGCCGATATCGCTTAGGATCTTGCTAAAAAGACAAAGTGACGTTCCAGAATCTGCTGGCACGTGTAGGCCTGCTTGTGTCATAAGACAGAAGAGCCCAACCGTCTTCATGGCCACGGTTTTCCCGCCTGTGTTTGGCCCCGTAATGACGAGGTTTTTAAATCCGCTTTTATTCGTCGTTTCGCCCACATGGATATTCAGTGGAACCACCTCACCACTGACCAGTGGATGCCTTCCATTTATGATATGAACGCACCTTGAATGTGTAAGTGCCACTTCTTGACCCTGCATTTTTCTAGACAATTTTGCTTTTGAAAAAAGAAAATCATAGGTGACCATCACTTCGTGATTAAGCCTTAAAGAAGCCTCTTCGGCAGCTGCCGCGTTGGTGAGTTCCCATAATATCCGGATGACTTCGTGTTCTTCATCCACTCTTAGCTGTTCAAGCTCGTCTGTGAGTTTTTTAACCGCTGCAGGTTCTATAAATACCGTGCCCCCGCTTCTACTTTTATCCAGTACATGTCCATCTACTGTTCTTTTTTGTTCCGATTTTACAGGTAGCACGTATCGTCCACCTCTTTGGCTGATGACAGCCTCAGATAGTGCACCGATGAGTTTACCGTTCATGAGCATCTCATGTAGCTTCCCTTTAATTCTATCTTCTAGTAAAGTGGTCTTTCTACGAATTTTCGATAATGTGGGACTCGCTTGATCATCTACGCGTCCACCCACAATTACCGAGTAAATTCGATCGGACAAATGCTCCAAATCCGTTATGGATAAGGCATAATCCGCTATTTTGATGGCTGAGTCCCTTTTGGCATGCATGAAGCGCTTCAATCTGTTTGATTCTTTGATAAATCCTGCCAGTTGCTCGAACTCGCTAGGCCTTAAGCTTTCATGCCGCTTAAGCTTATCCAGAAGTGGTGCGATACCACTCAATCGATGTAAGGGGATGGAACCTGCTTCATCCAACAGAATTCTCGCTTCAGTCGTTTCCCTTAAATGTCGCTTGACGAGGTAATAGTCGTCATAAAAAGTCATGGTATCGATTTTCATTTTAACCTCATCAGTAACGGCTAGCCCCTTCAACAGCTCGATAATCACGTTAAAATCTAGCATTTTTAGTACTTTATTCTTAATTTCCATTATTAATCTCCTAAATTTTGGTAGTCTGAAAATACAAAAAAGACAATAGACCACTGTCTATTGCCTAAAATCATCGCAACTATAGCATTCAGTGTTCTAAACCAACTTCGACATGCGGTCGACAAAAAAACCTCTACGGCCGGCAACATGTCTTCTTAAGTTATTAGTTTAGAACGACTCCACTCATATGATACTCCTTCTGTGACCCAAAGTTCGACGGGCCACCTACAACTTCATTTTAGCGCATCTGAACTTGCACTTCAATAGGCTCTTTATAAAAAATCCCACATTTGCTATAATTTAAAGTGAACGTGCCCAGAAGATCAGCATACAAGCGAAAGGAAACCATTATGAGCAAAATACAGTGGAAGCCAGGCACCATGGTGTATCCTGTTCCAGCAGTCATGGTGACATGTGGCGATATGACACATGCAAACATCATCACCATCGCGTGGACAGGCACCGTCTGCACCGATCCGGCCATGACATACATTTCTGTTAGAAAAGAACGACATTCCTATGACATGATCAAATCTACCGGTGAATTCGTCATTAACTTGACGACGAAGGGATTGGCACAAGCCACTGATTTTTGCGGTGTTAAGTCGGGACGTGATTTTGATAAATTCAGCCATCTCGGGCTCACAAAAATTCCAGGGTCACATGTCAGGGTCCCCCTCATCGGCGAATCACCGGTTAGCATCGAATGCAAGGTCACTCAAATCATCGAGCTCGGGTCGCACGACATGTTTTTAGCGAAGGTCGTCGGCGTCACCATCGAGGATACACTAATCGATGAAACCGGGAAATTCAGACTGGATAAGGCTGAACCCATCGCCTATGCCCACGGTGCCTATTACACCCTCGGTGAGCAGTTAGGCACATTTGGTCACTCGATCATGAAGAAAAAAACGGCAGCGAAGCGTTTAAAAGAACAACAGAAAAAGAAAAAATAGGGGTGAATCATGTTTAAGCGATTTTCAATCTATATCGACATCGTCACAGAGCCTAAGCATTATGCCGTTATTTTGAAGATTATCGAATCCTTTACCAATATTTGCGAACCGATCACCAACATCTCTCAAACATTCGAAAAGCCAAATTTCATCTACAACCTTTTAATCATCGACCATGATAAAATCAATTTTGACGCCGGTAATCTAACCACCATTAGCGAGGCTTACTCCACTGCCATCATCTTAAACGTACCTGACACAGAGCAAAGCTACGAACGCCTTTTGGATGCCAATATTCGGTTGATGCTGAGACGTGGTTTTTATGAGCGAGAGCTTGAAGCGATTTTAAAAGAGTTCATGCAGATGGAAATCCTAAAATTTGAAAACACACTTCTCGATAGTCTTTTCAACAGTGCTCAGAATTCCATCGTCATCACCGATAAAAAGGGAAATATACAGTTTGCGAACCCATACTTTGAGAAGCTAACAGAGTATAAGAACGAAGAGCTCATCGCTCAATCGCCGCGTGTCCTTAAAGCTGGTCAGCATAGCGAGCAGTTTTACCAGGAGCTATGGGAAACCATCGCCAGTGGCAAGGAATGGGAAGGCATTTTTATCAACCGAAGTAAAAACGACCATATTTTTTATGAAGAAGCCACGATAACGCCTATTAAAAACTCTCATGGGGCGATTGAGCGCTATCTCAAAATCGGCAAGAACATCACCCGCGAAAAAATGCTGCTGGCGGAACTTTCCAAGGAAGTCAAGGTCGCTAAAAACGTTTTGAAAGCACTCCTTCCCGAAAAAAGCAATGATGGCTTCATCGATTTTGATTATCATATTCTCGACTATAATGAAATCGGAGGGGATTTCATCACCTATAAGGAGATTGGCGATCGCGTGGTCATGGCCTTGATCGACGTCATGGGGCACGGGGTTTCTGCCGCTTTAATCGCGCTGACCGTGGCGCGTATGGTGGACGATCATGCTACCTACCTGTCATTAGAAGAAACGGTCTCCATGATCAATCACACCCTTTTGAACATCAATCAGGATAATGAAGACAATGCAAAATTTGTGACCGGGATTTTTATAGAAGTCGATAAAAAATGTGGCTTGATTAAGGTCATTAACGCCGGTCATCCAGATGCAATTATCGTTTTTAACGAAACTCCCCCCCATAAAATTGGGACGATTCCTTCTAACAACCTGCTGTTAGGCGTATTTGACCAAAGTCAGCCACACGCAGAGGTCTTTAATACTTCTGAGGTCAAGCGCCTGATCCTGTACACGGATGGCATTTATGAAAACCGTGGTTATATGCTGGATGCAGCCCTTGATGTTTTAACGGATGACTATAATAAACTGTTGGCCTGTACCGCAGAGTCGCTGGAAAGCCTCTTAGGACCTTCACAGGATACGAAGGATGACTCCACCGTCGTGATCGTGACCTTAATGTAATAAAAAAAGTGCGCCATTCAAACGATCATTTGAACGGTGCACTTTCTTTATTTGTGTTTAAGCAAATGACTGTGCATATCGCATCAGATCCTGAATCGTGGTGTTTTTATCAATGAGGTCACTGATGGAGATATCGTAGTTCAGCCGGTTTAATATTCTCGCGATAAACTCGGACATGTCCACCTCAGCAAACCAAGGCGCTTGTCTCGCGGCTTCAGGAACATAGGATAAATTCGTGGTATATAAGCGGTCGATAAGGCCGCGCTCATAGAACTGGTTAAATTTCTCGATACCCTCTGTAAAAAGAGCATAGGTCGTAGCGACGAAAATCTTACCTGCTTCACGATTTTTGAGTTCAAGTGCGATATCGAACACCGATTCACCTGAAGCGATCATGTCATCCACGATTAGGATGTTGCAATCCTTCACATCCTTACCAATATATTCATGCTGAACGATAGGATTTTTACCTTTTACAACCTTGCTGTGATCTCTACGCTTATAGAAGAGACCTATATCAAAGCCCAAAACACTTGAATAATAAATTGCACGGTCCATGGCACCTGTATCAGGGCTGATGATCAGCATTTTTGATGGGTCTTTGAACAAAGACTGTTCATCCGATATGAAGCGTTTAACGATATCGAGTGTCGGGTACAGGTTTTCAAATGAGATAAGTGGAACAGCGTTTTGAATCGTCGGATCATGGGCATCAAACGTCAAGACGTCATCTACACCGAGCTTCTCGAGCTCTTGTAGCGCCATGGCGCAGTCTAGGGACTCACGGCCCTTTCTGCTGTGCTGGCGTGATGCATAAAGCAGTGGCATCATCAAAGTGACGCGTCGTGCTTTGCCTGCCATCGCTGATAAGACCCGTTTTACGTCCTGAAGATGGTCATCTGGGCTCTTCCGATTTTCGGTACCAAACATGGTGTAGGTCGAGTTGTAGTTTCCAATATCTGTGATGATATAGATGTCTTTACCTCTAACCGACTCTTCTAAAAACACCTTTCCTTCTCCATTTGAAAACCGTACCTCTTTTTTCTTGATAATGTAAGTGTCTGGCACAACAAAACCATCCACCCCCGTGTTTCGACGCATTTCAAGGAGATGGTCATCGATGTATTTTCCGATCATATCGCAGTTATCCATTACAATCAGACCGAGCTCACCTATAGGTCTGTGTATCAAGTAATCCTCTTTTTTCATACGCCACCTCATAGCTATTTCGAACTTTTCGTTCGCGTTACTTTAAGTGTACCCTAATCCACGTCGTTCATCCACAAAAAAATAAAAGGCTAAGATCAATGACCTTAGCTTAAATGGTGCGAGATGGGGGATTCGAACCCGCGACTCCTTCCACGTCAAGGAAGTACTCTACCTCTGAGTTAATCTCGCTCGTTTTACCTTACTCATTATGACACAAAACCGTTATATTGACAAGTATTTGTTGTCATTTAAAGTTAATGTTTTTTAGAGTATTGGTAATGGTATAATTAAATAGAGGTGATAATTATGATCAATAGACGAATTATTTATACGATTAGCATGGTGCTAATCCTGGCGACTGTCCTAATCGGCTGTACGCCCGCATCCAATGACGACGCACTGACCTCACTTGAAAGTGAGAATACTTCCATGGAAGAAGTCATAACCTCACAAAATGATGTCATCGTATCGTTAAACCAAGAAATTGAAGACTTATCCGCTGAAATTGAAGCACTGCAAAACGCGTCAAATGAAACACCTGCCACGCCTGTCGCAAGTAACACACTAGTGACTGCAGCGCTCGATGTTGCAGCAGCGTTACAAATCAAAGACATGGCTGCACTCACAGCCTTGTCGCATCCAACTACCCCTATACGGTTTACCCCCTACTCCTATGTGGATACCACCAGTGATCTCACATTTCCTGCATCACAGTTTGCTACTTTGATTAGCGATCCAACCGTTTATACTTGGGGAGCCTTTGATGGCTCAGGTGATCCCATTAACTACACCTTTGACGACTATTTAGATAACTTTGTCTATGATGAAGATTATTTAAACCCACATATCATCGGTGTCAATACGTTTATAGGAACGGGCAACTCCATAAACAACCTTCAAACCATCTATCCGTCTGCCTCCTTCGTCGAGTTTCACTTTACTGGGTTTGACCCACAGTATGGTGGTATGGACTGGAGTAGCTTAATCCTCGTATTCGAGAATGTTGCAGGTAACTGGAAGCTTATCGGCATCGTTCATGGACAGTGGACCATCTAAGCGATAGGGCTATCGATTGACGCTATTTAAATAGCATAACTAAAGGCGCTTATCATGAAATGTCATGAGTAAGCGCCTTTTTAACGACCTATTATTTACTTGCATTCCGTTTATTTTTTAAACTCCCAATAGCAACGTTTAGGTGATACGATCACTTCTTCGTCCTTCATCTTTTTCATGATCTTATCGACTTCTTTTCTTTCCACACCGGTTTCTTCAGCTACCGCGCCAGCATTTACCGGTGCAGTTGCTTTTTTGAAGTATTCAAGTACCACATCATAATTGCTCATTAGTGCCTCCCTAAATCATTTCATTTTCTATATAACTAAGTGTATTTTATCATGTTTTCCGGGTGTTTAAAAGGGCATCAAAGGTGACGATCTCCGACTCCATTACATCTTTAAAAAGTCCAGAAACCCCCTCCACGACTTGTGTGGCGCCTTTCACCGGTGGAATGACCTTACCAGATGGCACATCAGTCATTTTTTTCACCACGCGATTTGACGCATCTAAAAATAGCACGTCTATGGAAAACCGCATATTAAACGTATGAATGCTATTACACGACCTAAAAAGGATGGCTTCGCGGCACTCCGGCTTTTTCTTAAACATATAACCAAAAAAGCGCTTAGTAAAGGAATCTGCAATTAGTAACCGTTCAAGTTTGACGATTTTCATAAGGTCACCTAAACATTTCCATCATTTTAATAACCGCAGGTCCAAGTATAACGATAAACACCGCTGGAAAAATAAAAATCATCAGCGGAAAGAGGATTTTAACAGGCGCTTTCATGGCCTTCTCTCTCGCTGCCTGTCTTCTTTTTTCGCGGAGCTGGCTACCTTCTATCCTCAGTACCTTTCCAAGACTGACGCCTAACTCATCCGCTTGGATTAGGGCGTTAATCAGCACCGATAAGTCCCTGACATCGCATCTGTCCGACATGTTCCTCAGCGCCTGCTTTTTATCGATGCCCATGCGCATCTCCTTAAGCGTCTTTCCGAACTCATCAGATAAAACCCCCGGAATATTTACGACGATCCGTCCGATGGCGCCATCTAGAGACAGTCCAGCTTCCACACTTACCGTGATAAGGTCAAGCGTATACGGCAAATCGCGTACCATTTGCTTGCTTCTTTGATCGATGGCGGCTCTAGTGGTGAAACGATAGACGATCTGAATAAAGGCAAACAACCAAATCATCCCCACGAGCACTAAAATCGCAGGCGCTTTAATCAGTGCCAATATAAGCCCGAACATCATGGTTGCCACTAAGGCAATCATCAACCGTCTCGCCACAAATCTTTCATAAGATATGTTTTTTAGTAATCCCGTACGTTCAAGCAACATGCGCTTTTTCTTAGTGATGTACTCAGGTGAAAATGACATGAATCGTTTACCGAGACTATTATACAGTGGGGCGATAACGCGTTCGCTAAACGACAGCTCCGCCTCCATATACACTTCACGTTCCATATTTTCGATGTAATTCATCCGCTCATCAAGAACGATACGTTTTCTAAACAGTACCGAAAACAGTCGATAAAACACGATGAGTATCGATAAGAATATTAAAAAAACTCCGAGATACAGCATAAGAGGCTCCTCTAAAACTCAATGTTCACTATTTTTCTAATGAAAAGCCAGCCCAAAACTTGGCTGATTAAAGCAGCGACCAACAACACTCTACCTAGCAATGTGGTGAACAGAGAAAGGATATAATCGTTATCAAATAGATAAATGACCGCTCCTAAAAAAAATGGCATCGCCATGATGATCATCCCCGATAGTTTGCCTTGTGCCGTTAACGTGTTGATTTCATTTTTAATGCGCTGTCTTTCGCGGATGGTATCTGCGATATTTTCTAAAATTTCCGAAAGGTTACCCCCTACATCTTTTTGAATTAATATGGCATTAACGATCAGCTTCAAGTCCTCTGATGGAACGCGGTCCATTAAGTTAGAGAGGCCATCCTCCATAGGCATGCCCAAGCTGAGTTCCTTTAGCAGTGTTTTAAACTCCTTTGAAAAGGGATCCTGTGTCTCATCCGCCGCTACTGCTAGGGCTTGTAAAAACGAGTAACCTGCTTTAAGCGCGTTTGATATCATGACGAGCCCTTCATTTAGCTGCTCGTCAAAGGCTTTGATTTTATTTTTCTTTCTGCTCTTAAGAACGAGATTTGGCAACATCCAAATGCCCACGACGACGAGTAACACGATAAAACCGTTTCTCGTAAGTGCGAAGATTAAAAAGCCGATACTAAATGCCGCCATGAGCTTCATGACGAATAGCTCCTCATACGTTACAGGCATATCCGCCTGTCTGAAGAGCATGGCATTTCGCTTTCTGCGCTTTTCGTTCGATGGTAGTGCCTCTAACACCTTGGCAATCCGCTGAATCGGCCCTGACTTCACATCAGTGACCAAGCGTTTTTCTGTTATCCTTATTTGCTCTTCATCATATGATTTGAGTTTATCGATGGCTTTTTCCCGTCGTTTGATGCGTGATAAAAGACCATAGAAAAATACGAAAAAGCTGATGAAGAGTGCACCAACTGCGATATAGAGCATATCATCCCTCCGCTAAATCCGGTGAATTTCAGTCTAAAAATTTGCAAATACCGATGGTGATACGTGAATGCCTTTTTCCTTAAGCTCTTTAAGACAGGTTGGCATGATACCCGTAAAGACGAAATCGCCCACAACCTGCCCCTTTGCATCGACGCCTCTCTGCTCGTATTTAAAAATGTCCTGAAGGATGATGACATCCCCCTCCATCCCCAAAACCTCAGTGATGTATGTGATTTTACGGCTACCGTTCATGAGGCGCGTTTGCTGAACGATCAGGTTTACCGCTGAGGAAATCTGGTCGCGAATCGCTTTTACAGGTAGATTCATTCCAGACATCAAAACCATGGTTTCTAGACGGGAAAGCATATCACGTGGAGAGTTGGCGTGTCCAGTGGTAAGAGAGCCATCATGGCCTGTGTTCATGGCCTGAAGCATATCGAGCGCCTCGCCCGAACGCACCTCACCGACGACGATTCGATCAGGACGCATCCTTAGGCTGTTTTTCACGAGGTCACGGATGGTGACTTCCCCGCGTCCCTCAACGTTTGCCGGGCGCGTTTCGAGTCTCACCACATGCGGTTGAGGCAATTGAAGCTCTGCAGCATCCTCGATGGTGACGATTCGCTCATCTGAGGGAATAAATGAGGAGAGAACATTTAGTGTCGTGGTCTTACCGCTACCGGTACCACCAGAGACGACGATATTCATTCGCCCTTCAACACACGCCTTTAAAAACTCGGCCATTTTCGAATTCAGCGTTCCAAACCTCACGAGGTCATCAATCCTAAAGGGATCCTCTGCAAACTTACGAATGGTGATGGACGGGCCGTCGATGGCCAGCGGCGGGATGATGGCATTAACACGTGAACCGTTTGGGAGACGGGCATCTACCATCGGGGAGCTCTCATCGATGCGACGACCGATGGTGGAAACGATTTTTTTGATGACGTGCATGACATGGTTGTCATCCTTAAAATGCACATCGGTTTTTACCAGCTTCCCTCTTACCTCGATAAACACATTTTCAGGACCGTTGACCATGATCTCCGTAACGCCGCTATCCTGAAGCAGTGTGGTAATCGGACCAAATCCGATAATCTCGTCTAATAGTTCATCTAATATGCGCTTCTTTTGTGAAGGCGTTATATTTAGCGATTCCCGTTCGATGTTTTTCGAGATGATCAACCGAAGATCTTGCTTTAACGCATCATTTTGCTCTGAAATCTCGTTAAAGTCGATGTCCAAATCCTGGATGACCTGCGCCTGAACCCGCATCTTCATCTCTGTATAGGGATCCTTTTCCCGCTCTACGGTGCGCGTCGTCTTTTTCTCGACTACCGTTTCCTCTAAACGTTTTTTTAGCGACATATGATACCCTCACTTTTATTTGATCAACGTCTGGCATATGGTAAGTAGTGGTTTTATCAGGCTGGCATTCTTCACTTGTGCCAATGGGATACCGGTATTCGTCGCATTGCGCACGAGCTTGATGTCCTCGGGTAAATATCCAATTACATCATAATTGAACGCCTTCTGAACATTGGCTTTTGTGACGCCGAACTTGTCGTTGGTCATGTTCACCAAAATTTTCACCTTTTGATGGTCATAATTAAGAGACTGCATGACGCGTAAGCTCAGTTTCGTATTCTTTAGTCCTGTAACCTCTAGATTTGTGACGATTACCACGCGGTCCGAATGGTCAAGTGCATTTAATGTGACTTCATCGTAATTGACACCTGTATCGATAATGATGACATCATAGTGTTTTTTCAAAAGTTCGATGACTTCATTAATCTGATCTTTCGAAATATACTCAGCTGATTCAGGATCTTTAGGCGCAAACAGCATATCCACTCCCGATTTGTACGAATGGATATAGGGCTGAACATCTTCCATGGTCTTGATGGGACTGTCATCAAACATTTCCTTGATCGTCAGCTCGTTTTGCTTGTTTACCATTAAAGCGATATCCCCAAATTGGAGGTCCAAATCCACCAGCATGACCTTTTTTCCGAGCTTATCGTGCATGAGAAGCGCTGAATTGAGGGCAATCATGCTCTTACCCACCCCACCCTTCGCACTAAAGAAGCTGATGACTTCTGCATGATGCGTTTGGGGAGCCTTTGCTGGTGCTGCCGTATCTAAAAACTGATACCGTTCATAGGTGGTCTTGATGGTATCCACCAGTTCATCGATATCCACAGGCTTCATGAGGTAGGCTTTTGCACCGGCAAGCATCGCCTTTTTTAGGTATTCACTTTCTTGCTGTACACTCATAATGATAACGCGTACCTGCGGATACTTTTCGCAGATGATTCGAGTGGCCTCAAGTCCATTCATGATGGGCATATTAATGTCCATGAGGATGATGTCAGCCTTCTTTTTTTGCATAAGGTCCACAACTTCGGCGCCATTGGCACAAAAACCCACGATTTCATACTCTAAATCGCTGGTCATGAGCATCTTTTCGATCATGTCCCTCATTTCCTGTACGTCGTCTGCAATGATGATTTTAATTGCCACTACCATCGCCTCTTTCCTTCAGTACGGGGATTTTGATCCCTGTACCTGTCAAAATCATATTTGGATCTACGATTCGATTGACCTGTTGTATGAGTAAATAGAGGTTCTCGTCATTATAAAACTTTAAGCTGATGGACTTAAGCGTGTCACCAAACTCCACCACATAGTAGACGTATTGGTCATATTCATACTGGCCTGGCTGTACCAGTGCAGGTTCTTCGCCGATAATCCCATACTCCGGAGCTGTGTCCTTCATCTGATTCATATCGTTAAGTAGTAACTCCTGCCAAATGGCTCCCTCGGTGACATACAAGTAATCTTCCTCAAGCGGTCTTAGTGCTAGCTCGATGCCACCCACCATTTTAGCCAGTGCAAACAGCTCAACATCCATGATAGGAATCGACAGCGTGACGCTAAAAGAAGACGCTTCTGCTGCGCCTTGAGTCGGGCTCGTGTTGTTTCGATACATAGTCTTATTCACCCCTAGGATTTCCACCTTCTGAAGGAAAAGCTTGGTGATATCAGGACGTGAAATTCTCCCCTGATCAGAACCCTGTGGCATATAGAGGATGACATCCACGAAATCACCTGGCTTAAGGAATCCATCCACTCCTGTGTCATTATTCACAGTGATGGTCATGGCACGGTTATTTCCTGTAAGCTTTGCACTCATGTCATTATTGATTTCTTCAGAAATGGCATTTGGATGGATTTGTTGATTTAAGTATATAACATCTTTAGAAAACTTTCCAATTACCTCCTCTGTGGTGGATAGCGGTGTTCCGATAATACCTGTTTCAGGGATTTGGATCACATTGACCATTTCCTCTGTAATGGCTGTCCTCGCTGGAATATCAGCGATGGCGATGACCACAGGAACAGTCCTCACTTCAGCCACCTTTGGTTGCTCCAGCCGGCTAAAGTAGACAAATAAGGCACCCGCACCGACGAGTGCCATTAAAAATGCGAGTAGAAAGATACCTTTGTTCGACTTTTTCATAATAGTCTCCTAGTTGATCAATTTTACGCCGTATGTGCCACGGTCCACCACAGTGGTATCGATTTCTCCGTTCACGACGAACCGAATGAACCTTGCTTTAATCTCTATTTTACCCGATTTTTTCTGAATCTCTTCAACAAAAACTTGAGCAAAACCTGTGACCACTACTGTACCTCTGCCATTTTCAGCTAGTGAATCCACCAAAGGCACTGTCCAAAGGCGTTCTGAATCCCTCGGATGATTTTCGAAAGTGTGTGGTATGGCATTTATATACGCCTGGACTTGATTGGAAACACTGGCCATATTACCGGGCTCTGTGTCGATCTCATCGCCGATGGCCACTTCACCATCATATCCATGAAGGGCATTCTCTTCGTAAACACTAGAACCTGTTCCGCCTAGTGCCACGACGCCGTAATTTCCATTATAGCCATCACCAGCACCGTTTTTCAGCGTGACGAGTGCCCCGTATACATAGGGAAAATCCTCGATTGCATAGGGTCTAAGCCCCCCTTTTACCGAACTGACAGCACCTAAAATCACCTTCGATTTAGCGGCGACATCTGTACCATCCAGTTGAAGCACCCTTAAAAAAGTGTATTCGACATTTCGTTTACCAGAGAGCTGAATCGATTTATTATCTTCCCCGATCTGGATGGTGACATCCATAGGGTCCACATCATTGTCCATTAAATAGGTCTTTGCCACAGCAATTGCTGCTGTCGGATTATTTGGTAGCTCCTGTGCCGCAGCAAGTGCTGCATAATCCAGAGCATCTGTAAGCTTGGTGCGGTCGATGACCACCCTGCCCACATCGATGGCTGCACCAGCACCTGATAATAAAATCACCATCATGAAAAGCACCAGTAGGCTGACGTTGCCGTTTTTATCGCTTTTTAATTTGAATACGCCTTCGGATACGATACGAACTAACTTCGACTTCATCATGGGCCTCCTTACTCCACCCGCATGGTAGCTTCTGTTCTTAAGTTCATGGTTCCTCCCATAACGGAAGATAAAATGGGGGTAATAAACCGGTACTGATAACTGGCGATTACGGTTACCGAATCACCGCGCCCACGATCCGCCACAGCAGGTGTAATGGTGATGATGAGTCTTTCCTCTTCTAGGAGATCCGATACGACCATCGCCCTCTGAATCGCCTCTCCATCTGTACTTCCTAAGCTGATGTATCTTACCGCTTCTCGTGAAGCATTGGTCATGGTAAGGTAATTACTGAACATAAAACCGAACTCTATAATCCCAACTACTATAAGAAGCAACAGTGGAAGCACCAATGCAAACTCCACTAAAGATTGTCCTTTTTTACGCGTGCCTTTCACATTAGCACCTCCTCTCAAGTTTTGTCCTATGAAACAAATCAAGCTCTAACCATTCGATTAGAGCTTATTAATACGTTACTGGTTATTCAAATGATTATTCGCCTGCTGGAGCTGCAGTTGTTGCTTCTTGAATTTCTTCACCGATATCCATGAACATTTGGTTGATAACTGGTCCTAAGAACACGAGACCAGCGATTACGACGATGGCGATAAATGCGATGATAAGTGCGTACTCAACCATACCTTGACCGTCTTCTTTTTTAATGCTGTTTAATTGAACATTCATCCAGTTCCAAGCCATTTTCAACATAATCTTATCCTCCTTAAGAGTCCTCATATTACCGACACTAATGAAATCTTTATAGTGTAATCGTTCGGGTTAATTGTTAAGTTAATTATAGATTAACCAGAACACCTTTAAAAGTCACTAGAGGCCCTAGTTGCTTCGGTTTGGGCACATGGTTTAGGGACTAAAGTCCTTCTATGCAGAGGGGAATTTTTTGTGGTAGAGGTCTTCGATTTTATGTTCAATTGCATAGATTGTCGCTTGGACGCGATCCCTGACATCTAAAGCTTTAAATAATCGCGTCACGTTGTTTTTAATGGTTTTTTCCGATAGATACAAGACATCACCAATTTCCTTGTTGCTGAGTCCTTTTGACAAATGAAATAGAATTTCTAAATCGCGATCCGTTAACGTACTTAGAAGTGAATGCTCCACCTCCTTAGTGGCAACCTTTCTAAACAATAGAGTAACCAACGACTTATCAATATAATTTTCATCAACACACACCCTTCGGATTCCTTCGACGAGTTCCTGTGTGCTCGATCCCTTTAATATATACCCATCTGCACCGATTTCAATAGCTTCAAGGATGGTTTTTTTATCACTTTCCACCGTTAATAGGATAACTTTTACGGGTAGGCCATCACTTTTGATTTTCTTTAGCACTTCGATACCACTCATTACAGGCATGTTGATATCCATAAGGAGCAAATCGGGCTTATAGAGTGTAATGAATTTTAATGCCTCTTCACCGTTGGAAGCTTCTCCAGTCACCATAAAATCTGGCTCATAGTTTAATATCGATTTTAACCCCTGCCTTATGAGGTCATGATCATCAGCAATCAGTATCTTAACTTTAGTCTCACTCATGCTTCGTCACCTCACGATTGACTGGGAGTTTAATCATCACTGTCGTCCCCTCCGATAATTTCGAATGAATATTTATTTCGCCTTTAAATTGGTTGACGCGGTCATAGATACCCAAAAGGCCATAAGAGATGTGCTTTTTCTTAAGATACTCTAACGTGGTTTCCACATCAAAACCGATACCGTCGTCCATAACGGTCAATCTTAAATACTTTGTACCATACTCCAGCTGTATGGAAACATTCTTGCACTTTGAGTGTTTTTTTATGTTATTCAAAAGTTCTTGAACAAGCCGATAAACTGCGACCTTAATGATGGGTTCTATTTCTGTGACGATCTTACCCGTCCTCACATGGATTTGAATATCATTTTCCTTAGCGAAGTCCATGGTATAAGTTTCAACCGTTTCGTTAAGACCCAAGTCATCAAGCGACATCGGCCGAAGGTCATGGATTATGCCACGCACTTCCTTAAGGGCCTTTCGCGCTTGGTCCTTGAGCTCTGATAGCTCAGCTAAACCTTTATCCACATCTTGCTTTGCGATGCGTTCACAAAAATCAGCTTTCATCACGATGGAGGCAATTTGCTGAGCTGGGCCGTCGTGGATATCTCTAGAAATCCGCATCCGCTCATTTTCCTGAGCCTCAAGTATCCTTACACCCATGGCCATGCCTTCGTTTCCGATTTCATCTATCGCAGAAAGGATTTCTCCTTTCAAGTAAGTCACTGCGATGGTGACCTGATGGACCACATGCTCTGCATTTTGAATGTTTTTAATGGCACGTTTAAGCGACATTTCCAGGGCAGTTCTTCTAATTTTTAGCAGCTGCTCTTCCTTATTTGCAGACATGAGTTCAACTTTCACCTCTGATGCAGCATCGTAGGCACGTTTAATATCATTTTCTGAGTGGGTTTTAAACGCTTTTGAAACTTCAGCAAGTTTATTCCGCACCATTTTATCTTTAAGCGTCAAACGATCTACTTCGCCGATTACCCGATCGATCTCACTTTTGATTAAACTCAGCTCATTTTTCAAGAGCTCATGTTCTTCTCGAGCCGTTTCAACGATATCTAGGAGCTGATTCTTGCTCTTATCAATCGTCGAGATAATTTCACCCATAATGTCATTTACTTTTTCTATATCGATCTGATTACTCATGCCTTAATCCCCCAATAATATTGTACCCTTTTTACAATATTATTTTCAATTTTTTAACGTAATTGAAATCGAAATTTAAATTATTTGTCGTGCAACACTATTAAGTAAAAAAACCCTTTCCATATGTAAAAAACCGCCGACTAGCGGCGGTTTTTAGTTTTAATTACTCAGTAATACCTACGTTGAAGATGTAGTAGTAAGTACCAACATAAGGCATGATTTGGAATGTTGGATCTTCAGCAATCAACTTAGGAATTTCAGATACTGGGAAATCGTCTAAGATATCGAGTTCGTTAGCTTCGTATGAAGTTAAACCAGTTGATTGGTCAACGATCATCATCGCATCGATTCTTGTTAACTTAGTTTGATCAGCTTTCCAGTAGTTTTCGTTTGGAACGAGAACGATTCTGTCACCAGTTTTGTACTCTGATAATTTGAAAGGTCCGTTGCAGATAGTAAGTGCTGGATCAGCAGCCCAACCTTCTGGGTTCTTTTCAACAGCGTCTTGTCTTACAGGCATGAATGTGTAGAAAGTTGTAAGATCTAAGAAGTATGGTGTTGGAGAGATTAAAGTAACTTCAAGCGTTTTGTCATCAAGTGCTTTAACCATTACGTCTTCGATTGCACCAGTACCTTCATAGTACTCTTGAGCGCCTTTGATGTAGAACATTTGGAATCCGTACTCTGAAGCAACAGCTGGATCAAGAGCGCGTTTCCAAGCATATTCGAAATCTTGAGCTTTTACAGGTTGACCATCAGACCATTTTGCATCTCTAAGTGTAAACGTGTAAACTGTACCGTCTTCTGATAAAGTGTAGCTTTCAGCCATTGCTGGTTGAACGCCATTGTCGTCTTTTCTCATGAGACCTTCAAATGTGTTGTTGATGATGTGGCCACCGTCAACTGCTGAGTTAAGTGCAGGGTCGATAGTTTTTGGCTCTGAACCAAGGTTCCATTGAAGTGTACCATCATCTGTTGTAGCATTACCGAAATACCAGTGTCCTAAAGTTGATAAATACCAACCTTGAACGTGCTCTTTAACAGCGATTGGGTTTGTGTAGTAGTAGATAGGCATAACGATTAAATCGTCCATGATCATCTTCTCAGCTTCGTAAAGAAGTGCATCTCTTTCAGCACCTTGAGCTAATTTAGAATCTTCAATCACTTTATCGTATGCAGTAACTTTCCATTGAGCATCGTTGTTACCTGAGTAAGTTGTCCAGAGGTCAAGGAATGTCATAGGATCTTCGTAGTCACCAATCCAACCAGCACGAGCAACTTGGAAGTTACCTTGATGTCTAGTGTCTTGGAATACTGCCCACTCTTGGTTAGCAATTTCTACGTTGATGTTAAGATTTTGTTTCCACATTTCTTGGATCGCTTCAGCAATTGCTTTGTGACCTTCGCTTGTGTTGTAAAGGATCGTTAATGTTGGGAATCCTTCACCATTAGGGAAACCAGCGTCTGCGAGAAGTTGCTTCGCTTCTTCGATTCCAGAAGCATCTGCAGCGATACCATAATCACCAGCAGTTGCTCTAAAGTCAGCGCCTGTAGAATCTTTTAATCCTGGTGGCACGAAACCTGTTGCAGGTAATTGTCCAGCTCTTGTGATTTGCTCAACAAGAAGTGTTCTGTCGATTGCCAGTGTTAAAGCTTTTCTAACTTCGTAGATTTTGACTACTTCTTCAGCTGTGTACGTTTTTGCTGGTTCAGTAGCTGCCGCTGTTGTTGCTTGTGTCTCCTCAACTGGTTCTTCTTTAGCACATGCAGCTAAAGAGAACATAAGCATGAAGACCAATAACAATGCTAATAACTTTTTCATTAATCAAAAACCCCCTTTAATTTAATGTCTTTTGCTTTTAAGCAATTTTTATACTAAAGCCGAAGCTTAGTACCACGTTTGTTGACTACTTGTTGTTCAGGTGACAAGCAGAGAAATGATTAGGAGCAATCTCTTTGAACTCTGGCTCGACTTCTTTACAAATATCCATCGCGTACTGGCAACGTGTTCTAAAACGGCAACCAGACGGTGGATTGATCGGTGATGGCACATCGCCCTGAAGAACGATACGTTTCGCCGCTTTCGTTACGTCTGGATCCGGAATCGGAATCGCAGATAACAACGCTTGCGTATACGGATGGTTCGGGTTGTCATACAGCTCGTTCGAATCTGCGAGCTCTACCATTTTTCCGAGATACATAACCCCGATACGATCAGAGATATGTTTAACCATTGAAAGGTCATGGGCGATAAACAAATAAGTTAAACCCAGTTCCTTTTGTAAATCTTCAAGCATGTTGACAACTTGTGCTTGGATAGAAACGTCAAGTGCAGAAATCGGTTCATCGCAGATGATAAAGTCAGGATTTACAGCGAGTGCTCTTGCAATCCCAATCCTTTGTCTTTGACCGCCAGAGAATTCATGTGGGTATCTGTTTGCGTGCTCTTTATTAAGACCTACACGCTCAAGCAAATTCCAAATGATTTTCTGACGCTCTTCGCCTTGAGCAATTTTATGAATGTCGAGTGGTTCTCCAATGATGTCGCCTACTGTCATCCTTGAGTTCAATGAGGCATACGGATCTTGGAAAATCATCTGAATTCTTTTTCGGTAGTGGCGCATTTCGCTTTGACTAATTTTGCTGATATCTTTGCCATCGAAGATGACTTCGCCGTCAGTGACATCATAGAGACGAATGATGGTTCTACCTGTGGTTGACTTTCCACAACCAGACTCACCAACAAGTCCTAATGTTTCTCCACGTCTAATTTTAAAGCTAACGCCATCAACCGCTTGAACCCTAGTTGTGTGTTGCGCTAATAAACCGTGTTTACTTACAAAGTGCTTTTTGAGATTTTTTACCTCCAAGAGCACATCATTGTCGTTTAATTGCTTAGACATGATTTACCCCCTTATTGGACACTTTTGAATAATTCTCATTAATCGGTGCTTCAGGATGCATTCTCCAGCACATCGCACGATGGCCAGCATTTGCACTGAAATAAGGTGGAATCTGCTCTTGGCATATTCTCATGGCATACTCGCATCTCGCATAAAACGGACAACCAGTTGGCGGCTTTACGAGATCTGGTGGTGTGCCATCTATCGGAATAAGTCTTTCCTTTTCCTTTTTATGAAGTTTAGGAATCGATTTGAGAAGTCCCATGGTGTAAGGATGCTTTGGCTCATAAAACACTTGATTCGCAGTTCCCTCTTCCATGATTAAACCACCGTACATGACGATAATTCTAGAGCATAAATCAGCAACAACACCCAAATCGTGTGTAATGAGGATAATGGAGGTGTTGATTTTTTCTTTAAGATCTTTCATGAGTTCCAAAATCTGCGCTTGAATCGTAACGTCAAGTGCTGTTGTAGGTTCATCAGCGATAAGCAACTTTGGTTCACATGATAAGGCGATGGCAATCATCGCACGTTGTCTCATACCGCCCGAAAACTCATGTGGATAGTTATCTACCCTAGATTCAGGTGATGGAATGCCTACCAGCTCAAGCATTTTGATCGCTTTCTGGCGTGCTTGATCCTTTGTAACGTTTTGATGCTCTAATATCGCTTCGATAATCTGATTACCGATGGTATAAACAGGGTTTAATGAGGTCATCGGATCCTGGAAAATCATCGCGATATCATTCCCTCTGACTTTTCTCATTTCCTTTTCTGTTTTACCTACTAAGTCATTACCTTCAAATAATATTTGACCTTCTTTAATCACACCAGGGTATTGGAGAAGTTTCATCAAAGATAATGAAGTAACACTTTTACCACTACCAGACTCCCCTACGATACCGAGGGCTTCACCTGCAGAAAGATCGAAGCTCACGCCTCTAACCGCTTGGACTTCACCAACGTGTGTGAAAAAGGATGTTTTTAAGTCTTTTACAACCAATAATTTATCAGCCACTTTACGCACCTCTCTTATTTTCTGAGTCTTGGATCTAAGGCATCTCTGAGACCATCGCCTAAGAAGTTAAATGCCAACATGGTCAATGAGATAGCTAAAGATGGATAGAACAGCTGATAAGGATAAGATCTAAGTCCACCGAGCGCGTCATTTGCTAATGTACCCCAAGAAGCTAACGGTGCGTTAACACCTAATCCAATAAAGCTTAAGAAAGCTTCTGTAAAAATGGCACTTGGAATCATCATGGTCATGGAAACGATAATTGGACCCATGGCATTCGGAATCAAGTGTCTAATCATGATTCTCATCGAGCTCGCACCCAAAGTTCTCGCTGCTAAAACATATTCTTGTTCCTTTAAGCTGAGTACCTGACCACGCACGATTCTCGCCATACCGACCCAATAAACCGAACCCAGTGCAATGATGATGGATTTCAATCCGGAACCGATAATAACGGATAATAAGATTACGTAAAGCAATAACGGAATAACGTTGATGATGTCGACGATACGCATCATGATGTTATCCACTTGGCCACCGAAGTATCCAGAAACCCCACCATAAAGTACGCCGATAAAGAAGTTAACGACTGTTGCAATCAGTGCGATCAACAGTGAGATTCTCGCTCCGAATATAACTCTCGCAAGCATATCACGGCCGAGTGCATCTGTACCAAATACGAACTCCTTGTTACTTACTTTGTCTGAAGGTTTTACTTCAACGCCATCTATAAATATCTTGTACTTGATGCCATCAGGATTCTCTTCAGGCTTCATGGAAGCGTACTTATAGTCTAATAACACTTCTTTGCCACCCACGGTGTAAACGCGGTTTCTGTCAGTTAAATTATTCTGTGTTTCCTTAATGCGGTCTAATAACTGACCATCTGCAGTGACGGCGAATAATTTGTACTCAGCGTGCATATAGAAGTAGTTTTCATCGTCCACTTTATAAATATCAATTTTAGGAGGAATATTCGCTAGTTGTAATTGCTGTGTCGAGTAATCGTGTTCAATAATATACGGACCGACAACAGCCGTTAAAACCATAAAAAAGATAAAGGCTAATCCAAGCATGGATAACTTGTTCTTTTTAAGGCGTCTCCATGCATCTTGCCAGTAAGTCATACTCGGTCTAGAGATCACTTCAGCATCTTTATTGTCCTTATGAATATCTTCCCAAAGTTCTTTCTTGATTGTTTGTTCTGCCATTTCTCCCCTAGTCCTCCATCTTAATTCTTGGATCGATTACACTATAAAGAATATCGACGATGAGTACCATGATGACAAGGAACAGCGCATAGAAAATCGTAATTCCCATCAGTACTGTATAGTCTCTGTTACCAACACTCTCGACGAAGTGTTTACCCATACCTGGAATCGCAAATACCTTTTCAATAACAAATGATCCTGTCAATAATGAGGCAATCATTGGACCCAAATAAGTGACAACTGGGATTAAAGCATTTTTCAAAGCATGTTTATAGATGACTTTATTATTGGATAATCCTTTAGCTCTCGCAGTTCTAATATAGTCCTGCTGAAGCACCTCGAGCATGCTCGATCTGGTAAGACGTGCAACGAATGATAGTGAGAATCCCGAAAGGGCGATTACGGGGCCGATCATGTGTTTCCATGAGGTCAAGCCATTTGATGGTAAAACATTGAGTTTAGCACTAAAAATATAAATAATTCCTGTGGCCATTACGAATGATGGAATCGTAACTCCTAGAGTAGCTATAAACATTACTAAGCCATCCTGCCATTTGTTCTGTTTAAGTGCGGAGATAATGCCTAATGGTATACCCACAAATATAACCACTAATACCGCCGCTAAACCAATTTTCAATGTCGCTGGAAAACCTTCTTCGATTAAAGTATTAACTGTTACACCAGCACGTTGAAACGATGGTCCTAAATTAAACGTCAATACGCCCTTAACATAATCCACATACTGCTTCCACAGTGGATCATCCAGGTGATACTTTTTGTTAAGTGCCTCTAACACAGCGTCTGGTAATTGCTTTTCCCTCGTGAAAGGTCCGCCTGGTATAGCGTGCATCATGATAAATGTAATCGTGATGATGACGAGCAACGTCACAGCCATGGTCAGAGTTCTTTTAACTAAAAATCTCCCCAATTCATTCACCCCTTAATTTTAGTCTGTAAATCCTATTGTGCAACAATATATATTATCATAATCCTAATGTTTGAATTTTGCAATAAATTTCAGGCCGTTAACATCGTATGGATTAATTTATACGATTAACTTTTCGCAATAAACACGTCAAATATTACGGTATTTTAACAGATTCCATTAAGATCGTTCACAGATTATTCACACTTTATGCAGCCTTGCACCCATTGAAATTACAATAAAAATGTGGTTAAAGCATCTAAATTGAACATTCTCGTTAACAAATATGTCGTATAATTATTACATCCATATAATTATCCGTCAACGTATTTTATATTCATAACATGTATAAAAATCACGTCATATTTGGCAAAGCCCCTTTTTTGCAAGTATCCGGTTCAAATCTTTCATATTTCACCTAATTTGCGATAACGAAAACACTAACTATCAAAAATAGGCACTATAAAAAAACTATATAATAGAAGAAAACGATATTTTTTTATGAACTTCAACTTACATTTGCAAGCTTACACTTATTTTTTAACTACCAATAAAAAATTTGAGTGCTATAATAATGATAATATAACTGGAGGTCCCGTATGGCAGACTTTGATAAAATACAACGAATGAGGAAAAGAACTGAGCTTGCATCAGGTAAAATGCCTGTTTCACTAGTGCTTAAGAACGGACGAATCATCAACGTCTTTAACGGCAAAATTATTCATGGTGATCTGGCCATTGATCATGGCAAAATTATCGGCATCGGAAGCTATGAAGGCGAGCAAGTTATCGACCTTGAAGGAAAGTATGTTGCACCAGGTTTAATCGATGCCCATATGCACATGGAGTCAACTTTGGTAACACCAGATCAAATGGCGAAAATAATCGTCCCTAGAGGTACGACGACGGTTATCGCCGATCCGCATGAAATCGCCAATGTATTAGGAATTAAGGGCATCGAATTTATGATGGAAGCCACAGAAGGAACTGTGCTAAATGGTTTCTTTATGATGCCCTCATGTGTCCCAGCTACCCCTCTTGAGCATTCAGGGGCAATCCTGGACAGAGAAGCGCTTTCGGTGCTTGAAAACCATCCGAAAATTCTTGGACTTGGAGAGGTTATGGACTTTGTTAGTGTCATCGCTGGCGATACCGCTGTTATCGAGAAGCTTGAAATGGCTGATCGGATGATCATAGATGGTCATGGTCCTGGGCTTACAGGAAAATCACTTAATGCTTATATGATCAATGGCATCCGTACGGACCATGAGTGTACCACACTTGATGAGATGGAAGAACGAATCGGTCTAGGCATGTACGTTGCAATACGCGAAGGAACCGCTGCGAAAAATCTCGACGCACTCATCAAGGGTGTCAATGCGCATACCAAACAACAGTGCATGTTCTGTACCGACGATAAACACCCTGAAGATATTCTAAAGCATGGGCATATCGACTTCAATGTCCGTCGCGCCATCCAGCTAGGACTCGACCCAATCACCGCCATTCAAATGGCCACCATCAATCCTGCCAGATGTTATAACCTGCGCGATATCGGGGCAATCGCTCCTGGATATGACGCTGACTTAGTGGTATTCGACAACTTCGAATCCTTTGAAATATTAGAAGTGTATAAGAAGGGTTATCAGGTCGCGCGAAACAAAGAAGCCTTATTCGACGTTCAACCAACAGATATTTCAGGTGTCGTCAATACGGTTAAAATCAATCCGATCAGGCCCGAACAACTGGCACTTCCACTTGACTCCGATGTGGCACACGTCATCCGAATTACACCGGATTCTTTGATAACAGAACATGCCATAAGGCGCGTCTATTTAGATGCAAACAATCATTTCATCGCTAACCGACATATAGATATTAAAAAAATTGCGGTTATCGAACGTCATGGCAATACCAGCAACATTGGTATCGGCCTCGTTGAGAACTTTCACATTAAAAATGGCGCCATCGCCACCACCATAGCACATGATTCGCACAATATTATCGTTATCGGCGACAACGACGACGACATGGCGCTGGCCGTTAATGAGTTGGTTGCTCTTCAGGGAGGGATCGCAATAACGTCAAATGGGCAAGTTCTTGATTCCCTTCCTTTGCCGATTGCAGGCCTCATGTCAAATTTAAGCATGGAAAGCGTCTCTGAGAAACTCAGACAACTTCGTTCCCTTGCAATAGAATCCCTCGGCATCCCACCATACTTGGAGCCATTTATGACGCTTAGTTTTCTTGCATTGCCTGTAATCCCTGAGATTAAAATCACTGATAGTGGTTATTATGATGTCACTAAATCTCGTTTTATTGAAGTATCAGAAAAATTATAATTCTGATTATGTAAACCTGTTTATTTTCTTATCAAATGGGTATCATTTATAATAGCAAATCATAGAAAACTATGAGGCGCAAAGCTATAGGGTCTAAACCTGGTATTTGAATAGTTGTTATTGAAGAGTTGTTCTCTAAAGAACTTGCCTAGACGGCTTCATAACACCAAATGCAGGCAAGACAGCCAGCTGTCAAAAAACTTTTCGGAATCATAGCAAAACACGAGAAATTGTGCGACGCAAAACTAGAAGGACCTAACCTTAAAGCGTCTTTAATAATTCAAAACCCTTTAAAGACATAAATTCTTTAAGTATGGCAGCCAGTTACCGAGAAAAGTTTTTTTGTGCATAAAATCAGGGTTGTGTCACTCATCCAAAGTGATACAACCCTTATTTCATTTCTCAACATTATGCATCACGTTGCTTCTCAGCCAACCGATCGATGATTTCCAAATAACGCTCATATGCTCTTCCGACAGCATCATCCCACGATAAGTAGATTTTATCTGCAGCGGACTGTCCAATTCGTCTTAACCGCTGGTGATCTTTCGTCGCTAAGATGATTTCTTCAGCGATGGCCTCTACCGTTTCTTCGATTAGGATGCCTGTATCGTTATGTGTAATGCCCTCGGCCGCACAGCTTTCTTTGACGATCAACGCAGGGCAATTGCACGCAGCCGCTTCTCTAACGACAATTCCGTTTGTATCATAGGTCGAAGGAAACAGGAATAGGTTCGCGCGACTAAAATAATGTCTAAGTTCTTCTCGGTCTCTTATAGCACCTGTGAAAATAACTTTATCCGACAACTGTTTAGATGCCACATAGTCCATAATTTCTGGACGATCCACACCCTCACCGACGAAAATCATTTTAAAGGTTGCACCTGATTCCGAAGCCTTTGATAGACCATCGATGATAAACTTAATGTTTTTATACCACATCATACGCCCTACGAATAAGAACACTGTCTCGTCGGAGGATAAGCCATGCTTCTGCTCCACTGACTTGATCTCATCAGATGTAGACTGACGCTTAACAAAATCAGTCCCATTTTCCATGACGATGAAATCCCCACGATAGCCTAAGCTTCGTAGATTTTCGCCCGCCCCTTTTGAGACGACCCAGACTTCATCACACGCATTGATGTTGCTAAGTAAAAAGCGTATGGAAACCGACTTCAATGGATTTAATGCGACACGCTTATCGATGTCCAAATCAAACTTCGTATGATACGTAAACACAATCGGCGTTCCCGTATAACGACGCATCACCCGTGCTAGAATCGCGGAAGTAAATGGACTATGGATATGCATGATGTCTAAATATTCTTTGTTGATTTTACGAATCAATAACGGACTAAAAGGATTACCCATTCGATAGCCAATGCGCTTTCCCACGTTGGCGCTTGAATACCGGATGACTTTAAACGGATAATCATCGACGACTTTTGGATACCAAGGCGTCGCTACCACCGCTTTACCAAAGCGTTTTTGAATTACACGGGCATAATTCACTGCGGTATTCGCCACACCATCAATCACTGGCGGGAAAGAATCATTGAAAATGCCTACATTCAATCTGCGCATAATAACCTCTCTAAATAGTTTTACTGTTCGCCACATCAAAATTTTACCAGATAGTTCACAGATAAGATAGTTAAAATTTCCTTAAAAGAGTGTTATAAACTGGGAAATAGGGTATAATAGCATCAAAGTCAATTGGAAGGAGAATGCCTATGTTATTTAAAAAAATGCAAGAAAAAAGAGAAGCAGAAATTAGAAGACAAAAAAAGGACACCCTTAAAAAAGTAGGTGCCGCTTTTATCATCGGTAGCGTCATTTCTTCTGTTGCAACACTTTTCACAGCCCCGAAATCAGGTAAAGAAATGCGTCAGGATGTGGCTGAAAAGGTTGGAGAAGGTGCAGAACTCGTTAAAGACGGCGCTACAAAGGTCGTTAAAAAAACAGGAGATGTGCTTCATGAAGCGGTTAACAAAGGCCAAGAGTTAAAAGATAAGGTGATCAATAAAGTTCAAAATAAACTGGAAATCGAGAAAATTGCCACTGAAGCCATCGCTTCCGCTGAAGAAAAGATCGAAGCTGTCTCTGAAGCGCTCGAAGAGAAAATTGAATCTTAATCAAAAAATAAATGACCCTTTAAGGGTCATTTTTTTCATTTACAAGCACTATAAACAATCAGATTTATCTCTTAAAACTTGATTTCTTTAATGTCCACTGAAGTACAACTGCTTTTGCTACTGCAACTGCTACATCCACTACACTTGCCTTTTTTCATGTCCGAGAAGGCTTTTCGGCCAGCAAAGAACAGGATGCCGGCGAAAATTAATCCCACAACTAAGGTTGCTCCCATAATTAATCCTTTCTACGCGTTTCTTTTTCGGTCTGCGCGTTTAAACAAAACGGTTAATAGAACTGCATATGCGGTGAGAACGAGGATCGCAGGAATAAAACCCACTCCAGTTTTACCGTAAACCACCAAAGTACCGATTTGAGAGATTAAGATGGCGACGATATAACCGACGCTTAACTGGAATCCTAATCCTCTCCAAAGCCATTTCTTATCGCCCATTTCACTTCTCATAGCACCGATTGCCGCAAAACAAGGGGGTATAAAGAGGTTAAGCGCTAAAAACGCGTAAGCTGTAACTGGATTAAACATCGTTGTGAGTTCTCCGCCTGGCGCATGAAGAGACTCCTCGGATACGGCAGCGAGTAGAATCGCCAGTGTGGCCACGACATTCTCTTTCGCGATAAACCCGGTAACAGTGGTCGCAGCCAGTTGCCAGCCCACAAGCCCTACAGGAATCAACAGAGGTGCTAAAATCGTGCCTAAGCTCGCTAAGATACTGGCACTCTGATTATCCACAGGTTGGAAGTTGAAACCATAGGCTTGCATGAACCATACCAGTGTGTTCATCACGAGAATGATGGTAGATGCCTTGATGATAAACCCTTTAGCCTTATCAAACATCTGGGTAACGGCATGCTTTATGCTGGGAACTTTATATTCTGGAAGCTCTAAAATAAATGAATTCGCTGGTTCGAAAACAAATAATCGCTTTAATATCAAACCGCCGATGATAATGATGATAAAGGCTAAGATATAGATACTTGGTCCAACCCAGCTCGATTCAGGGAAAAACACCATGGAGAACAACGTGATCACTGGAAGCTTAGCGCCACAAGGGACAAAAGGTGTCAATATCGTCGTAATGCGTTTTTCGTTATCGTCCTCGATGGTTCTCGTGGCCATAACGCCTGGGATAGCACATCCAGAGCCGACGATCATAGGAATGATAGACTTGCCTGACAATCCGATTTTCTTAAAATAACGGTCCATAAGCACTGCCACTCTAGACATGTAGCCACTGTCTTCCAGAAGTGCCAGACAGAAAAATAAAACCATGATGAGTGGAAGGAATCCTATCACCGCCCCGACGCCACCGATGGCACCATCGACGATTAAAGCCTGGAGCAATGGGTCAACACCGATTCCTTCGAAGAATCCGTTAAGCGCATTTGGCACGATTTCACCGAAAAGCACATCGTTCACGAAACCAGATAAATAACCGCCCAGTCCCTCGATGGAAAATGCGTAAACTGCCCACATGACGAAGAAGAATATCGGTAATCCCCATATTTTATGCGCCACTATACGGTCCACTTTATCGGAAAGGGTAATCTTCGAGGTGTCATGTCGCTTAACCATGACCTTTAGAAGGAGCTCTGAAATATAACGTTGTCTCGCTTTATCCTTCTCTTCACCATCCGTCACTTGGATAGCAGGCGCGAGCTGTGTCCCTTTTACTTTCCCCACCTCAATTACTTTATGCATAAGTGCCTTGATACCCGTTTCCATGTTGGCGGTGATGGCCACGATCGGGCATCCAAAAGACTCCTGAAGCGCTTTAAAGTCGATTTCGTTACCGCGCTTGGTGAGGATGTCCGATTTATTCACAGCGATAACGACTGGTATCCCCACCTCTAGAAGCTGTGTCGTAAAAAATAAGCTTCTCTCGAAATTCGCACCATCGACGATATTGATGATCACATCCGGTGCTTCACCTAAAATCACATCACGTGTAATGGCTTCCTCGCCCGTATATGGGGAAATGGAATAGGCGCCAGGTAAATCCAAAATAGTGACTTTTCCTGCACCTTTTGCGTATTTGCCTTTAAGTGGTGCTTCCTTTTTATCGACAGTAACGCCGGCCCAGTTGCCCACATATTCTGTTTTCCCTGTAAGTACATTAAACAAAGTCGTCTTCCCAGAATTGGGATTACCGGCTAATGCAATTTTCATTTTGACCCCCTGAATTCTTCGTATAAAATAGCGGACCTAGTTTTGATCCCCTTATGCCATTTTTTGTGTTGTGCCAATGATAATCATTATCATCATTAGGGCATTTTTTATACCGCTTTCGCGGTATAATTTAGTGTTCTGCCAGTACAATTGCTTTAGCCATGGATTCGTCAAGGGCATAGCGGCTATCCTTAATGTTGACGACATAATTGCCAGCCAATATAGAGATGAGTGTTATTTCCTCACCTTCGCTGCAACCTAGACTGAATAAGAATTTCTTAACTTTGTCTTTTCCTTCAACTTTAGCAATAGAACGTGTTTGTCCAATTTTTGCCTTTGATAACAACATGCTTTCACCTACTTTTCATGAGTGCACTGCACTGAAATAGTCTCTTTATTGATAAAGATTATCATAATCGTTATCAATTGTCAATGCGCTCACAATAATGTAGTTGTAAACTTTTATTAAAAAATTTGAAGTGTTCAAATTTCTGTACATTCGTGCAACGGAATAATTTTTTTGTTCTTTAAAAGTTCAACTGTGTGATCAACGATTGCCTTACAAAACTGGGAACCACAGTGCTTCAACAACTCATCATGAACCTCTTTACAGTTCATGGCACGCTTAAAGGAACGATTAGAGGTCATGGCATCAACCGCATCTGCTACACCGATGATTCGCGCAAATAGCGGTAGTCCCTCAACTGATTCACATGGCGGATAATCGGTCAAATCCACTCGAAGGTGGTGATATAATATTGCATCCTTAACGTTTTGAGATAAGTCGATGTTTTCCAAAATTCGCATACCGATGGTCGGATGCTTCCTCACCTCTTCAAACTCCTCTTCTGTGAGCAGACCTGGTTTACTGAGGATTGCATCACTGATGCCGATTTTTCCAATATCGTGTAATATCCCTGCAATTTCAAGTTCTTCAATCTCACTGCGAGAAAGGCCAATCGACTCGCCGATGGCTTTAGCATAGCTGGAGACACGCAGTGAATGGCCCTGAGTATAGGCATCCTTTGCTTCCATGGCGGCAACCAGTGTCATGATGATATCCATGTAAAAAGCCTTTTGGTGCTGGTACAACCTGGACTTCTCAACAGCAAAGGCTAAATTGTTTGCAAGCGAAGCAAACAAAGACGTGTAATCATCATCGTATTCACTGTCGAGTCCGATGGCCATGATTCCCACTGTCACGTCATTTGCATTTAGGGGGAGGACTAATAAATTTTTAATCTTCCCACCCTCGAAGACATGCTTCACTTCATCCGTGGCAGATTCTGCCATTTCTGCACTGAGCAGCAATGGTTCGTGATTTTCAACGACTGTCGTTAAAAATTTATCGGTGGTCTTAAGTGGGCCTTTATCGATTACATCCTTATATTTACCGTAGGCTGACTTCAAAACCAGATTGATTTCGTCATCCTTTAAACGGATGGTACATAAAGGAACATTCACAGTGGTGACGATATTTTTACAAATCATGTCTAATAGTTCATCGAGGTTATCAAAGGATAAATTCCCGTTGATGGTGGCACTGATATCGTGTATAAAACGCATATGTTTATTTTTTTTATTAATGCGCCTCTCTATTTGAATCCGCTCAGTAATATCTCTACCAACGCCTTGGATTTCTACTAAAGTATCCTCGACGAAATAGTGCTTAGAGTTCACTTCAAGCACCTTTCTCGTATTCCCGTCGCGATGTAGCATCCACATTTCTTGACGCTCGAACTCTTTAATGGCCATTAGCCCCACTACATCCTTGCAAAAGCCTGTTTTATATTCGTGAAGTGGACACATGTACTCATAAAGATAATGCCCCAGCATCTCCTCAGCTGAATATCCTAAGAGTTCTGAAACGATGCTGTTTATGAAATGAATTTTACCTGAAGGATCCATGATCCATACGATATCTCGCATATTCTGGATCAGTAGCCCATATTTATTCTCAGTATGCGTCAGTTGCTCACTCATGGCCAGCAGCTGTTGATAAGATGCTTCCAGCTCCTCATAAAGCATCGCCGCCTCTTCATTTTCAGGTTCATATTTTAACATCCGCTCTCGCAAGTCATCAAGTTTCATAAGCCCCCCATTGCTCCGTCAAGAAGTCCAGTATCCAACTATTCTGTTTAAGCCATCGCCTTTTCTCTTTAAAATGAGGATCGAACTGATCCACGATACTCCAAAACGCTTTTGAATGATTCATTTGATAAAGGTGCGCCAGTTCATGGATGATGACATAATCGATTACCTCAATCGGTGCTAAAATCAAACGCCAGTTGAGTAATAGATGGCCATTGCTCGTGCATGAGCCCCATCGACTTTTTTGCGCCTTAACGGATATTTGGGAAGGAACGCGGCCCATTTTATGACCCCAAAACGCAACCCTTTCATTTATTAACACCTTTGCTTGCTCTCTATACCAGCGCTCAAGCGCTTTGTTATCCGAATCTTTAATTTTTTCTATTTCACTTCCCATATATGGCAGTGTGTCTTTATAACGGTTCTTTTTTTGGTTCGTAAAGGAAACATGGTGAAGCTTTGATCGTATCCATGATTGCTTCTGCATGACGATTCGCTGGATTTCGCTTAAACTTACGTTATTTGGTGCTAATACTCTTACCGCACCAGTACGTTCTACCACTATTCCAACCGATTTACGTTTGCTTCTTTCCACCGTGTACTTAATCTCGTCCGTTAGTTCTATTGACATTAATTTTTACTTCCACCCTTTTACACATATATTCTTATTATACCTTTTTTTCAAAGAAGCGAAAGAGGACAATTCATGTTATAATAATCAAATAATAGGCACACTTTGAACTGCCATGAGGTGATATTTATGTGGTATGGAAAAACCGTCGAACAAGTTTTAAATGAACTTCAAGTGGAACATCATTATGGGCTTACCGAAGTTGAAGCTGAGCGGCGTCTTAAAGAGTATGGCGAAAATAAGCTCACTGAAAAACCAAAGCAATCCTTGTTTTCACTTTTTATGAATCAGCTTAAGGACACCCTCATTTATGTCCTTTTAGGCGCCACCGCCATTACATTACTCATCGGAGAGTACGTGGACGCAGTTATCATCCTACTTGTAATTTTTATCAATGCTGGCATAGGCGTTTTTCAGGAGTTCAAAGCGGATAAAGCCATTGAATCCCTTAAAAAACTGTCATCGCCGAGAGCACTCGTCAAACGTGAAGGTCAAATCAAAGAAATTCCGTCTGAGCGCATCGTTCCTGGTGATTTGTTAATCCTAGACGCCGGTCGGTTTATACTAGCAGATACGCGTCTCATAGAGAGTGCAAACCTCCAGATCGAAGAATCGGCACTCACTGGAGAGTCCGTCTCAGCCTCTAAAAATGCTGATAAGATATTCGAATCGACGAAAATGCCTATCGGTGACCAAATCAACATGGGGTTCATGTCCACGGTGGTCACCTATGGCAGAGGCATCGGTGTCGTCACCGCCACCGGTATGAATACAGAAATCGGTAAAATCGCTAAAATCCTAGATGAGGATGATCATAACCTGACGCCGCTTCAAAAGCGCTTAGAAGAGCTCGGGAAAACATTAGGCTTAATCGCCATCGGCGTTAGTGCTTTAATCCTTATCATCGGGTATTTTCAAAAACGAGCGCTTTTCGAGTTGTTTTTAACCGCCATCAGTTTAGCAGTAGCGGCGATTCCTGAAGGACTTGCAGCGATCGTCGCCATCGTACTGGCGCTTGGCGTGACCAGGATGTCGAAAATCAATGCCATCGTGAAAAAACTGCCTGCTGTTGAGACGCTCGGTTCAGTGAACATCGTGTGTTCAGATAAGACGGGAACATTGACACAAAACAAAATGACCGTGGTGAAAGCGCAACTCCCCCATCAACCTTTTTCTGAAATTCACTCTGGTTTAACCAATGAACTTCGTTTACTTGCAGAATCGCTTATCCTCTGTTCTGATGCCACCTATTCAGATGGCGCTGGTACAGGAGATCCCACTGAAATCGCCTTACTCATCATGGGAGATAGGCTCGGCATTCAAAGCGAGGCGCTTAAGACGACCTATACACGCGTGGCGGAGTATCCATTTGATTCCATGCGAAAGCTGATGTCTACGCAAACCACTTACGACCGACATTACCGGGTTCATACAAAAGGCGCCATCGATCAGCTGATTCCGTTATGTTCTCACATTCTCATCGATGGTAAAATTGAAGTGTTCACGGAAGTTTTAAAGCGGGAATTATTAGAAAGCGCAGATGGCATGTCTGACGAAGCGCTTCGGGTTATCGCTTCTGCCTATAAAGACGTAGGTCGTGTCCTGCAGGCTGAAGAAATGGAAAATGACTTAGTATTTCTCGGATTTGTAGGCATGATTGATCCACCGCGTGAGGAAGTGAAAGCCGCCATCATAAAAGCTAAAGCGGCTGGCATTACACCCATCATGATTACCGGTGATCATAAAAATACGGCTTTAGCCATTGCCATGCAGCTGGGTATCGCCGATTCCATAGGTCAGAGCATTTCTGGCGGAGAGCTTGAAGATATGAGTGAGGAAGACCTAATGGAACACATCGATCACTATCGCGTGTTTGCTAGGGTGTCCCCAGAGCATAAAGTACGTATCGTAAAAGCATACAAAGCCAAGGGCCATGTGGTCAGCATGACCGGAGATGGTGTAAATGACGCACCCTCGCTCAAGTTTGCCGATATCGGCGTGGCCATGGGCATCACAGGGACTGACGTTTCAAAAGGGGCCAGTGACATGATTCTCACTGACGATAACTTTTCCACCATCATCAGCGCCATCGAAGAGGGCCGAAATATTTATAACAATATAAAGAAATCGGTTATTTTTCTGTTATCCTGTAATCTTGGCGAGGTCGTTACCATCGTCATGTCCATGCTACTATTCTGGCCAGTTCCCCTTCTCCCCACACAGATACTATGGATCAACCTCATCACGGATTCGTTACCTGCAATTGCGCTTGGCATTGATCCAGGGGACCCTAGCATCATGAAACGACATCCTCGTAATCCAAACGAAAGCTTCTTTTCAAATGGTGCTGGGTTTAAAGCAGTGTTAGGCGGTTTACTCATCGGATTGCTCACCTTGTTTGGCTTCTATTTCGGACTTGCGGAGCACGGGTATACCATCGGCACCTCTCAAGTTCCTGAAACGGCACTAAATTACGCACGAACCATCGCCTTTTTGGTGTTAGCCGCTTCTCAGCTGTTCTACTCACTATCACTTCGACATGAGACCGATTCCATATTTAAAATCGGATTGTTCTCGAACTTACCACTCATCCTCTCCATCGTCGTCGGTCTGGGACTGCAGCTCATGGTGGTTTCTGTACCATTTATGGCAGAGGCCTTTAAGGTTCAGATGCTATCCTTAAACGATTGGATACTCGTTCTAGGACTTTCACTTATCCCACTCAGTTTTAAAGAATTCTATAAATTTGCCCTTAGGGTAAAGAAATCATAAGGAGGAACCATGTACACCACACTACCCCCAACCGGCATGCGCGATTTCTTGCCAAAAGAAAAAGAAATAAGAGAATATGTCATGCGAGAAATTCGCGATGAATATAAGCGCAGTGGCTTCACAGAAATCGAGACATCCTATATCGAAAACATCGGCAACCTGACAGGTGGCGATGGTGGCGAAAACACCAAACTCATCTTCAAAATCATGATGCGCGGTGAAAAGCTTCAGAACGCTGACTTCTCAAACCCAGAGGAGCTTGCGGACTATGGGCTAAGGTTCGACTTGACCCTGCCACTGGTACGTTTTTATGCAAACAACCGCAATGAGCTTCCAACCATTTTCAAAGCGCTTCAAATGGGACCTGTTTTTAGAGCGGAGCGCCCAAAAAAGGGACGCTATCGTTCTTTTGCACAGTGTGACATCGACATCATCGGCGATGAATCGAATCTCGCTGAAATCGAAATTATCCAAACCATCGCCAGCACGCTGAAACGCCTTTCTTTCAATGGCTTCACCATTAAAATCAACGATCGTAGAATCCTTAAGGCGTTAGTCTCTCACGCGGGATTTAGCGAAGATGAGTTTGGTGACATCGCCATCATCCTCGATAAACTCGATAAAATTGGCCGATCCGGCGTAATGGATGAGCTGGTTAACAAGGGCTACGACGCCGCTAAGGTGGATGAGCTCATGCGAGTATCGGATACACTCAGTACTGAAGGCCTCGAAAGCATGAAGACCATCTGTGCAGAGGGCTACGAGAACTTGACTGAAATCATCGAGGTCATTAGTGCGCTTCAAGACGATTTCACCATCGAATTTGATCACACGTTAGTACGCGGCATGGGCTATTACACCAGTACCATTTTCGAAATCACTTACGGCGATCTCGGCTACTCCATCGCTGGTGGTGGCCGCTATGATAAGATGGTCGGTAAAATTTCAGGCGTAGACGTTCCCGCAGTGGGATTCTCCATCGGATTTGAGCGCATCGTCGATTTGCTCTTATCTGAGAACCGCATCGACCAATCTGGCGTGAAGATCGCACTCCTCGTGGATGAGCGCAGCTCCATGGTGGATGCCGTTAAAAAGGCAATCGCGTTAAGATCAGAATACGAAGTGGTTTCACTCTACCGCCTTAAGAAAAAGCTCGGCAAACAACTGAGTCAGCTTGAGCGTTCTGGTTACAATGGCTACGCGATTTATGGCGATGACACGCAAATCAAATACTTCGGAAACACAGAGGCATAAATGTCCCAAGAAATCATGGTGCTCGGTAAAAAAGTCGCTATAGAAGGCGATCCAGAAGCGTATCTGATGCGCGTATGTAAAACGCATGTTCATGAGCGCATCACGGTTTTTTTACCGCATTTTAAAATGAAGCCTAAGAAAATCACCATCTTAAAAAGTTATAACAAATGGGGGTCATGCAACGCCTCACGTGAACTCACCTTCAACTTCATGTTGATCACTCAGCCTTCTGAATTCGTGGATTACGTGATCGTCCATGAGCTATGCCACATGGTCCATTTAAATCACGACCGTTCCTTCTGGCGATTGGTGGGCAGCATTTTTCCCGATTATCGTAAGTATCAAATCAAAGATTAAAAGGGGTCTGCCGTATGGCAGACCCCTTTTATGCTAGTTGGTGTACGCTTCACTTCATTCTTTATAATGTTCCACTAAAGCACGAGATGTCTAAGTCTCGCATAGCACGCTAGTAACTGGGAATCGATGCTTTCCATGAGTTTATCATCATAAGCCCAAAGATAGTCGCCCATCTTCGATTCATCGAGCTCAACGCGTTTGGTGAGATCCACTGCATACAGATAACAAATGTGCTCACTAGCACGTTTAAGGGCGCACACGCCCAAATGTATAAAATCAGAGGGTTCTATAACGAAGCCCAGATCTGCTTTAAGCTTATCCACGAGCCCCTTTTCCATCACTTCATCTGGACCGGCGATGGCAATCCCACATAAGTCAGGATGTTGGTCCCAGCCGACGATGGTTTCATTTTTCACTAGGAATTGATAGGTCGTTCCTTTTTTGCGATAGGGTATGATCATGCTCATATTTGACATCTTGTGGCCCCCCTTTATACGATTGATTATTCTATATATTGCCATTTTTTCAATGCCGAAACACCTTCATCACAGGTTAAGGCAAATATTGTGTCATTTCTTGACCGTTTTGATTATAGACAACCCCTATTCTATACGGCGTTCCTTCTTTTATATCAAGTCGTCTACTGTTGGGCATCCGGACTAAAAGTACCCCCTCATCGAAAGTTGCTTCGCCTTCACCAAATAAAACCGCTTCACCATTCTCCATGCGCGATATGTTCACCTTTAACGCCTCATCGACATCGATGTAAACATCGCCCTCCACACCATCATCCGTGTTGCTATCAAACCAAATCTGCCATTTTACTGGTTCAGTCTGAGCCATTTGATCATGCGTAATCAATACGTCTAAAAAAGCATCATCTAAGGTCACAGAGACCTGATTAATCTTGATCGCATCAGCTTCCTGGTCCGAACCATCATAATTCCAGGTGTTTACGTAGCCGCCTGTCGTAAAGATCTCAGGTGCTCCCACATCAATCATGATCGGGTTCTTCAGCTGTGTCCTCAGAAACAAACCCACAAGTACAACCGCAAATAGTGCAAGCCCAAGGTCTATCATTTTTTTCTTTTGATAATCCGTCATGGTGTCCTCTTTAAATCGTGGCCTTCGCCAGTTGATAAGCGCCGAATATACCAGCGTCATCACCTAGTGTAGCACATTTTAAGTCAACCGTCTCCATTAATCCTGGCATTGCATGCTGACTTGCTTCACGCGCAACTAAATCGACAAACGATTCGCCCATGGCTTCGATAACACCACCACCAAAAATGATGGCTTCAGGGTGAAACTGATTGATGAGCGTTCCCACAGCAATTCCTAGAAACCGTGCCGCCTTCAGCATCACTTCCACAGCGAGTGGGTCTGATTCATCAAATGCTTTTTTAAGCGAAGAGCTCTTGATGACGGCGCCATCTTCTTTAAGCAGATCTGCTAACATGGATTTTCGTCCTTTATGAAGCTGTGTGGTAATCGCCTTTTGTATCGCCGTCTTAGAGGCGTGCGCCTCCAGACAGCCTTGAGCGCCACATCCGCAGTAAGCGCCATCGGCATTGACCACCATATGCCCAAACTCTGCAGCACTGCCCTGACCGATATACAGCTTCTCATCGATGATGATTGCCCCACCGATTCCTGTGCCGATAAATAGTCCGAGTACATTTTTATAAGAAGATTCTGTATGGCGAAACTCGCCATACATGGCGACATTGACATCATTCCCTACAACGACAGGGAGATGGTATTTTTTTTGGATGCGATCTGCCAAATCGAAGTCCTTAAAGGGTATGTTCGGTGAAAAAGTGACCACGCCTTTCTGATTGACGAGTCCAGGTACACCTACGCCGATTCCAGTTACTTCGACTTCAGGAAAAGCTAACAAGCCGTCGATGACTTTATAGACTTGCCCCATAACGGTATCGATGCCTTCGTTCGCCTTCGTTTTTTTCTTTCCGCGTTCGAGCAATTCGCCTGCTTCATTATATAATGCGCCTAATACCTTTGTTCCGCCAATATCTAACCCGATGATCGCTTTCATAAAGCCTCCTTTATTAATGTTACCTAGTCACTTGAGGTTTTTACCCATTTTAGATATGATATAACCGATGAATAGGAGGTATTCTGTGTCGACAGTATTTCTTTATGGTCTTGTGGCACTTCTTTTTATAATTTCGTGGTTCAAAGACCCTCAAAAAAGTAAAAAAGCATTAAAAATTGGGTGGAAGAGCTTTTCAAAACTAATCCCAACCTTAATCCCAGTGATGGTGGGAATCGGTATTATTCTTTCCCTTTTGAATCCAGAAGCAGTAAGTGTCATTCTGGGTGAAAAATCCGGTGTGCTCGGGATGTTATTAGGCATCTTTATCGGTTCTGTGGCATTTATGCCCGGGTTTGTCGCCTTCCCATTAGGCGCTACTTTGCTCTCACATGGCGCGGGTTACCCTCAGATCGCCGGCTTCGTATCAAGCTTAATGGCAGTTGGAATCGTATCCTTAAGTGCAGAAATAAAATATTTTGGTAAAAAAAGTGCGATTCTACGAAATCTTACGGCACTTGTGGCTGTTTTCATCTTCGTGTTAATCGTTTGGGGGGTCGGCTTATGAAACTGTTCAAAACGCATCTATACGCCATCCTCGTCGTTTTATTGCTTATCCTTTTGATAATATTCAAGCCTGATGTCGGGATGAAGGCCTTAGATCTATCAGCGTCCAACTTCATGGACATGTTCAGTGTATTACCACCTATTATGCTCTTGATTGGTTTATTGGACGTTTGGATTCCAAAGGAAGTCATGATCAAATATTTAGGTGAAAAAAGCGGCCTTAAAGGCATCGGTATCGTCTTTCTACTAGGGGCATTAGCTGCTGGTCCGCTTTATGCTGCTTTCCCCGTGGCTGCTATTCTCCTTAAGAAAAATGCACGGATTGCTAATGTGCTTTTCTTTTTAGGGGTGTGGTCCACGGCAAAATTGCCTCTGGTAATGTTCGAGTACACCTCTTTCGGAGGTAAGTTTACAGTGATTCATATCGTTTCAAATCTTACGGTATTTTTAATTGGGGCGTATGCACTGGAAAAAAGCTTATCCCCCGCAAAAAAAGAGGAGATTTATCGAATTTCTTCCAGTATGGTTAATTAGACAGGATTATGCTTTAATAGAAAACCGCCCTTGTATGGGCGGTTTTTTCATGGGTTAGTGGTTCTAAAAGGATATCGCTTAGAAATAGACTTCGCTGGTCTTAATTAACCCACACTGGTCCTCAAGCTCACGCTTATGCGTATTAAAATTTTCATCTACGAACTGCTTTGATTTAACAGGGCATTTTTTCACACAAGCACAGCACTTGATGCATTTACCGATAATGGTTTTATAATCAGAAAAATCGATGGCATCCATAGGGCATATGGCGGCGCACAGGCCACAGCTTGTACAGCCATCATCTGTGACCGGCTTGATCTTTTTAAAATCAAAGGATACTCCTCCTGAGCCTTTTGGTGAGTAGTAGGGTCTCAATGGCCACTCACCTGGAATATTTAAAGTTGTGCTGTCACTACGGTTTAAAATGCCCTTTGCAAGTGCACAAATCAAATGCTCGTCTGCCGCATCAGGATGACCAGGTGCAATCTTCTCAGAAAATGAATGCTCGGCAACGATAGCGCCTACCCCGATCACTTCGAAATTTTGAGATTCGAGAAGCATTTTCAGTTCCATCAGCGCATCGTCATAATGTCGGTTTCCATAAGTCACCACGCAAATCGCATGGGTATTATCGCCGACCAAACGCTTTAAATAAGGGAGTAGAAGGTTTGGAAGTCTACCCGCATAAACAGGCATCCCGACGATCAGCAATGCATCACGATCAATCAGAATCGGGCTATCGCCAGCTCGCTGGCTTGGTTTCATGCATGGAATCTCCTCAACTGGCAACCCCAGATGCTTACATAATACATCCACAGCATGTGAAGTGCCTCCCGTCGGGCTAAAAGCTATTCTTTTAATCTGTGTGTACATCGGCTTGGTCACCCCTCGCTCCTCGCAGTCGTCATCTGTACCATTATATCATGATTTCTTAATAGTTAAGGCTTAGGGTTTATGGAATTTTAATCTGAATTTAATTATCAAAAACTTTTTATATGTTACGCTGGAATCAGAGGCAATATCCAGATAATGACTATTAGGAGGTGAATTGATTGGAGAAGATTTACTTGTTTATCGCTGTACCCGCCTCTTTGATTTTACTGATTCAAACATCCTTGACGTTTTTAGGGTTATCAGGTGAAATTGACGCAGATTTTGATGGCGACGGCGATGTGAATGGCACCGGAGAAAGTGGTCTCACCTTGTTCTCAGTTCGAAATCTCGTGGCGTTTTTTACGTTTTTCGGTTGGGGAGGTCTCTGGCTTAGATCGATGGGCGTCGCACCCGTATTCACAGTACTAGGATCCATTTTTTTAGGCATGCTCTTTATGCTAATCTCAATGGGTTTGTTCTTGCTCGTGAGCAAGATGCAGCGCAGTGGCAATATCGATCTGAACAACGCCATCGGAAAGCTAGGAGAAGTGTACATACCCATCCCTGGGAATAGAAAGCACACAGGGAAAGTCAATATCATTATCCAAGGCGCGTTACGTGAAGTGGAAGCATTCACAGACGACGTGGAGGATTTAAAAACAGGCTCGACTGTGCAAGTGATTGCAGTTGAAAGTGGTGCAAGGCTGATCGTAAAAAAATATGAGCGTGGAGGAAAAACAAATGCCCTTTGAAAATGCTTCAGGATTAATTTTTGTCTCATTAGCAGTGATTTTTGTCTTTGGTCTCGTCGTCGCTTTATTATCCCGATACAAGAAATGCCCCTCCGATAAAATTCTCGTCAAGTACGGTATGGTGGGTTCAAACGAACAAGGCATCAAAAGTGCCAAGTGTATTCACGGCGGTGCCACTTTGGTGTGGCCAGTCATTCAGGCGTATGAGTATTTGGATTTAACCCCTATATCCATCGAGGTCAACCTACAAAATGCGCTTTCTAAGCAAAATATCCGTATCGATGTCCCCTCTCGTTTTACAGTAGGCATCAGCACCGAACCTGAAATTATGCAAAATGCCGCTGAAAGGCTACTCGGCTTAAAACTGGCTGAAATTCAGGAACTGGCTAAGGACATCATCTTTGGTCAACTAAGACTGGTCGTCGCCACCATGGATATCGAAGAAATTAATACCGACCGAGATAAATTCCTTGAGGAGGTTTCTCGAAACGTCGAATCTGAGCTTAAGAAAATCGGTCTAAGGCTAATCAACGTCAACATCACAGATATCAGCGATGAATCTGGCTATATCGATGCACTTGGTAAAGAAGCTGCCTCTAAGGCTGTGAACGATGCGAAAATTTCTGTGGCGCAAAAAACCAGAGATGGTTCAATCGGTGAATCACAAGCTGTCATGGATCAACGTGTCAAGGTCGCTGAGGCCAATGCCACTGCCGTTGAAGGCGAAAACCAATCCAGAATCAAAATTGCCGAATCAGAGGCAGCTAGACGTGAGATGGAAGCCATCGCAAACAAAAAAGCTGTTGCTGCTGAAAAAATTCAACAAGCTAAGGCACTAGAGGAATCCTATGTGGCCGAGCGCGCTGCTGAACAGGCACGTGCGGATCTGGAGCGTGCGACCAGAGAGGCCGACCAATTGGTACAAGCCCAAATTGATAAGCAAATGGCGGAAATCGCAGCAGAAGCGGAAGCAGAGCGCATTAGACGACACGCTCGAGGCGAAGCGGATGCAATTTTTATGAAACTCGAAGCTGAAGCCCGTGGTATCAATGAAATGCTAATGAAGCAAGCCGAAGGCTTCAAAGCCATCGTCGAAGCAACTGGTAGCGCTGATGCCGCCATGAAGCTCATGATCGTCGATAAATTGCCTGAGCTCATCGAAAAACAAGTAGAAGCTATTAAGAATATCAAAATCGATAAAGTCACGGTTTGGGACAATCTTGGTTCTGAGGATGGTAAAACTAACACCGCGAAATTCGTTTCGGGGATGATGCAATCCGTTCCGCCATTAAATGAATTATTTAATATGGCCGGTCTGGAAATACCAAATTATCTGGGAAAACCACAATCTCAGCAAAACGCACAAATTCCCATGACAACTGTTCCTAGTGAATAACCCCCCTCAAATTAAAAGCGAGCATATCAACCCACAAAGTTGATATGCTCGCTTTCATTTGCTTATTTTACTTGTCGAATACTTCTTTGATTTTATTGATGTTGTTGACCAACAGTCCATCTTTAAAGTTTGGACGCTCCATAAAGAAAAATGAAAGTCCACCTAAGCCAACATGCGTACCAACCGCTACGCCCATCTGCATCATTAGAATATCGCCTTCATAGGTGGTTTCCTCTTTAATCAGGTTAACCAAATTCTCGGCATATAGACGATCTGAAGTGTAACCCACGATGACAAAATCGGATTCATCAAGATCGATCCGCTGCTTAAACGCATTTAAATAGTGTTGTAAAACGGCCTTTCGACCACGTTCTTTACTAACGATGGCACCCTCGCCATGCTTCATGGTCATGATGGGTTTTACTTTCATGATTTTACCGATCAAAGCACTTCCATATCTTAATCGCCCACTACGAACCAAATTGTCCAAATCATCAACGGAGAGAAAGTGTTTAACACGTCGTTTATTCTTTTCATTAAATTCTGTGACGGTATCGAAATCTGCGCCATTCTCAATCATACGTGCACTTTTCACGATAAGCCATCCACTGCCATGACTCATGCTGGTGCTGTCCACCACATGTAGTCTGATCGACTCTCCAGTATGCTCTTCTTCAAACAACTCTTTCGCAATCGTCGCCGACTGGTAAGAGCCACTGGTCTTACTGGACATGCATATGCATAGAATTTCGTTATACCCATTAGCAAGTGCCTCTTCAAAAAGGTCGATAAAACTTGCAGGTGAAGGCATGGCCGTCGTAGGATGCGTTTTATATTCAGCAAGATGCGCAAAAAACTCATCTGCAGTGATGTCGATGCGATCCTTATAAGTCTTGCCATCAATATTGATGGTAAGCGGTGCTATACCGATTTGATACTTTTGAATGATCTCATCTGAAAGATCACACGTTGAATCCCCAATTAACTTTATCATTTGATCCCCCCACATACTTATAAATGAAAGTTGATTAATTAATTCTATCATAAAGTGCAACCAATTGTTAGCAAAGAAAAAATGGGGAATATTCTTTCATTTGGTCTACTCAGGAGGTTCATATGAAGTTCAAGAACAGGATTTCACTATACCGTGCACTTATGTTTCCAATGATTGCCATCTTATTAATACTGTTTACCGTATTTACGACATTATGGCAGTTCGACTATAGGTGGATTACTACTGAACACAGTCAAAAGTTGCTCACAGCCCTCAATGAAAACATTGAAACGAAGTTGGTTAGATACCTGAACGAACCTTTGCGCGTCAATCAGATGATTGCAGCGACCATTTCACTGAGAAAGGATTACTTGAACCTTGATGCGTCAAACATTCAAGAACTTCTAAAAAAATCAACCGAAACCTATTCGTCAGAGCTTCCTCAGATCAGCGTCTATGGATATGGAGACGAAAATCAGAACTTCGTCGGGATTCGCATCAATGATGATGGGTCCAAATCCCTTATGTTAAAGGATTCGCGAACTGAAGGACTACTAAACATTTACACCACTGAAGACATCGATTCAAGCATCGTCACGTCCATAGAAAATTATGATCCTAGAATACGCCCTTGGTACGCCCCTCTCTATGAAGTCCCTGTTAGTCAATGGTCAGATATCTACGTGAACCAGGATGAAAAACAGGAAATTACCATTTCATCTATCGTACCGATATTAAATGAGTCAGGTGAGTTGGTTGGCTCGTCTACGCTGGATATCAAATTAAGTAACATCAATGATTTTTTAAAAGAAGATCACACGAAGGGCGCCGGATTAATTTACATCGTTGATGAAGATTGGCATATTCTCGCCCATTCTGGCACCTTCTCGAACTTTGTGACTGATAATGGCACTGTTGAACTAATGAGTGCAATAGACACCACGGAATCACTTGTGCGCGAAAGTGCTCTACGATTAAAAGAAGGAACCAACACAACTGCGACATTCAAACAATCGCAAATAAAATACTATGTCGCTTCTGAACCACTTGAAATACTAGGCTGGCGAGTGGTATCTGTCATACCGGAGACGGATTTGATTGGTGATTTGTTAAAACGACAGTCTATGACACTTTTTCTACTGATTATGATTTCGTTAGTCTTTACTTACCTTGTGTATACGTTGATCAGAAAAATCGTGCACCCGATTCTCAATGTTGCTGAGGTCATCAAACGGTTTGAGGTTGGTGATTATGCGACAGAGGAGCTGGATCATGTGGATAGTGTCGTCTTAGAGACCGAAGTGTTTATCCATGCCTTTAAAGGCTTGGTGGATCGTCTTAATCATTTCTTTTCACAGCTTTCAAAAAGTGAAGAAAAATATCGCTCATTAGTCGAAAACTCGGATGACATGATTATCACCCTTTCCTCCGAAGGACGGCTTATTACAGTTAATCGAAAATTTGAAGAAAACCTAGGGCGCACGAGGGACAACCTCATCGGCACTTTAATCATCGATTATCTCGATCAAGCCCATGAAGCTGAAATGTGGTTACACTGGATTAACAAGGCCATTGAAACAGGGATTAAGCAAGAAAACACCTTTTCCCACACTTCAGAAGAAGGCATTACCCAGCATTTTTATGTCAGTATATTACCTCTACCGGACCGTGAGAATCTCGTTCTCTGTACATTTTCAGATGTAACACAACTGATTGAGGTCCAAAAGCAGATCGATCAAATTCATGTTCAAGAGCGTACAAACTTAGAAATGCTCGTGTCTGAAAGAACACAAGAGCTCGAGCATGCGATGAGAGAGCTCCTTGAAAGAGAAAAGCTAGCTTCACTAGGTAGTTTGGTTTCAGGTATCGCCCATGAAATCAACACACCACTGGGAATAGCAGTATCTGCAGCCTCTTATTTAGATACCATCACTAACGAAGTCGATAAAAAAATCGAAGAAGGGACCCTCACTAAAACAGGGCTATTTGAGTACATGAAAAATGTATCTGAGGGGCTTAGTATCATGAATAGCAATCTAAACCGAGCGGCAACCCTGGTAAACAGCTTCAAACAAATCTCAGTTAATCAGACACACGAAAGTATTTCAAAGTTTAATTTCAAAGAATTCATCGAGACGATTCTCATCAGCCTGAAGCACGAAACTAAAATTCGAAAGATTGATATTCAGATCAGTTGCGATTCTGCGCTGGTGATCACCAGCTATCCCGGTGCTTTAACTCAAATAATTACCAATCTCATCATGAACGCCATGATTCACGCCTTTGAAAAAGATCAAACCGGTACCATCCAGATTAATGCCGAAGAAAGGCCGCATCAAATACTTCTGCTGATAAAAGATAATGGAAAAGGGATTTCAGACGATCATCTACAACATATTTTTGAACCATTTTACACCACTAACCGGGCAGGCGGTGGTAGTGGATTGGGTTTAAACATCGTCTATAATCTCGTTACCGGAACCCTCAAAGGTAAAATTCAAGTAGAAAGTACCAATGGAAAAGGCACGCAATTTTTGGTAGAAATCCCCAAACTTGATGGAGGTCAACTATGAGCAACGACGAAGCTTTGAACTTTCTTGCCGAAGAGTCGATTGTTTCCTCCGTATCACCAATAAAACATTACAAGATTATGATTGCTGATGACGATTCCGAGGTACATTTAGTCACAAAAATGATTCTTCAATCATTCGAATATGAAGGAAAAGGGTTAACATTCGTCGATGCTTATACGGGAGAAGAGGCAAAACAGTTATTGCTTCAGCACGAAGATATTGCTGTAATTTTTTTAGATGTGGTCATGGAAGACCTTCATTCAGGTCTTGAAGTTGTCACCTACTTAAGGGAAGTACTAAACAATCAAATTACACGAATTATCCTTAGAACAGGTCAACCTGGTGAAGCGCCGGAGGATCGCATTATTCGTGAATACGACATAAACGATTACCGTTTAAAGACGGATATGACCGTATCAAGATTGTACACTTCCCTTTACACAGCACTCAGAAACGTCCAATTTATCTATGGATGAAGGAACATACCAACTTACAAGAGATCGCCCAGTTAGAGGATGGCATTATCATCCGAATAAGTGGTAAAAATAGTTTTAATAATTATATCTTTATCGAAGGCACTAAAAACATCTATGATACGGATCTCATTAATCTGTTTATGACCAATTATGCGATTGCACTAAACAATTTCATCCTGAATACCATGGTCGCTGATACACAAAGAGAAATCATCATCACATTTGGCGAAGTCATCGAAAAGCATTTTGACGATACTAACGCACATATCATGCGTATCTCTAACATGATGTATGAATTTGCATTGATTAAAGGCTTCTCATATCAAGAAAGTGAACTAATGAAGGTAGCAAGCACCATGCATGACATCGGTAAAATTGCTATCCCGGATGCTATTCTAAAGAAGCCTGGAAAACTAACTGCAGAGGAGTTTGAGATTATTAAAGAACACCCACTAATCGGTTATCAAATTCTTAGTAAATCAAATTTAAACGTTTTAAAGCTCGCTGCCGAAATAGCGTTATATCATCACGAAAAGTATGACGGTTCCGGGTACCCTGAAGGGCTCCGCGGTAACACCATACCGCTAAGTGCAAGAATGCTCGCCATCATCGATGTTTTCGATGCCATTACGCATCGTCGGATTCATAAAACTGCCGAGTCCATCGATAATGCACTGAATTACTTGAAAGAAAATAGAGGGACACATTTCGATCCGGATTTGGTTGATTTGTTCCTGCTACACTCGGAAAACATTATCCGCGGGAACGTATAATGCTTTGAAATGCCTGAAAGAAATTCACCAGAAAAAAGGGTTAATGAGATACTTAAATCTCATTAACCCTTTTACACGCTTACTTGATCTCTATGGTGCGTTTATTGGTTGTTCTTTCAATCTTTGGTATGACGATTTTAAGGATGCCATCTTCAAGGGTTGCATCAATTTCTTCTGATTTAACATCTTTCAAGTAGATGGCGCGCTGCATCGAACACAATTTTCGTTCCCGGTGAAGATAGTTGTCTTTCTCTTCAGTGGTTTCTTCATTGCGTTTTGCTGAAATTATTAATCGTCCTTCTTCGTAATCTAATGAAACTTCTTCCTTTTTAAAACCCGGCAACTCAGCTTCTACGACATAATGGTCATTTTCATCTTTAAGATCAACCCTGAAATTGGCGATTCTGCTAGGCTTGTTCAAATACTGACCATCGTTTAAAAGGTCATCGAAAATATTGAACAAATCAAAGACGTCGCCAGCATTTCTTTTTTGAATACCTGTTCTCGTAAGTGGTGTTAAACCTAACATATGAAATCCTCCTTTTCAAAAGTGATAAATTTGAATTTTGTTAGCACTCTGCGCTGTTGAGTGCTAATCTCAGTTTTAATATACTGCTCACTTATCATTTTGTCAATAGACTTTAGAAGGATTTACAATTCATTTACAATTTGGAAAAAAGCCGTTAAACCCTTTAATTACCATAGCCATGTGGTATCGATAATCATGTCCACGTCCTTATCCGGTCTACAAGATCGAATATAAAACTCCTCAAGAGGAATCCATCTCCGTTCAAATTCATTTCTTTTCTTCTCGCCATTCCTCGCTTCGATTCGTTCTAATTGCTTTTGTGGCGAAAGTGTCATAAACACCTTTATATCGTATAAATCGCCTATCGCAGGATTAAACGCATAAGCCCCTTCAATTACGGTTACTTGTGATGGCGAAAACAAGACAGGTTCTGATAAGCACTGCTTGATCGTATCGTAATGACGATAGGTTATTGGTTCGTGTTGTTTAAGCGGAATTGCGACTTCTTCAATAAAACGCTCATAATGTACATTACCGCCTGGTATAGATAACCGCTCAGGGGTTCTCATACTGAGCGGCAAATAAAAATCATCCATATGAAAACAGTTACCCTTCAGTCGGCTTGCAAGTTCTGACCCGATCGTAGACTTTCCACTGCCGCATCGGCCATCAATCCCAATTACAACCCAATCCTTCTCTAATAACTTATTTGTCACTTTTTCCACGATTGAATCAATCAGTTGATCTCTTTCTGACATAATGCTCCTATTATAGGTCTAAATAGATGTTCTTTCCCGACTCGACGATAATAAGGTCTTCAGTGGAGATACCAAGCACGTCAAACGCAACGTCCAGCGGTAGCATCACACGCCCCTCGATTAAAACCGGAGGAGGTGTTATTTTTAACCGTGTAATATTGTGATTTTGAATTTTTAAAAGTTCATGATTCTTGATATCAACCGATACCACATTGGCGTCGGATATTCCGACGGCCTTTTGCGCTTCTGGGACCCACGCCAGCCGGTATGAAAACATCTCGAAGATTTCTCTAAATTCAACGTATACAACGCCCTCTGACGACTTGATGGACCGCATTAGATATTGAGGTCCAGGCATTTTAATCAGCACTTCCTTAGCAATCCTATAACTAGGGTCACCTTTATAATAATGAACTTCCCCACCAAATTTCTTTACAAATGCATCTGCAATCACTTTTGACGGATAATCTCGCACATAGGCACCATCTTTATAAATCTTGTAGTCATAATATCCCAAGGATTTTGCTTGTAACATCAACTCTAAAGGTATTTTCCATAACGCGCGACCATAGTATTCTCTATTATAATCGGTAAGTGGCGTTGGAAACTCAATCGTAGGTGTCGTTTCCACAGTGATTGCAGGCTTGTAAGTATTATTGCTAAAAAAATACGTTGAATACCCAAACTCCGGCTGATCACTAGGTGGCATTAACATATATTTGCTTAAAAGTGCCAAGCGCTTCGCAAACGATTCATTCATTTTTAAATAGCTCGTTCCTAAATGATCTGTAAAATAATAAATAACCTGGCCCATACTATGAAAAGAAACATACCCTCTAAAGTCATATGAGAGTAAGTAATCCATCATCGCTTGGGTCTCGGGTTCAGAAGCTACAGAATACCCTTTGAAAAAATCCTCATCCGGTTCATCGGTTCTTCTGTAATAACCGGATTGTTGCCATTGATCAACCCAAGCCCCTGATGTTTCGAGAAAATAGAGGTCTTCGAAGTTTCTATTTAAATCGACGCCATTTGCATTGGCTTTTAATCTATTTTGACGAAAACTTGGTAGGATTTGATTGAAATACCCTTTTACTTCAGGCGTTGCCAATGACCTCGTTCCAAATTTTACGAGGTCAAATCCATCAGGATTCACGTTTGGTATCACATGCAGAACGGTTTCTGAGAGAAGTGTCCTCGAATTATAGCCACCTAAGTGTGCATCGTTTTGTGCGTCCTTGATATAGTCTTCCACCATTTTTAAAACGAGGACTGGATTGATGGTTTCACGAGCATGAACGCCTGCATCTATAATCACATGTCGTTTTTGAGTATAGTCAAACGCGGTTTTTTGATTTATGTTCTCGGTTAATCGTAGCGCAACAATTGGCTTACCATCCACAGAGTAACCGATGGTTTCAACTTCGATCCAGTCCGGATAGGTGGATTCGAGTTCGTAGGCCATGTCATTAATTCCTTTTGCAGTTGCAGCGTAGCCCTTATTGAAATTAATAACGGTATCTGCTGAAAAACTTGCAGGTCCGATACTGAGGATAATGACGACGAACAGCAGCAGGAACCGTCGTAATTGTCTTTGCATTTTCATCCCTCCCCTCGGTTCATTAAGATAATGTGTTTGGACTATGGTAATGTGTTTGGATTATAATAATTGGGACTTTTTAAAGTACGAACCAATGACATCGCTTGAGGTTCTGTAAGGGCGATGGGTTCCACCCCATAATAATGGATTGATGCCTCTTTTATGCCATACTGTCCTTCACCAAAATAGGAAATGTTACAGTAGTACTCCAGAATCTCAGTCTTAGTGAACGCCTTCTCGAGTTCAAACGCCACTAGCAGCTCAGCCACTTTTCTCTCATAGAGTTTCTCAAATGTAAAATACATGTTTTTTGCCAGTTGTTGTGTGATGCTACTTCCACCTTCAAGTGTGGTGCCTGCGACGATGTTCTTAAGCATAGCTCTGGTCGTCGAAATGAGGTTTATACCATTATGTTCATAAAAGCGCCTGTCTTCCGCCTCTATAACACCTTCTAAAAAATAGGGCGATATTTGGTCGATAGTGACATAGCTTTCATCACCTTTTAGTTGGTCGATTCGATCACGGATGGCGATTGCCTCTGTGGCTTCCCTATACATTTCATACCCTTTTATCCCGATCGGAATCACGCTCAGGACCGCTATGACGATAAGGGCTATCACGCCTAGAATAATTAGCTTTTTTAATAATTTCATCTAAACTCCCAATTTCATCTTTTTAAACAAAGAAAAACCGGTACGAGACCGGTTTGTAAATCACTATACGAAAGCATCCACTTTCATTCCTTTACCGATAAACCGCTTAATCTCATCTAACGTCTCTCGCGTATTTCTAGATTGCTCTGCTTTTGCTTGGTCGAAACGTTTAAAGAATCCGCCATCCACTTGTTTCGAGAGAATATACTCTCTACTGGTGGCTTGACTGATGGCACGCTGAATATATGCCTGTTCTTCCGACTTTTCCTTCTCTACGATACGATCGAGAACAGTGGTTTTGCTAGGCATGTTATTATAGGCTTTCCACATGTTTGATAAACTGGCATCTGGATTAAAACTATTCATATGCGCCTCTCAAGAAAACTTTCTTAATTATATATTCCCATTTCTTGTGAAATTAATCAACATGTTTTTACACACTATCCCCTAAAGTTCTCGAGATACAATGTCCGCATAGGTTTGACGCTTAACGATTAACTGATGCTGGTCTCCCTTTACGATTACCACTGCAGGTATGGTTAATTTATTATAATTGTTCGCCATGGAATAACCGTATGCGCCTGTTGAAAATACCGCTAAAAGATCGCCTCTCTCAGGAGTGGCAATGTCAATGTTCTTAATCAAAATATCGGTCGATTCACAGCATTTACCGCTAATATCTACTTTAAAAGTTTTCGGTAGGTCCGCTTTATTCGCAACCACAGCATCATATTTTGCACCATAAAGTCCTGGACGCATATTATCCGTCATGCCACCATCTATGGATACATAAGTCTTAATTTCTGGAATCGTCTTTATATTTCCGATCGTATAAAGCTGTAATCCTGCTTCGCCGACGATGTAGCGGCCCGGCTCCATGGAAATATGCGGGCGCTTTATATGGTGTTTTTCACAAAAATCGGTAATGCGGTCCATAATTGGTTTTACAAAAGCGGATAAATGGAGTGGATGGTCTTGATTGGTATAACGGATACCGAATCCACCCCCTATGTTCAAATCTGGAACCACGTAATTAAATCTTTTTTGTGTCTCTAAAATCAACGCAAGCGCAACCTCCAGAGCAGCTTGATGTGTGTCTGCTTCACATAGCTGCGATCCTACATGAAAATGAAAACCGAGAAATTCCAGTTCACTTGAAAGAATCGCACGTTCTATTGCAGGGTAAAGAACCTCTTCATTAAGTGGAATACCAAACTTCGAGTCTTTCTTCCCTGTTGAAATATAATCATGGGTAGCAGCTGATACGCCTGGTGTGATCCTAAATAAGACTTTCACTTTTTTATCATGATGCTTGCACAATGATTCAAGCAATTCAATTTCTGATACATCATCGATTACAATACGGCCAACACCATACTCTAGAGCCATGGTAAGCTCTTCGATACTTTTATTGTTTCCATTAAACTCAATTCGATGGGCAGGAAAATTTGCGCTCATAGCCGTGTAAAGCTCACCGCCACTAACGACATCTAACCAAAAGCCTTCTTTTTCTAAGAGACGACACATGTATTTCGTGGAAAACGCCTTACAAGCAAAGGCTGCATGGGTATCATCATAGACATCTAAAAATGAAGCTCTAATTTCATCGAGTTGCTCCATTAATTTTGCTTCAGAATAAATGTAAAGTGGGGTTCCATAAGTTTCTGCAAGTTGCGCTGTGCTGACCTCTTCTACATGAAGTACATGATTTTTAATTGAATACATGGGTTCCTCCGCTGCTATAATGTTGTTTCAAAGCAAAAATTGATAATTTCCAGCTCCCCTACGCGTGCAGAAGCGATGGTCACCTCAATTACATGTCCTGAATTGAGTTTTAAGCTGTAAGTGCTTTTTAAAGTTTCAGAGGCTTTATTATTTGCAAACTGGCTTAAAGATGCACCATCGATAAGCACCGACAGCAAATCGCGCCCTATGAGTTCCTGGGAATTGTAGCCTGTCAACTTTATAAACGCCGTGTTGACTTCGTGAATTCTAAGATCAGTACCACAAACAAAAATACCTAATGGGGCTTCTTGGATATAACGGTTGAATCTGAGAAACTTCATCTCTAACATGCGATTACGCTGTATCGCTGTTAAAAAAACATCACAAAGTTCAGACAGAATTTGTGTTTCAAAGACAGCATTCGTTCGAAGAATCTTAACAGAATCAAACCCTACAAAACCAAACAGCTTTCCATCAGAACGCATGGGACAGCTAATCATGCTCATGACATCAAAGGGTTCAAGTAATCGCTTGACAGGTTCGTCGTCTTCAAGCGCCGATACATTCTCTACATAGGTTGGCTCTCCGAGTAAGTGTTTGACATAAAAAGGGGCATTTAAGGTAAAAGGCACTTGCTGAAGATGTTCCTTTTTAGGCGTAATTCCTTTTTCACACCATTCATAGGTGTTTGAAAGGGTCAACCTCTCTAAATCGTACTCGACGATAAATGCGCGGTCCGCATAGACGATACGACCAAATGTACCCAGGACCTGTTCAACGTCATCTTGAAATCGGAGCGGATCGCTTTCCATCAAGTTTAGAAAGGTCTGATGAAGAAGCTTCCAGTATCGGGATTGAAGGTCCATGTTATTCTTTAAGTTCAAAATTTCAAGTTCTCTTTCCGCTTCAGAAGTCATATCTTCGATAATTCCGATGATCACCAGCTGTTCACTTACATGGTCCCAAGCGCAATTAAACTTTCCTTCCGTATAAATCAATGATTGATTCTCTTTTGTGAAGATAATCTGCAGTTCAAAATGGTCGCCTTCCTTAGCAGATGCAAAGTGATCCATGCATAGCATTTTTGAATGAGGATGTACCCAGTGCCACAAATCTCTCGAAAGAAATTCATCACTAATATAACCATGCCACGCTTCATTCGCATAGAAAATTTCACCGTCGGTATTGGTCATGATCACGAGATATGGCGATTTATCAAATACAGAAAGCGAGTGTGAATTCTGGTGGATTTTTCCGTGTGCATTCACTAGTTTCTCCCCTTTAAAGCGATAGTCTTCCCTTTTATTATACTATCTTTTCAGAATCACACCACCACTAATATATGGTTTTTAACTTTTACTAGCACTGTATAAAGCGGATTCAGTTGCCTTTCCTCTCATAGCCACAAAAGATGTTTTATAGACGACCACGGTAATAAGCGTATTCGTAATCGCAGTCGGGATAACGATGGAAGTGACCAATATTCCCAGTGGCGCTGGTAATCCTACGATGAGTAGCGCTGAGGTCAAGAATAGTAAACCACTGGTCAAGGTACCCATAAAACCGATAATTGCCATTTGAACAGTGTTGGATTTGATGCCACTAAGTAATCGAATGAGTGCTAGAACAATAAATGCCGTAATAAGCTTATCGATGAGATTCGGAAGCTGTCCACCTGGAAAAGTCGTCGTCATCGCCGTTAATACACCACTCAATAGTCCAGACAGCAAGGTGTTCTTTACCGTCGGATTAATGGCGATGGCGATAAACATAAAGGTCAAAAGCAAGTCAAATTTCATCCCAAAGAAACCAGGTACAATCGCATGTAATACGAATCCCATCGCCAATAATACTGAAGTTAAAATCATGTTTTTAGTTTTCATAAAGTCACCTATTCCCTTCTTTTTCTTAAAAATGGCACTAAAAAAACCGATTACCCCTTAAATTAATAAGGAGCAAACGGTTTACGTTCGCGGTGCCACCCTTCTTGATTGATTTCCAATCATCTCGTTTTCAGATACTAACATATCCTACTCCTATAACGCGGAGAAACGGCCTCGGCTACTATGGTTCGCCTAGCATCTCATAGGTCCATTCGTTTATTAGCTGTTTATCCTCTCACACCAACGAGGACTCTCTTAAAAACACGCCGATAAAGTACTAATCCTAATCAAAGATTTAAAATATGGAGTTGTTACAGTTAATTAAAATTTATTATATCCATTTTTCATGAAAATGCAAGCCTATTTTAAAAAAAATATTTTAACCTGCAGAAATACTCTGATAAAATCCTTCGAGATCGAAACCATGCGTCGTCACCGACGCAATCGACCGGTTAAAAACCTGACTCTCAGCTAATGATTTTTCTATAGAATCACTTTTCAGTTCTAAAAGCCATCGATGAAAATCATCGATTTTTAGGCCATTTTTTTCATTTAAATGTGTCATCGACGATTTTACTAAATCGATGACCAAGGATTCGGTGTCTTTTGGTGTAAGCTCTCTTAAAGCTTCTGTGACGTTCTTTGGACCTCGGCTCAGCTTGGAAGAGAACTCATGCAGATAGAAAAAGTGCCCATAGTTCATCAATTTTCCAGTATCCACATCGATAAACCATAAGTCCTTATCCAGTGCCGTCGATGTCAATCCCATGTATTTTAAAGCCATGAGGTCATAGAAAATGCCCTCACATATTTTCCGCGATCCCAGCGGTTTCAGATAACCCATAACCGACTCCAGCAAGGTAATCGATTCCACACCACTTTCTTTCTTGATGACAATATACCCATGTGTCTTCGTGTCAAATGTGTCAATCACTTCTGGAAGTTCAAGTTTAAACACACTTTCACTTACGGACTGTACCAATGCCAGTGAGTCCATAAATATCTTTTTCTTTAACTTGGTCACTTCCAATAAAATATGGGTTTCGGAGATGTACAGATAACCAAGTTCAATCATCAGGCGCTTCAAGTATTTAAATCGGATGGTCTTCCCTTCGCTACTTTTTAGCTCTAAGGTCAGCTTACGCTTGCTTCTCTTAATTTTCGAATAGTCTTCCTCTTTAACAAAAGGCTCCCGGTAGGCAGATGTTTCATTGAAGGGTGCTTCATTGAAGGGTGCTTCATGGTCTTTCCCATGACTATTAGCCGCATTTGCCCACGATCGTTGCTTATTTCGATAGATTAATCGTTCTTTTTCGTAGAACTTGTTTTCAGCAATCAAAGCCTGGCCTTCGTTGTATAATGCGTTAATTTTACTCATGACAAAAAGAGCTTCCTTCACATGCGCTACGTCAGGATGCCACAGCTTGGCTAAAGCTCGATATTCCCTCTTTATTCCCTTTACGGTAAAAAGCTCCGATGGCATATCGCATCGAATTATGAAATCCTTATCAGAAAACCGCTCTTTCTTAGTCATTTCACACCATTAAAAAAGTTTTATTCTATGATTATACATGGACATCACCGTTATTTCAATCCGCCGGATTTACCAAAATAAACATCAAATCATTGACATTGGTACCAGTAGGACCTGTAATAATTAAATCTTGAGATGCTGCTAAAGCGTGATAGGCATCGTCATTTTCAAAGTAAGCCTCCGCTTTCGCTACGCCACCCATCCGAGAGACCGTTTCTCCATCTACCATTCCACCGGCTGCGTCAGTAGGACCATCAGTGCCATCAGAACCAACTGAAACCATAACGATTCCAGAAGTACCTGCGATCTCTATCGCACTCGTCAATGCCATCGCCTGACTCCGTCCACCTAATCCATTTCCCTTCACCACGATGGTCGTTTCACCACCATAAATCCATACTGTAGGCTCGGTTAATTCGGATTTGTCGCGTAACGCCTGCTGAGAAATAAATCGACTAAATCCCTTGGCTTCTGAGGTCACCGCTGTGTCAATCACATGTGTCACATAACCGCACTTTTCAGCCGCTTCCTGTGCGGCCTGACATAATGATTTTACGTTACCAGCAAATGCACTGATGGTAGGTATCACTTTTGAAACACTTGGCCGGTTAAAGGCTTCCATTATCGCAGGGCTAATGCTAATTTTATATTTATTGATCACCTCATATGCCAGATGAGAGGTATCCTTTTCTGGAAAAATAGGACCTGAAGCGATCGTCGTTAGAGAATCACCAACCACATCAGAGAGTATGATGGCGAAAATCGAGCGGCAGTTCAAATAGTTAAGTAATCGCCCACCTTTTACATCAGATAACCCTTTTCGAACAGCATTGATTTCATTGATCGAAGCCCCAGAACGGATCAATTGTTCGGATAGCGCGGCTAATTCGTCAAGTGAAATACCATCGGCTGGTTTTTCGAAAAGAGCTGAACCGCCGCCGGAGATGAGAAACAAGAGCACATGCTCCTTCGGTATCGCCTGGCACATCCTAAGGGCATTTTCAGTGGCGAAAACACTTGCTGCATCCACGACAGGATGTCCAGCTTCGTAAATTTTTATGCCTTCGATATTCCCCTCGGAATGCCCGTATTTCGTAATGACCATGCCATTAATTATTTGATTTCCATAGTGCCGTTTAGCGGCATTTGCCATTTTCCATGCAGCTTTTCCTATCGCTAATAAAGTTATCGGTCCATTAATTGGCGTTTCATCTAACCGCTTGATTACACTGGATTCTGGAAGTACAGCACTGATGGCCGCTTCGTAGATATATTTGGCGTCATTTCTTATTTTCATGAAGATTTCCTCATTTCAGGTTATAATCTAATTATAGTGGTTTAAAGCAAGTTTTCAAATACAACACGTGCCAGTGGAGGTGCAAAATCCATGTTTCCAACCTATGATGAAGTGTACCAATTGATGAATACATTACTCGATGAAATCCCGGAGCCTTTTTTTAAGGAGTTAAGTGGTGGCGTAATCCTTTTAGAAGGAGATAAACATAGTCCTTATGAGTTGGATGGCAGGCCTTTATATATCATGGGTGAATATGTACGCAGTTCGCTCGGTAAACAAATTATTCTCTACTACGGCTCGTTCAATGCGGTCTATTCGCACCTTTCAGTTGAAAAGCTAAGGGATAAACTAAGAAAAACCCTTATCCACGAATTTGTTCATCACCTCGAAGGAATGGCTGGTAAGAGAGACTTAGAAAAGCAAGATGAAACCCAGTTGAATCATTACATTAAAAAGGGATAATTATGCTTTACATTCACCTTCTAAAGCGTTATAATAGGGTCAGGCTATTGATAATCATTATCAATTACCGCGGCGAAACTATCTATTTTTAGGAGGCAATAATGGCAACCATGAATGGCCCTCGATTTAAACAAAGTCGATCATTAGGGCTTAATGTCTGTGGTCACCCAAAGGCGATGCGTCGCGCAAAACCGGGGACTAGCCGCGCAGACCGAAAACTTTCCACATATGGCACACAATTACTTGAAAAACAAAGGCTTCGCGCCTATTATGGCGTACTCGAGAAGCAGTTCAGACGAACTTTTGAAGCAGCAAAAAAACAACCCGGCTTAGCTGGTGAAAATCTCGTGAAGTTACTCGAAACCCGTATAGATAATCTCGTTTACCGATCTGGACTTGCAACATCAATCAGGCAAGCGAGACAAATGGTCGTCCACGGCCACATCGCTTTAAACGGTAATAAAACAGACATTCCTTCTCATCGTGTCAATCCAGGTGACACGGTATCACTCACTGAAAAGGCAAAGAGGATTTCACTCTTTACGGCAAATGCACTAAGTAGTTTTAGTCAACTTCCTTACCTGACAAAATCTGAGGATGGCACTTCTGTGGTATTAACGCGCATGCCTAGCCGTGAGGAAATTCCGATCGAGATCAATGACCATTTGATCGTCGAGTTCTATTCGAGGTAAACTGTTTCTACCATACTTTCATAGACAAAAAAAGAGAGACGCACATGATGTGCATCTCTCTTTTCTATTAGAATGGCAACTACTTGAGTTTACCTTCTTTTACCGCTTTATTCATCGCAGCAAATTGCTCAGAATAGTTTTCTTTTGCAATCTTATCCCAAATTTCAGCGCCTTGTACGTTAATTCTAGAAGGAACGAAGATAGGATCGAGACCGGCTTTCTTTTGAGCTTCATAGTCTTTAAGTGTAGCTAAGCCTGGTTTAGTTAACAGGATGATAACGATTACGTTGAACCATGCCATCGCGCCAACTGCTGCTGAACCAAAGTTCCAAACCACGTCAACTGAAGAAATCGCACCGATGAATACCATCGCGATAAGTGCAACTCTACCGAACAGGATCGCATTTTTATATCCAGAACCGCTTGTGTTCTTCTTAAAGATATAACCAATACTTGAATCAGTATAGAATGCATAAGCTAAAATCGTCGTAAATGTGAAGAAGAATAATGCGATTGCGACGAATCCGCCACCGATACCAGGAATAAATGAGTTAACCGCTTCTTGAGTGAAGTTTGATTTCTCAACGCCTGGAAGGTTTTCTGTAATAAATGCACCTGCTTCGTTAACAACGTTAAATGCGCCAGTAGAAAGGATCATTACTGCTGTAGCTGTACAAACGAATAATGTATCTACGTAAACTGAAAACGCTTGAACGAGACCTTGTTTAGCAGGGTGAGATACTTCAGCAGCACCAGCCGCTTGAGCACCAGTACCTTGACCAGCTTCATTAGAGAAGATACCTCTCTTAACGCCCCAAGCAACTGCTTGGCCAAATACTGCGCCGTAAACAGCGTTTAAGTTGAAGGCAGAAGAGAAAATCATACCAAATACTTCTGGAATTTTAGTGAAGTTTACAGCAAGAATGATTAATGCAAGAATGATGTAACCAATCGCCATGAAAGGAACGATCATTTCTGCTGTTCTCGCGATTCTCTTACCACCGCCGAATACAACGTAACCAACCAATGCCGTGTAGATTAAACCGATAATCCATGGTGCCAAACCAAACGATAATTTACCTGCTTGAGCAAATGCGTTTGTTTGAATACCTGGAAGCATGATACCACATGAAATAATAGTTAAAATTGCGAAAGCGATCCCTAAAGGTCTAGATTTTAAACCTTTTTCGATATAGTATGCTGGACCACCACGATATTCCCCGTGAATCTCCTCTTTCCATACTTGAGCAAGAGCTGACTCGATATACGCTGAACCTGCACCTAAGAATGCGATTGCCCACATCCAGAACACTGCACCTGGACCGCCAAAGAAGATTGCTGAAGCAACGCCTGTGATGTTACCTGTACCAACACGACCACCAAGTGCCATGGCAAAACCTTGGAATGAAGAAACACCTTTATCAGATGCTTTTCCGCCTAAGAGTTGACCAACCATGTCTTTGACAAGTCTGAGTTGTGGAAATTTCATTAATACAGAAAAATAAATTCCGGCTGCGAGGCACAAGTAAATCATTATTGGGCCCCAGAAGAAACCATCAAGCCAACCTGAAAAGTTCAATAAACCCTCCATACGTTTGTTTCCCTCCCTGTTTCCTTTTTTTTTTCTAAATATTTGAGTTGCGTTACAAATGTTTTGAGTAACGTTACAAATATTTAATGAAATTTTATCATTCGCGTAATACTTTTGTCAAACAAATAATTCTATAGAAATCAATTTATATGTAACTTTATTCCCACCTCAAGACTCATCTTGATAGGTATTAATACCTATTATCGTTATATTTCAATCAATCCAAAACAGGCCGTTTTTCTAAGGAACAATAAAAAAAGGCCTGTCGATGTTTCGAATGTTACTTTTTCGAAATATTCTCCAGCCAACTTTTGATGCAGGTCACCCTATTTAATTAAATTTGTTAATATTATATCACATTCTTTTTAGCATACGGATATCTGCATGCCATGTTCCTTCAAAATAGACGAACTCCGGAATCACAGCGATGATTTCATAGCCCATGGACTCGTACAATCGGATTGCAGCCTTATTATATTCGAAAACCCCCAGCTCTATAGCATGTGCACCTAATTGAGCACATTCGCGTTCGATTTGCGTCATGATCCACCTGCCGACACCTTTACCACGATAATTTTCTTCACCTATTACGAGGCTGATCCATGCTGTATCTGGCGTTTCATGCACACGTCTTCCGAAAGCCATGTCGATACTGAACTCACCAATCGGCTTCTCACCATCACAGACCATATAGATGCGTTTATCGTCATTTTGCATGGCGCTAACCATGAGTTCAAACGGTGTAAAAGGTTCATCTACGCCTATGCTAAATTTAGGAATGGCGTACGGCCGTATTTTGGGATCATTTGACCACTTACATAATATTTGGAAATCATCTATTTTATATTCATCCATAAAGCGGACTCTTAACCGTTCCATCCAATTCTCATCAAACCCGTTTTCACTGTACATAGCGACTCCTAATTCATGATAATCCTATTGTATCATAAATTTCCCCTTGTATTTCAATAGAAAACCCATTAAAATAAGAGATGTCGTGGGGATGTAGCTCAGATGGGAGAGTACCAGACTGGCAGTCTGGGTGTCGTGGGTTCGAGTCCCATCATCTCCACCAATCGTATTTTTCAGGGAATGATGTTCTCCCTTAGCTTTATGCTAGAACCGCTAATTAGCTGATGACTTCTGTATTGTACAGGCGTATCGGCTTTTTTATTTGCCAAATTATACCATAGGAGCGCCTAATATGTTATTTAGTTTGTCGTTAATCCTTATCATTGGCTTTTCACTAAGCGGACTATTTAATAAACTAAAACTGCCTGGATTGTTAGGAATGATATTGACCGGTATCCTTCTCGGGCCGTATGTGCTGAATTTAATATCTCCAGAAATCCTCATGATTTCTCCAGATCTCAGGGAAATTGCCTTGATCGTCATCCTTATGCGCGCCGGTCTTTCCATCGATTTAAGCGATCTAAAAAAGGTGGGGCGCCCTGCTTTCCTGATGTGCTTCGTCCCCGCCACGTTTGAAATACTGGCAGTCAGTCTCTTCGGCCCTAAGCTACTCGGCATCTCACTAGTAGAAGCAGCCGTTCTCGGCACGGTTTTAGCAGCGGTTTCTCCCGCTGTCATCGTTCCGCGGATGCTCAAACTCATGACATCCGGTCATGGCAAAAATAAAAGCATCCCGCAACTGATTATGGCGGGTGCTTCGGTTGATGATATTTACGTCATCGTCTTATTTACCTCATTTCTCAACCTGTTTAAAGGTGAAACGTTTAGTGTTACCACATTGATCACGGTGCCTCTCTCCATCATTACCGGTATCTTACTCGGTGCTTTCACTGGCCTGATTTTGGTAAAGCTCTTTAAGAGACTTCACATACGTGACACCATCAAGGTCCTTATTATACTCAGCATTTCCTTCCTCTTCGTCACGCTGGAAAGCGTCATCAAGCCTTATTTCCCGTTGTCAGGTTTGATCGCCGTCATGGCCTTGGGAGGTACGCTGTTAAAAACCTATGCACTACTGGCGAAACGATTGATGAGCAAGTTCTCAAAAATATGGGTGGGTGCTGAAATTCTGTTATTTGTAATGGTCGGTGCCGCTGTAAATATTCACGCACTTTCCGATATCGGCTTAAACGCATTTTTTCTTATCTTTATAGCGCTCCTATTCAGAGTAATCGGCGTTGGCTTCAGCCTTATCTTAACCCCATTGACGATTAAAGAACGGTTTTTTTGCGCACTGGCATATCTTCCGAAAGCCACTGTACAAGCCGCCATCGGTGCAATTCCACTGTCTGCTGGGATGCCAGCTGGGGATACGATTCTTTCTATGGCGGTATTGGCGATTCTCGTTACAGCCCCACTGGGTGCACTGGGGATCGATCTTACTTACGCAAGTTTCCTTCAAAAGGATTAATAGACCTGCTTCACTTCGTAACCAGCTGTTTTCAGTGTGTCGACTATCGCCTTAATGTGTTCATGCCCATTGGTTTCAACAGTGACTTGAAGCTGTACATGACTAAATCGATCGAAGTTCATAAATTGGTTGTGGTCCAGCTTGATAACATTGGCTTTTAAATCCGCTAATACCTGAGAAATATTTAAAAGCTGCCCAGGAGTATCCGGCAAGTCCACTGAAAAGCAAAAGATTCTGCCCCTTCTGGCAAGGCCTTTGTTAATCATGGCTGAAACCGTGACGACGTCGATGTTGCCGCCGGAGAGGACACTGACGATTATTTTGTCTTTTACGTCCAGTTTTTTGAGTGCCGCCACACTTAGTGCACCCGCATTTTCAACCACCATTTTATGCTTTTCGATGAGCATGAGGAAGGCATCCATAATATCGTAATCGGATACTGTAATTATGCCATCCACGTAGTCTCTTGCCAGTTCTAGTGTCAGGCTGCCCACCTGTTTGACGGCAACGCCATCAGCAACCGTACTTACTGTCTCTAGGCGGGTCACTTTGCCCATCTCAATCGACCGTTTCATAGAAAGCGCCCCTTCAGGTTCGACGCCATAAACCTTGCATGTTGGATTGATCGTTTTAACGTAAGTCGCAATACCACTGACTAATCCACCGCCCCCCACAGGAACCAAAAGGATATCCAGTTCTGGTAATGCTTCTATGATTTCCTTGCCGATGGTTCCTTGACCAGAAATCACCTCCAGGTCATCAAACGGATGGATAAATGTCGTTCCCGTCGCCGCTTGATAGGACAGTGCGTGCTGATAGGCATCGTCATAAGTGTCACCATGCAAGATTACTGTCGCCCCGTAGGATTTAGTGGCGTTAATTTTTATGAGTGGCGTCGCAACGGGCATTACAACCGTCGCCTGAATGCCTAGGATTGAGGCTGCCAGTGCAACCCCTTGTGCATGATTTCCTGCAGAAGCAGTAACCACGCCTGTCCCTCTTTCATCATCGGCAATTTGCGCCATACGATTATAAGCGCCTCTTAATTTAAAAGCCCCTGTCTTCTGAAAATTCTCCGTTTTAAAATAGACCGCGTTACCCGTATCATGGCTAAAGTGACTGCTATAGATCAATGGCGTGTTATCCACGATGCCATCAAGCCGATCACTTGCGTCCTGAATGCGAGCGGTCCACTGGTTATGACTCATGGCTTATCATACTCCCTTCAATTATTTCCGAAAGTCCTTTGCCAGGCGGTATGATTGGAAAGACGTTTTCATCGTGATCCAATACACAGTCCACCACAACGGGCTGTTTTTCTTTTTTGATCCACTCAAGCGCCGTTTCAAGTTCACTTACTGTGGTCACCCGAATCCCTTTAATCCCATAAGCGTCCGCTAACTTGATGAAATCCACAGAATCATCGCCATCGGTCTCACTATATCGGCTATGGTTAAACAGCTTTTGCCACTGCCGAACCATGCCTAGTGCTTTGTTGTTAAAGATAAAGGTGGTGATCGGCACTTGATATTTGCTGACGGTGCCCAGTTCATTACAGTTCATCTTAAAACTACCATCGCCAGCAAAATGGAGCACTGTCCGATGAGGATTTCCAACTTTAGCGCCGATGGCGGCCCCTAGTCCAAACCCCATGGTACCTAAACCACCAGAAGTAATCAGCGATCTAACATGATCAAATCCGTAAGCCTGTGCCGTCCACATTTGATGCTGTCCTACTTCAGTGACCACGATTGCTTCATCACCATAGGTGTCTTTGATCATCTTTAATAGCGACATAGGTGATAACATGGCATCCCCTTCGAGCCTAGTGATCTTTTGTTTAATACTCCCCTCAGGGTCTTTGAATATTACACGATTGATGAGCAACCTGTTGAGTCGCTTTAAAAAAGTCTTAATGTCGCTTCGTACGGGAACCTGCACCTGTTTGTTTTTGTGAATCTCATTTTCATCATTTTCCACATGTATGATGGTTGCACTGCCACAAAATTGGTCGGGAGCGCCTATGACGCGATCACTCAGTCTAGCACCTAGCACCATGACCAAATCGGCACTGGCCAAATATTGATTAGCCGCTCTTGAACCGTGCATACCCGCTAATCCAAGTGATAATGGATGGGATTGAGGGAAGGCACCGCTTCCCATAAGTGTATTCGCAACCGGAATGTTACAGGCCGTGGCCAGTTCGTATAATGCTTCATGTGCACCTGAATGGATGACACCACCACCTGCTAATATAACAGGGTGATTTGCACATTCGAACAGCTGCGCTACGCGGTTTGCCATCAAATCATTTGCATCACCTGTGGTTTCCGTCTTATCTCTTTTTCTCTGCTTAAACGCTTCTATGCCGTTAAAGGATATGGTTTGGGTCATCAAGTCTTTCGGAATATCGATGAGCACCGGCCCCGGTCTACCTGACATGGCGATATCAAACGCTCGAAACAGAACACTTTCAAGTTGATCGATACTTCTTACCATTTCACAGTGCTTGGTAATCGTCAGCGTCATGGACGTGATATCCACTTCCTGAAACGAATCCTTTCCAATCAAGGGGGTTGCGACTTGCCCTGAAATCACCACTACTGGCTGAGAATCGAGATAAGCAGTGGCTAGACCCGTAATGGTGTTTGTTGCCCCAGGTCCAGATGTAACGAAGCAAACCCCAACTTTTCCTGTACTTCTCGCATAACCATCTGCAGCATGGACAGCCCCCTGCTCGTGACAGGTTCGATAATGCTTAATGTTCCCCTGATGATCATAGAGGACATCGTATAGTGGGATCACTGCCCCTCCTGGAAATCCAAAGACTGTATCGACGCCTAAGTCTTCTAAACAAGCGATTACGATTTGTGCGCCGTTTAATACCATATTTTCCTCCAATCACGTCATGATGGCACCCTCTGATGCCGATGAAACCCATTTTGAATACCTCGATAAATAGCCTTTTAGGTCCTGCTGCTTCGGACGAATGGATGCTAACCGTAACGCTATTTCCTCTTCAGTCAAATGATGGGAAATGATGCCCGCTTCAATATCGATGCTGATGATATCCCCATCCATCAGCCATGCGATTGGTCCCCCCTCTTGCGCTTCTGGTGACACATGCCCTATGGCAGCACCTCTGGTTGCACCTGAAAATCTGCCATCTGTAATAAGTGCCACCGAAGCATCTAGCCCCATGCCACTTAAAGCGGCCGTTGGTGTAAGCATTTCAGGCATACCTGGACCGCCTTTAGGTCCTTCGTATCTAATTACGATGATCTCTCCCTTTCTGATCTCACCACTTTGGATGGCTTTAACCGCATCGTGTTCGCCATCGAATACGCGCGCCGGTCCTTGATGCTTGAGCATCTCATGAGCCACTGCTGAACGTTTGACCACTGCTCCTTTTGGAGCGAGGTTTCCTTCTAAGACTTGAATCCCGCCTTCTGCACTGTATGGCGTTTCTAAGGGTCTAATGACTTGACCATCGACATTTTTTCTGCCATGGTGCAGTGTGACCTCCCCAATCGTTTTGTTCTGGACGGTGAGGGCATTGGCACAAAGAAGGTCCCCTCGAAGTAACTGGTAGAGCACTGTTTGAACGCCACCTTCTCGGTGCAAATCCTCCATGTGATGCTGCCCAGCCGGGCTTAATTTGCAGAGGTTTGGTGTTTCCTTGCTCACTTTTCGCACGAAATCAAGGTCAATTTTGATGCCTACCTCATGGGCAATGGCAGTCAAATGCAGGATGGTGTTCGTGGAGCATCCAAGCGCCATATCAAGCCTAAGTGCATTATGAAAGGCCTCTTTCGTAAGTATTTTACTGCTGTTTAATTGCTCGGTTACCATTTGAACGATTCGCATGCCTGTTTCTTTCGCTAGCCGGATTCTTTTAGAATGCACCGCAGGAATTGACCCATTTCCCGGTAAAGCGATGCCGAGTGCTTCCGTCATGCAGTTCATGGAATTTGCCGTGTACATGCCTGAGCATGAGCCGCAGGTCGGGCAAGCTGCCTCTTCATAACGCGATAGGGTCTCGAGATCCATTTGATTCGCCCTCACTGCGCCAACCGCTTCAAAGACGGTGCTTAAATCCACGGTTACGCCTTCTGTCTCACCGGAAAGCATTGGCCCACCGCTGACTAAAATCACGGGAATATCCAAACGCGCCGCTGCCATCATCATGCCGGGTACAACCTTGTCGCAATTGGGAATCATCACAAGTCCATCAAAGGCATGGGCTTTCGCCATTATTTCGATGCTGTCTGCGATGACTTCACGACTAGCCAGTGAGTATCGCATGCCTTCATGATTCATGGCTAAGCCGTCACATACACCGATACTCGGAAACTCAAGCGGTGTCCCGCCAGAAATCCTGATACCAGTTTTTACAGCTTCAGAGAGATTTCGTAGATGTGTGTGCCCTGGAATCACTTCATTAAAGGCATTAACTACGCCGATTAGCGGTTGGTTCAGCTCCTTATCGATCAACCCCAGCGATTTTAAAAGCGCACGATGTGGCGCGCGTTCTATGCCCTGTGTCAACTGATGACTTCTTAGTTTCATCTAGTCCTCCTGTTTGGGAAGCCAACTCATCATGGCGCGTAGCGTTTTTCCAACTGCGACGATTTCATGCGCCCCTTCTAGACGTCTACTCATATTGAACATCGGGCGGTTTGCCATATTTTCCAGTATCCACGCTTTGGCAAAGGTCCCGTCTTGGATTTCACTTAAGACCGCTTTCATCTCTGCGCGCGTTGCAGAATTGATGATGCGTTTTCCACTGACGTAATCGCCGTATTCCGCTGTATCACTTACCGAATATCGCATACGCTCCAGTCCGCCCTCGTACAGAAGGTCCACGATTAACTTAAGCTCATGCAAGCATTCGAAGTAAGCGATTTCTTTTTGGTATCCTGCTTCTACCAACGTCTCAAAGCCTGCCTTCACAAGTTCACTTACCCCACCGCACAAAACGGCTTGTTCTCCGAACAAATCGGTTTCGGTTTCCTCCTTGAAGGTGGTCTCCAGTATCCCCGCCCGTGCGGCACCTATCCCCGCTGCATAAGCCATGGCCAGTTTTCTTGCATTGCCTGTGGCGTCCTGCTCAATAGCGAAAAGCGCTGGAACGCCTTTTCCCTCAGTATAGAGTCTTCGCACTAGATGACCGGGGCCTTTAGGTGCCACCATAAACACGTCTACTGATCGGTCTGGCTGAATCTGATTGAAATGAATGTTGAACCCATGCGCAAATGCCAGTGCTGCACCTTTTTTAAGGTTGGGTCTAACGGCGTCTCGATAAACGCCTGCTTGCTTCTCATCCGGTAGCAGCATCATGACCACATCAGCCTGTTTCACTGCTTCCTCTGTGGTTAGGACTTCGAGGCCAGCAAGTTTTGCGCGTTCGGCACTCTTAGACCCTTCGTATAAACCTACGGTTACATCGACACCGCTCTCTTTCAGATTGAGTGCATGGGCGTGGCCTTGACTTCCATAACCGATAATCGCCACTTTCTTGCCAGTTAGAACACTCAGTTCACATGATTCTTCATAAAACATCTTCGCCATTTTCTTCTCCTTATTATTGATTTACTATTTCGTTTACAGAGTGCACATCGACCACCTTTTCGATGGTGGTTAATGCACGTTCAAAGCCTGGGCCTTCGTCAGATAGCGTTATATTCAGCCATGCCCCTTTACTGTGCACATCGGGTTCCATCAATATGCGTTTAAAAACATAACCCTTACGTTTTAGCAGTGCTGTGACGCGCATCAATACTTCAGGCTCATTTTCCATGTACGCTCTTAGTGTTCTTTCCATCCTTATTCCTCCTTCTTCAAAATAAAAAACGCCCCTCGACAAATAAATGTCGAGGGGCGAGATTATGCTCGCGGTACCACCCTGTTTCCAGCTTAGCTGCTTATGAGGTCGCACAGAATCTGTGTTAACCCTGATTCGATAACGTGAATCAATCCGACTTGGTTTACTCGGTTACCCTTTAGACCTTGTTGCTCATGAGTGATTATTAAATATCCCCTTCATGCTGCTTCCCACCAACTGCAGCTCTCTGTGATGAATGTCCAGATATGTTTCTCTCAATCGACGCATTAACTATTTCTATTGATATTACAGGCTTGAATTATCTTTGTCAAATACTTTTTAGAATTTTCAGTTATTTTTTATTTCTGTACATCACTAGCCCTTCTCTATAGTCAGTTCATCCAGATGGGTCAATACCTTCTCTACGAAGACCTGGACGATTTCCGGATCAAACTGCTTCCCGGCACTGTTTAACAGCTCATCAATGGCCTCTTGCTTCGTGCGTACCGCTCGATAGGTTCTCGCAGTCGTCATGGCATCATAGGCATCTGCCACGGCGATGATTCTCGCTCCTCTAGGAATTTCATAGCCTCTAAGACCCTTAGGATATCCTCTGCCATCAAAGCGTTCATGGTGTGAAAGCACTAAATTGGATAACTCAGCCATTTCGTTAACCGATCCGAGAATACGATAGCCTGTTTCGGGGTGTTTTTTTATTTCAGCCCACTCCTCTTTGGTAAGTGCCCCCTCCTTATTCAGGATTTGTTCATCAACGGCGATTTTTCCGATGTCGTGTAACCATCCTGCGGTCTTGAGTTCATTGATTTCACGTGTCGTGAGTCTAAGTGCGTTTCCGATGGCTTCACAATAAACGCTAACTCTCGAGGAATGACGTTCTTCACGTTTGTTCTTTTCATGAAGGGTATTGATGATGGTTTCAAACATCTTCCCTCTAAAGCTTGGCCCTTCCACCAGCTTGTGTCTGTACATGTAATTCTCTACGCGATTAAATAATATGCTCATGGGCTCGTCTGCCGTGATTTTAGCATCTGATCCAAAAGACATGGACAAATTGATGTTGTTAAACCGTTCCACTTCACAGGCCGATTCGATACGTTTGATAATGGCCTCGGCCGTTCTCGCGCTGGTATCTGGCATTAAGATGACGAACTCATCACCGCCGAGCCGTGCCAGAATATCCGTGTCACGGCAGTTATGTCTCAGAATTTGCGCCATTCGCCTGAGCAGCGCATCTCCTACATTGTGACCAAAGGCATCATTTGTGAGTTTAAGTCCGTTCACATCCGCCATGATCATGGCCACTGGCATGGTGCGAGACGCGTCGATACGCCGCATTTCCTCTTCGAAATAGCGCCTGTTATAAGCGCCTGTCAATTGGTCATGATAGCTGATATAAAGAATCTCATCTTCCGCCAGCTTCTTCTCGGTAATATCGGTATAAATTCCATATCCGCCGATAATCTGTTCCTCTGCGATTATGGGAATTCCTTTGATTTGCACATGGACAAATCGATTTTGTTTGCCTTTTCGCTGGCCTTCATAAAAGATTCGCTCGCCATTTAAAACCCGATTGGTGAGCTCTACAGTCGGTTCTTGATCATTTTCGGAGATTAAAATCTGGTCCAGCTTCTGATTTTTAATTTCATTTAGGGTGTAGCCAAACAACGAGGTGAAATTCTCATTGATGGCCACAATGTTATGGCCTGCATCAAATCTGATGATGGCATCTGAAGAGTTCTTGAATAAAGCTTCAAAAATGACTTTTTGCGCTGCGATTTCCTTCGTCGCATTTTTAAGGTCGGTGATGTTCGTAAAGATACCGTAACCTCCGATCACTTCATTCTCCAGTGTAATCGGAACGCCTTGCACGAGAAAATCTCTCGCTGTTCCATCCTTTGCATATCGCTTTCCTTCGATTACCACTTTATCCCCGCTGAGAAGGGTCTCCGTCAGGCCGGTATTATGTACGAGTTCATCTGGGCTGGAAATCAGTCTGTCAGTGGTTTGTCCGATAATTTCTTCGGAAGTGTATCCGAAAAAGCGCTCGAAGTTTTCATTGATTTCGATAATTTTCTGAGAGTTATCAATCCTGACGATGGCATCAGAAGAATTGCTGAATAGGGATTCGAAAACCTTGATTTGACGGTTCAATGACTGCTCAGCCTGATACTCCTTCGTCTTATCCACATAAACAAGAAAATAACCTTCTAAGGCGCCTAGACTCCGAATGGGGATTACGGTAACGCATAAATCGATGTGTTCTGCGTTCAGGTTTATTTTGCGCACATTGTTTAGCCTGATTTCTTCAGATAACATCCCATCAGGCATCCCTGTTAGCCACTTGATCTCTGAAGCGATCAGGTCATTTCTGAGCTTTTTATGTTCACTGGCTTCTATCGGTATTTTGAACAATTCATCAAAGCGCTGGTTGACCTCGATAATCTGGAATTTCTCGTCTAACTTCACGATGGCATCTGGCGAGAGGTTGAACAGTAGATAATAATGGTCTAAATAGCCCATATTGCCCCCAAAAGATGATATTTTAATATATTGTAACATATCGTCGCTAATCGTCACTACACTTTTTGAACACTGCATTTGTAAAGGTAAAAAAAGTTGGATAGCCTATATGACCACCCAACTTAAATCTATTCTTCATGCTTCATTTAAAAAATCCACCGCTTCCCTAAGTGCCTGCTGTTGTTCTGGAATCGGCATGACGACCCAATCGTGCTGCATCATTTCATATTCTATGGCCGTGATGCTGGTCCCTTCAATCGGGTCCATGTTTGCAAACTTCTCGCAATCCGGCCTAAAAACCTCATCTGATCCGTAGAAGACCAAAATCTCTCCTAAATTACTCAAATCCCCATAGATAGGCGATACGCGATAATCCTCTAAAGGTAACCCATTAGCATACTTAAGTCCCACTTCATGTAGCGATTCCAGGTTCAAAATCAAGTCTCTCGCGTCTGCTTGGGGTATGTCAGGATGCGTCATGGTCACATCAAGCCAAGGCGAAAACAATATCAGCTTCTCAGGTGCACGCATTTCTAAATCTCTCACTTGCATGGCTAATGCCAAGGCGAGTCCACCCCCTGCAGAATCCCCCATAAAGGTGAACTGATGCTCAGGAAATCGAGATAATTGCTCCTTATAGGCGATGAGCGCCATGTCGAGCGCCTGTAACACGTCCGATTCCGGAACAAGTGGGTATTCGACAAAAGTAATGACACAGTGTGCCATATTGATAAATTTACTAATCATCACATAGTGGTTAATGGAGGCTTCGTTAGCATAGCCTCCGCCATGAAAGAACATGACATGTTTTTTAGTGCGAAAATCATCTGGATATAAGTTATATACATCTCGGTCCATAATTTTAAAATGCTCAATTTCATTTTCAAAATTAAGGAGTAGTGGTATCCGTCTGATTTTTGCCCTTCGAGGGTTATCAAAATTCATTTGACTCTTGAAGTTGATCATCTCAAGCGCTTTATAAACCGCTTTAGCTTTTTTGCTGATCATTTTTGCCTGCTTTCAGTAAACGGATTAGTCTCGACCTAATTTAGAATAGTTTTCTTCGATAAGGCGGCGCTTTTCTGTCCATAAATCAAATGACAAGTTGACATAGTATTGGTCTGGGGTTTCAAAACGCAATAAACCATCCCATAACTTCTCGATTTCACGCTTACAATACTCTTTAATCTCATTTAAAGTCGGTAATACATGAACAAGCTTGCCATTCTCGATGATTTTTTCTTGAAGCTTACGCGCAGTAAAATTTTTCGCTGTTTTCTTTTTCCAAGGCATGGCTTCGTCGAAGAGCACATACGTATCGCCAACCGTTTCGTCCTTCAACGTCAATAGGTCGGCAAACGCCTTACCTGTCACGTTATCAAAAAGGCGCCATACATCCTTAAGACCTGGATTCGTGACCTTCACCAAATCTTCTGAAAGCTTGATTCGTGCGTCGATTTCGCCATCCTGTTCCACTGCCACGAGTTTATAAACCCCACCATAAACCGGTTCTGATGAGGCTGTCATCATACGCTCACCTACACCGTAGGAATCGATCGGTGCACCTTGCATTTCAAGCTCTCTAATTTTATACTCGTCAAGTGAATTAGAAACGGTTATTCTAACATCATTAAAACCCGCTTGATCAAGTAGCTTTCTCGACTCCTGTGACAGGTATTTCAAGTCGCCACTGTCTAGGCGAATTCCTTTGATCGATTCGGGCGACATGGTCTTAAATACTTCGATGGCAGCTGGAATACCTGAACTCAAAACGTTGTAAGTATCCACTAAAAATGTGGCGCGATGCGGATATGCCTTAGCATATTTTTCAAAGGCTACCTGATCATCACTATAAAACTGGATCCAGCTATGTGCCATGGTTCCTACCACAGGTATGTCGAACATCTTATGTGCTAAAAGGTTGGAGGTTCCCACGCAACCGCCGATATACATGGCTCTGGCACCATAAATCGTTGCATCGGCACCGTGCCCTCTTCTCGGACCAAAATCGACCACTGGCTTTTTACCAGCGGAACGGACGATTCTACTGGTCTTTGTGGCGATTAGGCTCTGATGGTTGATGGTGAGGAGTAGCATCGTTTCGATCAATTGGGCTTCCAAAATGGAGGCACCAATCGTGATGACAGGTGTATTCGGGAAGACAGGTGTACCTTCCGGGATTGCCCAAACATCTCCTGAAAATTTAAAATTCCTCAAAAAGATTAAAAATTCTTCTGTAAACATGTTCATCCCTCTTAAGAGATCCACATCTTCATCAGAGAAACTAATGTTCAATAAATAATCGACAAATTGCTCAAGTCCTGCAGTAATGGCAAATCCGCCACCGTCAGGAACGCGTCTAAAAAAATAATCAAAATAAACACGGACATTTGTATCTCCGTTGACCATGTAGCCATTGGTCATGGTTATTTCATAAAAATCCACTAATAAAGCAAGATTCTTTTCATCCTTCCAACTAATCGTCTGCATGTTCTCCTCCGAATTATATCCGCTTCGCAAATGCGATGATGTTGCCGTCAAAATCTGCAACGTACGAAACATAGTCGCCCCAATTTCGCATTGAAGCTTCACTAATTCCTCTACCGCCTAAACGGACTGCTTTTTCATAGTAAAAAATGGGGTCATCCACAAATAGGTATAACTCACAGCGTGGATAAGCCGTATTTTGATTAGGATTATCAACATTACCCTCTAGTATTTTAACGATCCCATCACCGGGGAGAATTCCTAAACGGGTAGTGGATGTTAACGGTATTTCTGTCATGCCTGCCACATCTAGCGTAGGTGTCTTGTCTAATAAAGACGTATAAAAAGTTTTGGATTTATGCTGATTCTCGACATAGATGATGATGGCCAAATCACTTTGATCAATCATGGGACGCTCCTAAATTTTTACTCATTCAACACTCATTATACAACAATTTACTTACTTCTACATGTTTTTAACAAAATTAAATATGGCGATTATTGATAAAAAGTATTGACCTTCCCACTATGGGAAGCTTTATTATATGATTAGGAGTTGATTTCGGCCGAAATCCCAACCTGGAGGTTATCGTGAAAATTGGAGAATTTGCCAAACAAAATAATATTTCGCCTAAAATGCTTAGGCATTATGATGAGATTGGGCTATTTAGTCCAGGTTCCATCGATACCACTAACGGGTATCGTGTATACCTACCTGAACAAAGTCAGAAGTTATTCTGGATCCTCACCCTTAAAAATCTTGGCTTCTCCCTAGATGAAGTAAAGAACATGATGCAGGGTCCAATGGATAGCGCACACCTCATCGAAGCGCTCGCTGAAAAGCGCGTTTTACTGGCAGAGCAAATGAGATCAGTGCTTATCAAATCCATGCAACTCGATTTCCTCCTAGACACCATCAAACAGGAGGGATTTCAAATGAACCGTAAGATTGATTTAAGCAACATCACCACAGAGCGTGCCCTAGATATTAAGAAGAACATGCCTAATACTGAAGTGCTACTGGATAATGCTAGACGAATACTGAATCAAGCAGTTGATGGCACCACATTCTCGTTTATTCGTATCGACCTAAGACAATTTAAAGCCATTAACGATGTGGATGGTTATGACGTAGGCGATCGCGTCATCATTTCGCTTTATCAAATTATCGAAGAAACCTTACAGCAATACGGTACTTCCCATAACAGCGTGGCGAGAGCTGGTGGTGATGAGTTCGTGGTTTTTGCTGAAGGTCAACCAGCGACCCTGGAAGCCATCGCACACTCCATTAAAAAGGCCGTACAAGGCATCGACTATGCCTCTCTCGGATGCCATAAGCCTATCGATGTCTACGTTGGTTCTGTAATCGCAACAAAACAACACGATGTGCACCTCATGAACTATTATGATATGGCCATCGAGTCCCTTAGAACTGCTCATCGTCAAATGCTTGAAGGTGGAGAAGGATTTAGCGTTTCAAGAATTTAATACCACGACCTTTCCAGATTTGCTATAATGTTAAAGTATAAAAAGTAGCATACAGATGCAAGTCAAAGGAGAAAAAATGGAAAGGTCGCCATATATCGTGGTTTTAGGCGCTTCAATCGTCGATATCACTGGATTTTCAGCTGTGAAATATCGATCACATAATTCGAACCCTGGGTGTGTCAAGGTCTCAATGGGCGGCGTATGCCGCAACATCGCAGAAACGACTGCTCGTCTGGGAATCGATACAACATTTATTTCCATCATAGGGGATGACGATCATGGCCGTAGCATTTTTGAGCATTCAAAAGAGATTGGTTATGACATGTCGAATTCCTTATTTTTAAAAGGCTGCTCAACCCCGACATACATGGCCATTTTAGATGAGAAGGGTGAAATGGTATCAGCCATCGTCGACATGTGGAGCGCAAATCAGATGACGCCACATTTCATCGATTCAAAAGAGGAAATCATCTCAAATGCAGCGTATACCTTCGTCGATGCGGATCACCCAGAATTGCTTGAATATATTTTGAAACGTTTTAAGGGAAAGACAAAATTTGTCCTGGACCCTATTTCTGCGGCGAAGGCAGAAAAAATCAAACACCTTCTTCCTTACTTTCACACGGTAAAGCCCAACCGCTTCGAAGCAGAAATGTTAGTGGGATACCCTCTGAACAATTCAGATCATCTGTTACGTGCAGCAGAAGATTTACTTGCACTGGGGATAGAAAAGGTTTTCATATCACTGGATGAAAATGGTATCCTTTATGCCGATGCTGAACATAAAGGCATCATGATGGCGCGTGGCGCTAAGGTGGTAAACGTCACTGGTGCTGGTGATTCCTTCGTCGCTGGTCTAGGCTATGGATTCATGAAGGAACTCAATCTCCACGATACCGTGAAGTTCGCCATAGGCGCGAGCCTTCTAACCATCTCACACGAGAGTACGATTCATCCGAACATGTGCGAAGCAGCAGTCCAAAACATCATGACTCAGGTAGAGTGGGCGGACTCAACGATTGTCGATTACTAGTTATAATGATGAATATAACATGAAGAAGGCTACCAGATTTGGTAGCCTTCTTTTCGTGTAAAGTACGCTTAATACGTCATATACCCCACTTCAACCATATCGCTAAATCGATGGACCTTTATGCCAAAATCTGAAAGTGAGTAATATTGATCATCGACCCAGATGCTTCGTATCACGTTTTTGGTCGTGTCATACCATTTTAAAACACTGTCATCCACTTCAGCTTGTCTCAAATGGGTGGATGTTCCTCTTAGTTTGATGCCCGTTGATGCGCTTACATCATAAACATAAGCCCCTTGGAAGATAAATTTGCCACTCTCATCATATAGCATGACAGGGATTGAAAATGCAGTGCCTTGCGCTGCAAACATGATGGCTTTATGGTTCGATAAAGCGTCAGACCAGCTTCCAGGCCCACCTAAAACCACCTTGCTCTTTTCAATAGGATTTGATACATCTGACACATCGAAAAGTCCGATTTTAATCCCCCCTTGAATTGGACCATTTGCAGTGTCTATGGTTTCTCGTCCAAATCCGAGGATGGTTTGATCGTCGACAGGATGTAGGTAATTGCTAAATCCAGGTATTTTAAGGTATCCTAACACTTTTGGCAATTTGGGTTCTTTTAAATCGATCACATAAAAGGGGTCCACTTGCCTAAAAGTGACCATATACGCCCTATCCCCCATAAAACGCACGGAATAGATTTGTTCAGAGGGTGCTAATCCCTCCAGCTTACCGATAATACTCAGATTGCTATCGAGAACATATAGATTGTTACTAGAGGTTTCGTTCCAACCATCACCCGTGGTTGTGGCGATTCGATAGTTGCCTTCATACGAATCCATGGAAAACTGATTGAGAACGCGTCCTGGTACAGAGCCTTTATTACCAAATACCACCTTGCCACCTATCATATAAAATTGATAAAGGGATGTGGAATGCTCAAAGCTTGGTGAGCTCATCACCTCATTCGGCATAAATGCATAATGGTATCTGTCAAGCGCGATAATCAACCTCGATTTTGAAGCATAAACTTGATTGCCGCCACCCACGTACACATTAATATCAGGTGCTGCCTCCAGTTCATTCATTTTGAAACCGATGGTCATCATTAGTGATGTTTCGACGGTATCGGGGAAATAACGAATCTTATCATAAGTGATTTTATAGTTATTGGTTTTCTTACCCGTCGGTAATATGAGCACTTCGCTGAACTGTGGTTCAATTTGATCTGCTGTCATGCCGTAATAAGATAGATTTTTATTTGCAATTAAATAGAGATTGCCCCCGGTCAATCTAGAGGTCACATAGTAGCCATCTGCAGTAAAATCCTTTAAAAGCACGGGTTTTGAAGGCGTCGTCACATCATAGAACAGCACCTTTGTCTTTGGTGGCATATAAGGCATAATCATCCTCATATCAACACTTAAAGAGGAGTAAAATCCAAAGTTTTGCTCTTGACCGATTATGACGAGTTTACCATCATACAGGTACAGCTCGTTGATGGTCGTGCCATCAGGAACAGTCAGTGTCGTGAGTACTTCAGGCTTATCCTTTTGCAAATCCACGATTTTGACGGCATTTTGACGCACTTGATATAAAGTAAAGCCATCTGTTTTTACGATATCCGCTTCATCGACGCCTGCCACCTGGAGATTGGTTTCACTGAATTCAGGCTTCGCTTCAGGTGAAGGCATGGGCTCAGCGGCCACAGGAACTGGATTACCCTGATCATCAAATGACTCAGGTAAAGTCGGTACGATCCAATCGCGTAATAAAGGGTAATAATTATTAGTGAATTTGCCCGCATAACTAAAAATTAAATTCAGCTTTTCAAATGAGTCCACTGTAGGCAACGCTTCTGTGTAGACATAAGGCTTAAAGCCACTCTTGACCACCACTTTACGTGCCGCTGCATCCCATTTCACTTCGCTACCAAAAGCTTCTGAAATGAAACGGATAGGGACGAGGGTTCGCCCATCCACGATGATGGCTTCAGCGTCGAGTCGTATGAGTTCGCCATCGATACTTCCATACATTTCATCAATTTTGATGGACACATTCATTTGATTATTATAGGCTGTGGCAATTTTCAAGTTTGAATTCCAGTCCACTTCCAGCGACAAATACTCAAAAAGCGCTCTAAATGGCACTAGAACACGGTCGTTTACGATTTTGGGAGCCACTTCAAATGGAATCAGTTTTCCATCCACCTCGATTCCAATCTCACTTTCAGCAAATGATGGTATCGATAATAAAAGCATGACACATGCTAATAGCATAATTTTTTTCAATTTGACCGCCTCCTCTTTTGCTCATGTCATCAAAAATATACCCCAAATTTTCAAAAATAATGTGACGATTTGAAAACAGTTTATAGGTTTATTTGATGCCCCCCGAGCAACGCTGCAATCTCCGGATGGCAGGTTACGAAGATCAACTGATGCCGCTCCGCGTGCTGTTTTATGAGCTTGACGGCGTCGTTTCTTCTGCCCGCATCCATGTTGATCAAGCAATCATCTAAAACCGTGAGCATGGGAATCTTTTCACTTAGCACTTCTGTCAGCGCCAGACGAAATGCAAGTGCCACACTATCCAGTGTTCCCGATGACAGTAATCTCACAGGGAGCTGTTTTGATGCGCTTCCAATCATCGGTAAAAGGGATTGGTCAAAGGTGATGTCGCGGTATTTATCCTGTGTAATGGTCTTAAGATGTGCCGTAAAAACCTGTTCTAAACGGCTTGAGCTGCCACTTTGAAGGTCGTTTAGCGTAACCTCCAGTACCCTTAGTATTTTACTTAACTGTCCCGCTTTTTCGATCAATTTTTTTACAGTCTTCATCTCATCATCGAACATTTCCCTAAGTTCCTCAGAACGTTTTTCAGGCAATTCCACCAGCAATCGGTCGAGCTCGCGTTGTTCATTATGAAGCGTCAGTTGCGCACTCTCCTTACTCGCTCTTAAAGACTTAACTTCAGAGAGGTACATCTCCACCGAGGAAAATGCTTCCGGTAAAGATGCCAGTTTTTCGATTTCTTTTTGGATTTCGCGCTGGTCAGCAATCCTATCAGCCAGTGCCATGGTAACGCTGTCGAGCTCGCCATACGTCTCCTTCCACTGAGAAATCATATTTTCCCGTGTCATGCGTTCAATTTCACTTTGCTTGATCTCCAGCTCTAAGGCAGTGATTCTTGGTGCCAATATTTCGAGCCCTACAGTCACCAGCCCCTCAAATTTTGCATGTTCTTTTATCAGTGCCTGCTCATCGCCTATGTTGGGCAGGCCGTCTAATAGCCTTCGCTGTATCGCCAACTCATTTTGAGCGGTTGTAAGCTGTTCATGGTTTTCTTTACAGGCTTCCATAGTAATGACATTCAAGTCGCTTAACTGGTTCATCAGTTCAGATTGAGCTACTTCAAGGGCTTTTGATATGGCAACAAAATCAATCTGGTTCGACTTGATTTCGATTTCCAGCGAACTGCCATCTGTGATTTTAAGAAAAGCATCCGCCGTCATCTCGTCACCTGATAATAAGGATTTCGACTCACCGTAGGCATTCGTAATCATTAAAGGGGTCTTCGTTTGATGAACGACGATACTCAGCTCTGCAGACGCAAGCTTAATTTTTTGCTCACGTATGGTTTGAACCTTTGACTCAAGACTTCTAATCAACTGCTGGTCAAAGCGATGAAATTGATCAACCGTGACCTCAAGCTTCGCTATGGCATCTACCAGAGCCTTTCTTTTTTCATAGTTCTCCCACATTTTCATATGGGCGATGATCGCAACTTCCTGATCTCGCTTTGCGATCAACTCGGCTAGCTCAAGTTTCAAATCCCTGAGCTTGTTACTAAACACTGAGTATTCCGCTTCTGCGATTGGCCACTTCCGATTCAACTCCATAAGCTGCTTCATCTGCGTCTCTAAGTGATCGCGTTTAAGTTCCAATTGGCTCCTTTGAACCACCTGCTGCTCAATTTCAACCAATGCTTCTAATCGCTGTTCAATCGCTTTAAGCTGTTCCGTTAACTGGCGAACCCGAAGTTGCTTCATTTCGAGCGCTTGTTCTATTCGATCCGCTTCAGTCGCCTCATATGAGCATTGCTCTGCTACATAATAGTGCTTGAGTATCTCGCCTATATTCTTTTTATGGGGATCTCGCCACCCCTTTCCTTTTGAAGGCATGTTCCTCTCGAGATCCCAGTTGCTCGCTAATTGATCAAACTGTTCTACGATTAGTGTTTTATAACGTTCAAGCGGTAAACCATCAAACGCAACCGTCGCATCCTTTAGTAACTCAGAAACGGTTTGATAAGCGGTTTCATCACTGCTGATTTGTTCAAATACTTTCTTAAAGTCCTCTTGCTTACCAAACGCTACATGGGAAAATGTTGCTTCATATCCACCGAAAATTTGCTTAAGCTCCACTTCAATGGAACTTTGGTCCATGATCTTACGACCGTCTTTAATCATAACGATTTTGGGACTCGTAAGGTGCCACGTCTTATGGAGTTCATAATCGTGCCCATCATGTGTAAATAAGACTTCACATTCCGCAAAAGGTTCACCTCCGAAAGGGAATGCCTTTTCCATAAACCGTTTATCCTCAGACTTGCGAAGACTAAGCTTAGCTTCAATAAAAAGAATGGCGAAAAGTGCTTCGACAAATGTGCTCTTACCTGTCTCGTTTGGTCCTACAATTACATTGAGCCCTTCTCTAAGGTTGATATTCGATGCACTAATGCCTGCGTATTGTATGATTTTTAGCCCGTTAATCATGATTCATCACCTCGTGCATCAGCTCAAGCGCTAAATGTGCTGTCGCCACGTCCCCATCGTCGAATAGCTTCGTTAAAAGCACATATGGTACTGAACCGACAGTAAACATACGATCAACCTCTTCTCTCGTGAACTTTGGTTTTAATGCAATTTCTTCAATTTCCAAGTGATGAAATGATTTTTTCACCCTTTCATAAACAGATTGTCTTCGTTCAAACTCTGATTGCGTCAGATAGCCACCCACCTTGATTCTGGCGACGATTTTTTCTAATGGGTAGCCACTAAACATCCCATAAAACATCGACTCATTAACTTCATCACTTAAGGTTAATGTGACATCGAAAAAACGAAATTGACCTAATGGAATGCGTTTTGCCATGATCCGTTTGGTGGCATCGATTTCGATATACCAGCCGCCACCTTCATGCTGATAATTTAGACCATCTGGCTCTGGTGTCCCCGCATTATAGACCTTTGCTGTCGCCTCAGCAACTGGAGGATAAGGGACATGTGTATGTCCGATCAAAACCAGATCCTGTCTAAGGGCATTGAGTTCTTCTAGACTCATGGGAAAATAATTGCCATTTAAATCCGGAGAAATCTCTTTTATGGCGCCATGTGCAAGTACGATATTTACCGCATCTTTTTCCACCGGCATTTGCTTAAGCCATTCTAGGGCATTTGTCTCGCTGTGCTTACGATCACATGGCGCCGGATAAATGTCCACATTTAGTTCTTCTATCTCAAAACGTTTTCGTTCGGGCGTATCAAGGATGATGGCATGATCTGGCATGCTTGCTTTAAACCATTGCCAGAGCTGTAAGGTATCGTTATAGTAATCGTGATTGCCAGGGAGAATCCAGATAGCGGATCCACTAAACGCCTTCAAAGTTTGAGTAACACGTTCTACCTCACGTTTAGAAACTTTGATATTTTCAAAGATATCTCCTGTTATCGCCATAATATCGCACTTCAGTTCATCTGCAACACTTACAGCTCTCTGAATTACCTCAAAACGCGCATCAATTAAGCTGTTCTTGACAGAATCAGGATATCGTAAGAACTTCATGCCCACATGAATGTCTGAGATGTGAAAAATCTTGATTTTATCCACGTTGCGCCTCCTTTTTTAATTTCCCCTTTATTCTACCACATATAGATACCTCATCATCCTTGGAAGTGATAAAATAGTTATAAGATTATTTGCAAAGGTGAATGTTATGGAAAATGAACAGGAATACTTGAAACGGCAGTTGATCAACGCCAAACGCACTTTCGACTTAACTTTTGAGCAAGTGGGAAGCGGTCGATGTGTGACTGATTTGGATGGATGGATCAAAGAGGTAAACCAGAAGTTTTGTGACATTATCGGATATACCATGGATGAAACACTGAAGTTACGCGTTAAAAACCTAACCTATCCCGAGGATTGGGATATCGACTGGGAGTATAAGAAAAAACTTTTCGCAGGTGAAATCCCTTACTTTTCCATGCAAAAGCGTTACATTAAAAAGGACGGATCGCTCACTTGGGTTTATACGACGGTAACGCTTATCAAGGGAAATGAAGACATTGATGATTACTTAATTGGGATTGTTCAAGACATTAACAGTCAAAAGGAAGCTGAAGAATGGCTTATGAACGAAAATGAGAAACTGGAAGCCATCGTCGCCGATAGAACGCGTCAGCTTATCGAAGCAAATAAGATCAAGGATCAAACCATTAAAGAGTTAAACACCTTAAAAGAACTCCTTTTAAAAAATGCCACCATCGATCCGTTAACTGGGCTGTATAATCGTCGACATATGCTCGAAAAAATAACGGAGGAGCTGGACAGAACGAAGCGTACACACCATGTATTCAGTCTTATTCTCACTGACATCGACTACTTTAAAGACATCAACGACCTAAGAGGACACGATTGCGGTGATGAAGTTCTTCAGATGGTCTCCAAACTTCTTAAACGTGAGCTCAGGTCCATGGATGTCGTCTGTAGATGGGGGGGCGAAGAATTTTTAATCCTTTTACCGGAAACTTCTGAGGACGGTGCTCGTCAGATTGCAGAACGCATCCGAAAAAGGATTCAAAACCATACCTTTTTTTATGAGGATATGCCCTTCACATTGACCATGACCTTCGGAGTGTCCTCCTTTAAAGGGGATCACAACATCAAGGAAATGATTAAAGCAGCCGATTTGGCGCTTTATGCTGGGAAAGACCTCGGTCGTAACAGAGTGGTCTGAATTGTATGAAAGTCGTAAAGGCGTATTAAAGGGGCGTTGAATTCATGGTTAATTCACATTTTCTTTTCAAATGTATACATTGTATTGATTTCTAATTAACATTCGTACGCTATACTCTAATCATCCCCCAATAATAAATGCTGCATATGCAGCCCCCCCTTAACTAAAACTTTTTTCAGATACCCCCACTAAATTCCCCCAAAAGTAAGAAAAGCAATTATCTCCCCCAGATAACTGCTTTTTTTATTTTTTGTTCATTTTTGAAAAGAGCATTCGCTCCATAGGCAGTTCAAACATTCTGAAGAGGCTCTCATCTCTTTCACTCAAACCGTCGAATATGACGATTTTATCCGCCTGCGAAATCATATGCAGGTGCTGCTTAAATAGCAACGCGAGATGCGTATCTTTTAAAATGACTTCAAATAGCTCATGATCGATCTTGAAAAGATCGATCATTTGATATTTATCATAGTCTTGAAGCGCAAAATCGACACTGATGCTATCTACGGCGATTCTGTATCCGAAACCTTTAGCGGTCAGTATGTTCTGGTAAGCCTCAATATCGAAAAGTGTTTCGAACTTGAATTTGAGATAGATTTGGTGACAAGAAGAGCGATTACTTTCAAGTAGCGCCATAAAGCCATTGAATAGTGCTTTTCTCATGGTTTCTTCCGTAACGGTGACGATGATAGGGGTTTCATCCACATAAAGAAAAGCCTGCGTCACCATGTACTTATCAAACTCAGTGAGTTTGCCTGATTTTTTTATCTGAGATAACAAATGAGCCGTAGATATTACCTGTTCGAAACGGCGCCATCTGGCTAAAAGCATTAGGAGTACCGGGGCTTCATCTCCCATGCGGTGATAGGGGATGATTTCAGGTACGACGTTTTTACCACTAACCGTTTCCGTCAGATCCATCATCAAATTCATACGAGACTGGAACTCCTCGACGTTTAAACAGGTCACCACATTACTGGAAACGAGCTTGCTATCATACATCAAATGGTCTGCAAAAGTAATGAGGTCTTGCCAGTTCTCAAAACCGAGATCGCCCCTTACCACTCCCATGGAAATACCGATGAGGTGCGTCGTGTCGGTGTGGTCAATAATGGGTTTTGCCATTTCCATACGTATGGTCGAAATGACATGATAAATTTTACCATCCGTAGGATTAGAGCCTAGATTTCTGAGCTTGTTATCGACCTTATACCGCTTATCAATTTTTACAAGTCCGACGAACTCGTCGCCACCATATCTAAAAATAAGCGCTTCACCAAAAATATCCCGAAGAATCCGGCTCACTGATACGAGTACCTGGTCACCGACTTCGTGTCCAAAGCAGTCATTCACAGGTTTAAATTTATTGAGGTCGATAAAAAAAACCGTAAATTGATCATGTGGATGGCTTTGCATGAACTCGGCGAAGCTGTGACGATTGTTCAGCTCTGTTAAAAAATCATACTTGGAGTAATGCTCTTGATTCTTAATTTTAGAAGTATAGGTCAAACCAATGATAGTAATGATGATGCCCAGTGCAATCATGGTGGCATCTATGGTCATCTGCCTTTTAATTAAAGCATCATTTTGCTTTTGATACCTCTCCGTCAAATCATGAAAGGTATCTTTTATCGCAAGTGCGTTCTCTGTTATATAAGTTAGTCGATTATGATCCTGTGGATTTTGAATTAGTTCTCTGACATTGAAGGCAAGTTCGTTTGCCTTTTCCTTCGCTAAGATGGCTGTAAATTTAATATCCTCAAAAGGATTGGCCTTTAAACCGATTGTCACGTCTCCATAAGCTAACGCGTTTGAGAAAACTAGGTATCGATCGATTTCATCGTTAAGTATGGCTAATACTTCATCACGTTGGTCAGCTTTATAAACTAGCTGCTGCGAGTAATTGGCAATCAGCATGGTGCGCATCCGCTCTGAACCAGCAATATTGATGGCGGCACTGAGGTATGATTTTTCTTCACTTTTAAGGATTGAATAGGTCATTCCAAGGATAAAAGGCATCAATGAAAAGATCAAGATGATGACATGCAGTTGTGAAGTCTCTAATTTTCTCAAATCTACCCTCCCAATATCAGATTAATTTTCACATATTTTTAGGTCTATAGACCTAATTTGTTTGTAAATAAATAGTCCCAATTACTATATTAGCCCATCTAGTATTGCTTTTCAACTGAAACCTATTGTTTTTTTAAAACATTATGTTAACTTATGAAATGCCGTTTTGTCATTTGCAACCAAGCCTTGAGATGGTACAATATTAATATGTGTCAAGGTAAAAAGGAGCTCTCTAAATGAAACTAAACCAACTAGTAGGCATGAGAACCTTCAAGACTGGAATAGCGGTCGCCATCACACTCATCATCTGTGAATGGGTTATGGCTACCAACCCCTTTTTCGCGGCAATCTCTGCCATATTTGCCATGGAGTCCACAGTAGAAGGCACACTTAAGGTGGTGAGGGATCGCCTCTTTGGAACCATTTTAGGAGCAGCGATCGCCATTGGTTTTACCATGATTTTACCTCAAACATCGATTACCATCGGACTAGGAGTTATCCTTGTCATCACCATTTGCAACGCGTTTAAGCTACAAGGGACCATAAAAATAGCATCCATCGTTTTTTTGGCGATTGCCCTTGGTGCACATGATGGCAATCAGTTAAACTATGCTTTATACAGAACGATAGACACATTGATCGGATTGATGGTAAGCACTTTGATTAACCTGTTCGTTTTTCCAAAGGGCATCACCATGAAATAAATGAAATTGGGAGATAAATATGAATCCATTTGAAGCGATGCTGGAACAACTAAAGAATGACAGCCAATCTCTTAGAGTCAATCAAGTCAAAGGACTTCGAGTCGATCAACTCATGCGTCTCTTGACGCGTTTAAGTCAGGATACTGAGCTTAGAAGTAAAATCATCGATGGGGATCAATCGACATTCGATTTGATCGATGAATGTGTTACTTTGATTAATCGATTTGTTACTGAAGAATATGTAACCCCAAAAGGGAATCGTTATTATCAACAAAAGTTAAACGCCCTGACCAAGCGTTTGAGGCTTCAGCATCAGATGCGGCCGAAAGGAAGCTATTTAAGCCTTTATATGATTCTGGGAATTGCTGTGGGAACTGCTATCGGCGCGATTTTCTTATCAACCAGTTCAAATTATTATGCAATCAGTATCAGCATCGGCATGGTTATCGGTATTGTAATCGGTAACCAGGTAGAAGCGGGTGCAAAGAAGAAGAATCTTATCTATTAGCACTAAGTGTTATCACGTAAAAAAGAGCTTAAGGTTAACGCTTGATTGCGTGTCTTAAGCTCTTGTCATTTTTATAAGCTACTGAATATTTGATTTCTTCCATTACGTTTTGCAGTGTATAGATTTTGATCCACTCGATTGTACCAGTGCTCAAAATTTTCCCCCTCCAAGTACTCTGAAAGGCCGATGCTCACCGTTACTGGACCACAAACATCAAAATGATGGTTTTGAACACTCACACGAACCTTTTCAGCGACGATTGCTGCGCCGTACTGATCCGTTTGAGGCATGATGATAATAAACTCTTCACCACCATAACGTACGATGAAATCTGCGCTCCGTATGACCTGAGATGCAATTTTAACGATTTGGGTCAGTACGGCATCCCCAACTGTATGGCCAAAGGTATCATTAACCTGCTTAAAATAGTCAAGGTCGAGCTCAATCATCGTCAGTGGCTGTGCATTTTGAACGGCAGTCACCATGTACCGCTCGATAACACTGTCGAGATAATGGCGATTGTAAGCGCCTGTCAGCTGATCGCGAAAGGCGGTTTCAGATAGCTTTGCTTCCATCTCATGCTTTTCAGAAACATCCCGAGCTGATGCATAGATTAGATTTCCAAAGCTTGGTAGCATATGCCATTCTAAATACTTATATACGCCGTCACCATCTACGACGCGATTTGTGAAATTATCAAATGGCATTTGATGTTTCAACGCTTCATATAGCTTTATAGCATTCTCCATGTCACCAGGGTGAACCATATCGAGATACTTCTTACCAATCAGTTCTTCACAGCGGAACTTCATTACATCACAAAACCTTCGGTTTACTTTTACGATAACGCCATCAAGATCTAAGACCGCTAGCATTTCTAAATTGAGTTCTAAAAAAGCGGCAATCTGCTGTTCTTGTTCATTGAGGGTTACGATGGTTTCGGTTAGCTTCTCACGTTCACTATCCAACGCACGTTCCGTCGACTTTCGTTTTTCATTTTCTCTCGATACCGCCAGAAGCAAGACGCCGACCAGTAATACTGGGATGGTTTGAATGGTGGCTAGCCCGACGACCTTCCAAACCGGTGTCATAACCATGAGGTTCCAAGGTGCATCATCAAATGCGATTTTCGAAACATAGTTCAATCCAAGTCTCACCACCTGGTCATTCGGTAAAAGCACCAAATCAACATAAGGCATCTTTAGCTTGCTAAAATATTCAGAGACCAGTTCGATATTATATTCGTCTTGTTTCCCTTGATTTGAAGCGATAATGGCTTCTGAATCGAATAAAACCGCTTTATACTCGGATTCTATTAGTTCACTCAACCGTTGATTCGTGAAATCGATGGAAAAAACCCCTTTAAACCGATCCGCCACATAAAAGGGTCCAGATAGGGTGACCATCAAGCCTTTTCCAGCATGATCCACGTAGACACCAGTCCATTCCAGTGATTGGTCAGGATTTCTCTCTGGCGTAACAATTTCAAAAAAGGGAACATCCTTTAATATGGGGCGATAAAAGAATTCATCAGAAGGTGTCCATGGGTAAAGATTGATGAAATCGCTGTTGCTCGTGTAGTAGATCCACTGAAGCTCTGGCATCTGTTCATGATAGAAGGCAAAAAAATCATTCAAATGTAGGGCAAAGTTAATTTCTCTAAAACGGTCTCCCGCCATAGGAATTTCTCCAATACCAGTTAAATTCCCCATTTTATTCTGCAACTCAGACCCTTCTATTCCATCGAGATGAAAACCATCTCCGGAATCATCGGAATCCAGTAATGCATATGCAGATAGTTGTTTGGGGTCTTCGATTTTATAGTACTGGTCTCCAAAAAGACGCATACTATCAATATATCGTGAACTGGCGATAATATATTCATTTAACAAATCTTTTTTAGCATCGATGACATTGTGTAAGTCACTTTTTAATCTGGTAATCTGTAGTAAAAAGGTCAACACGACTGCAATCAGCATCACCGTCAAAATCAGTCGATTGGTTTTGATGCGTTTTGAATTAGACATTTTCACCTCCCATTATCAAATCCTATAACCATAATACCCTAAATTCGAAAGGAACAACATATGGTCCAGAAAAACAAACCCTTTTATGGCATTATCGTATGCTTACTACTAGCCATTCCCGCATGGATTGTTGGAAAACAATTTCCCATCATAGGCGGTCCAGTTTTTGGGATTCTACTCGGGATGCTTTTTGCGCCTTATATCGCCCCCAAAATGATGGATGGTGTTCGCTTTACTTCTAAGAAAATTCTCCAGCTCTCCATTATCCTCTTAGGATTTGAGATGAACATGTCCCATATTTTTAAAGTTGGGGGGCAGTCCTTGCAAGTGATGTTGTTCACCTTAACAACCTCTTTTTTCGTTGCCTATGCGGTGGGAAAGATGCTGCGTATCAATCATAACACCACGATTTTAATCGGTGTCGGCACTTCCATCTGCGGCGGCTCTGCCATAGCAGCGACGGCACCTACCATCGGCGCAAATGACGATGAAGTGGCACATGCCATTTCGACGATCTTTCTGTTTAACGTCCTTGCCGTTTTTATTTTTCCGCCTATCGGAAAATTATTAGGCTTATCCGATTTGGGATTCGGCATGTGGGCTGGAACGGCCATTAATGATACCTCATCAGTGGTGGCAGCCGCATCAGCTTGGAGTAATGTTGTGGGCAATGACGCCGCGCTAAACTATGCAACGGTTGTAAAACTCACCCGGACATTAATGATCGTGCCGATCACACTTGTTTTATCCTTCATAACCGTTTACAAAAACAAGCAAAGCAATCATAATTTTAGCTTCGTCAAGGTTTTCCCGTGGTTCATCATCGGATTCTTAATCGCCGCTATTATTAACTCAACCGGATTGCTTCCCACCACAGCCAGTCATTTCTTAGGTCAGTCAGGCAAATTTTTCATCATCATGGCCATGGTTGCTATCGGTTTAAACACACATCTTAAAAAGTTAATCGCAAACGGTGTTAAACCTATCCTGTTAGGACTCGCTTGTTGGTTTGCTGTAGCATTCGTTTCCATTTTAGTTCAAAAATCGATGCAGCTGTTATAATCATAGGAAATTAGCTCTATGGCGAGTTTTCAATCATCATGATACAATAATGGTATTAACTGATCAGGAGACTTTATGCCCATTGAAGTAGAACTCCCAGAACATGACAAAGAGGCGTTTACCCATGATCTGACCTTGAAATTTTCGAGGCTGATTCATTCGTTTGTCAATTCACATAAGCTCACAAAAGAAGCCTTTCTTATTCAAGCACTTGACGCTGCTTTCGACTTGATTCCAGAAGCGGAAAAGGGTTCCCTTTATATTGCACAGGATGGGATTTTCAAACCTGTCTGTGCAAAGGGATATGACATGACATTGCTTAGTCAATTGGCCTTCACCATGGATAATATTTTTATCGGATTCGAATGCGTGGAAGTGGATGCCATCGAATCCTATCAGAATTATATCGAGAAACGTGAAGACCACATGTTTGATGAAAAGACATTAGATATCTTTAAAGCACTTGGTACATATGGTAAATTTACGTCACTTTATGCTCCCCTTCAGTTTGATCAAACGGTCATCGGCTTTATAAGCCTAGAAAATTTCCAAATGCGTTCATTTTCAATAATCTCTCAAGAAGTGCTTAAATTTTATGCGCAGTCCATATCAAACTACTACGCTTTAAAGCTACGAGAAGACCGCGAAAAAAGACTTTATGATGAGACGATTATGGCACTCGTCACTTCGATAGAGGTAATGGATTCCTATACGGAGGGACATGCCAGAAGAGTGACACAGTACAGTGAATGGATCGCTACAGCTTTACAGGTTCCTTACGAAGAAATTGAAAAAATAAAAATTGCTGGCTTACTACACGATGTAGGAAAAATCGGCATTTCCACTAGCATTTTGAACAAGCCCTCGCGATTAACACCTGAGGAGTATGAAATCGTCAAACGTCATCCAGCTGATGCAAAGCGTATTTTAGAGCATATCTCAGACTTTGGCGATATCGTAACGCTTGCTTATATGCACCATGAGCATTATGATGGCGGTGGCTATCCTGAAGGCCTTTCGGGGGATGCGATTCCACTTGGTGCCCATATATTACAGGTGGCTGATGCCTTTGATGCCATGACCTCTGAGCGTGCCTACCGCTCAGCCATGACCCATCATGAGGCCCTCACCATTCTTCAGTCGGAATCTGGAAAACAGTTTCACCCTTTGGTTGTAGATGTCGCAACAGCGATTTTTAGTCAAATGGGGCTTGAATGAACTTTTCCTAACGTAAAAAAGGGGTGTTGCAAATCTAAGAGATTAGATGAGCAATGCCCCTTTCGTTCTTTATGCATTAAGCTTTTGTAGCTTTAAGCTTTTGCAGCGTTTTTCTTTTCAACCTTGAGGGCGATGATAATAGCAGTGATTGCACCACCCCATACCAAACCACAACCGACAACCATCATTATAATTGCACTACTTGACATATTAGTTGCCCTCCTGACTTGCTAATCTAGGTGCTTCTGACCATTCTTTTTTATTGAAGATCAGTGATGCGATAATCATGATTGCCACAGTACCCCAACCAAAGATGATGTTCGAAATTACACCTACGGAATCCTGAGAGAACATGCCCGTAAAGATATTGATGATATTGGTAATCACCACTGCACCAAGTAGTAACGGCGTGAAGTATTTGAGGAGATAATCCCACCAAATGCCGATTTTGAAATCGGAGTATTGGTTCGCTTCTTCTCTAAGTTTAGCCGTACCATAAAGATAACTGATTAGAATTACTTCCACGAGGCCAAGACCAGCGATGATAATGTTCCCCACATAGGAATCGACGATGTCCAGGATGAAGTTGAAACCTGCATAGCTTGCGAAGCATGCCGATCCTGCAAAGCCAACCACTGAAATAGTCGTAATCAATTTTTCGCGGCTGATGCTAAATTTATCAAGTGCTGCCGTTGCAAAGGATTCTAACATCGAAATACTTGATGAGATGCCTGCGATAAATAGACAGAAGAAGAACAGGAAGCCGAGCAAGCCTTGAATCACCACGTTTGATGACATGGTCGAGATGGCGATCGGGAAGGCGATAAATGCCACACCAGCGCCTGTTCCAAACGATGTAAACTCTACGCCCATATTTTGAACGAGGTAACCTAATGTCGAAAATACCAGAATACCCGCGATAAGATCGAAGCTCGAATTCGCTAAAACCGTGATAATCGCACTGTTATTAATATCCGCTTTGTCATTTAGATAAGAGCCATAAGCGATCATTACCCCTACTGCTAAAGTCGTTGAAAAGAATACTTGAGCATAAGCTGAAACCCAAATGGTCGGATCCATGATTTTGCTGAAATCCGGTTTAAATAAAGCTTCGAGGCCGATAGCTGAGCCGTTGAGTCTCACAGCGTTGATCATGAAGATGATCATCATGACCAAAAGCATCGGTGTAAAAATCATGGACATTTTTTCGATACCACCTGCAATGCCCTTTTTAACGATTAACCAGTTTGATAGCCATACAAATACGATGGCACCGAGAATGTAAAGACTCATGCCAGCGCCTAAATCCAGCGCGTTTTCAGCGCCACCGACTACCATGCCCATAACCGGACCTGGATCGCCTAACCAGTTCATCATACCAAATGCATGGCCAAGCGATAAAACCATAAAGACTAATGAAACACCGATAATTGCGCAGTAGTACATCATGACGACGATAGGAACCATAACCTGTACCCAACCGACGACTTCAAACTTTTTACCCAATTGCTGGAACGCTTTAACTGAGCCACCTCTGATTTTGCGACCATATGCATATTCCATGATCATCAGTGGAATTGCACAGGTTACCAGCGCTACGAGGTAAGGTAATAAAAACGCGCCGCCGCCATTTTTATACGCTTGGAATGGAAAACGCCATAAGTTGCCTAATCCAATCGCTGCGCCTGCTGCGGCAAAAATGAAACCTTTTCTACTTTGCCAATTTTCTCTCATAATTTTTCCCCCGAAAAAGTTTTAATGAGAAGGTGGCGTATCGGTTGACAGGTCATACGAGAATCGACACGCCGCCATCTAGGTCACTTCTTATTTATCAAGCGGTCTTAAACGCGCAAGGAAGTGTCTGAGTACTGGTGGTTCATAATCAAATGTCAATCCAACAAGCTTGTCTTTATTTTCCATTACTTTTTTGAAGCCTTCGACGATTTCATCCATGTGTGTTTGCGTATAAACACGTCTTGGAATCGTGAGTCTCACGAGCTCGAGTGCTGCCGCTTCTTGCTCTCCTGTTTCAGGATTTCTTCCTAACAGGAAAGAACCGATTTCCACTGGTCTAACGCCTGATTCCAGATAAAGGGCATTACAAAGCGCTTGTGCTGGGAACTCGTGACCCGGAATATGTGGTAAGATTTTCTTCGCATCTACGAAAACCGCATGGCCGCCTGTTGGGTACTGGATAGGTACACCAATTTCCATAAGCTTGTCACCGAGGTATTTCACTTGACCAAGGCGGTACTCAAGGTAGCTTTCTTCTATGCCTTCATATAAACCTCTGGCAAGCGCCTCCATGTCTCTTCCTGAAAGGCCGCCGTATGTTGCGAAGCCTTCCATTGGCACACATCTAACCTGCGCTGCTTTAAAGATGTCTTCGTTTTCTTTAATCGCGATCATACCACCCATGTTGACGATGGCGTCTTTCTTAGCACTCATGGTGAGGACATCGGCATATGAATACATTTCGCGGATGATGTCTTTGATGGATGCGTTTTCATAGCCTTTTTCTCTTTGTTTAATGAACATCGCATTTTCAGCAAAACGTGCTGAATCCATGATGATGAGTTTGCCGTATTTATCTGCGAGCTTCTTAAGTGCTTTCATGTTCGCCATAGAAACCGGTTGGCCACCTGCCGAGTTGTTAGTGACGGTCATGATTAAGAACGCAACGTTCTCCGCACCAACTTCTTGGATAAACTGATCCGCTGCTTCGATGTTAAAGTCGCCTTTAAAATCATAATAAGTGGTGGTATCCGTCGCTTGTGGGATAAGGAAGTTACGCGCTTTTCCGCCTGCAAGCTCGACGTGACCCTTCGTCGTATCGAAATGGTGGTTACTGAGTACGTATTGGCCTGGCTTCAGTAAAATCGGGAAAAGGACTTGCTCAGCACCACGACCTTGGTGGGTTGGTACGATATATTGGTACTGGAAAATATCTTGAACAGCATTCACGATATTATAGTAGTTTCGGCTACCTGCATAAGCCTCGTCACCTAACATCATCCCTGCCCATTGGTTATCACTCATAGCGCCAGTGCCGCTGTCAGTGAGCAAATCGATATAAACGTCGTTAGATTTGAGAAGGAATGGGTTGTAACCCGCTTCTGCCAGTGCTTTCTCTCTTTGCTCTCTCGTCGTTTTGTAAAGTGGCTCCACCATTTTAATTTTAAACGGTTCTGCCGGATGTTTGATTTGAGACATAATGCCCTCCATGTATTAATTTTTTATTATGATGAAAATTTTTTATCACAACTAGAATATACTACAATTAATTCACATTTACAAGGATAAAATTGCGAAAAGTTTGACAATTTTTATCAAGCTGATAAAATATTATTATCATAAAATCAGAGGTGATTCCCATTTCAGAATTCGACTTTTCCGCCTATATCCACATGGTCCATTTTCTCGGTGGTTGTCTCGATGCAAGCACCGAAATCGTCCTCTATAGTTTGGACAATATAAAAAGCTCGATTATCGCCATACACAACGGGCAAATCAGTGGTCGCAAAATCGGCGACCCCCTTTCCAATTTTGCCATCTCAAAAATGAAGGACAAAGGCAAGGATGGCCCACCCTATTACCTAAATTACCTGGGCCTTTCAAAAGATAATACGCCCCTTCGTTCTTCCAGCTACTTTATTCTGGATAAGGCAGGGATTCCTAGAGGTGTGCTCACCATCAACATCGATGTGACCAAATATCAGAGGGCCGCAGAACTGTTAAACCAGTTAGCTTATTTACCGGGCGTAGAGAACACTTCTGGGGATAATAGCGATGTGGACCGTCTTCAATCCACACCTAAGGACCTGATTATGGACATTATATACGACGTGACGGGAAATAAGGAAATCGAAACCACTCGCCTCACCATGGATGAAAAACTTGAGGTGGTGAAAAGGCTTAACGCAGAAAACTTTTTCCTTATGAAAGGTGCTGTCAGTCAGATCGCCACAGTGCTCGATACCTCTGAAGCGAGTATTTATCGGTATCTTAGCAAAGTAAACCGTGAAAATGGAGGAAAGCGGTCATGGTAATTCGCCAAGTTCCCCTTCATCCAACCATCGAATCGATCACTCTACAAGCCCTTCTCTGGGAATATCCACCACAAATCGAGAATGAGCCGTCGGAATTACTTCGACCTGCTGTCGTGATTGTACCTGGCGGGGGATATCTCAGCATCGATGCGCAACGTGCAGAAAAAATTGCCCTCAGCGAGCTCGCTAAGGGCAATCAAGTTTTTATCCTAAATTATCGTGTGGGGGCTCCGTTTGCTCACCTTCCCATGCCAGCTATCGATTTATCCGAGGCAATTACTCACATCGTGACCCATGATACATTATACGGTATCGATTCCTCATCCATAATGTTGGTCGGAGAAGGAACCGGTGCCCATCTTATCAAGGTTTTTGAATCTCAGCAGCATAACCTTTTGAAGTGCAATATCCGATATGAGAATCCTATCGTCGATTTGGTTGCTTTTAAAAAACACTTGATGAACGAAGGACATGCACTATTTGAACAGCTTTGTATGGCCTGTTTCGGAACGCTCTCACCCACAGATGAAACACTGAGCGCCTGGTCGTATGACTTATAATTTTTGAGCGAGCTTTCTTCCATATTCTCTACAAATTTCTAATGCGTCTTCATCTGGTTGCCAGAGAACGCCTAAACCTTCTTCGAGAATTTCGAAGCCACATTCTTTTAAGGCTTCTGTCATAAGTTTTGGAGATTCACCACTCCAGCCGTAGGATCCGAATCCAGCGGCTTTTTTATTTTTAAACTTAAGCCCTTTCATGATTTCGATGGTGGACGCCATCGCAGATAAAATCCCTTTGTTAATGGTAGAGGAGCCGGCAACCAAAAGCTTCGCCTTAAACACTTCCGAAATCACATCATTCTTATCAATTTTTGAAACATTGAAAAGTTTAATATTGAGCGTAGGATCTACCGATTTGATGCCTTCAGCGATGGCTTCAGCCATATGCTTGGTGGCATCCCACATGGTATCATAAATAATCGTCGCTTGATGCTCTTGATAATTGCCTGCCCATTTGATGTACTGCTCAACGATTTGAACCGGATTATCTCTCCAGATGACACCATGTGATGGACAAATCATGCTTACAGGCACATTAAAGCCTAACACCTCTTCGATTTTCTTACCAACCAATGGACTGAAAGGGGTAAGGATGTTTGCATAGTATTTGATGGCTTCCTGGTATAGCTCTGCCTGATCCACTAAATCGTTGTACATGAATTCGGATGCATAGTGCTGACCAAAAGCGTCATTACTGAATAAGATCGCATCCTTCGTATAGTATTCAAACATACTGTCAGGCCAGTGAAGCATCGGCGCTTCAATAAAGATAAGCTTTCCTTCACCTAAATCTAAGGTGTCACCTGTCTTCACCACCTGGAAGTTCCAGTCTTGATGATAATGGCCTTTTAAGGATTTGACGCCGTTTGCTGTACAGTAAATCGGCGTGTTAGGGATTTCTTTCATGAGCTCTGGGAGTCCACCGCTATGGTCGATCTCAGCATGGTTGGCGATAATATAGTCGATTTTCTTCACGTCGATTACTTTTTTAAGATTCTTAACGAACTCTTCGTCGAAGGGTTGCCAAACAGTGTCGATCAGTGCCACTTTTTCATCCTGAATCAAATAGGAGTTGTAAGAAGAGCCACGATGTGTGGAATATTCTTCGCCGTGAAACTTTTTAAGTTCCCAATCAATTTTACCTACCCAAGTAATTCTTTCATTAATTTTAAACATGTCCTTCTCCTCTCTCTTTCACCTAAAATCGTTTGAACAATACATTATTTTCTGTATGCACGTGCATGTACATATCAGCAGTAAGCGCTTTTAATAAGTCATAGGTCGCACCATAGGTGACACAAGCATCCGGTGGTAGTGTAAAGTGGTTCGTAAGATCTGTGAGCTCATGGAGCGCTTCTCCCGCACCATCGTGTTCATCCTCAAGTGTCTTGATCAATTGAGAAATTCCTTTGCCACCCTTCAAAATTTGAGGAAACAGCTGCTTCTCTTCTTTTATCAAATGGCCTTCAAGCTCTGTCTTGAGTCCGCCAAAAATGCGATGAATATCAAATAATTCAGGGTGGTGTTCGCCATGAACGCCTAAAATTTTAAAAAGAAGCTCTGAAAGCCTTGGAAGGGTCTCTCTCAAATAGCGGTGATGCGTATTAATGATTCGGTCGATCAACTCTTCATTTGTAAACGCATCCAGCGATTTTTGAGTGCCACCTACCGCAAACAATTTAGCTTGTTCTATTGCCTTATCCGCTGCTATTTCCAGCGCTTCGACTTCATCCGTATCCTTTTCCACTGCTTCTGCAACTGTACGATCGCCACCGCAGCAAAAATCAACATTGTAATCCATAAATACTCTCACCAGCTCGGGGTGTTTGGTTACCACTTCACCGATACTTAAGCCCGTCAGTTCTTTAAACCTCATGTCCATTCCTCCATTCACCATTATCAGTTCCTTTATCATCTATGAGTGTTTCACTTATATTATGGATTCATCTTACCACCTCAGAAACGCCCTTCCTGTGATTTGCCTCACAGAAATCAAAAGTTTTCAAAATATGCTATAATAGAATTAACGGATCCCTTAATATTGGAGGCAATCATGAAAACCTCGCATTCTGAACACTTTCCAGTCAATAGCTGTGCCAGCTGTGGCCATTCGCTTTGCGCAAAAAAAGTCTCGCTTTTTAGCAATCTTGATCAGAAGCAGCTAAAAGCGGTTATCGATTTAATTGAAAGAAAACACTATAAACGTGGCGAAGTCATCCTTCATACCGGTGATACTTTCGATCGCCTGTACATCGTCAATAAAGGCACACTTAAAGCCATGACCTTCTCTGAGGACGGAAAAGAGCAAATTTTATATCTCCTCAATGATGGCGATTGCATCGGAGAATTGTCGCTCCTAAAGAGCGCACCAGCTGAATACGATCTAATTGCTTTAAAGGAAAGCTTTATCTGCACCATCCCTAAGACCAAATTTGATCACTACCTTAAAGAAAATCCTGAAATCGTGTTTTCCATCATGGCTTCGGCACATGATAAAATATCATCCCTTGAAAAGTTGGTGGGGGCCATCGCTTCAAATGATGCTGATATCAGGCTAAAATTTTTACTAAAGCAGCTGATCGACCAGAGTAAGCAAAAGACCTCACAGGGAACGGTTATCAAGTTACAGCTCACACGAGAGGACATGGCAAATTTCGTAGGCGTCACACGTGAAACCATTAGCCGCAAACTCTCCCAGCTCGCACATGAAGAGGTGCTTGAGCTACTGGATAATAAGCAAATCCTCATTAAAGATCTCGATTATTTTATGTAATGCAAAAGGGTTGTTCATCAAAATGGACAACCCTATTTTAATGATTTTTTGATTAGACCTCAGAAGCCTGCAGGGGTTTAGAGAACAAATAGCCTTGATAGTAGTCACAACCCATTTCGGAGAGGAGCGAGTACTGCATTTGTGTCTCGACGCCCTCTGCGATGATTTTCATATCTAGACGATGGGAGATATCGATGATTAGTTTGGTAAGCACCCTCATTTTCGGGTCGGTTTCTATCGCCCATACGAAGCTTTTATCGATTTTAAGGACCTTAATCGGCATTTTACCCAGCTGATACAAAGAGGAATAGCCTGTTCCAAAGTCATCCATATGAACCTCAAAGCCGTTTTCCGTGAGGCGATTTAGGCTTTCGAGCACGATATCAAGGTATTCAGATATGGTGGTTTCTGTAATCTCGATGTGAATCTGGTTGACACTAAGCACATGCTTCGAAATGGAATTGACCAAATAGTCGATATAGTCGCTTTGGAGTAGCTCTTTATAAGAGGCATTGATGGAAACTGTAATAATTTTACCCTCATCTCGCTTTGAAGCGATAAATCTAACCGTCTCATCGATGACGAATCGACCGAGGCTATTTATAATGTCGATGTCTTCCGCTAACGGTATAAATTCGTTTGGCGAGACGAACCCTAATTCTGGACTCCTCCATCTCAGCAAAGCTTCATATCCATAAACCAGTCCATCGTGCAATCCATCCAATTGAGGCTGATAAGCGAGGTACATCTCATCTTTTTCGATTGCCTTTATCAAATGCTGTTCGATATTCAGTGTACGTTCTTTAGCGATTCTTAGCGATTCGTCATACCACTTGATCTCGTGATGGATCCCTTTCGAGACGGCAAACTCAAAAGCGGTTTCTGCCTCGAGGATTACACTGGTACTGTCATGGGAACCTTGTCCCACATAAGTTGCACCATAGGCGATGTTTAACGGAATCTCGATATTAGAGAACCTGCCGACATTGGTCTTTAACGCCTGCTCAAGCTTCATTATTTTATCGGAGGCACATCTGCTTAGGTCATCACATTTCATCCATATGGCAAATCGTCCGCTATGAAGCGTGGCGATGTACTGTGAGTCTGCGAAATAGGTGCTGATTTCAGCGCTAAGCTGAAACGCCATGATGTCCGTTATATTTTTGCCATACGCATTTAGTAGACGCGAATATCCCACCACACCGATGACCATTAAAACATAGGTTTCTCGATTTTCTGTATTAGAAAGGGTATTTTTGACGATTTCGTTTAAGAAGTCCATGTTATAAAGACCAAGCACAGGATCGTGGAAAGCATAGAACTCGATGCGTTCTCGGCTAATCATTTCCTGATGAATGTCCGTCATGGATCCAAAAAGGAATTCTCCTTCATGAATCGTCAAAATCTGATACCAATGATAAACCGCTTCAGCATTATCGATTAAGAGCCTGACCTTTAGCTCAAACACCGTCGCTTGATAGGCTCTATTCGTACCAAATAGGGCTTCAAATCGCGGTCGGTCCTCTGGATATACCTTATGGAGAAACTCTTCAAAAGTGGATGTGATACGCTTCATGTCTTTCCCGAAATTGGTGATGGTAATTTCATTGGACCGTACATCATACTGCCAATACACCTCATTACTGGCTATTAGGATTTTTCTGTAATTCTCCTTCTCTTCTTCCAGCGCCTTTTTGTATCGATCGAGTTCATGATAGTTGTACTGAAGCATTTCTTCTGAGGCGAGCATTTCTTCATATAAGGCTTGAATTTCAATGTTGGCTTCTTCGAGCTCTTGGGCATGTAGCCGCATGTCATCAACCGTTTTATTGATCGGTTTAATGACATCGCTGATGAACCACTTGACCGCGATCGTAGAAATCCCTAATATAATCAACACAACGACGCTTAAGCCCATCATCATGTCGAACAAAAGATCATCCGTCTTCTCAATAGGATTGTTAACATACCGCGATAACTGCACAAAAATTAACACGATCGTTATGGCAAGCGCGATGACGATGAGTCCCATGGTTCTGATCCAAATTTTCGTCGAGAGGGATACGTTTAATCGTTTATTCATAGACACCGCTACTCCTTAGTCATGAGAACGAATCTAATTTCAAGTCAGTTATGGTCGGGATTCTTCAGTACCATCCATATATTTGGCAAATCTGCCTGATCCTTTTGGATTTACGGGATCAGGACGATGCCAAGGCCATCCACCAAAATGTGTGTGCTGATATTCACTGAAGGCATCTCTGATTTCCTTTTCGGTGTTCATGACAAATGGCCCATAGCTAACCACTGGCTCATTGATAGGTTCACCTTCTAAGATCAGTATTTTGCTTACTTTAGAGCCATTGGCAATCTCTATTGGATGCGCTGCATCCAGCTTGATTCGCCTACTAGAAGGAACCTCTTCAGGCCCTATGGTAACGACGCCATCCCCTTCATAATAATAAAGGTTGCGATTACATGTCGCTGAAATCGCATGGAGTGTCAGCATCGCATAGGGCTCCATTTCAAGGAGCAAAATATTGACACGGCTGGACTCATTTGCAGCGTATGAGGCTGCACAAGGCATCAAAGCTTTATGCCCACCATAGCTACCTGCGATAATGGTCATTTTAGTCTTCGGATTATAGTCGTGTTCAGATACGTTGATCACCGGAATGTCCTCGGACCACAGCATTTTATAAGCTGGCGTTGTAAACTTGTCTTTTGCTGGTAGGTTAAGCCAGATCTGAAAGAGCTCAAGTGGATTTTCTTCTTCGCTGGAAACGAGTGGAAACATCTCTGCATGCTGACATCCTGCGCCCGTGGTCAGCCACTGGACATCGCCATTTCCATACCGGCCACAAGCGCCTTTTGAATCGAAGTGGTCGACAAATCCCTTCGTAACCACAGTGACCGTCTCGAATCCACGGTGTGGATGCATCGGAAAACCTGGGATTTTAGTGCCATGGTACATTCTAAAGCCATCCTTTATCGCGAAATCCTCACCCAGCTGTCTTCCACCGAGCGGAACGGATGGCCCTTGATGCTCATCGCCTTTTGGATAAAAGTCCTTGTGATGGGCACAAAAAATAAACGGATTTTCCATTGGCCACTGGAAATCGATTTGTTGAATCCTCAAAATTCTATGTGACATATGAACTACCTCCTATCTCATAACACCTGTCAAAATTATACCCACGATGATAGAAGATACCCATAATTCATATAATCACCCTACCAAATTTGTTATAATTAATAGGAATGATGTCGACAGAAATGATGCATCGGCATGAATTTATTTACCCCATAAAAAGGAGATTTCCATGTTAAATATTAATCCGCCGAACAGACCATCAGATTTCGAGAGGCTTTCAGCGACGGAACTGGAAGCGCTACGCAATCATCATTATGATTATATTAATCTACTTCAGAGACTAAGCCAGCCATATGCGCTAATCAGGTTTAATGGGGCGTTTGTCGTTGAATCTGGCGGCTTTTTAATCCCCTATTTAGAAGCCCCTTTTAATACAGCTGAGTTTGTGGATCGCCTTTTAAACGTGCTTTCACCTACATACCCACTGGATTTCGCGGGGATTCCCATGCCACACTACCAGTTGATAACAGCTTGTTCAGATGTCGAGATCCTTTGGGAGGAGCCATGTCACTTATATGTCTACGAGGGTGCCCCTTTCGACTTGACGGAACTATCGCTCCCAGAGGGCTTTACCTGCGAACCGCTTAAGCTAAGTGATGTACCTCTCGTCTTTCATCATTATACGTACCCTGACGACGGCATCACGACGATTGAGAACATCATAAAAAAAAGACCGACACTGTCCATACGTTATATGGATCAGCCGGTCTCTTGGCTCGTTAGACGTGAGGATGGATCGATGGGAATCATGTACACCATAAATACCCATCGTGGTAAGGGGTTTGGGCACATCCTTTCGAAGCATATGGTCAACGCCATATTAGCGACTGGAGAAATTCCGTATCTTCATATCAAGCAAGGCAATCAACCTTCGATTAATTTGGCTGAATCACTCGGCTTTTCAAAAGTCATAGACGTCATGTGGTTCGGTGTTAAAAAAACATCTTCCATTGATAATAGCCTGAATCAGGATCTTTAATATACTTTAAGTGTGCTGAAAACTTTTTACCATTTTTCCCGATGAAGCTTGTGGAATAGACCTCACCATTTTCCAGTAAGCGCATGACCGTATGTCGTGTGGGCACCACCTTTAAGCTGGTTAAAAAACGATCATCCTTCCAAATCGTAAACTTACAACCCGCTTTCCAGTTACTGCATCCAAATCCCTTTTCTCGCTCAATTACAGGATGTCCACATCCGGGACAATTACCCAGAGAATCCTTCGATTCGGGTAGCACTCCTTGTTCTGGATTAATCGGATAAAACGCATCCTTTTTTATACTCTCCACGGCATCCTTGGTAAACTGGATAATCGTCTCCATAAATGCTGATTTTGAAACGATGCCTTTACTGATATCTGATAGCGTCTTTTCTAAACGCCCTGTATATTCGAGGTCGAATAATGCCTTAACAGGGAAATGCTCCACCAGTCTTCTGCCCATTTCAGTGCATATCAGCGACTTGCCTTTAACCGTCACATATCCTACGCGTTTAAGCTTTGTGATCGTCTCAGCACGTGTAGCAGGTGTTCCAATGCTAAACCCGCTCAGTATGGCCGCTACGAGTGCTTCATCTTCCTGAGACGGCACTTCATCAACAGCAATCCCTTCAACCTCAACAGAACCTTCATCTTGATCGGCATCAGAATCGCCGCCATCATCAGGGCCATCGTCACTTAAGTCCCTTTTGGTGGTTTTAACTTTTTTGCCACACGTCTCCATAACCCTTAACAGGGTTTTTTCCGTGTGATGTTTGGGCGGTTGAGTGCCTTTGGTCTCCACCTTTAGCTTTTGAACGTCGATCGCTTCGTTTACTTCCACCGCAGGCAGGTTTTTTTCCTTAGATTGAATTTTTTCTACGACACGCCATCCCTCCACCAACTGGGTTCTACCCTTCGCTAAAAAAACACCCTCTGGGTGATAGCCTTCAGGTTTTTCAGTAGGTGCTAAGGAAAGCGTGGTTTCTTCATGCTCAGCGATGGGCATGAACTGCATGATGAAACGGTTCTTAACGGACTCATATACGATTTTTTCATCTGCACTTAGCCCTTTTGGGACCATGTAAGTGGGAATAATCGCACTATGACTTTCTACCTTAGCGTTATCGAATACGCGCTTTTGCGTGTGAAAGGCAATAAGCGACTCATATGGCAAGCCTTTTTTATGAACCGCTAGTACCTTTTGCGTCTTATCGATTAAAGACTCTTCAAGCGCTAAGCTCGCCGTTCTCGGATAGGTAATCAGCTTCTTTTCGTAGAGCTCCTGTGCGACCTTTAGCACCTTTTCTGAGGTCCAACCTTTGAATTTCGAAGTCACATGCCCCTGTAACCCCGATAAGTTAAAAAGACTGGGCGGATATTCGCGTTTTTTTTCTACGGCTTTATCCATTACCGTGAACGGCGTATTTTGGAGCTTCGTCTTTAAGCCATCCAAGACCTGTTTATCAGTGAAGCGGTCGCCTTCCGGGCAGGTATAGACCGCATCGAACAACTCTTGATTCGCTGTTTTAAACGTTCCAATCAGCTTATGGAATTCCTCTTTGATGAAATTTTCAATCTCGAGGTCACGGTCATATATGATTTTTAAAGTAGGAAGCAAGACACGACCGATGTTGAGCGGTTTTTTACCACCCTTTTGATATTTTAATGAAGCCACCGATGTCAGATTGATGCCTATAAGCCAGTCTGCCCACTGTCTGCCGATACCTGCATCCTTAAGACTGGACATGCTCTGATTAGGAACGAGTTTTTTTAACCCGGTTTGGACCTCTACCGCGGTCCATTCATTAAGCAATAGGCGTTCCACGGGCTTTTGAACATTCAAATAGTCGATGATGATATCACCGATGATTTGACCCTCGCGATCGAAGTCGCAAGCACTAATGACGCCATCCACATCAGGACGCGCGATAAGCGATCGGATGGTTTCAATCTGCTTCAATGCGCCCTGATCAACGACCTTACGGTCATTGGCGTCTGACTTGACTTTATATTTAAAAACCTCAGGGATGAATGGAAACGCATCCATCCTCCAGGTTCCCATCTTCTCATCATAATCCTTTGAGTCATACAGTTCTAACAAATGACCAAAAGCCCATGTGACGATAAAATTCGCCCCTTCAAAAAAACCATCGCGCCTTTGTTTGGCGTCGATGGCATCGGCGATATTTCTAGCCACTGATGGTTTTTCGGCGATAATGACCTTAGACATTACTCCTCCTTGCGGTGCGTTCGGTCCACAAATCCTTCTGGTCGTTCAAATGTCGACTTTTCAAACTTCACAGCCACCGCTTTTTCCACTTCTGAAAGCATTAGCATATCCTTAGGCGTTACTAGCGAAATCGCAATCCCGTCTTTGCCCATCCGACCGGTTCTACCGATTCGATGTACATAGCCTTCAGGCGCGTCCGGGAAATCAAAATTGTAAATATGGGTAATCCCTGTGACATCGATGCCTCTAGCCGCCACATCTGTGGTGACCAGATACTGAAATTTGCCATCCTTAAAAGCCTTCATCACGCGCTGCCTTACATTTTGAGATAAATCCCCGTGTAGCTTCTGACAGTCAAACCCTCTTTGGATCAGCTGTTCTTCCAGCTTATCCACGCGTCTGATGGTTCTACAAAAAATCATCCCTAAATAAGGATTTGTATTCTCCATGGACTCTATGAGTGCCTCTGTCTTCCACCGATCTGAGGTAAAGACGATTCTCTGCTCTATGGCTTCGAGCGCTTCGTTCGGGTTTTCCGTATTGATGACCTGAGGATCATTCATCCAGCGGTAAGCAAGCTTTTTCACATCACTTTCCAGTGTCGCTGAAAAACACAACACCTGACCTTTACTCTGGAGTCCCGACATGATGAATGTCACCTCATTTTTAAAGCCCATGAGCAACATTTGATCCGCTTCATCGATAACCACGGTTTTAACTTTATCGAGCTTGAGTGTGCCTTGTCTCATATGGTCCATCAATCGACCAGGAGTGGCCACCACTACCGTTACACCGTGACTCAACTTCTTCTGTTGATTCTGTGAATCCACCCCACCGTAAATAGGAAGGACTTTGATCCACGTTTGATCCGCAAGCATCTGGGCTTGCTCCGTTATTTGGATGGCAAGCTCTCTCGTCGGTGAAAGGATCAACACCTGAACCCCTTTGACTTGCTCATCTAATCTTTGGAAAATAGGGAGCAAAAACGCTAACGTTTTCCCAGTTCCTGTAGGCGCTTTACCAAGCACGTCGTGCCCTTTCATAATAAGTGGGATTGAGAGCGTTTGAATATCTGTGGGAGTCTTGATGAAATTCTTAGCTAATCGATCGATTAACCAAGCATCCAAACCTAATTGTTCAAAAGAATTCATAATGCACCTTTCTTTAACCTTCTAAGCAGTGCGATTTCCTCGGCATACCCGGGAATTTCATTTGGTGTTTCCAGATAAAACGGTAAATGCTTAAGCTTTGGATGGTTGATGATGACTTCTATGGCTTCGAGGCCTAAAAATCCTTCACCAATCCGTTCATGTCGATCTTTCGCACTTCCCATGGGATTCTTCGAGTCATTTAGATGGATTGCTTTCAGCCTACTTAAACCGATGATACGATCAAAGTCATCGAGAACTGAATCCAAATGTTGAGCGATATCATACCCCGCATCGTAGACATGACAAGTATCGAGACATACACCAATCGATTCGGTCTGCTGTACGCCATCGATGATCGCTTTGATTTCTTCGAAGGTGCGGCCGATTTCACTCCCTTTACCCGACATCGTTTCAAGCAAAACAGTCGTCGTCATTTCGGGAAACATCACGCGATTTAGAAGTTCAGTAATCATTAGGATTCCGGTTTCAGTACCCTGTCCGACATGGCTCCCGGGATGAAAATTATAGTAAGCCCCTGGAATAGCTTGGAGCTTTTCTAAATCCTCCACGAAAACTTCAAAAGCAAATTCTCTAACGCGCGGATCTGCAGAACAAGGATTGACCGTATACGGCGCATGGGCGAGCACAGGGCCGAACTGATGGGCCTCCATCAAAGCTAATAATGCCGTTACATCAGCCATATCCAGCTTCTTAGAGCTACCGCCGCGCGGATTTCTGGTAAAAAACTGAAAAGTATCAGCACCGATGGAAAGTGCTTCTTTTCCCATGTGTTGATACCCTTTTGTCACCGATAGGTGACATCCAATATGCTTCATTATTGTTTTCCTTTTAAATAGATGAACCAGTAGACGATGGCTACAAATAAGCCCCCTCCTACGAGATTACCCAAGGTGACCGGAATCACATTGTTTACGATAACGTTTGTCCAGTTAAGCTCTGCACCAAGCACCGCCCCCATAGGGATAAAGAACATGTTGGCTACGCTGTGTTCATATCCGGAGAGGACGAAAAGCATAACGGGAAACCAAAGCGCAAAAATCTTACCGATTGCTTCTTTAGAAGCAACTTGAATATATACGGCGATGGCCACTAAAATATTACATAAAATACCACGATAGAACGCTTGCATAAAGGTCAAAGATGCTTTAGCCTCTGCAACTGCGATGGCTTTTTCAGCGAGATGTCCAGTATAGAGATCGCCATAGTAAAGCATAAAGACCAGAATCAATGACCCGACCAGGTTACCAAAATAGACCCATGCGAGATTGCTCATAAACCTCGAAAACTTGACATTTCCATTTAGCCAAGCACTAGAAATCAAGGCATTCCCTGTATAAAGCTCCCCACCTGCAAAAACCACTAGCATGATTCCCACAGGGAAGACAGCAGCTCCCATAAATTTAGCAAAGCCGGCATCAATGCCGCCTAAAGTCTGTGTGACGACGAGATTTGCATGACCGCCTAATCCGATAAAAAGGCCGCCCATTAGCGCAAGAAAAAAGACATTCTTTAAGGAATAACCGACCTTGTTCCTTCCAATGTCTATCCAAGATTGCGCCACTTCTTTTGGTGTAAGTGTGCTGTTATTCATTTTAACTCCTATATTTAACTGTTAATTTTATTACTGCTATCATTATAGCCCATATGAAATCGATTTTCAATCAGGCGAAACGCCTGAATCATCCAGTAGACTTAAAATGGACTAAAACAGGCGCTGAACTAAGAACATATACACGGCAGTACCGCTGAGAATACTGAGTAGGTTATTGCGTTTCCATAAATGGAGCACCGTGGTGACGGCGATGGCGATCAACACAGGTAAACTGCTTGAGACCTTTAAGATTTCGATATGCTTTAAACTATAGACGATCAGCATTCCCATCACTGCGGGTGGTAACACCCCACCGATAGACCTTACCCATTCTGGCGTTTGTTTTCCACCTCCGAATAAAATAAACGGTCCTAATCGTATGCCGTAAGTCACGAGCGCCATAGCGATAATGGCAATTATCTTATCCATTGGATTCGCCCCCTTTCATTTTCGCATTTAAGAAAAGAAGCGCTGAGAATAATAAAAGCATCGAAGGCAATACCATCTGCTCCGGACCAAAGAATTTAAGCGAAATCATCGCTGCCGCGAGCCCTATCAAGGCGGGAAGATGCTTATCAGCCGCTAACCACTGTTCGATAAAGATCACCACAAAGAGTGCTGTCATGGCAAAATCGATTCCGGTCGTATCAAAGGTGATCACACTTCCGAGGAGTCCGCCGATGAGGGTTCCGATTACCCAGTAGCTTTGATTAAGCAAGGTGATGATAAAATAAAGGTCCTCAAGCTCATCCTCGCTTTTATCAGTAATGCCACAAAGTAGCGAATAGGTTTCATCTGTTAAACCAAAGATCATATACTGTTTTTTTACGCCGAAACGTTTAAAACGTTCAATAAATGAAAGTCCGTAAAATAGATGCCTGATGTTGACGAACAACGTCATAAAAATGACCTGAATCAAATGTATGGGAGACGTCAAAATCTGTATCGCGACGAATTGCATTGCGCCAGCGTACACAAACAAGCTCATGAGGACACCGAGCCATATACTGATTCCCGATTTCACCACCAGCACCCCAAATGCCATTCCTACTGACAAGTAGCCGAGCATGACAGGAATTGTGTAAGGAATCGCCATTTTTAAATTCTTCTTCAGCAAATGCCACCTCCACAAGGTTTTATGACATTATATCAAATGCGGTCCAATTTGGGGAGTATAATCGTAAATGTACTTCCGACGCCCACGGTGCTACTCACCGTTAGCATGCCGCCATGCGCTTTGACGATTGCCTCTGAAATCGTTAGTCCGATACCTGCGCCGCCAGAAGAACGGTTTCTAGAGGGATCTACGCGATAAAAACGTTCGAAAATATGGGGGAGATCCTCTTCAGAAATACCGATGCCATGATCCGTTACGCTAACGCATACCGTAGCGCCTTCGTGAGTTATCGCCACATCCACAGTAGATGCCGTCTTAGAGAATTTAAATGCATTTGAGAGCAAATTAACAACCACTTGGGCAATCTGGCGTTTATTGCCTCTAATCGAAGCTTGGCCATTTTCTTCAAATTTAATCGACATTTGCTTTTCAAGAAATTTCGGTTCAAACTGAGCCAATTGCTGCTTTACGACATCGTTAATAGAAAACGGCTCATAATCGCTGGTCTTTGGTTCGCGTTCAATTTCTGCTAATCGTTCCAAATCAGATACCAAATCCGATAGTCTAAGGATTTCCTCATGACAGCTGCCGAGGCGTTTTTCATCCGCATCCCAAATGCCATCGATCATCGCCTCCATATGACTTTGAAGTGTGGCTAAAGGTGTTCTTAGTTCGTGTGCCACATCACTGGTCAAACGGCGTCTAAGCCCCTCCTGGTTTTCCAGACGCTGCGCTAAGCTTGAGATCGCATGCATGAGTTCATCAATTTCTTTAGTATTTGAATTTTTATCAAATCGGGCTTCATAATTGCCTTCAGAGATTTCATGTGTTTTCATAACAACGTTTGCGATCGGACGACTGATCCGCCCTGCCATAATGGCACCTATGAATACCGCCATGATGACTGCAAACACACTTGCTAGTAATAACGCTAGGTTAATGGTTTCGATAAATGCAGCATCTGCATCCGTATAATAATAAGGACCATAATAACCAACTTGAACGGTGCCATTAAACGTCCCATTTTTATTAATCGGATAGACCGTTTCAAGCATGCCACCTTCCCAACCGGGAACGCGTTGACTCATGGTGCTGGCCATATGGGACATCATGGCTTCGCACATGCCGCTGTTATAGGTCGTCGCATCCCAAATCACCTGACCAGACGCGTCGATCACCTTTAGAATCAAACCTTCCTCAAGTGCATTAATCCCAGCTTGCTCAACAAGCGAAAGATCCCATGCTTGATGATTATCCACGTAGTTCGACACTTGATCAGCCAGTTCCTGATTCTTTAGAGTTTGATTATCCATCACATACTGGATAAAAAATCTCTCCAGCAGAATATTCGCTAAAAATGCCATCATTAGAAGGCACAAAAGTCCTATCAAAAGATAGGACATGGTCAACTTCGTTTTTAATTTTATCATGTTTTCCACCCACCAAATCGGTAACCTACGCCATGTACAGTTAGGATGATCTTAGGATTTTTCGGATCCTTCTCTATTTTAGCTCTTAAGTTTTTTATATGCGTATCGATGGTCCGGTCATAACCGTCATAATCATCCCCCAGTACGAAACAAACCAGTTCATCACGTGTGTATGTTTTTTCAGAAAACTTGGCAAGTGTCTCTAAAAGCTTGTATTCGATGGGTGTCAGGTTTACGCTAATGCCGTCCACCATTACGTCTCTTTTATCCCTGTTGATGACTAACCCTGTCGCGTTTGAAACCATCGTGCTTCTTCTTAATACGGTTTCGACACGCGCCATAAGTTGTCGTGGACTAAACGGTTTGATGACATAGTCATCTGCACCGAGATTAAGACCCCCGATAATTTCATCCTCAGCGGCTTTCGCCGTCAACATGATAATAGGCGTCGTATCGGTGGCACGGATGGCTTTACAGACCTCTTCACCAGATAGTCCTGGAAGCATCAAATCCAGCACAACCAAATCAGGGTGCTCTTTTGAATAGAGCTTTAGCCCCTCCTCGCCATCATTCGCAATCACAGTTTCATAGCCTGCATTCTGCAAATATGAAGCAATAACATCTGCAATTTTCTGTTCATCCTCAACAATCAATATTTTTTTAGGGTGCACAACATCCTCCATCATTAGGGGCTACAGTACCAGGCAGTGTACGTTCATTTTCTAAAAAATCGGCGTTGACAGAACTGAGGTCATCAACCACTTTTATTCTGCCACCGATCATGCCCATCCAACAGGAGTAACTGAAATTACCGGTTTCATCTGGTGTGAACTCGATGATATTATCACCGACGCCTAGAGGGATATTCATTAAATCGTAATCATATAAGTTTATACGGTTGTTACAGCCATTCAGATTTCGTTCATCAGCCTCAAGATTCCAAACAACCGGGATCCCCTTTTGCAAAATGATCGAAGGATATTCCGAAGATAAAAGCGTCGTATTGATCACCTGAACACCGTTTTGAATTTCAGCGACTTGCCAACCATCCACCTTTACAGTTTGAACATCAGCACCACCCAGTGCAAATCCTCTACCTGCCATGACCACCCCTAAAAGGATCACTAACATCGCAGAGGCTTTCATCATGGTCCCTGTAAATTTGCGGCTTAGCAGTGTACTGACTGCACCAAGCGCAAACATAAGCGGGAATGTGCCTAAACTAAAAGCTAACATGGAAAGAGCCCCCATCAGCGCGCTCCCCGTTCCCAGGGCATAGAGCTGCATGGCTTGAAGTGGGCCACATGGCATCAAACCATTAATAAGTCCAACCACAAATGGTCGCTTTTCACTTTTTTGATTCTGCGTAAAAAACTTAGGCATGCTGATGTTGAACCGCTTTAGCCATGGAAATAGCGATAGCATATTGAGGCCCATTACCACCATGAAAAGTCCTGTCAAAATCGCGATGATTCCGCGCATGGAACCTGAAAAGCTGATGACACTTCCAAGCGCACCGACGACACCCCCTATAATGGTATATGACACCACTCGCCCGCCATTATAGAGTAAACTGGGTTTCATTTTTTGATACTTTCGTACAGTTGGATTCGAAGACAGTGGCGTCAGCTCAGTGACGATGCTCTGTGACAGATTGATGCCACCACACATGCTCACACAGTGGACGGAAGTCAATACCCCCACCATGAACAACACACCTATGCTTGCACCTGCTTCAACCGTAGGTATGGCGTTAAAACCGATGGTTCGGTCGATTAGCAAATATATTAGCAGAAGAACGGAAAGGATTCCAGTGAACTGAGGTAGCGAAAATTTGGAATCAGAATTGTCAGCCACTTGTCCTTCTGTGATCTTCTGTACACGCTTAAGCGTATAGCCTTCTTCTGCTAAAGCATTCTTAATGATCTCTTCAGAAGGTAAAACGTTTTTCGTTAAAATGATCGCTTCAGACTGTCCATAAGAAACCTTGATATCCGCACCCGGAATAAGTTCCTTTAATGTACTCTCCACCTTGGTTTCACAGCGTTTACAGGTCATCCCTTGAATTTTCAAACGCCACTTTTCATGATTTGCCATTATAATGCTCCTAGTTTTTTATTTCAAATCATATCAGGAACTTGTGGAGAATTTATGAAGATATTCGACCAAACGTTTTCGAGATGTGGATAATCGCCATGGATAATACGCTGGGTAATTTTTATATCCATCAGCACTTCATCTAGATCAATGTTTGACACCTGATGATGAACCGGTTTAATGTAAAGGCTCATGGCCATACTTCCTTTTTCAATAGGCAAGTGGTAGTTTATGGGAAGCTTGATCGCGCCTAACCGTTCATAATAACTGACACGTCTTGTTTTATTAACATCAACGCCATCGGGTATTTCTACCTCGATGTACATCCCTTTAATATTCGAATAGCACTGAAGCAAGTAATCAAAAAACTGAGATCCATAGCCCTTCGATTGAAAGTCCTTTTCGATGACCAAGTAATCCAGCCATAAGAAATCATAAAACTTGGGTTTTAGAACAAATGCAAAACCGATACGCACAATCTCATCTGAAGGGCTGATATTTTCTGCGATTACCAGTTGATAATCCCCTTTGGCTAATAGCTTCTCCAGTTGTTCTATGGTTTTACGCTCATCCTCGGGGAACTCGCCCGCATAGCTGGGATAAATCAGCATCAAATCCGCTATTTTGCCTAAACGATAATGAATCATGTCATACCTCCTGATTGTCTTTTAACGATAAAAGCAGTAATGATGTTCCCAAATATGAATGCCAGTAAGATCCATAAAATAGATTTGATTCCGAAAACGATCGATATCGTCGTCCCCACTGCCGGCGATACCATCCATCCTAAACTGCCTACCAAACCTTGAATGCCAAACAACGTTCCACGCTTATCCGGTGATACCATCTCAGCAGTGGTGGAAGTGATCAAAGGCTCTATTCCGCCGATGATAAAAAAGAGCGCCGAATAAAAAATGACGAACGCTGTCAAGCCCTCAGTCAAATTGAGAATCAGCACATCCAAAAATCCGATGATCAACATGATTCGTATCATACGCATCTTTTCGTACTTATCCCCCAGACGACTAATCAAAACCGCTGAAAGGGCTGTCACAAATCCGATAAGGCCATTAATCGAACCGGTTAATGACGCAGCACCTTCAATCGTCTGGTTAATCTCCTGAATATACAGCGGGATAAACGGTGTAAAAATCGTACGGATAACGCGCTGGAGGAATAGCATGATGAGAAGCATCAGTATACCTAACGTGAATAGTTCCTTATATCCGCCGTTCCCTTTAAACAGTGCTGTGTTTTGACGTTCCTTTTTATATTCACCCTTTAAGAAGAAGGTGACCACGAGAAAACCGATGAGCATCAATAGTCCCCCGACGTAGAAACTCACACGATAGCCAAACCGATCGGCTACCATTCCCCCCAGTAAAGGACCTAATGAATATCCAACAAACGTCGAGGAAGATAAAAAGCCCAGTGCATATGAAAGCTTATGATTCGGCGTATTGACCGCTACAAAAGCAGAAGACGCTGTAATGGTGCCCGTGAATAATCCTTGTAAAAACCTCAAAATGATCAGATGCCAAACACTCGTCGCAAAACCCATCCCACCGATAATGATCACAGCTGCTAGCATGGCCCTTTGAATCATCAACTTTTGGCCAAATCGATCGGATAGCATCCCCCAAATAGGTGACATGATGGCCATGGTGACCGCAGGGGCTGCACTTAAAACGCCCGTGTATATCTTTAAGGCTTCGGGATCGGTTACCCCGAGCTCTTGTATAAAAAACGGTATAAAAGGCAGACCAAAACCAAAACTCGTCAGAGATATCACTTGTGAAATCCAAAGGGTATATAAGTTGACACGCCAACGCTCCATTTTGTCTATCCTCCACTGTCACCTTTTTTTAAAAATATTTCGCTACACTACATACTATTTTACTCTTAAAACCGAGAGAATGCCACCCTATAATCATCCTGTTCCAGCGCAAATGACGTGTGCATAACATAAAATAAAAAGCGCGAATCGCTTCGCGCTTATAACACTTTTGATAAAAAGGACTGTGTCCTCACTTCTTTTGGATTTCCGAACAGCTCTTCAGGAGTGCCGATTTCCACGATTTGCCCTTCATCCATAAACAGCACACGGTCTGCTACCTCACGGGCAAATCCCATTTCATGGGTGACGATTACCATGGTCATGCCATTTTTCGCCAGATTTTTCATGATATCCAACACTTCTCCCACCATCTCTGGATCCAGTGCCGAAGTCGGTTCATCAAACAGCATCACATCAGGTTCCATGGCCAGCGCTCTGGCGATGGCGATTCGCTGCTTTTGTCCTCCAGAAAGCTGATTTGGGTACGCATCGCGCTTATCCATAAGCCCCACACTCTTTAAAAGCGCTTCCCCTTTTTCCATGGCGACCATTTTCGGAAGACGTTTGAGCTTTAGGGGGGCTAATGTGATGTTATCGATCACCGATTTATGTGGAAACAGGTTAAACTGTTGAAACACCATCCCGATTTTTTGTCGGTGCACATCGATATCGATGGCCGGATCTGTTAAACAGTCCCCTTCAAAAATAATCTGTCCAGATGTAGGTTGTTCCAGCATGTTGAGACATCTTAAAAGCGTACTTTTACCTGATCCGCTAGGACCGATGATGACCACCACTTCCCCTTGTTTAATGGTATGCGATACATTTTTTAGGACTTCGAGTTTACCAAATGACTTTCCTAGGTTCTTAATCTCAATCACTGACCCTCATCCTCCTTTCCACCTTTCCAAGGAGCTTAGATAACGTAAATGTTAAAACAAAATAGATGAGTGCTGCAATCACCAGTGGTTCAAATGCGATAAACGTATTCCCTCTCACCGTGTCCGTATTATACATCAGGTCGTGTATACCGATGACAGATACGATGGCGGACTCCTTTATGAGTACGATAAATTCATTGCCTAGAGCGGGAAGGATATTTTTCATGGCCTGTGGAATGATGATTTCTTTATAGGTTAGAAAAACTGGCATGCCTAGGGATCTGGCCGCCTCCATTTGTCCCTTATCCACCGCGCCGATGCCCGCTCTGATAATTTCAGCGATGTAGGCGGCACTGTTGATGCTCATGGCGATGACGCCTGCTGCGAGCATCGGTAAATCGCTTATGCCATAGTAGACGATATAAAGCTGAATGAGAAGCGGCGTACCGCGGATAAACTCGATGTACGCCACTGCAAAAGACTTAAGCACTTTATTCTTCGAAGTCTTCATCAGTGCGAGCACCAGGCCACCCATGAGTCCAAACACCACCGTTAAGGCGGATATGAACAGGGTATAGCCTGTACCCGATATGAAAAACTGATAATACTTCGGTAGAAAACTAAAATTCATTATTCACCCTCACTTAGTAACATGGCATCTGCGATTACTTGATCCATCTCGCCACTGCTGATCATCTCTTCGATGGTTTGGTTAATCAGGTCTAGGAAAGCGCCTGAGTCCTTCTGAACCGCTACTGCCGATCCGCCCTCACTACCTAAATCCAGGCCATTTACTGCCAAATCAGGATTTGCTGCCGCATACTGCTTCGCCACAGGCTCTGCTAACACGAGGCCATCTACTTTACCTGTTTTAAGTTCCATCATAAGGTTAGGAATCTTGTCGATGGCTTTAACTTCTGAAGCCGTAAACGTCGTCGCTGCTAATGTTTCTTGAATCGAACCCTTTTGTGCACCGATCACTTTACCTGCAAAAGCTTCAATTGTGTTTAAAACATCTTTGCTATCGCTAGCGACCAGCATCGTTTGACGTGCATCATAGTACACCACTGAAAAGTCCACGGATTGCTTACGCTCGTCTGTAGGGGTCATGCCGGATACGATTAAATCGATTTTTCCTGCGGTAAGAGCGGGTAAAAGTCCCTCAAACTTCATATCCACGATTTCCAGCTCTACACCGATGGCTGCTGCGATTTTATTTGCGATGTCGATATCGAAACCGACGATGGTGTCCTTACCATCCACCTCGAGGTGAAACTCGAAAGGTGGGTAATCTGCAGAGGTTCCTAATACGAGCTTACCACTGTCCTTGATTTGCTGTAGCTTATCTGCCACTGCTTGTGTTTCCGTCTCTGTAGCCGTCGATTCAGCTGCAGACGTTTCTGCCGCTGTGGTATCTGCTGTCGCACTACCCGAACAGCCCGTGAACATCATCGCCATAAGTACTAAAATCATCATTACGCTCATTAATTTTTTCATCTTAAATTCCTCCATAGTCTTTTTTATATTTCCCGATTAACGGTTTAGATATGCCTTACCGTTTTCTATGCTCTTCACGACTGCCGCTTTCGACGTGCCGCCATAAGAAACCTTATTCTCGATGACCTGAATCAGATCGATGGCCTGATACACATCGGATTCGAACAAATCGCATGCTGCTTTTAGCTGTTCCAATGGTAAGCTTTCAAGCACCATTTGATTTTCGATTGCAAACCCCACTAGCTTTCCCACCACTTCATGTGCAGATCTGAAGGGCAATCCCTTTTTAACCAAATAATCCGCTAAATCTGTGGCATTTAAGAAGCCTTGTTTAGCCGCTTTCTCCATATTGGCCTTTAAGAACGTCGTCTCCTTTAGCATTTCCGTGAACACCGCGACACACATGTTCACCGTATCGGCCGTGTCGAAGACGCCTTCCTTGTCCTCCTGCATGTCTTTGTTATAAGCCAGTGGTAACCCCTTCATCACTGTGAGGATTCCCATCAGGTTACCATAGACCCTACCTGTTTTTCCCCTTACCAGTTCAGCAGCATCGGGATTTTTCTTTTGTGGCATGATGCTACTACCCGTGGTAAATCGGTCACTCATCTCGATAAACTTAAACTCCGAGCTGCTCCACAGGATAAGTTCTTCAGCGAACCGACTTAGATGCATCATGAGAATCGCGCCTGCGCTACCAAACTCGATGGCGAAGTCTCGGTCACTTACCGCATCCATGGCATTTTCGGAGATGGCTACAAATCCCAACTTTTCCTTAAGAAATTCTCTGTCAGATGGATAGTTCACGCCTGCAAGTGCACCCGATCCCAGTGGTAAGACATTCATCCGGTCGATGAGGTCGCTGTAGCGTTCAAAATCCCTTTTCAGCATTTGAAAGTATGCCATGAGGTGAAATGCCAACCGTATGGGTTGTGCCCTCTGAAGATGGGTATAGCCTGGCATGATCGTATCAACATGGCTTTCACTGAGCGTCAGAATCACTTGCATGAGCTCTGTGAGCTTTTTTTGGATCATCCTGGATTGTTCAAGCGTATATAACTTAAAGTCGAGTGCCACCTGATCGTTTCGACTTCTGCCAGTATGAAGCTTTTTGCCTAGATCACCAATTTTCTCTACCAATAACACTTCCACATTCATATGGATATCTTCATGCTTGATTTCAAACACGAGCTCACCCTTTTCTGCTGCGCTGAGGATTTCCAACAGTCCTTTCTGTATCTGGCTGTACTCGTCCTCTGTGAGGATGCCGATCTTCATCAGCATTTCACCATGTGCCAGCGAACCTTCAATATCATAAAGCACTAGGTTCTGATCAAATCCAATGGAGGCGTTAAAGGTCTCTAATAGTTCATGTGTTCCTTCTTTAAAACGCCCACCCCATAATTTCATACGGCGATATCCTCCAGTTCATAAACCGCTGCTTTGATTTGCTCTCCTTCGAAGAGACTGACCACAGAAGGATTTGATGCTTCTAATCCCAGTTCCATCATGGCCTTGATTTTGGTTGGTAAAGTAAAGAGGTTGATAAAGCCCTCAGCATCCTTCTGGTTGTAAACCGCATCTTCACCAAAGGTGACATACTCTTCGTTATAAAGTGAGTAGGGCGATGTAGAAGCAATGGCGGTGCAGCTTCCTTTATATAGCTTAATCTGTACCTCGCCAGTGACGTTTTGTTGTGTGACATCGATAAAGGCGTCGATGGCCGTCTTCAGTGGCGAAAACCACTGGCCGTCATAGACCATTTCGCTGTATTTTTGTCCTACAAGCTTTTTAAAGGCCATGGTTTGACGATCGAGTACGAGTTTTTCAAGTGCTTTATGTGCTTCATAGAGAATTGTTCCACCCGGTGTTTCGTAGACGCCTCTGGATTTCATACCGACGAGTCGATTTTCCACCAGATCAAGTATTCCCACGCCATGTTTACCCCCAATTGTGTTAAGCGTTTCGATGAGCTCAACTGGGCTAATGTCTTTTTGATTAACCATTGTCGGGATGCCTTTTTCAAAAGTAATGGTTACCGTCTCAGCTTTATCCGGTGCTGAGTCGGGTGACACACACCATTTATAGATACTCGTGTCATGCGCATTCCATGGATCCTCGAGATTGCCACCTTCATGACTGATATGCCATAAGTTTTCATCTCTTGAGTAGATATCCTTTTTAGTTACCGTTAGCGGAATGGCATGTTTTTCAGCATAATCGATGCAATCTTCTCTGGATTTAAGGTCCCAAATTCGCCAAGGCGCGATGACTTTAAGTTCCGGCGCTAACGCTTTAATGCCCGTTTCAAACCTGACTTGGTCATTTCCCTTTCCCGTTGCGCCATGTGCGATGGCTACTGCACCTTCTTTAATGGCGATGTCCACGAGCATCTTTGCGATTAGGGGACGTGCATAAGCTGTTCCTAAGAGATAGCTATCTTCATATAAAGCCCCGGACTTGATGCCACCGAAGAGATAATCTTTGACGAATGCCTCTTTAACGTCCACGATATAAACCTTAGATGCACCTGAATTTAAGGCCTTCTTCCAAACCGCATCATAATCTTCTTTTTGACCCACATCGATACAAGCAGCGATCACTTCATAATCGTATTCAAGCTGTAACCACTTTAATATAACCGAGGTGTCTAAACCTCCCGAATAAGCTAAAACCACTTTCTTTTTCATTTCTACCTCCAGAATTTTCGTATTTTTAATCATATATTTGGTTTTTTATGCATTTTAGGGTAAAAAAATAACCCTCAGCTTGAGGATTAAAAATTCACTACTTGCATAAAAAAAGTCTACTGTCGTAGACTGATTTTGATTTGCAAACACCGGAAAATCAATCCCCTTATGGGACGAATTTCTCCGCGGTGCCACCCATATTAGCTAATAGCTCTCTTTTAATCAGTACGGACATCTGTCGATACCTATTCCAAATAACGGTGAAATACCGGTCTGCCTTACTTGATTCTTGCAGACTGCTCGTTAAAGTTCTCAACAATTTTGTACTGGTCCGGGCTCACACCACCCCCGGATCGCTGAACTGACGCCACTGTATTTTCTTTAACTCAAGCGCATTTTTATATGAACTTGTGGTTAATTATACAGATGACCAAACTACCTGTCAATATGTTTTTTGAAAATTTTATACATTTTTTAATCCCACTTCGGTTTAGTTCCGAAGAAGTTGTATCCTTGGAAAGGGGGTGTTTCTTGATTTTTTTGAAAATCTGTTTTTGCGATATTGCCTTTTACGTGTTCAGATCCTTTAGGTAACTCAGCATTTTTCATTTCATCTTTTTTGTCCATCATTTCGTTATTCATCTTTCTTCCTCCTCAGGTTCTCAAAATTTGAGATTATTATTCGCCCTAATAATCCAAAATAAAAAATCCCCATCTCAAAAGTATTTCTACTTAAGGGACGAGGACTAATCCACGCGGTACCACCCATATTGCCAAAAGGCCACTTTTCGAGCTCTATCAAGCTCTTAGTCTATAACGGGACGTGCCGTTCATCCTTACTTATTTCGGGATGAATGCTAGGGAGTGATTTTCATAAGTCTGCAATACTGATTTTCACCAACCATCAGCTCTCTATGCTTGCATGGGCTTAAGACTTTCTCCTTCAATGCATCTGCGTTTTTAATTTTGATTATTGTAGTTGATTTTAGCAGGGCTGTAACCCTCTGTCAATAAGTTTTCTGAAATTTCTGATTATATTTTTAGTGTTCAAATTATCGTGTAACGTTTTTCGTTGCTTATCTTACAGATATTTAGATTCGAACTCTCCAGCGGTAATCGGTCGACTATATAGATAACCCTGGATTGCATCGCACCCCAACTCTTTTAGGATTACCAGCTGATCTTCCGTTTCAACGCCCTCTGCGATGGTCGCTAGCCCCATCCCCTGCGCCATTAAGATAATCGCTTTAATAATCAATCGTTCCTCTTGATTTTCCACGATATGGTCGATTAGTTCTTTCGCTATTTTAAGCTCATCGAGATCAAATCGCTTAATATAACTCAATGAAGAATAGCCTGTACCAAAATCATCTACCGATATACCTACGCCCAGTCCTGAAAGCGCTGTGAATATTTCCTCCATAATCGTGCCCGAGTTCATGGCGCTATTTTCAGTAATCTCAAAATCGATCCATTCTGGCTTGACATTATGGAATGCCATCCGCTCCTGAATATAAGGGAAAAAGTCTACACTATCGAACTGCAAGGGTGATAGATTGATACTCATCCTTAACGCCTGATTAATGCTCCACTCTGAATCGTCACTGTTCCAAATAGCAATCTGCTCAAATGCCTTATCGATCACCCATTTACCGATCCGGATAATCATCCCCGTCTCTTCCGAAATGGGGATAAACTCTGCAGGTGAAACCATACCGATTTCAGGTTGATGCCACCTTATAAGCGCTTCTACCCCTATAAGTGACTGATCTGCAATTTTGAACTGAGGCTGATAATGTAGAGAAAAGTCGCGGTCGAAATCAGCTTGCTTAAGATAAAGCTCAACTTGATTTCGGCGTTCTACCGCCGCACCATGATGGTGGTTATACAAAACAAATCGGTCGTCTCCATTAATCTTTTTCGCTTGATACATGGCGAGATCCGCATGCTTAATCAACGATTCGCGATCCATGGCATCATAAGGATATCTGGAAATACCGATGCTGACACTGACGTCAAACGCATAATCACCTATGACGACTTTATCACTCAAAAGCTCGAAAATCTCTTTACAGATACTGGCACAAGACGCTTTACCATCCTCTACCGCTTGTAGATGGATGATGCCAAACTCATCGCCTCCAAGGCGTGCGATGGTCAAATTCTCTTTTCGCCAATTATAGAGGCGCGTGGAGATCACTTTCAAGACTTCATCACCCATTTCATGTCCGTGAATATCATTGATGACTTTAAAGTGATCGAGATCTAAATAATAAAATGAAAAATACGTATCCCTTTTCAGCAGTAGTGCATCCAGTTTTCCGATTAGATAACGACGGTTATAAAGATCACTAAGCATATCGGTCATGGCTATTTTTTCGAGCTTTCGGTAGGATTCTTGAAGGGCTTTGGTACGTGCGTTTACGATTTCTTCAAGCTTTTCATTGATCAGTCGCTCCGTCATCAATTGGATTTCTGTTTTTATAGCCGTCTGCGAATGATTGCTAACGTAATAATAAGCCCCCATAAAAAACACTATCAACAACAAGGCATGCCACTTCATGATTCCAGAAAGTGAAAGAATCAGCGGAAACTCTAACAAATAGAGCAAACGACGATTGCCACCGACATTTTCAGGATTTTCGACTAGGTCTGGATTTACCCTAAGTGTCGGGTGAACCCATTCAAAATAAGCGGAAAATCCAAAGATAACGATAGACAGTACATAGGCAGAATCGATAAAAGAATTGGGGACATAGGTGTTCGTAAGCGCTTTGTATACATAGGCTAAATCAGCAAGTACATATAACGTATAGCCAGTGATGGTGACAATCATGGTCGCACTTAAAGATGAAACACGGGCCGACATAAGCAGTACCACCAATATCTCTATCGCTATCAAATCCAAAATTAAATAGGATAGATTCGCTACATAGTCGTGAACATCCAAGTTTGAATGAACCAGAAATTCATAAACACTAAAAGACAGCATGATGGACAAAATAACGAAGGTAATCAACCCATCCAGCACCAATTGAAAGCGATGCCATTTCTTCAAATTCCGTTTAAAATAGAAGATCCCTGATAGCACCAAAAATAGGTTGGGTAATATATAAAGATAAAGCAAAAAATTAGAGGATTCAGGGTCAAGTCCGTAGAAATTATAGAGTATCATCCACACCAAATCGGCAATCCCCCAAAACAGGGCCATAATCGCCAGTAAAATCCAACTGGGATTAAAAAAAGCGGCTCTTTTAAGCGTAACGAGGATGAGCACTCCAGCACACAGCGTTGCTAAAGGTGATAGATAGTTGCTCAACTACTGGTCGCCGAAGATGTTTGAGGCAAGATATGCGAGCGTCGTCACACTTAAAATGAGCATCAATAGATGAATGGCGTGCTGTTTTTTCCACATATAATCGCCTCCTTTCTAAACCAGTTACTCTTTCTTAGGTATATACCACTCATGAATAGAATAACACATTTTGCTTACAATTTTGTAACATATTTTTTGATCCTACTGACCCTTAATTTGTAATCACATCATGGGAGTCCTTATGAAAAATATAAAAAAAAGAACATCAACAGAAGATGTTCTCTTTCAGAATCTTAATCGTTTTTTTAGCACCCTCGATGGCATCATCGATCATGAAGTGGTACTGACCATGCAAAACTACATTCAGCATGGTAAGATTACCTGCTTATCGCATAGCCTTTATGTGGCTTACTCGAGTTTTCGCGCATGTGAGATTTTGAGGTTAGATGCCAAATCTGCAGCACGTGGTGCCATGCTTCATGACTTTTTCTTATACGACTGGCATGTGCCTGGCTATTCTGAAGGACTTCATGGGTTTTCTCACCCTCGTGTGGCCCATCAAAATGCAAAGAAGTACTTTGAGCTCAACGCCATCGAAGAGGAAATCATCCTTAAGCACATGTTTCCACTTACCTTATCACCGCCTAGAAAACGCGAGGCGATCGTGGTCACCTTAGTGGATAAATGGTGCACTGTAAGGGAGACCCTACATCTAGAGAATCGTAAAATCTGCGATCTCACGCTAAAAATGGCGCTTATTAAATCTGATGAAGCAAATGATTAATCAGCGATGTTATAAGGCTTTAAGAATTTGTACTCGAAAAACGGCTTATCATTTTCATCCATCATCTCCACTTCAGCATAAATCCATCCTTCAACGGCGTTAGGGTCTACACCTGCCGCGATAAACGGTTCAGGGTTTAAGACGAGTACGAGGTCCTTATCGTTTGTTTTAAGATCCTTCGCCCATTCTAACATGTTACCACCATCAAGGCTGATGCCATAATGATCGAGTTTGCTATGGTAGCCGATGCGATCTCTGTAATTTTTAACGATTCCTTCAACCACTGCTGTCATGGAAGTGGTTTTTTCGTTTGCAGGATTCTCACTGCCGAGTTCAGAGGTGATGCTTAAGATATTGTTCGATGAATCAAGTGAAATCACTTCTGAATCCAAATTTTCTGGTGCTAATCCTGCATTGATAAATGGTGTAGCATCGAAGGTCATTACGATATCCGCAGTAGCTGAAAAATCGGAATTGATGGTTACTTTTTCGGTGTTTGGTGTTAGTAACGACCAGTTAAGTGTATCCGCCTCCTGCTGAACCGATTCTCCTAGATTTGTTTCAAGCGACTCAAAAGATTTCACTGCGAACTTGCCCACAGTATCCGTAGATGTACATCCTGCAAGACTTAATGCGGCCACTGCGATGGCAGTAATGGCGATTAACTTTCCATATTTCATATGTGTGCCTCCTAATTGATTTTTCTAGGATAGCATATCATCAAAATATGGAGATTTTATGGAGAATGGCATCACTGGCCATTATTTGAAAACTTTCATTCCTCAAAAATGGTCAAATTCTCTATCCCAAATTCATCGAATTCGATGGAGATCCACAATATGCCTTGATCCTCTATCACATCAGGCGCTGGAATATTGAACCCCAGTGAAGCATCTGATAACGAAAATTGCCTTTGATCGTAATATTGAAAGAGCGCATCCTCTGTGATGTTAAATACGCCCATGTAGGTTTCTTTATAGCGTTCTCGAATGATGGTTTCATAGTCATAACCAGAAACAAATAAATCAGAAAGACCTACTTTTTCACCATCGACATTGAAAACCAGTTCTTCTGTGTAATAATCATTAACCCCGGAAATCATAGCCCACCAGCTCTTAGAAAATGTTATAAAGTCGCCAGTTTCTCGCTTAGAAACATGTGCGTCTATAAAGTTATCTCTTCCCTCAGCGCGATAATTTTTAAGAGTGCTTCTCAACGCCTCCACATAGGCTTCAAACTCGGAACCTAAAGCATCCGTACTATTATTGTTGATGTTCAGTGAATAACGCCCATTCTCAAAGATGCCTTCCTCCCACTTACTTCCGCCATATACACCATTCCCCCACGAAACGAATTCCTTACTTAGCTTCGATTCTTCGAACAGATCAGCCTTATCATCATAAAATCGCTGATCAATTGCCAAATTCTTACCGAAATAACCTAATGGAATCGCAAATGAAACAGAATTGTTCGAGGTCAAGAATCGTGGATCATCAGGAGAAAACATGACCATCAGCATAAATCGGTCAAGCATGAAGGGCTGGTTTTCACAAATCCCATCAAATGGCGCAACCAGTTGATATGGATTATAAAAGAACATATAATCATCTTCGGAATTAAACTCCTCCATGGCGTTTTGATTGCCAATTTCAGAAAGCACGTAATCATTTATGGCACTAATGTAATCGTAGCCATCTACAAATAGGTCCTTTAAAGCAACTTCATCACCTGTGTTCAGATCGATGTTCAATGAGTCCCGGATGTTCAGGTAGAGGGCGTTTTCGCCACCATACATAGACCCATCTGCCCCATAATTACCTGATCCAAATATCTGAATGCTCAAGATATGATTATAATTAAAAGCGGTATAACCAAACACACTTGAATTCAACAGTTTTGAGTCTTTATAAATTTTCATTCGAACGCCTCTAAAAGGCGCAATTGTCTCCGGCTGTAATAATTTTTCAAGTTCAGTTACAGCTTTTACAATTTTTTCGTTTATTTTTGCCTCGACGTTTTTATCCTTAAGTCCGGAGATTTTCACGTAGTTAACGGTATGCTTTGCGTTATCCTCTCTCAACTCTTCCACTAAAAGGTTGTTCCGAACGAGCCACTTGATCTTATGCGGTTTCATCACCGGAACGCCGCTAGTGCTGTACTGCTTTTGTACTGAAGTGGCTGGTTCTGTGAGGGCTTCCGTGGTGTCCTGCGCAGGAGGATTGGAACAACTGGTGATTATCATGGCGATCACTGCAATTGTCAGACAAAAACGCACTCGCCTTATGCTATTCGACTTTAACATACCCACTCGCCTCCATGAGATTTTGGCCCTCCTCAGAAAGTATCCACTGAACAACCTGGCGCTCTGGACTATCCTTAGGAGAATCCGAACGAACCACCGCATAATACGCTGTGGTCAGCGGATAGGTCTTCTGGCTGATGGTGTCCGGTTCCGGATAGATGCCATCCACTTTCAGGAGCTTCACTTTTTCGTTCCCCCACATGTCCGTCACGAAATAATAGTAAGAGTACCCCAGTGCTGGCGCTTCATTTTCGAAGTTCGCCACTGCGTCGATGAGCATGCCCATCTCGGCCACCACCTGCTCGATAGGCGCTTCCATAGGCGTAAGCCCCTTCATGACCAAATCTAGAAACCCCGTCTGGCTCCCTGAATTCACCGGGCGCTGATAGGCGATGATGTCCATGTCGTCGCCACCCACCTCGGACCAATTGGCAATCTCGCCCGTATAAATCTTCTGGATTTGTTCCAATGTAAGGCTGTCCACGGGATTGTCCACGTGAGTCAGAAACACAAACGCTTCACTGACGATGGGGATCACTTCTAAGGTCACACCTTTCGCAGCCGCGAGGTCCTGTTCTTCCTTCGAAGGACTGGTGACGAAAATCAAATCCGTATTTTTCTCGATAAGATTTACATACGCCTGATGGGTTTTATTATGTAGGATAAACGGCCGCACTGCTTCTAGTGTTTGGTCTGTCAGCGCTGCAGCAACCGCCTCTGAAAGGGGTATGGTTACCGTTGAGCCGTCGACCTTCGGATAGGTTTCCATGGTAAATGTCGGTTTCTTTTCCGCACAACCTGTTAGTATCCCTACTGCAAGCGTAAATGTCACCAAAATCGATAATACCTTCACAATCTTCATCGGACATCACCTTCCTTTTGTGGTTCGCTTTTTTGCTTCCTCCGTTAATGCCATCTCTGCATTACGTGTGATTTTCTTGATATTTTCCACTTTTCTGAATCTCAGTGCGCTGAAGTCCTCATCCAGTGCAATCATGCGCACGGGCTCATAACCTGCTGCGCCAAGTGCATCCCAGCCATGATCTCGATCGATTTCACATTTGAAACGTTTTGATGATTTTTTCGGATAACAGAACCATAGGGCTGCATCACCCTCCGCTTTTTTCGTGAGCTCCGGTATGAGGCTTTCCAGCTCGCTAGGTTTATATACGAAGCTCAGAGCAAAGGTAACGTGTTCTTGATTGGCAAGATCGTCTGTCACACTCTTAAACGCCTGCTTTAACCCATTAAATTGTTCGGGGACTTGATAGAGAAAAACATTTTCCTCTCCTTTGTAGATCAACTTTTTTAATAGCGCTTCCATATTTCCCCTCCTTTTTAACGCCAGTATATCATATAATAAAATCAGAAACTTTAAAATTAGATTTAAATTGTATGACAATTCTGACACTTAACTAGATTTGGAGGTTATTATGGAGCACATTCGTGGCAATAGCTATTATCTACCCTCTCAAGTGGTTATCGGCGGCTATAAAGTTGAAGATACCCTTATATTATTCGATTCAGGAAATGACGATTCCAGTGCGCGTAAGGCCATTAGAGATTTCGAAGAAATAAACGTCATCGCCGTTTTCAACACGCATTCTCATGCTGACCATTGCGGTGGTAACCAGTATCTTCAAAGGCAGTTTAGTGCTGAAGTATACGCACCTAGCATCGAAAGCGCCTTTATAGAAGCCCCTATTCTAGAACCTACTTATCTCTATGGCGCGTACCCGATGAAAACCCTTCAAAATAAGTTTCTCATGGCGCGACCTTCAAAAGTGACACAGCTCATCGAAGATGAATCACCCATCTCCATCACCATAAATGGCACCGAACATGTGATTAAGCCCATCTCGCTAAGCGGTCACTCCCCTAATCAATATGGGTATATCACGCCAGATGACATCGCTTATCTGGGAGACGCCTTGATTGCTGAAGAAATGGTGGATAAGCATCCCCTTATTTTTACGTATGATGTCACCGAACACTATCAATCGCTAGAAAAACTAAAGACCATGTCTGCAAGTGGCTATGTCATCGCACATGGCGGGTTTTACGAATCCATCGAAGGGCTGATCCACGCGAATATCGAAGCACTCGATCTCACCCAAAATCTAATCAAACAAAAAATCAGCCAAGGCACATGCACCTTCGATGAGCTGCATAAGCACTTGGCTGATACGTACGATCTTCATGAAAATTTAGGGCAAAACCTATTGAACCGGTCTGTCATTAAAGCACATGTTCGCCATTTGTTCGATCTCGGTTTACTGGCACTAGAGGTTATAAACGGCATGATTTACATTAAAGAAAATCAAATCCTTTGATCATAAGGTCCTCTGGTCGTTTGCTGGGTGTGGCTAGATGTCTGGTTTTAATGAAACGGCCATGATAATCCGAGCCACAGGTAATTTGCATGTGATGCTTCATACAGTAATCGATGTAATAGTCAGAATCCTCAGGATGCTTAAAATACGGGCTATAGCACTCAATCCCTGTAATGCCCAGCATCCTCAGCTCGTCGAGCCACGCTTCACTGAGCCTTGCGCCTTTAAAATAAGCAGGTGGATGAGCCAGGACGAGTGGGTATCCCAGTGCCTTTAGTCTAGGCAGCATTTCGTAATGTGGCTTAAAGGTAAGCGGCGTGCCGAAATCCTTAATCAAATCGAAAAACTCGCCTAGATCTTTAATAACGCCTCTTTCCACCAGATAGTTTATGGACTTCCATCCGCCACGTGCACGATCATCCTCATATATTTGATAATCTTCAAAGGTTATAAGCGATGTCTTGGTACAGGCGTACTGGATGAGTGCGTTATTATGCACCTCTCTGATAAGAATATTTTCTGCAAGTATAGCTTGCAAAGCTTGATCTTTTAGGTCTATCCCATAAGTCAAAATGTGTAGCTCTTGATTTTCATACATCACCGATATTTCGCAACCTGGAATAAATTCCAGGTTGTTTTCTTTTGCCAGCCTAATTAACGTCTTTATATGGTCGATGCTGTCGTGGTCTGTCACCGAAAAATGTGTGATGCCCTTAGTGAGAATTTCACTTATGAGTTCATCGGGTTCATGTGTGCCGTCCGATGCAGTGGTATGGATGTGAAGATCGATATATCCCATTACGTATCCTTTTTCTCATTAGATTTTGATTTCCACTTCCCAAACAAAGTGGTCCAGTCCTGGTCCCCAATAATCTTTTAAAATATATTTAGGCGTTCCAAGTAGGTGATTCCATATTTTTTGAGCTGTTTTGTAGCCACTGTCCAGACAGTATTTCACTTCTCCTTTATCCCTCAGCATCCTTACCATGCTCAATAGTCCCTACCACCTGTTCATCCATCTTAGCGATGAGGAAGGTGCGGTCGATGCCGTTAGAATCAAAGTCTTGCTCTAGAAATGACCACTTCATCTGAATTTCTTCCTCGATTTCCTCAGTCAAGTGACCTAATCCATTTTTGGTCCAGGTATCCACTAAAACCACTTTGATCAGGTTTTTAATCAATTCACGGTCATTTAATTTTGGGCGTTCAATCACTAACGGTGTCATAGTTGCTCCTTTATGGCGATGTTTTTAATGTAATAACCACCAGCTCAGGCTGGTTAAAAATTCTCTGTGGAAATAAACTGTTCCCTAAGCCGCGACTGACGATTAACTGGGTTTGATTCATTTGACGAATCCCTTCCGTCAGTTCAGGAAAAAAGCCTTGATGCGGCGCGATGACGCCACCTATCCAAGGTAACCTGATCTGACCGCCGTGGGCATGACCTGATAAAACGAGGTCCACTGGAAAGGTCGCGTAGGTGTCAAAATGCTCGGGACGATGGGAAAGCAAGACTGTAAAATCATCAGGCATCAGATTTAAGGAAGTTAATGGGCCTGCCAGCTCAAAGGACGGTTGGAAGGTTGGGTCATCGATCCCAGCAACAATAATCTGTTCGCCATTCTTTTCAATTGAAGCGCTTTCATTTCGAAGAATAATCACACCCTTACCCTTCAGCTTCGAAAGATAGTGGTCGATTGATGGCACATCAGATTCATGGTTTCCGAGGATATAATAAATTGGCGCGAACTCCTTTAAGCCTTCAATCAGTTCATAAACTGGGTCAGGATCATAACGTCGAGCATCAACCCCATCCCCGGTCATGACGATCATATCGGGGGCTATAGCGTTGATTTGCTTGATTAGTTTTTCTTGTTTTGAACCAAAAGATTTATTATGAAGGTCGGAAATCTGCAAAATCACATAATTCTGAAATGAAGCTGGTACTTCGTCATCGACGACTTCATAATGCGACACCACTATTTGATTATTTTGCTGATAAGAGAACAAGATTAACCCCATGATTAGGGTGACAATTACGATCCATTTCTTTAACCTCAAAAGTTCACCTCTTAATAATCAACTTAACAAAATTAAAGACCGCAGGAATCTGCGGCCATGTTTTTCAATCTTATAGATTGTATTCACTCTTAAACGCATCAATCTCTTCTTCTGAAAGCTCGACACATACACTGATAATTCCTATGGCTATGCCTGCCCTGATCATATTCGTGGCGATTTCCCGCTTTGATTCCATATAGCCTTGCTCAACCCCTTTTAAAAAAGCGTCTGTATAATCGGCCTGTGTGTTAAATACATCCTCCAAACCTTCACTATCCGCTGGATTATCGGTCGGATCCTCTGCTGGCTTCACGTCAGCGGAAGGTCTACGGAACATGGCGCGTGTCGCCGCATTGAACTGAAGCTTTTGAATCTCTCTAACGAGCTTATCTTCCTTAACAGGCTTCACTAAATACCCCTTAGCACCCGCCTTGATGGCTTCCATCACACTGGCACGCTGCCCTTGAAGCGAGCACATGATAATGTTGGCACCTTCGTCATATAACTTAATCTGTTTAACAGCTTCGATGCCATCCATACGCGGCATGGAAATATCCATGATCACCAAATCGGGCTGAAGCGTCTTATACTTCATAGTAGCTTCCGCACCATCAGATGCTTCACCGATTACTTCGAAGCCATTGGATTCTAATATTCTTCTGATGGTCATCCTCATAAAAACGGTGTCGTCCACTATCATAACCTTCATAGGCGCCTCCAAGTTTTTGGTAAGATTATCATATCACATTTTTGTAACGTTTCAAAATCGAATCAACTTACTAATATCTATAATCTGTGCCAGACTGCCATTTCCAAGGATGCTCACACCTAAAATTTCGTAGATTTCGCCTAAGATGGCGTCTGCACCGACCAGGTGCTTAATCGACTTGATGACTACCTCTTGTTCCCCCATTACCTGCGATACCTCGATGGCAATCCTTCTATCCACCGTGCTTGCAACGATAATCTTTCGATGCTTTGACTGAATCCTGGATTTAATATCAAAGGTGTCTTGCAGAGAAACGAGAGGAATCATGTCTTCTTCCCATTTAATCATTCGACTATAAGGGGTCTCATAGCAGATTGCTTGATACTCGACAGGGTCTAATCGTATGATTTCTAAGATTTGCGACGAAGGGATTCCAAAAATAGCATCTCCCTCACTGATGAGAAGTACATTCATAATCGCCATGGTCAAAGGTAATTTTATCGTAAAGCAGGTACCTTTGCCCAGCGTGGTTTGTATATCGATTGCACCGTTAATCATCGTAATATTTGATTTGACGACATCGAGCCCCACGCCTCTCCCTGATAATTCAGTAACTTCTGCGGCTGTGGAAAAGCCAGGTTTGAAAATAAACTCCAACCACTCATTTTCCGTTAGATGTTCCGCCTCCTCAACACTTATCAGGTTTTGCGTAAGCGCTTTTACTTTAATTCGGCTAATATCTATACCGCCACCGTCATCTGTAATCTTGATGACCACTTGACTATCACCTTGTCTGGCAGAAATACTGACTTTTCCTTCTTCTGGCTTTCCTAAAGCGCGGCGCTTATGGGCAGGTTCGATACCATGGTCGATGGCATTTCTCACTAGATGGGTTATGGGATCGGTGATTTCTTCGATCAAACTGCGATCAATGGATTGGTCGCCACCCATTATATCTAGTTTTATTTTTTTGCCTGTGTCCTGGGCAATTCCCCTAACCATTCGTGGTAGCTTATCAAACACGATTGATAATGGAATTAACCTGGCACTCAATGTGATTTCCTGAAGCTCACTAGCGAGTAGCGCTATACTGTCACAAATATCATCGAGACGCTGTACGTTTCGGTCACGTCGATAGGATGTTTTTAGTTGACGCGTTATATCCAGTAACGTCTCCTTATCTAGCGTCAATTCGCCAACAAGGTTGATCAAACGGTTGAGCTTCTGATTGGATATACGAACTGAGTTGATATCCATTGCCACACTGAGTCTGAAATCTCTTCGAGGTGCTATCTGTGAAGTGCTTAACGCGGTAAGGCTTTCGTCAACTTCATATCCGCCACTTAAATCTACTGATTCGACTTTATTAACCGAAAGGATGTCTGTTAGTGTAAATATTTCAGCTTTGATTGCCTCAAAATCTGCAGCTTCATCGACATAGAGTATGATTCCCTCTTTAAAAGCCTCATCGTCCAATGCCTCAAACTCATTTGGATAAACAGCGATCACTTTAGTAAGTGTATTTACAGCACTGCATACTAAAAAGACCTTAACAGCTATCATTTCAAGGTCTTCCTGAAACTTAACGTGCAGTTTTTGGGTTCCTTCATAGTTAGGAACAACCTCGATACTTGGCCTCACTGGCGCCATCTTTGAGTACACGTTTCGAATACGATTTTCGAGCGCCTTGAAACCCATGTCATCCAGTAGCTCCGTGAACTCCCCCGTACGGACCGCTTGCTCCAAAAGGCGTTTCAAACCGTCGACACCTTCCAAAATCATCTGTGTAATTTCATCCGTACAGACCAACTTGCCATCCCGTATGACAGTAAACAAACTCTCCAGTTCATGTGCCAGAAGCGCAAGCTCTTTGTATTCCATGGTCACAGCGGATCCTTTAATCGAGTGCGCCATACGAAACATATGATGGATGCTCTCTTGTTCAAAACCGATCGCTTCAATCATCAGGACTTCTGCTTCTATGTTGGCGATCTGGGCTTTTGTCTCTTCCCAGTACATAAAGTGATAAGAATCTTCTAGGTTTAGTTTAACCATTCTGCCTCCAACTATAACCAAGCAGCTAACTCAAGATGCTTAAAGTACTTGCCTTCAGCATAAACAAAAGCAGAGAACTCTCTACAATCCGATGGTTGTGTCTTAGATAAATCGATTGAATACAATCCAAGGACACCAGAAACCAGTATTCCCGCCTGTATCCCGTTCACATTTATGATGATGATTCGCTTATGCCTTCTTTGATCACTAGAAGTCATCGTTTGGTCTGTCACTCTATTCCACATGACTTCGAAATCAACGACGGGGATCACTTCTCCACGTAGATTGAAGATCCCTAAAACACCCGTTTTGGTCCTGGGTACACTTTGAATCATCACATCTTTAAACCGAACAACTTCTGCAATCTCTGCACAAGCGATGCCAAAAAACGCATGGCCTAATTGAAACGCTAGGATACAATTGGCATCTTCAATATCGGCTTCATCCCACAGTTCACCTGATTGCTTCTGTAAAAATTCCCAGTACGCTTCTTTTTCCATGTATACACCATTCATCACAATTTAAATTTCGACACCAAATCCACTAAATCTTTTGCTTGTTCACTGAGCTCTGCAGAAATGCCCTTTACTCGCTGCCCCATCTCAGACATCTCCATGGTGGTTTGATTCAGCGATTTACTGGTTTCTGTGAGGATTTCACTATTAGTCGCCTGAACTCTACCATTAGAGGAAACTTCCTGTGTAATGGCGTTCATGGCTTCTATAGAGACGACAAATTCTTCTATCGTAGAGACATTTTCCTGGGTTGAGGCAGATACCTGCATGGTATGGTCATTCACTTTTTCCGTAGCGTGCATGATATTTTGACTAGATTCTATTTGCTGATCCGTCGCCTCTGTAATTTGCTTAATCCTTTCAAATGTATCTAGGATTGCCTCGTCAATTTTTATGAATGCACGCTCTGTTTGAGCGACCATATCCACACCGCGGTCCAGTTTAGCGGCACTACTTTCAGCACTCTTTATCGCCTCAGACACCGATAGCTGAATCCTTCCGACGATTTTTTCAATATCGTTGGTGGACACCTTCGATTTTTCGGAAAGGCGCCCGATGGCATTTGCGACCACGGAAAATCCACGTCCATGCTCTCCTGCACGCGCAGCTTCTATGGATGCATTAAGTGATAACAGGCTCGTCTGCTCTGTAATGTCTTCGATTACCTCGATAATTTCACCGATTTGCTCAGCTGAGCTTCCTAGCTCAGCGATAATTTTTGTCAGTTCCGTCATGGCACGCTGGACATCATCCATCTCATAAATCGTCTTTCCGATAACAGCGCGACCTTCATAAGCGATATCACATGCAGCCACGCCTTGCTCATTTGCCGACTTCACGTTCTCACCGATCATGGCAATGGAAGCCTCAAATGCTTTAAGAGAAATGACCACATCGTTCACTGCCTCTGCTGTGTCCACCATATTCTGTGCCACATCTGCTGAGGAGGCGCTAAAATCCTGCATTCCTGTGGTGAACTGATTAATTTTATCAGCAATTCTCGTCATGCTTTCGGTCACTTCACCGATGGAGGTGCTCATTTCTCCGATCGAGTGGGTCAACTCCTGCATGGAGGTTGCCTGCCACTGCGCATTTTCGCTTGATGCTTCAGCAACATCACTTACCTGACCAGAAGTCCCCCTTAAACGGATCGCTGTGACGAGTACCTGGATCAGCATGTCACGCTGGCCTTGAATCATATTATTGAAACTGGTAAACAATGCCCCGATCTCATCTTTGCGTTTCGCTAACACATCGTTTCGCACAGTCATGTTCCCGCTTTCAGCGCTCGACATCAGCCCCATCAAGCTTTGTATCGGTTTGACGATAATCAGACGGCTGTAAAGCACGAGTAATGTGACCACTGCAATTCCCCAAATGGCCACGACGATAAAAATACGAATCATCAGAAACAAAAGCGACTCCATCTGAGCAAACAGGTCCGTATCTGGAACGATCCCGACGAGCTTCCAGCCTGTGGTTCTATTCGTCACGAAACTCACAGTGACCTCTTCCCCATTATAAAGCTCTTTAAACGAATCGTGATCACTGTTTAAAACACGCTCAGACCATTCAAACTGATTAAATGCCGTTATTCCATCAGGTGCGGCGATCAAATCGCCATAGTTCGATACAAGTATTAGAAAGCCATTTTCACTAATTTTTTCTAAAGACATAAACGCCATCATTTCGCTTAGCTTCACATCGATGGCTAAAACGCCGATGCTATTTCCCTGCCCATCATAAACTTGCTTCGCTAAGCTGAATATCGTTTCACCAGACACGACATCCTCATAAGGACGTGTCCACACTATGTCTTCACTCGCCATTGCATCCTGGTACCACGGCCGTTCTCTCGGATCATAGCCATCCGGTAGCGTGTTTTCAGGCACGATAAACATGTCCCCTTTTGTTGTGCCAATATAAACGGATGCCACTTCCGGATAACCCAAAAGGGCACTAGACCATTCACTCACATAGGATGCCTTTAACGCTTCATCCTCAAAAATTTGTACAAGGTCCGTTTCATCTGTCCAGATTTCGAGAAAAAACTGAAGGTCGCTATTCACTTTATCAAGGAAGTAGGCGTCAAAATTGCGAACATTGTTCCAATTAGACTCCCTCAATTTCTCTTGAACTAAATCGCCACCACTTTTAAGTAAACGATACCCCATCAACACCAAGGGAATAACGATAAATAAAATACATCCGATGAGAATTTTCTTCGATAAACCCATTTTGATTTTAACCGGCATCACAATCCCCCTATAGCATGTCTAAGCGCTGCTTTAGCAATGACATTTCATGACGAACAAAAGTAAGACTGATGAGCACCCCTACCCAAACCGAAATGACAATCCCCCACCAAATACCATTTATGCCTAACCCTAATGCGTCCCCTAACAGCATAAATAAGATAATCGGAAGGACCAGCTGTCTTAGAATGCCGATCCAAATGGCATAGTGCGGTCGTTTAATCGCTTGAAGAAAGGCGATACTAATATTGAGAATAGCGTATCCTACAAGTGCTAAAAATTCAATTCTAAGGTAGACAGAACCTGAAGCTACCACATCAGGATCACTATTAAAGGCATCCACCAAAGCAGGCGCTAGAGTGAATACGAACGCCATTCCCATGACCATCAATGCGATACCGAAACCCATGGTGGTTTTGTAGATTAGCTGAATTCTATGAAGATTTTTAGCACCGTAATTTTGACCCACTAACGTAAGCGTGGCGGTATTTAACCCTAAGGTCAAAAGCAGCACCAACTGTTCGATGCGAATCGCGACGCCATAGCCTGCAACGCTTGCGTCATTACCATGCCGGTAAATAAAGAAATTGATGATGAAAATCCCCAGTGCTGTGGTCATCATATTCAATGTCGCAGGAACCCCCTGCGCTAAAATTTCACGTTGTTTAATAAACGTCCACTTTTCCCTCAGTATCCGGTTAATATTAACCTTGAAGGTTTTATGACACCTGTTTGCTAGATAAACTGTCCCACCTGCCTGTACGATTACAGTGGCCAGTGCTACCCCTGCTGTCCCCAGCTGTGGTAACCCAAACCACCCGAAAATAAAAAGGGGGTCCAGTATTAAGTTTGCAAAGAATCCGGTAATTAGAAAATTTCGATTGGGCTTGGTCAAACCGCGAGAAGATAAAACACCACCAAATGTCGCATTTAGTAAGTAAAAAGGCGCCCCTAAATATAACGTCCTCAAATAAGCCGTCCCATGTGCCAAAGCATTTCCCGTAGCACCAAGCGCCATCAGCAGGATAGGTGCCATGAGTAATCCGAAAACAACCGTTCCAACTCCCACCTGGATTGCTAGGCGAATGCCCGAATACGTTAGCGCTTCCACTTCGTCTTGACGTTTCGATCCTTGTGCGATGGCGATCAGTGCCGATATTCCAGACCCCATCCCAGACGAAAGAGCGAGCATGATAAAAAATACAGAAAAGGACATGGACATCCCCGCCAATGGTTCAGTTCCCAATTGCCCCGCGAAGTATGTATCCGCCACATTGAACATGGTATTAAAGAACATGCCCACACTCATAGGTAGTGCAATTCCCATCACTTGTTTCCTTAAATTTCCGCTGGTAAAGTCGCCTACGGCCATATTGATCCTCGCATCCTCATAATGAAGTATATCTACCCGCTTTTATAAAGATTACCACATCTTACCCCCATAAAAAAAGAAAAATCCACCAAAATGGTGGATTAATCTGCTGTCCTGATCATAATAATTTTATCTTGGAATGACATAGGAAGGTTGGATATACCTATATAATTATTATTTATCAAGAACATTAATATGGATTTTTGGAAACGGAACATCATCATCTGCCGCAAAAACCGCAGTAGTTCCCGTTACTAACGTTATTGCAACTAATGTAAGTATTAAGAGTTTTTTTAAAGATTTCATATTTGCCCCCTTATTCTATATGTTCTTTTAATTCTGATTTGATGATATAATAAAAATGAATGATTATGAACCCGTATATATACGGGCAAAAATGAGGTTGACAATGTTAAGCAGTTATGATTTAACAGGATTTTCAAATAAGTTACGTTCGATAAGGCATTCACTAGGCTATTCACAACAAGAAGTCTTCGAAAAGACTGGGGTAAATACAGATACCTTACGTCGTCTGGAAAACGGCTTATCGATTCCAAGATTTGATACTTTAGAGGTATTATCTTTATTTTATAAAGAAAATTTGATTATCTTGCTTGATACCTATAAAATTTCTTCAAGTTTAGGTTATTTTTATGATTTAATTGACTATTATATGGTTAACGAGGATTTTGAAGCATTATCAAAAACCATCGATCAATTTGATTCATACACTGAAAATAATCCTTCAAATATTATTGATCAACGTGAGGTCGATCAACTTAGACTTTTTTACAGAGGACTTGCTTTAAGCTATCATAATAATCAAGTAGGTCAAGACGAATCAATTAAACTACTAGAAAATGCATTAAAAATCACTAATCCGACTTTCGTATTAAACGCGTGGTCAAGATATAAGTTTAATTTCTTGGAACTGCGGATTCTATTTGCAATCGCTTCAATAGAAGGAGAAAATAGAAATTGTACGCTCAGTAACGAAATACTACTTCACATACTTAATTACCTTGATACCTCTGCCCATGCGAAATTCTATGAAAAAATGCTCATAGTTAAATCACTATGTATCATTTCATATAATTATCATCGATTGGATCAACATCTAAAAGCGCTTGAATATGCTGATCAAGGCATAAAATTCTGCATTAACCATTCCATATTAGCTTATTTACATCTATTATTATTTAGAAAAGGTAGCGCCATGGTACACCTCAAGCAACGTGGTTACGACGTTTTTATTAAGCAAGCGATTGAACTTTTAAAGATTCAAGAGAAGCCTTTAGTCGCTGAAAACTATCAAAACTACCTTGAGCGATATGATCAGACATTCGATTTGACTTAAAAAAAAGACCTCTATGGTCTTTTATTTCTGTGTGGGTGCTAAAAGTTCATAATAATTTATACTGTCTTTTATTAAGATATTTAAATCATCCAAATATAAGGATTCATAATAGTCCTTTTCATTTGAATCTAGTACTAGCTTAAGGAGTTTACGAGTTCCATTTTGTCTGTCAACATTGCTTAATTTGCCATTCATTTTAAGGTTTCTAACATATTTCGGAATATTCTTTTCCATAGGGCAACTCCATTCAGTATTCGTCCTATAGACATATGTTCAAGTTTAAGGTTATGTCTATGTATCATAAGCACATACGTTATGTTAACTGCAAGGCGTATTCTTATGTTATACTATTACTGCCCAAAGAAAAACCCAATCATAATTGGGGTACTGGAGGTTGAAATTGTTTAGCTCTTATGATTTATCAGCATTTTCAAAGCGACTTAAGGAAATACGAAAATCTCTTGGTTTTACGCAAGAGGATGTCGTTCAAGGAACAGGATTAAGCTCTGAAACCCTTCGAAAGATTGAAAATGGATTTACTATTCCGCGTTATGATACCATCGAACTCCTTTCCCTTTTTTATAAAATCGACTTACATTCGGTAATGAATCAATATAAAGGCTCAAGAGATTTGTTACATTTTTATGAGATGGTGGATTTTCATATCGTAGGTTTTGATGTCGATTCAATATATGAAACCATCCAGTCCTTTCAAGAGTATATGAAAACTGCAGACCCTCAATTGATTAATAAGAAAGAGCTCGAACAGTTAAACCTATTCTTTAAAGGCTTAAGCGTTTCATATGAAGATAACTTAAATCCTGAAAAACAGATTGCTGCAATAGAGCTTTACGAAAAAGCATTGCGCACGTGTAATCCAAATTTCACCCTAGATGCATGGTGGAAATATAAGTATAGCTATATTGAACTTCGTATATTATATTCGATTGCTTCATTATCTGGGTTTCTACGCAATACCGAGATAAGCAACAATATACTGGAATATCTTTTAGATACGCTCGATATGAGCAATGCTTCAAAGTATTATGACAAACTACTCATTATTAAGGTTTTAGCGACATTGGTTTATAATCATCACCGCTCCTCTAACTACGAACTGGTTTTAAAGCTATCACAGTTAGGAATCGATTACTGTAATCAAAATGCCATCATGGCCTATTTAGCATTATTGCTCTTTAGAAAAGGCGTTGCTATGTATTATCTTGAAATGGAAGGACACGAGCAATATTTGGACGACTCGATTACATTATTGCGCATTCAAGGCCTAAACGAGTCCGTCGAAGATTATACTAAGAACGCCATTCGTTACCGCAAGCCACTAAATGCCGAATAGACCCTTTACTTTTATCGCGATACGTGATATTTTAATGAAGTAAGGAGGATGACATGTTTATTACGGAACACAACCAAAAAAGATATGATGAAGTCTTCGACTCCGTATATGCCTTTTTAAAATTAAAAATGCATGATGATTTAGAGGATCAGATAAAAGAGTTAGAGGGATTCTTAGAGGATCAGTACATCCTAGAGGGCCAGGATTGGCTAGGGAGAAGCGAGGGGAAAGAGATTGCCATCTCGGCCACCATCGCAGCCTGTGAAGTCCTAATCGATGAGCTTCGAACCCAGCTAAAACAGGAAAAAGAAAAAGTAGGCTAAAAAAAAGCGATTCCAATCTTAACAGATTGTGAATCGCTTTTTAATTGCTCTCAATTTCATCGATAAGGGTTTGAAGCCATTTTAGACCATACTCATGCGTATCGATACCATAATGAAGGACTTTTCTCTGATAAAAGAACACCGGCTGATAATCTAAAGGAAGCTTCAGACCACTTAGCTGCTGGTCCACCTCAACCAGATTTCTTTTTTCCTGCTCGATTTCGATTTTCATTCTCTTTAGCTGTTCTAATTGCTGCGCTTTACTTGGTAGTAGCCCCATAAAATAGAGTCTGGATAGAAAGCTGACCTCTAGGTTGTTACTGTCGAGTGGTGCGAGCATCCATTTAAAAAATGCTTCTCGCCCCATTTCCGTCACCTCAAGCGTTTTTTTCGCTCTTCCATTTTCGACGCCTTCATCAGAAGTAATATAGCCTTTAGCCGACAGTTTTTTAATGGCTGTTTGCAAGCTACCTAAGCTAGAACTATAGAACATGGAGATTCCCTGTTCAAAAGCCTTCCGTATTCCATAAAGTGTATTTGGGCGTAGCATTAATAATCCTAAAATGACATATTCCATTTTTGAACGCTCCATGATTAAAAAAATAATCCTGCTTTTCGGCATCGCTGTTATCCTGATCTTAATCATCCTCGCCGTTTTGACGTTTCTTTCAAACCGGCCGCTTACTAAGGTTAACGCTGAAAATCACCTTCAAAATTACTTCGCAAAAAAAGCGCTTAAAACTAATAAAACTGCCTTTTCAGGCATACAGGTCAGCATCACCTCCGGAAAGAAGGACTTCCAGTTCCAGTTTGCCTCCGGTAGCGGTAAAAGGATCTCACAGCTCGATCTCAGTACGCCCTTCCATGTGGCCAGTGTCGGTAAGCTAATGACGGCGACCCTCACTTATCAACTCATCGATGAAGGCGTTATCACACTGGATACCCCGATTGCAGACTGGCTACCCCCTTCGACTTTAGAAGGCTTGTTTGACTTTAAGGGCATCGATTACAGCAAACACGTAACGATTGAGCACTTATTGTCACACACCTCAGGTGTAGCTGATTACTTCGACGGCACCACCACAGGTGCCAAAAAAATCTCATCAGCGATTCTCCAATCGCCTGAAACCTTTTACCACCCGCTGGATCTAATCGCATTCACACGAGACCATCAAAGTGCATTAGGGATACCCGGCGAGCATTATGCCTATTCTGACACGGGCTATGTTTTGCTGGGGCTTATCGTCGAGGCTGTTACCGGTCAATCCTTTGAAAACGCCTTAGAAAATCGAATCCTACGTCCCGTTTACATGATGGACACTTATATGACGTGGCGACAATCCCCCCTCAATCCAGCGACACCCCCTATCGCTGACATCTGGCTTAACGGTGTCGAGGTCGGTGATTATAGAAGCATTTCAGCGGATTGGTCAGGTGGTGGCCTAATTTCCACATTGGAAGACCTAATGCGTTTTAGTAAAGCCCTTCATGGCGGAGAGTTGATAAGCGCTACTTCACTTAAGGCCATGTTCAGTGACCAGCATGTTTTTGAACAGGGTATTTATACGGGAACTGGCGGCATGACCGTCCATTTCGAAAAGTTTTTTCCCCTGTTGCGACTGCCTTCAGTCAGCGGGCATATCGGAATACTGTCCACGCATGTGTTCTACGACGCCACCACAGATACCCACATCGTGATGAACTTCGGCAGCACCGATAAAATGGTCGATAGTTTTAAAGCTTTAATCGAAATCATGAACACCCTGCAAAGAATAGAGTAGCCTAAAGCTTACAGACATCCACCCATCCTTTTGCAAGCGCATAGGCTTCCACTTCCTCAGGGGTGAGCTTGATCATGGAATTTGAGCTTCCGCAGCCTGGATAGACGTAATCAAAACGCTTTAAAGAATCATCAATCCACACATCGATGGGTTTAGCGATCCCAAATGGGCAAATCCCTCCCACGGCATGCCCTGTCCACTCCAGCACCTCATCCGGGCTGAGCATACGGGCTTTAAATCCAAAGGTGTTCTTGAACTTCGTATTATCAATTTTCGCATCCCCCGCTACGGTGATCAGCATTGCACTGTCGCCATTTCTAAAGGTCAGGGTTTTAGCGATCTTAGCCGCTTCCACTCCCAGCGCGGCCGCTGCCAGTTCCACCGTAGCCGTCGACCCTTGAATTTCGATGACATCTGCATCCTTTTTAAATCTCTTCAAATGTGCTTTGACTTCCTCGATACCCATCTCATTTCCCTCCTAATTTTATCTCTCTAATCGGAACATATTGCATGCTTCCATGGACATTTTCCGATTTAAACACCTGAATAGCCGCCACCGTTACCTCCTCATTTAAGGCGAGTATAACGGTTGTTTGTTGCTCAAGTTTAAGCTGTTCATAAGCAAAATCTGGCATCCTCACATCCTTGCCCAGCGTAATATGGGGTGTGTATGGACGTGTTTCTTTCGCGATTCCCAAACTGTCGAGCGCGGCTTCTAGATTGGCATAAAGGGCGTTTAAGAACGCATCACTCTCGATGATTTGATAGAGAATGCGTAGGCTCACATGTCCACCGGTCGTATTAAATCCAAACGATGCAAAGCTGCCTAGCGTTAAGGTGAACGGCGGTGTCTTCGCTACGGCCTCTGAAATCACCTGTGTTATCTCGTTTATCCGTTCGATTTCAGTGGTGCCAATGTATTTGAGCGTCACATGGAAATAATCCGGCGATGGCCATTTCCCCTTTACAGCCCTTAACTTAAAAGCGTGCTGCACCTCACCTAACGCCCGCTTAAGCGGTTCAGGAAGTGCGATGCCGATAAAAATTCTATGGGATTCACTGGCGTTCATCATGGCTTTTTTCACCTTCACTCAACCCCAGTTTTGCCATTTTCTTATAGAGCGCTGTACGGTGAATCCCCAGTCGCTTCGCGGCTTCCGTACGGTTCCCCTCAGCATCACTTAACGCCTTTAAAATGACCTCACGCTCAAAACGGTCCATCAGCCCATAAAGATCGAGGTGTTGGTCACCGGCTGCTTCTGATAAAAGCTCCGGAATAGGCTTGATAGCCACCTGAGCTGTATTTTCCTGTATCCACTTTGGTAGATCTATGTCTTCGATGAACGCATGGTTCGCGAGATTCACGGCACTTTCGATGACGTTTCTAAGCTCTCTCACATTTCCTGGCCAGGTGTAATTCTCAAGCACGGCTTTTGCCGCCTCAGAGAATCCCGCAGGCTTTTGGGAACGCTCCTTCGAAAACAGCTCCAAAAAGTGATCCGCTAAAAACAAAATATCCCGTCGGCGTTCGCTTAATGGGGGTAGCTTCAGATGCACCACATTAAGGCGATAATAGAGGTCGCTTCGAAAGCGACCAGACTTCACGGCCTCATGAAGGGCTTCGTTGCTGGCTGAGATAAAGCGGACATCCAGCTGTATCCGTTGATTGCCACCCACGCGCTCAAGCTCTCGCTCTTCGATGACGCGAAGGAGCTTTGCTTGCATTTCATAGGGCATGGCACTGAGCTCATCTAAAAAAATCGTTCCCCCGTTTGCCAGCTCGAACTTTCCTAAGCGACCATGGGTAGAAGCCCCCGTAAAGGCGCCTGGTTCATACCCGAAAAGCTCAGACTCGAACAGGTCCTTAGGAATGCTGGCGCAATTGATGCGAACGAAAGGACCGTAGCGTCTTAGGCTCGCTTCGTGTATGGCATGTGCGAAATATTCCTTTCCCGTTCCGCTTTGCCCTTCGATATACACGCTCACGTTTCCTTCAGCAGCGCGTTTCGCCATCTCGATGAGGTTCAGCATATGAGGGTCCACTGTCAGGATTTGCTCGAAGGAGTATTTGGCCAGGTTGAGCCTTTTAAGCTCCTGTTTATATTTTTTTACGTGCTGCTTCATCTGCTCCAAATGGTCAGCGAGATGCTTCACTTCCAAGATGTCCTTAAACAAAATCGTGCCCACAGCGCCCACTACCTCACCACCACGGATGATGGGGATGCGTGAGGTGAGGACATTATGCCCTTTTATATTTTGCACATCACCGATTTCGGGAGTTCCTGTTTTTAGGACGATATGAAGCCGGGTGTTTTCCATAACCTCGGTGACATGCTTGCCGATGACATCCTCTTCCTTCACATCGAGAAACTTTTCATATTTGAATTTAACGATTTTTCCATCTTTATCGACGATGATCAGCCCTTCGTAAGCTTTCTCGATAAATTCGTCCAGGATGTCCATTTCCCATTTGAGTTGTTCATACGTTTTTTCCATAGCTTCTCCACTTTTGAGGCGATTATTCGGGTGACGCATTTGGCTGGTGTTTTTGGCTACCTTTCACAAAGCGTGACGATTTCTTCTGGATGATGGACTACATGGTCTGGTCCAAGCACCATTAGTTGCTGCATATCGATCAGCGTCCAAGCCACAAGTACTGATCGGCAGCCTGCATTTCTCGCTGACTCGAGATCATGGCCGCTATCACCCACGAAGAGTGTCTGATGTAGCGCTTCTTTCATGGACGCTTCTTCAACACCTAAGAGTTGGAGCGCTTTATAGATGCCATCGGCATATGGCTTTGCTCTAACCACATCATCATAGGACACTGTCACGTCGATGACCTCTGATAGGTCAAATCGTATAAGGCCATGATCAATACCCGAACGGCCTTTATTAGAGACGATGCCCGTTTTAATTCCCATCGCTTTAAGGGCGATAAGCATGTCGTAAATCCCATCGTAGATTTTCGTCAGCTCATCCTGAACGCGGCGGTATTCCACGCGGTACATTTCAACTAAACGTTCGTGTTCGTCTAACGAAAGGAACTTCATCTGCTCATAAATAGGTTTTCCTAAAATTTCGTTAAGCTCCTCTTTATTAAAAGCATGGCCTCTAAATGCTAGTGCCACATGATTTAGTGAGTTGATGACGGCGTCATTAGAATCCACTAACGTACCATCGAAGTCGAATAAGGCATATTTGACAGTCATAAGTCCTCCAGTTGTCTTAGGTTCCATTATTAATTTCATTATAGACTACTTTTTAAAGGATTTAAAGAGATTCACTCGAAAACTGTCGCCATTTTGATACACGATAAAAGTCCAAATAAAAAACCGATCCTCAAGCCTCGAACTGACGAATGCTTTGGATCGGTTTATCGTTTAATTAAAGATTAAAACATTGGCTTAATATCTTTAGAAATAATCAGTGTCGCTTCTGTAACCGCTTGGATTTCCTCGATTGTATACTCCGTATTATATTCCGTGAGCACCAACCCTTCTGGAGTGACTTCCATTACGCCCATTTCAGTGATGATTTTGCTGACCTTTTTTGCACCGGTCAGTGGTAACGTACAACGCTTAAGAATTTTGATTTCACCTTTAGCCGTGTGCGTCATGGCCACGATGACTTTCTTTGCACCGCCTACGAGATCCATGGCGCCGCCCATACCTGGAACGAGCTTGCCTGGGATCATCCAGTTGGCGAGGTTTCCTTCTTCGTCTACCTGTAACGCCCCGAGAACGGTGGCATCCAAATGGCCCCCACGAATAATCGTAAAGGACATTGCGCTGTCGAAGAAAACCCCTCCTGGAATGATTGTTACGGGGAGTCCGCCCGCATTGACCAAGTCCATATCTACTTGGTCTTCCTCAGGCGCAGGCCCGATGCCTGTAAATCCATTTTCCGAGTGAAGGATAATCTCCACTCCTTCAGGAATAAAATTAGGAACCAGAGTCGGAAGTCCGATGCCTAAGTTGACCACGTCGCCATCCTTAAATTCCGATGCGACGCGTCTTGCGATAATATCTTTAGCTTCCATAATACCCTCCTATGGTTTCACAATATACTGGACAAACAGACCTGGTGTCATCACGAGATGCGGATCAAGCTCGCCGACTTTCACGAGTTCCTCTGCCTCGACGATGACCTTTTCAGCTGCAGTCGCCATAAGTGGGTTGAAATTTCTTGTGGATTCATGATAGTAGACGTTGCCCTTCTCATCGACCTTTGAGCCAAAAATTAAAGCCACATCTGCCTTTAGTGCCTTTTCCAGCAAATAGGTCTTACCATCGATGATGAGATGGTCTTTGCCCTCTGCCACCGGTGTACCCACACCGATCGGTGTCAATACGCCGCCTAATCCAGCGCCACCCGCGCGCACCTGCTCCGCTAACGTTCCCTGCGGTACGAGTACGACCTCGAGCTTGCCTTCGTTCATTAATCTGCCTGTCTCCTTATTCGTGCCAATGTGTGATACGATTACTTTTTTCGCTTGGCCGCTGACCACGAGTCTGCCGATCCCTCTATCGACAAATCCGGTGTCGTTGCCTATAATCGTCAAATCCTTTACGCCTTTTTCGATGATGGCGTCGATGATCTTATGAGGGCTTCCGCATGCGAGAAAACCGCCGATCATAATCGTCATCCCATCCTGAATATGAGAAATTGCTTCATCCATGGAAATCACTTTCTTCATTAAAGCCTCCATTAATCGTTTGTTGTAAATATCCCTATATTCCTAATAATAAGCAAGAGTTGTGCCAATCCCTCCGCTGCGCACGTCCAACTCTCTAAATCGTCACATATGAACCACTCACGGATAAATCGTCAGAAATGAAAGGCCAATCGCGCCATTCTGATGTGTATCATTTCGGATACACATCTGTTGTCAATTGTTTATGCGTATCCATTCGGATACACTTCTTCATCTAATCCACTGATTATTTACTACCCCACTTGGGTATACATAACATTAGGAGGTGAAGCCATGCATATCTATAAATGGGATGATTCGCTGAGAACCCAGCACGTGAATGTGGATCAGGACAATCATGAGATTGTCAGGAAAGCGCAGCTTTTAAGCAACCTCATCACGCAACAAGCTGAGGACAAGAAGATTAAGGAAGCCGCGAAATCCCTCGAAAATTTTGTTTATGACCATTTTGAAAAAGAAGAAATGATGCAGATGTATAGTCATTTTGGCAATTATGAAAATCATAAAAGAAGTCATGCTCGGTTTCTTAAAGGCCTTAATCGTTTAATCCATGAGATCTTAAGCAGTCCACACGATATTGAGCTCATTCCAAAGCTCGATCGCCTGATCACCGAGACATACTTTAATCATATAAAGGAATTCGACACGGAAGCTGCACGATTCATCATGCAGAGAGACTATTACCATAACTGATTCCCCCCTTGAATGGACGTAAAAAAGAGTTGAGAAATCTCAACTCTAATTTTTTGTCCATTTGGTGCCTTCAGCTGTGTCGGTGATGACGATGCCTTTTTCTTTAAATGCATCGCGTATACGATCCGCCGTAGCAAAGTCCCTATTCTTCTTCGCTTCAGCACGTAGGGCTATCTGTTCCTCGATCCAGGCCACCTCATCCTCGTGAACATCACTGCTCACTTCGTCTACTGGGACGAGCAAATCCAGCGATAAAACCGTATCCATGGCCGCAATCAATCGCGCTTTTTCGCTGTCAGAAACATCGCTTTTGAGCACATCGTATAATACGGTGATGGCATTTGCCGTATTAAGGTCGTCGGCGAGGCAATCATCGAATCGCGCCATCAGTCCCTTTGCAGGTTCACTTAATGACTGAAGCGGTAAAGTGGCATCGTATGCCGCGATAAGGGCCGCACTGCGTCTTCTCAGCTTTTCATAAGCCGTTTGTGCCATTTCGAGACTGTCGAAACTAAAGGAAAGCTGCTTGCGATAATGCGAGTTTAGAACAAAATAGCGGTATGACAGGGGAGTAAATTGTTTTTTCTCTAATAGCGATACGGTTAAGAACTCTCCAGAGGACTTGCTCATTTTCCCATCCTTTTCGATGAGAAACTCTGCGTGCCACCAGTATTTGGTCCAATCCTTTCCTGTAAAGCTCTCTGTTTGAGCGATTTCATTTGTATGATGGACGGGAATATGGTCCACACCACCACAGTGGATATCCAGATGCTCACCCAGATTGGTGAGTGAGATGACTGAACATTCGATATGCCAACCAGGATAACCCACGCCCCATGGCGATTCCCATTTCATGGCTTGATTTTCAAACTTCGATTTGGTGAACCAAAGCACGAAATCTTGTGGGTTCTTTTTATGGAGATCCTCTTCCACATCGTCACGATGCGCGATGCGAAGTTCTTCTAAATTCATTTTAGACAAAGCCGTGTATTTAGGAAACTTGGCGATATCGAAATAGACGTTACCATTTGCAAAGTAGGTATACCCTTTTTCCTCAAGCGCTTTAATAAAATCGATGTATTGTGGGATATAATCAGTGGCTTTCGCGATGATTTCAGGTTTTTGGATATTTAACTTTTTGCAGTCTGCAAAAAAGGCCTCTGTATAGTATTCAGCCACCTGCCATACGGTTTTGTTTTCTCTAAGCGCACCCTTTAGCATTTTATCTTCGCCGTCATCCGCATCAGACTCCAGATGGCCTACGTCAGTGATATTCATGACGCGTTTAACATCATAACCCAAATGACGAAGGGTCTTCTCTAAAATATCCTCGTGAATATAGGTTCTAAGATTACCGATATGCGCATAATTATAGACCGTCGGTCCACAAGTATAGAGCTTTACGGTTTTTTCATGATAGGGAATAAAGTCTTCGATGCTTCTCGATAATGAGTTGTATAACTTCATAACGCCTCCTTATAGAATATAAAAAACCCGCCCTTTATTACAAAGGCGAGTTACTCGCGGTTCCACTTTGTTTGATCCTCTTGCGACCTTTAACGGAATCACCCGGCGTCCTCTAATCAGCTCCCTATTCGTGAACATCGCCTTGTTCCTGAGGGAGCTTTTCGATTTGCACTCCTGAGGGCATTCATCGTATCATCCGTAGGTTTTTTCACCAGCCAAACCCTCTCTAAAACATCCTATACGACTACTCTTCTCAATCATTGCGTTACTCTATTCATATCACGAATCAGTGGACACTGTCAAGTTTACCGTCTCTAAAAAGCGAAATATTTGATTGGGCATGGGTGTTTAGCGCCTATTAACTGGGGGTATTTTTAATATGACAAAATATTGTCAAAACTTAATCTATTGGAGGAAATCGATGCGTTATATTATGGGAATTCAAGTGGGCGATCGCGAGCATGAAGCCATCCGCGTTCAGGAGTTATTAACGAAACACGGCTGCATCATCAAGACACGCTTAGGCTTACACGAAGCAGGCGATAGTCAATGTAGCTCTAGAGGATTAATCATCATCGAATTTTTACCGAATAAAGAAGAGGAAATCCTCTCTATGGAAAAAGAGTTAGCGCTACTAGAATCCGTCGTCGTCAGACAAATGGTGTTTTAATTAAGCGAGATCACATAAGAAAAGCCGCAACTCCAAACTGGAGCGTGCGGCTTTTTATTAATCTAAAGAATATTCTTCCAGAAAATGCGTCTTCTTATCGCCCTTTTGCCAACCGACGATGCAATCCAGCTGGACATTATGCGCTGACTGCAGGATGCATTTGTCCACATCAGGATGAATCTTTTTCATGGTAGCGATGAGCTCTTTCATCTCACGACGCTTACTAGATGTCTTCTTCGCCGCCACCACACAGCCACAGTTCATAGGCGTGAGGCCAGTGTAACTGATGAAATGCTTAATATCAGCTTCATGTACATAATAAAGGGGTCTGATGAGCTCCAGCCCTTTAAAATTATCGGATTTCAGTCTCGGCATCATGGTCTTCGTCATGCCCGCGTAAAAAATGTTCATCAGCTGCGTTTCGATGACATCATCGAAGTGATGCCCTAAAGCGAGCTTGTTGCAGCCCAGCTCCTGTGCCTTTGCATAGAGCGTTCCTCTACGCATTTTCGCACATAGATAGCATGGATAATCATTTGAAATCTTATCCACCACTTCGAATATTTTCGACTCAAAATACGTAATGGGAATGCCGAGATGCGCACAGTTCTCTTTAATCATTTGCTCGTTAATGGGAAGATAGCCTGGATCCATGGCCAGGTACTCGATTTCGAACTTCACGTCCCCGTGCTTTTGTAGCTCCTGAAGCAACTTACAGAGCATGAGGCTGTCCTTACCGCCCGATACGCCAATGCCGATGCGATCTCCCTCTTCTACCAGTTTGAACTCCTTCACCGCTTTGATGAACTTCGTCCAAATGGGCTTTCTAAACTTCTTGATTAAGCTTCTTTCTATTTCTTCACGCGATTTAAGAGGCGTATCTGGCAGGATCAGCTCGCAACCACTGCCCATGAGTCCATGTGACATGTCTTTCCCTTTCTAGATCATGGCTTTCAGCTTTGCCATGTCGTGTATTAATATCCGTTTGGTGCCGATCAGCTCGATAACCCCAAGTTCGTGAAAAACCTGCAGCTTACGCGACATGGTCTCTCTGGCGATACCAGCATAGCTCCCCATCTCCTCTCGGTTGATGCTGAGCTCTAAAAGAATCCCCCCCTCATCTGTCTTGGTTCCGAAATCTGAGGCGAGGTCGATCAAAAGTCCGATGACCTTCGCATCGGGGTTATTACTGGAGAGGCGCTCCACCAGACTCTCTGCTTTGATGATGCGCTCATACGCCTTTTCGAAAATTTTTAAAGTAATTTCCGGGTTACTGATCATCACCTGATCAAAAGCACTCTTGTCCAGCGTGCTGATCTGCGTATTTTCCAGCGCTACGGCATTGAAATCGAACTCATCCGCTTTTAAAAGATTGAATGCGCCGATAAAATCACCCTCAGAAAGAATATAGAGGATTTGCTCCTTGCCTTCAAGTAAATTTTTATAAATCTTTACTTTTCCGCTACAGACGATATAGAGCTTACTGGCACGCTCGCCTTGAGAAAAGACAGTTTCGCCCTTTTTATAGACACGTGAAGAAACCCCTGCCGAGATCTTGTCGATTTCTGTTTCGTCGAGACCTGAGAGCAAGGGAATGTTGTGAATACATAATAATTTGCCACAATGAATACAGCTTTCGCGGTTGCATTTGATCGATAAAATAGGATCATCCTCCTATGCTGTTTTAGCGATTTCCATGGATTTGAGCGCTACTAGCCTCTCGTTTAACACCTTTTCAAAGGCCATCGCCCGATCAGCTGACATGGCTGGCACCGTGTCCAGCGTATACGTCAAATTTAGTTGAGAATATTTTTCAATTCCAGCTTTATGATACGGTAAAATTTCGATTTTATCAATCTTTTTTTTAAGGGGTTCAATAAGGGACAACAGCTTATTCATGGCTTCATCGTTATCCGTAAGTCCGGGCACCATCACATGTCTTATGATGAGGCGTCCCTTAAATGACTTAAGGGCACTTAAAAAGGTCTTGATCCCTGTCATATCTCTGCCAGTTAGCGCTTCATGGGCTTCGTTATCCACATGCTTGATGTCCAGCAGGATATGATCAGTATATTTGAAGATTTCCTCATAATAGGTCGTTTGCCCGTATCCCGAAGTGTCGACACACGTGGTCACGCCTTTCTCTTTTAATTTTCTCAGTGCTTCTATTAAAAATTCTCCCTGCATGAGTGGCTCGCCACCCGAAAAGGTGACTCCACCACCAGTTGCACGGTAATAAGTCTCGTAGCGCATGGCCATTGCCACGACTTCATCCGGTGTAATCTCTTTAGCACCATGAAAGGTCTGTGAATCAGGGTTATGACAGTATGCGCAGCGAAGTGGGCAGCCCTGTAAAAAGAATACGGTTCTGATGCCCGGTCCATCCACTAAACCCATGGTCTCGATCGAATGCAGTTTTCCTGTGCGCATAATGCTTCTCCTTTCTTTAGACGCGTTCGTGGAACGTTCTCATGATGACTTCTTCTTTTTGCTCTCTGGTAAGCCTATTAAAGTGTACTGCGTATCCTGAAACGCGGATGGTCAGTGTCGGGTACTTCGATGGATTTTCCATGGCATCCATGAGCAGTGTGCGGGATAGAACATTGACATTCAGATGGAACGCCTTTTTAGCGAAGTAGCCATCCAGAAGGCCCGCGAGGTTGGTTAAGCGGTCGTTTTCGTTTCTCCCTAGCGCTGTGGGCACGATGGAGAAGGTGTTGGAAATTCCGTCCTGGCAAACATTCTCAAAAGGAATTTTCGCCACTGAGTTCAGTGAAGCGAGCGCACCCATTTGATCGCGCCCGTGCATCGGGTTTGCGCCTGGTGCAAATGGCTCACCTTTACCGCGTCCATCTGGCGTTGCCCCAGTCTTTTTACCATAGACCACATTTGAAGTGATGGTTAAAACCGAAAGCGTTTGTTCAGCAGAGCGGTAGGCTTCATGCTTTTTAAGCTCCGCCGAGAAGAATCTTACGACGTCTGCAGCGATTTCGTCGACGCGGTCGTCATCGTTACCATACATCGGGAACGCACCCTCGATGTTGAAATCCACCGTGATACCGTCAGCATCACGCACCGGCGTCACCACCCCATATTTAATCGCACTAAGGGAATCGGCTACGATGGAAAGGCCTGCGATTCCGAATGCCATATACCTGTGGACTTCAGAGTCATGGAGTGCCATTTGACCTTTTTCGTAAGCGTATTTATCATGCATGAAGTGAATGGTGTTCATGGTATTGACATATAACTCGGCCAGTTTGGTCATCACCAGTTTGAAACGGTCATAAACCGTATCAAAGTCTAGCGCAGCAGCATTATTCTGGTCTGACGTGCCATGATTCTCAAGCGGAGCGATTCCCGATAGGACTTCGATGGTTGTGCCATCTTTATTTCTCATGTACTCGTCTCGTCCGCCGTTTAGGCTATAAAGCAGCGCTTTCGCGAGATTTGCCCTCGCACCGAAGAACTGCATGTCCTTTCCGATGCGCATCGGCGATACACAGCAGGCGATGCCGTAGTCATCCCCATAAATAGGACGCATGAGGTCATCGTTTTCGTACTGGAGTGCACCTGTCTCGATGGACATCTTCGCACAGAAGCGCTTAAAGTTCATCGGAAGCTGCTCCGACCATAGCACCGTCATGTTCGGTTCCGGTGCTGGATCGAGGTTGATAAGCGTATGAAGAAATCTGAAGGCCGTCTTCGTAACCAGCGTTCTTCCATCTAAGCCCATACCGCCGATGGACTCTGTCACCCACGTCGGATCCCCTGCAAAAAGGGTGTTATAGTCAGGTGTCCTCAGGTGACGTACCATACGAAGCTTGATGACGAGCTGATCGATGAGTTCCTGTGCTTCAATTTCAGTGATTAACCCCGCCTGTAAATCCCTCTCGATGTAAATGTCTAAAAACGCCGTATTACGACCAAGCGACATGGCTGCACCATTATTTTCTTTAATGGCAGCGAGGTAGCCATAGTAGAAGAATTGTACCGCTTCTTTCGCTGTGGCTGCAGGCTTTCTAATATCATCGCCATAAGTGCTCGCCATGGCCGTGATTTCCTTAAGTGCCTCGATCTGCATAGAGATTTCTTCGCGTTTTCTAATGTTCACTTCATTCGCTGGTAGTGAGGCCATGCGATGAAGGTCGTTTTTCTTTTCCTGAATCAAACGATCGGTTCCATATAGGGCGATTCTTCGGTAGTCGCCGATAATGCGGCCGCGGCCATAAGCATCTGGAAGCCCCGTGAGTAATCCCACGCTTCTGGCCGCCTTCATGTCTGGTGTATACGCATCGAATACGCCTTGGTTATGGGTTTTACGATACGCTTTAAAATCGTCTGCCATGTCAGAATCGATGGTGTAACCGTACGCCTCAAGTGATGCCTCCAGCATCCTAAAGCCACCATAAGGGTTCATGATGCGCTTCAGTGGCGCGTCCGTTTGAAAGCCGACGATGGTTTCATTTTCTTTATCGATGTATCCCGGATCGAAATTCGAAATCCCTGAAAACACCTTTGTTTCTATATCGATAATGCCTTTTTCTATTTCAGTCTCGATCAGCGCCTTAGAAACCTTCCACACCGCTTCCGTTTTTGAGCTCATGCCCACTAGAAACTGATCATCGCCGGAATACGGCGTATAGTTCTTTTGAATAAAGTCCCTGACATCAATACTGTCTGTCCAGTCACCTTCTTTAAATGGCTTCATCACTTCAATTTCCTCCGTTTTTGGAACACCCTTTAACGTTCACTCACTCAATCTTTTCTCTTTGTATCCTGTATACAAGATACTTATCTTAAACCCATTATATCAGGCATGAACTTTTCATTCTGTGACCGGGAGCACATTTTTAAGCAAATCACGCTAATTATTATTAAGGTTTAGACACATTCAGATGCGTGCCGTTTGCGAACGCCGCAAATTATTAAAGTTTAATACTTTAATTCGATTTAGTTAATACCTAAGGCGTATAAAGAATATAAGTGAACGTAGTGAAGTTGATCGACTTGGAGGTGTGAAGATGAAAAAAATACATATGCTCTTATTAACAGTGTTGCTGGTTTCACAAATATTGACAGGTTGTTCCCAGCATTCTCAAGAAATTGATTATGAGAACATGGATTACCATGTCACTTTATCAATCGAACTCAAATATGATGAAAAGATCTTTAAAGGCTTCTCACGTGAGGAGATATGTGGAATTTTTGACGCAATCATGGATGAAGTACTACTGACTGATGACATCGAGTATGTCGCAAAAGATAAGCTTGAAAAAATAGTGAATCCACATGAAGTAAACGCAGATATTATTATCGAGCGCGTTCTAAATGCATACGGACTATCCGATCGAGACTTAATCGAACTCGCTCAGGATAAAATGATCATTAAGAAAATCAAGCGCAACTGATGTTGAATACGTTTTATCGCATGTAAAAAGCGTCATCGTCTGCCTATTTCCTAGGGAGACGATGACGCTTTTAGTTTATGTTTTTTAATAAAAAAATCTAGTTACGATATGCTTATTTCTCGTAATGTCAGTGATGCGGGATTTTTAATTTCCCTTTAGATACCGCGTGTAGCGATTTCATGAGGATGCCCATGCCGTTCGACGAAGTTCAACATGGCGAATATGACTGTCTGAGCGCAGCGAGTCTCATATTCGCGTTAGAACGAGTCGTTAACGGGATGCGTCCGAATGACCCAAGCGGAAAGCGGGAGGCTAAAGGGGAATTACTACATGTCACAACACGTGCCATATTCGCGTTAGAACGAGTCGTTAACGGGATGCATTCGAATGACCACAGCGGAAAGCGGGAGGCTAAAGGGGAATTACTACATGTCACAACACGTGCTTTGAACTATATCGGCAGCGTGCCAACCCATTCCTTCACTTCATTCATGTTTTCTTTTAACGCATCGATGGTATTGCGTTTTTCCAGTGCCTCTATGAGTGCTTCGCGGTCAAATTTTACGCCGTCGAAGGCCCCTTTCAAGTTTTCCACGAGATCGGTGTTCATGGCATCTGAATAGACGGAGCAATTCTCGATGACGGCACCTTTGAGTTTAACGTCGAAGACGAGCTCACCCCAGGAGAACTTTTCTTCGAAGGTTACGTCGAAGGTCGGTGTCTTACCGAATCGCCAGTCCCATGAAGCATAGTGGTGATAGCGCTCTAGCGCCTGTTCAGGTGCGTTGTCCTCTGAGATGGTGTAAAGCTCGATGGCCTTACCGTACTCTGACTCGAACGCTTCGCCCACCGCTACCATCACACTGCCTATGGTGATTTCTGGATTCAACTCTTTCAGGTTAATGACGCGGGACTTCACTGACTCAACGCCCTTAGCATTCAGTTTTTTCATGGACACGTTAAGGTATTTGCCGAGCTTGCTCATGTCCACATCCACTAAAATCGTGCCGTGATGATAATAGTTGTTTTTTCCGTGATAAAACGCGTTTCCAGAGAACTTTCTGCCTTCGGCTAAAATATCGTTACGACCTGAAAATTCCGCATCGATTCCTAGGGCCTTTACGCCATCCACGATCACTTTTAGCTGTCTGTGGAGGTCCTCATGCCTTTTGTTCATCACGAATGTAAAGTTGAGGTTGCCAAGGTCATGATAGACGGCACCACCACCGCTCAGACGTCTGGCGAGCTTGCCTTCATCTGCTTCAAGCTCGCTGACCAAGACTTCACGCCATGGATTTTGGTGTTTTCCGATGACCACGGTGTGCTGGTTTTGCCATAAATATAAATAAACTTCATCTTCTGCCACTTCGTTTACCAATTGCTCTTCATAAGCCAGATTGAACCAAGGATTTGTAGATTTAGAAATAAACAGTTTAGTTTTTATCGACATGCCTGCCTCCAAAATAGTTCGATGATTATCGAACGATATGCCACTATTTTATCAGTTTACCGACGACGGTTCAAGTAAAATAACGCTTAGATTTCATCGTCAAAATGAACGGCAACCGCTTTATTATACATAGGGATTTCCTTGAAAAGCTCTAATAGTTTTTTACCGTATTCCCCTAAGCTCATAAGCATGTCGTCCACATTTGTAAACCGTATGCTCAGCGGGTGGTGAAGCGTGGATAGCTCATCCCACAGCGCATCCAGGTTTTCACCATAGTGCGCCGAAAGGTTTAGTGCGCGTTTCATGTATTGATGTGCCACCTGTTGGTCACCCATTTCTCTGCCGTCTAAAATCACTGTTACCATATTTTCTCCTCCCTCATTAGTCCCAAATTGTTCGTTATTTACTTTCCGACCAATCCTCAAAGGATTTGTAGTGGTCATCCGTGAAGTAGATGAGGCCATCGTTTGAATAGACGAGTCGTCTTTTGTCGCGAAAACCGCCCTCATAATCCACATCGCACTCGAACCATTTTCTGCCCTTAGCCTCAGGTAGAAGGCCTTCGCGGTTGCCAAACCGGTTGCCACCGATGACATAGCCCTCTGCCACTTCCCATAGGTTGCCCTTTGCGCTGTCCCAGCCTAGTTCAGCTGCTTCCTCTTTGGTGATATAGTTTGGTGGGAGCTCACCAAAGGTTCTTAAGTAAGCTGCCACATCCTCTGCGCTATAGTAAAATCCATTTTCGTCAATCTGAGATTCAGATTCTGATGTTGATTCAGGTTCAGATGTTGATGTTGATTCGGATTCTGATGTTGATGTTGATTCGGTTTCTGATGTTGATGTTGATTCGGTTTCTGTTTCGATTATGGTTTCAATGCCCTCGGTGGTCAGCGACATTTCGCTAGAATCAAGCGGCGCCGCACAGCCACTGAGGAGGCTGAGCGCAATTATGATCCATATCGTAAGCCCATATAGTCGTCGTTTCATCGTATCCCTCCTAGTTAAATTATATCACAGCAGATGGCCCTCAAACATATCTGCGTAATTCTCATCAAATATTAAGAAAACTTAATAGTGTTGACAGGGCTCCCTCGTTTTTCGTATAATCCATTTCATAGTCAACGCAATTTCATAAAAACTCTTATCCAGAGTGGCGGAGGGACTGGCCCTATGATGCCCAGCAACCAGTTACGCAAGTGACATGGTGCTAATTCCTGGGAGCAATCCACAGATGAGAATGTCACTTTCGTGTATAACCTTCTTTTCTGTGTGGAAAGAAGGTTTTTTATTTGAAATTAGTGAAGGCACCGTTTGCTGATCACAAACGGTCAAATTAAATATGAGCTCATATCCAGAGAGGTGGAGGGAACGGCCCGATGAAACCCAGCAACCCGTTGCATAAAGCAGCACGGTGCTAATTCCGTCAGATTAACTGGAAGATGTGAGAGGTTGCGTGTTTTTTCGTCTCCTTTCGCGTGTTCGCAGAAGGAGATTTTTTTATGATATCGATTCAAAACCTCACAAAAGTCTATCAAAAGGGTGGTCAAACGGTCAAAGCGCTAGATGGCGTCAGCCTAGAGATCGAAGCTGGCGATCGCTACGGCATCATCGGTCTAAGTGGTGCAGGGAAATCCTCACTGGTCAGGTGCATAAACCGTCTCGAAGAACCGACTTCTGGAGACCTTCAAATAGATGGCACCGACATCCTGAGGCTGGAAGGCGCGGCATTGCGCCAAGCTAGACAAGGCATCGGGATGATCTTCCAAAACTTTAATCTACTCAGTAGCAAAACCATCTATGAAAACATCGCCTTCCCGCTCAGGCTACAAAAGCTGCCCGAGGCTCAAATCAGAGCAAGGGTCAACGAGCTTTTAGAAAAAGTAGAGCTCACAGATAAGGCAAATGTCTATCCCATTAACCTCAGCGGCGGCCAAAAACAACGTGTCGGTATTGCGAGGGCATTGGCAAACCACCCTAAAATCCTACTATGCGACGAAGCCACTTCAGCGCTAGATCCTAAAACCACCAAACAGATCCTCGATCTGCTTAAACGCATTAACGAGGAACTCGGTGTCACCCTCGTGGTCATCACACATGAGATGGAGGTCATCAAAAGTCTATGTAACAAGGTGGCGATTCTAGAATCGGGGAAAGTCGTGGAAAGCGGCGAAACCTTACAGGTATTCTCAAATCCTGCAAGCGTGGAAACCAAGCATTTTATCGATACCACCTCGTTGCCTAGCAGACCCTCTGGCGCCGGGCATTGGTTAAACCTCACCTTTTCTAAAGGCAGTGCAAAGATGCCGATTTTATCTCAAATCATTCGAAAGCACGACATCGACATCAATATACTCGCTGGTACCATAGAAACCATCCAAAATGAACCGCTCGGCAGGCTACTGGTGGAAATCGATACCACAGAAGCCACCTTGAAATCAGTCATCGCAGCACTTGAAATCCAACATGTTCAAACGGAGGTGATCGCATGATGCACTTACTACTTCCTGCCACGCTTGAAACCCTGTATATGGTCAGCATCGCCACTGTATTTACGTTACTTTTCGGTCTGCCACTGGGAATCGTCCTCGTCATCACCTCTAAAGGTCACCTCCTTGAAAGACCTAAGCTAAACGCCGTGCTTTCCTATGTGGTGAACATGGCCCGCTCACTGCCGTTCATTATCCTTATGATTTTCGTCATTCCCTTTACACGCTTGATCGTGGGGTCCTCCATCGGCACGAACGCTGCCATCGTTCCTCTCGTCATCGCAGCGATTCCGTTTTATGCCAGAGTGGTGGAATCGGCCATCCATGAAGTGGATGGCGGTGTGATCGAGGCCGCTACCGCTATGGGTGCGAGGCCTTCGGCCATCATTCGTCAGGTTCTAATCCCTGAAGCGTTGCCATCACTCGTGCTGGGCACGACGATTACCATCATCAATCTACTGGGCTATTCTGCCATGGCTGGTACCATCGGCGGTGGCGGCATCGGCGATCTCGCCATCCGCTATGGCTATCATCGCTTTAATACCGAAATCATGTTCGCGACCATCGTGTTACTGATCGTACTGGTTCAGCTAATACAGGCCTGCGGTAATCTCATCGCATCGCAAATCCTAAAAAATAGAAGACGCTAGAAGCGCAAAGGAGTTTCATTATGACTAAAAGAATCATATCTCTCGGACTTGTTCTGAGCTTATTATTATTAACGCTTGTGGGATGTTCCACTGAATCAAAAGATACAAAGACGCTAAAAGTTGGCGCGACGCCAGTGCCTCACGCTGAGCTTTTAAACTTCATCAAGCCAGTTCTCGAAGAAGAAGGCATCACTCTGGAAATCGTGGAATTTACCGATTATGTTACGCCTAACCTCGCCCTCGCCGATGGCGAAATCGATGTGAACTTCTTCCAGCATGTGCCGTACATGGAGTCCTTCGCAGCAGAGCACAGCCTTGAGCTCGTTAGTGCAGGCGCAGTCCACGTTGAACCACTCGGACTTTATTCAAAGACATTTAAATCAGTGTCTGAAATCCCTGCTGGAGCAGTCATCGCCATTCCTAACGATCCAACTAACGAGGGCCGCGCACTCTTATTACTTCAAGCAGAGGGACTGATCAAGCTTAAAGCAGATGCTACGCTTGAAGCCACGGAAGCGGACATCGTAGAAAACTCACTTGAGCTCGTGTTCAAACCCATCGACGCCGCACAGCTTCCAAGAACACTCGATGATGTGGATGGCGCTGTCATCAATACGAACTATGCACTTGAAGCTGGCTTGAATCCAACGGCCGATGCCGTGTTATTAGAAGGCGCAGAATCGCCATATGCGAATATTCTCACCGTATTGCCGGAAAACCTTGAGAACGAATCCGTTAAAGCCCTTCTAAAAGCGCTCCAATCCGATGCGGTAAAAGCGTTTATCGAAGACACCTATAAGGGTGCCGTAGTCCCTGCGTTTTAAATGGAATAAAAGAAACAGGTCTCTGCTACCTTAAGGGTTTCAGAGACCTGTTATTTTTTTTCTTGGTATAAGGCATGATAGCCATGAACGATGCCGACGAAGATAAAAATGATGCCTACAGCCGGAAATAATAGGCCCATAGGTCCAAGAACCTTATATCGCAACATCATATAAACTGCATTGATACTCCATCCTATTCCAAATAGGATGGTGACGATCGCTATCGCCAACATGCCCCAGGCGGGATGCTTCATGCGCTTCATAATATTCATGATTTGCCCCCATTTACCAACAAAGGATTAATCCCATTATAAAGCGCTGTTCTTTGAATTCCATTAGAATTTACATTAGAATTTCCTTAGAGGGAATTCACAAAATGCGTGCCAAACGCTTCACATAAGGCAAGGCCAGCTGTATCTGGCGTGTCGTTGATAATAAGACCTTCTTCAAAAAGGTTTCCTCCATGGTTCTCCACACGCGTTTGCCAATCGCGCATCCACTCGCCATCTCCCCAGCCATAGGAACCGAAGAGTGCGATTTTCTTTCCGTTTATTTTCTCTTCTAAAGCGGTATAAAAAGGTTCGAACTCATATTCTTCTAAAACTTCACCGCCCATGGACGGACATCCTAAAATCAAGTTATCATAGCTTGCTGCACGATCGACGTGGATATCAGCCACGTTGAAAAGTTGGGCTTCGCCACCTGCTTTATTAACGCCCTCTGTAATAGCCTTAGCCATCGCTTCAGTGTTGCCTGTCCCACTCCAAAAAATCACTGCTACTTGATGCATTTTATCCTCCCTCATTCATTGTCTAGTATTTAACACATTCTGATAAAGACACTTTGAAAAGCATCTTCTCATTAAGCGACTAAATCGGCGCCCTCTAACGCTTCTATGATGTTACAGCCCTGCTTTACTTTATCGCAAAGGATGGTTCTCACCTTCGTAAAGGCTTCGAACTGATCTTGCGCTTCCACGGGATCGCCATAGACTTTCCAGTACCCACAAAGCTTGCAGTTCTGTCCATTATTTCTAATGAAGCCTAAGACGTCCACTAATGGATAACCTAAAAAGACGCCAATCTCGTGTGGAAAACCGCCCGATTCAATCATTCGAACTTTTAAATGACTGATAATCGACTCAAATCCACTGTACATCGGATAACCCTGTACCATCAAATATCCCCATACCTCTGGAGAACTCAGATGCTTTTCCAGCATCATTCGATCATAGACTAAAGTCAGCTCTCGTTTCGGGCACGTCCATAAACGCTCCATTTGAATCCCTTTCGTATTCAAATGCTTCTGCGTTTCATTATAGCGGTTGATGATCTCATCCTGCTTGATACGATCATGAGCAATTAGGTTAGCGGGTTTCATACGTGTAAGTGCCGGTGCGCAATGAAATGCCAAAAGCTGATCTAGGTTCAATGAATGGCCTCCTTGTAATTGAGAATATTTTTCAATAGGTACAAATAAATGATAATGATTATCAATCGATTTGTCAAGGGGTTCACGAAAAGAAAAGAGGGATCCTATTGGATTCCCTCTTGAAATGCTAATAAATTATTAATCCATTCCGCCGCCTCAGCTCTGGTAATGGCATCTGTAGGTCTAAAGTTACCCTTCTCATCTAAAGAGACGATGCCGTAATATAATGCACGGTCCACGACACCATTATATTCTGGATTGATCAAATCACGATCGGCGATGTCAGCCGCTGCGATCTTGATTAGGGGTAAGTCTTCCTTTAGCTCTAGAAGACTGACAAATAAATCGATAAAGGCTTCTCTCGTAATCTTTATATCTGGAATCATGTCAGATGATAGCTCGGCACCATTAAGTGGTGCGATGATCAGTGCGCCTGCATACCAGGCGTCGTCATTTGCAAACTTAAAATAATCAGATGCCTTCGGTTCTTTTATAAACCTTATATGATCAATATTTAGCCCAAAGGTGTTTACCAGAAGCTGGACGCTTTCGGCGTAGGTCATGGCCCTTAGTGGTTCAAAACGATTATTCCCCGTTCCTTTTACGATATTTTTTTCACTTAATGCGATGATGGCTGACGCTTCCTTAATACTGCCTAAATCATTAAAGCTAACGCCTGCATAGCCTGGTATCGTAACTGCACTCATTAACAGTAGTGCTGTCATCCCTTTAATTATTGTCTTTTTCATACGCTCATCCTCATTTCATTTATCTGTGGAAATGTCTCAACCATGATTTATATGGATAGTGATTAGACGGAAGCCGTAAGAAAAAGTTCCATAAAATAGTTTTCTAGTCGTCTTTTAAAGTACCGTTCACCGATGAGACATTTAAGCTTGCTTCCATCGACATGATAGTAAAAATCATGCTGGGCCCTGTCTGGGACAAATGTAATTTCGGGTTGTCTTTCTGTAGGTCTTGAGACAGATTGACCAAATATCTCTATGATTTTCATGACCATATCAATATTTGAGTACGTCTCCTCCCCCACGACATTGAAGATTTCACCAATTAACTCTAATCGGATCAGTTCGCATATAATTTCTGCATAATCCTCTACTGAAAGCCAACACCTCATCTGCGCTCCTTTACCATAAACAGGTATGGGGTGATTGTTCACCAGGCAATTGATGATTCGAGGGATGAATTTTTCTGCATTTTGATTAAGGCCATAGTTATTGCTGCTTCTAAGAATTAAGGCGGGAAAGTGATCTCTTTTTATCTTATGTTGGACTAAAGCATCCGCCTTAGCTTTACTGACGGCGTAGGGATTCATGGGATTCAAGGGGGTCGTTTCTGAGGCGGGTTTCTCGCTTTGAAGGATCGACCCATACACTTCGTCTGTGGAGATATGGATGAACTGCCGATGTTCATAGCCACCCGTTTCCCGCCAAAATCGGTCGACGGTCTCAATCAAAACCTCAGTGCCAAGTACGTTTGTCCTCATGAATGGCGCTTGGTCAGCTAAACTCCTATCCACATGACTCTCTGCAGCAAAATGAACGACATGAGTAATTCCATATTTCCTTAAAACAGCATTTAAACGTTCGCCATCACAGATATCTCCATGAACAAAAATGTGAGGTATCCCCTCTAAACGCTTTAAATCTCCTGCATAAGTAAGCTTATCATAGACCACTATTTGTGTTCCTGCTTGTTCAAAATCGGACGAATATGTGCACAGCTTTTTCACGAAGTGACTTCCAATAAAACCTGCACCACCCGTTACGAGTATCCTCTTCATCTAGCATCTACCTTTCAAAAACAACTTCAAGTGCTCGAGAATCTTTTCAACCTCAGAATCTGTCAGCGTCGCATAAAGTGGCAACCTAAGTAATCTAGAAGCGATTCGCTCTGTACTTTCTAAAGAGACGCGTGTGTCGCCATATTTGCGCCCTGCCCTGGACATATGAAGCGGTTCATAATGCGTGAAGGCATGAATGCCGTTTGCTTTTAAATAAGTCATCAGGTCTCGTTTAAGCGCTTCATCTCTTAAGATGATAGGAAAAATATGCCCGTTTCCGTTCGCGCCTTCGACAGTTTTTTGAAACGTGATGTGTTCATCAAAATTGTAATCTGACGTCAGGAAATTGAAAAAGTCATTTGATATTTTAAGACGGCGGTTGGTAACCCAATCAAGATCAGGTAACGCCTTTTCTAAAAAAAGCTGATGATAGTACGTCATTAAAAATTCGCCACCTAACTGTTCCCAATGATACTCAGGTACTTTTCCATCTAGGAATGCCGAGCGATTCGTGCCTTGATACAGACACGCTTGTACCTGTTCATGCCAAAATGAATCATATATCAACGCACCACCTGAACCACCTGCAGTGATATTTTTTGTATGGTGAAAGCTTAAACATCCCATACTCCCGATCGTTCCCAGTGCTTTCCCTTTATAATTAGCGCCGATACCATGTGCGGCATCTTCAAGCAATCTGATTTCACTCCCTTTGATCAATTTTATTAATCCGTCCAAGTCAGCCGAAATCCCCCCATAATGAATGGGAATAATCGCACGGGTATGCTTGGTTATAAGCGGCGCAACCGTTTCCGAACTTATATTTAGGGTGTATGGATCAATGTCAGCGAAGACAATCCTAGCACCTGTACGTGCAAATGCATTGGCTGTCGCGGCATAAGTAAACGATGGCATGATGATTTCATCATGCGCATTCAAATCCATACAAAGTGCCATAATCTCAAGCGCTTGAGTTGCCGACTGTGTAAATACCACCTGCCGATCCGATAGAATGCCATGGTTTATTCTTAATGCGTCAACCGTAAGATGATGTTGTGTCTCATCACCTAAAGGCGCTTTCAATATTTTTTTAGCGACAGACATCGAAATGTGTTCTGGTGCATAGGGTTTATTAAAAGGAATCATCGGCCACTCCAAACAATTTGACATAATTAAAGAAAGATGCCACATCGCAATTATATCACGATGGGCATCCCATGGCTTAATTAAAACTATTGAACAACAGGGAAACCTTTGTTTGCCCAGCCTGCTGGAGCATTTGCTGGTGTTCCCATACCACCGTTTAACGAAACTGCATCATAACCTAAAAGTCTTAATGCAGCCACTGCCTGACCTGCCGTTTGACCAGTATAACAGTAAACCACTATTTTCTTATCCTTTGGAAGTTGTGCTTTGAAAGTATCGAGCATACCGCTTCCAAACGGGATATTGATTGCACCTTCAATATGGCCCTTAGCAAAGTCTTCCGCTTTTCTGACGGATACAATTTGAATCGTAGCATCTTTTGCATCGACCATCGCTTTTAGATCATCTTCAGATACTTTGTAGTTTTTGAAACGTGCATCCTCGATTTTACCGAGACCTTCATAGTAAGCCGTCACTGCTTCTTGAACCGCTGGTGCGATTTCGATACCAGTGCCTTCAAATGCTGATGCTTCAGTAACCGTTACAGCAGCAACACCTTCAACCTTTGAAATGCCCAAGTTCCAACCTAAATTTACACTTTTCGCTTCAATACCCGCAAGGTTAAGTGTCACCACAGCTTGTCCAGCTGTTTGGCCAGTGTAGCAGTATATATAAATCGGTTTATCTGTTGGAATATTTCCTAAGTTCTCTGCAATAGCTGGTCCCCAAGGAACATTCACTGCGCCTTTTACATGGCCTTTACCATAATCCTCAGCACTTCTAATATCGAGAATCGTCATGGCCTCACCAGCAACAACTTTCGCTACGAAGTCTTTTTCTGGTATTTTATACATGTGCTCAGGCATCGATGCATATAACGCATCGAGTTTCATAGACACATCAGATACGACTGGGAAACCATTATTTGCCCACCCTTGTGGCGCATTAGCCGGTGTTCCCATACCGCCATTAAGCGACACGGCATCATAGCCCATAAGTCTAAGTCCAGCCGTTACTTGACCAGCTGTTTGACCAGTATAGCAGTAAACGACGATGGTTTTATCTTTAGGGAGATCGCCAAATGCTGACGCCATGCCTTTAGCAAAAGGAATATTTGAAGCGCCTTCGATATGACCTTTATTATAATCTTCTGCTTTTCTGACAGAGAGTATATAGATGGATGCATCCTTTGCATCAACCATCGCTTTCAAGTCAGCTTCTGATACTTTATAATTCTTGTATTTCGTTTCAGAAACACCAGCAAGTCCTGCATAATAATCAGTAATTGCAGTTTGAACGTTTGCATCGATCGTCGTCACACCCGCAGTTAAAGTTGCAGCCTCTGTTACTGTTACAGCATCCACACCTTCAACTTTAGAAATACCTAAATTCCATCCAAGGTTGACGCTTCTTGCGTCAAATCCAGCAAGGTTTAATGTAACCACTGCTTGACCCGCTGTCTGTCCTGTGTAACAGTAAACGAAAACAGGCTTATCTGCTGGTATGCTTGAAAGACCTTCAGCGATGGCTGGTCCCCAAGGCATATTGACGGCACCTTTTACATGACCTTTTCCATAGTCTTCAGCACTTCTGATGTCGATGATCGTCATCGCTTCATCTGCTTTAACTTTTTCGATGAATTCCTTTTGATCTATTTTGTAGATGTGCTCAGGCATATTTTCAAAATAACCTGATACCATACCGCCCATGTCAAATGCTGCCGGCGCTTCAGTGCCTGCCGTTGTTTCAACTTCCATTGAAGCAGGTTCTTCCGTTTTACCACATGCGGTTGTCGAGAATACTAAGACAAGCGCCAACAATAATGCTAACCACTTCTTGCTCATAAATTTCCTCCACTAAAATCCATCAGGATCCGTCTGATTCCCCAACTGGGGCTGTTTCTTCTGTCGGTGCTGACGCACCATTTATGGATGACCACTCAAGCCAAGCGCCATCGTAAACCTTTAAATTCGTAAAACCAGCTTCCTGTAACAGTGCAAAAGCTTGTGTTGCCCTTACGGATGTTTTACAGTAAATAATAATCGCGTCGTCTTTCTCAAATCCCACATCCTTATAAAACAACCCTAAATCCCTACTGGACATAAAGGTCCCATCTTTATAAAGGTTTTGCGTATGTGGATAGAGAATCGCGCCTGGAATATAACCTTCTGCGTATTCAGCTGGTGAACGCACATCTAATAGTTTCACTTCGGATGTGGGGTCATTCACAACTGCTGTAACTTCTTCCATCGTGGCAATCATCGATTGATCCGGTTCTGTTGCGATATACGATGCTGCCGGTAAAATGGTTTCTTCATCTGTTAATGTCGCACCTGCATTTACTAAAGCAGAAGCACCGCCATTGACGATTTTCACATTTTCATGACCATATACCTTCATCGTCCACCAAAGACGCGCGGCAAAGATTCCTTCTTGATCGTCATAGATATAAACGATGCTATTATTGGAGATGCCACGCTCTGCCATCAACTTCTCAAAGGCTTCTTTTGGCATCAACATACCCGGAACAGTCGTTTCAACGACGACATCTTCAACCGACATGCAGATAGCCCCTGACATATGCCCCTTATCGTAGGCTTCGCGTCCTCGTGCATCGATGACGATGATATTGGGGTCAGCATTAAAGTCACCGATGACTTTATCTGCTTCGACGACATTCATCGTCCCTGGATAAGTCGTATCGACTGCACATGCTGTCGTGGCCATCATCGCCACTACTAATAACATCATCAGCGCGCGCTTCAAATGTCTTTTTGTCATGTTGACCTCCTAAACGAATTTGTGAGATTGCTCGGGAGTACTTTGTTAAATGTTAGACAATTTATTCGTCATTACTTTAACAATTCACGGCTTAATTATAACTTACTTGTTAAAGATTTAGCTATCGCGTTTACTTATGCTAAATATATAAATCTAATGCCCACCCAGATGACAATCCAAGCCCGATGCCTTATGATAAAGTTAACCTTGGTTGGAGGACGCTATGAAACGCTATCAATTTCTATCCTATTTCGTCATACTGCTTTTTTTTATCATTAATTTAATCACTCTACTGGATTTCCCGGTGATCCATTCCGATGAAATCTGGTTAAAAGGCATTGCCACTCATATGATGAATAGCCAACGTTTTGATGTCACTGAGCCCTTCTACGACCTTTATCCTCGCGTCGTTCATCCCTTTAGGTGGCTTTATAATGGACTCCTTATACTCGCATTTAACCTCACTGGCGACACCATTTTTACCATGAGACTAGTTTCTTTGATTAGTATGACACTGATGTTAATGTGTTTGATTCCCATACTAAATCGACGTTTTGGTGTGAATGCCACAGCCCCATTGGCACTCACCATACTGGCTTTTAATATCCAACTTGTTGCCACAGCACATACCGGAAGACAAGAATCGATCATTCTGCTTATAATGATGGTGGGGTATTTTCTTTACATGGCTAACGCCAAAAATCTTCCGATCAAGCTCTCTCTACTACTGGTTTTATCATTTGGTATACACCCAAACAGCTTTCTCATAGGTGCTACATTCTCAGCCCTTCTGTTTTTCGGCATCCTTATGAATCGATCATCTATACGACAATTACTCGCTTTTTGGGGATTGACCGTGGCCGGACTTTTAACTACAGTAATGGTTGGTCTTTCCATGAATCCTAATTTTATCAGTGGCTATTTGGCTTATGGAGAATCATTGGGGGTCGATTCGGAACCACTTGGTCGATTCAGTGGATTTTACTGGTACTTCGTGAAACTCTATCATCAAATCGGAGGAACTTATGACCTTTATCAAATCAAAGGTCCCTTGCTCGCTCTTTTTATCCTTCTAACTTTCTTTTTCGTTTATTGGATTTTCCACCGATTCATTAAAAGGCGTACGGATCAATTTGAAATCTTCCTTCCATCAGTAATGGTTTTAGCAATTTTGGTCGGCCTACTCTTCATCGGAAGATACAATCAAACCGCTGTGGTGTTTTTCATGCCGTTTGTAATGCTAATGTTGATTGAATGGATTAATTTCATATGTAAAAAACCACTTGTCGTCATGAGCCTACTAATCGTACTCCTAACTGCAAGTGGTTTTAATCTACAAAATAATATGTCGTCGTACTGGCAACAGCGTTTTTACGTAAAAAATTATGGTGATGTCATCGATGAACTTCAGACGCTCGTTTCGAAAGATGCCATCGTATTAGGCAATCTTAATACTTTAGAAGCCTTCGATCCATACCGTTTTTACGATGTCCGGAATCTCGGTTATCTCACTGAAAATGGGCTGGATTTTGAAACCTATATTCGGGATCGAAACATAGATACATTAGTTTTACACGAAGAAATGGACTACCTATATAGAACTTCACCCAAATGGGACTTTCTCTATGTTAATCTCGACTATTACGAAGACATGCAGCGCTTCATAGATGAACATTGTGTGCTGGTTAAATCCTTCGAAAATCCACTTTATGCCATGAGGATTTCCAAATTCTCAGGCACCTATCCATGGAAAACAGCCGTTTACAAGGTATTACCATAGTCGAAGGGCCTTACAAGGTTAATGCCGTCTCGCGTTTCTATTCGTAGTAGACGATATACCTGAGCCACGTGATGATGCAAATCCTGTGGTGATTCTCCAGTGACGATGAAGAATCCCGCACGCTGCGAAGCATTCTCAACGGCTCCAATGGTGTCGCCAATCCGATAATTGTAACCGGCATCAACCACGAACGGTAGCGCTTTTATCTCCGATATCGGTGTCATATTAGTGATTTCTCCTGGATTACAAAAGAAAAGCTGTGTATTGAACGCGCCAACTAAGGCGTGTTTTTCTTTAGGAAGGACAGCCAGCGGTATGCCTAATGCACCTTCGATGTTAAGGGAAAGGACATCCACGCCAGTGACCAGCGGAATTGTCACATCCTCATAAGCTCCCCCTAAACGACAGGCAATTTCATTGACCCAAATCCCCTTATCCCCGATAAGAAACTGAAAATAAATAGGACCTTCCTCTATACCAAACTGTGTCACGATCTGACCTGTTAGATCATCAATTTTCTGACCATATGTTGCCATGTGCCGCGATGGATACTCGTGAGCCAAACAAACGCCGATTTTCTCTTCCGATGGAAAGGTGATTCGATCTGTGACCGTTAGTATGGTCGCTTTTCCATGCCTTACCCAGCCGCTAACGGTGACCTCTGTCGATTCGTAATACTGTTCCACGAGAATTTCATGACTTCTGGAATGCACAAGCACATCGTCGAATCTTTGCCTAATCTCGTCGATGGTGTCCACTTTATAAATACCGCGTTGCCCCTGAGAATCAAGAGGTTTGATGACATAAGGCGGTTTTATGCCCATTAATGCCGTGGGACTGAACTGATGGTTGATTACTGCAAATGGTGCAGTGGGAATCTTGAACTGATGAAAACGATGTTTCATCGCTTTTTTATTCGTAACCCAAAGCGCAGTGTCAGAATCGATAAAATGTGGGAGTCCCAGCCGTTCGGCTACCCGAGCGACCACTAAAACGGGTTGATCAGTCCCAGTGGTCATAATACCATCTACCTGGTGTTTTACTGCACATTCATATATGGCTTCTTCATCAAAAGCATCTGCAATTTCATGCGCATCTGCCAATCGCTTCCCTTCAGTCATGAGATTATAGTCAGCTGCCACCACATAAATCCCCGTGGCTTTAAGTTTTTTTATGGCGTTAATCTGACAGCTTCCTGCGCCTACCATGAGCATGCGCTTCATAAGAACTCCTCCTTAGTAAACCGTTGAATGCATCTATAATACCGTAATGAAAAAAGAGTTTCAAACCAATTCGGATACATTTTAAAAGTGAATAACCTGATTTCCCGTATACGCGTTCCCTCCGCTCAACCATGACGTTTGCAACCTGGCTTGATAGAGGGAGTAGTTCTGCACTAAGATAGACGAAGGGTTTATCCTCTTTTGGTAATGCTCTATAAATACCCTCGTGAATCAGTCTGAAACTGCTGACGCGATTACCCTTCAATGCTTTATGATACCTTATTTTGAAAAATATGGCGATGATTTTCGATCCCCAAGCCCTACTTTGATGATCATTATATACCTCATAGACTCCATAAACGAGGTCTGCACCCATTTGTGCGGCCTTAAGCATTTCTTCTACAGTCTGAATATCGTGCTGAAGGTCGTCATCCATGGTGATGGCATACTTTCCCGAGGCATGCTTCAACCCTATGGCTAATGCCCGCTGCTGTCCGACATTATGTGAGAGTCGAATCCTAATTAGCTTCCCGTAGTCATCATTCAATCTAAGGTTATCCATCGCCTTAACCGTCGCCTCTTGACTGGCGTCATCTACTAAGATTACTTCGTAGGTTAACCCCTTCGGGGAGAAGTAGCTGGAAATCTCTTCAAGGAGTATTTCTAGTGATGATGTGCTATTATAAACGGGAATTACCACTGAAAATTTCATGATCACCTCGAATATATGTTATAATTTTAGAAAATAAGTGGATTAAAATGGGGTGAAATGATGAATAAAATTGACTGTTTCGGAGATATATGCCCTTTACCGATTATAAAGATGCAACACGAACTGGAGCATCTCGCCAATGGTGAATCCTTTCAAATGGTGGTGGATCACAGTTGTGTCATCGAGTCTTTAAAAGACCATCTAGGGAAGACAAAATTTGAGTATGTCATCGAGGAAGTGATGAATGGCGTATGGGAAATTACCATTACTAAGCCATAAATAGGAATAGCTGACCGTCTAATGGTATGACGCGTCAGCTTTTTATTTTAATCAGCAGAAATCCTTCTCTCCATTTTCGACGAAATAATTATAAACATCTTCAACAGAGCGATTACGGTTACATTTTTTTTGAGAGACGACATAAATTTTAAAATCCAAATCGAACTGGTTGACTTCGACGATTTTATATTTTTTTTCATATAGCTCTTTCTTAACGGCCATATAAGGTAGAAAACAAATTCCCAAATTGTTGCTAATCGATGATTTGGCTGCGGGAATAGAATCCACTTTGAACATGATGGGTATTTTATCTATGGTAAGGCCAACATCTTTAAGCTTATGTTTTATGAACGATGATATCGTCAAGGCTTCGTCATCCAGAAGCACCATTTCATGCTTAAGAAGATCTTTCACATCGATGATATCTGGAATTCTAGATTGTGAATTGGCGACTAAAACGATGCGTTCTTTTCCGATATGCGCGAAATCCAATCGATCATCACAAGGTTCTTCAGTGACAAAACACAAATCTGTCAAATCATTGATAAGATCGTTCATGGAGTCCATGTTGGAACGTGCATGCATCTCAAAGTTATAACTTGGGTATTTCTTCTTAACCTTGTAGAGCACACATGGCAAACTGTAGTCAACCAGTGACAGAGACCCATTTATTCTAATGTTCTCCATACTATAATGCAGTGATTCAAGCTCTTCCTTCATCTTTTCAAGTACGCGGAGCATGGTACCAGAATGCTTAAAAAGAATCTTTCCCGCATCTGTAGGCTCGACGCCTCGATTAGATCGCTCAAGCAAACTGAAACCAAGCTCATCCTCAAGTTTTTGAATATTTTGGCTAAGTGCTGACTGTGAAATGTGTCTTATGGTGGCAACCTTAGAGATACTTTTGGTTTCCACAACTTCTCTAAAATATTCTAGTGCGGTTAAATTCATACTTCACCTCTTCATTAATAATGCATGACTGGCACGTATTTTGGCCATCGTTTTTTCTTATATTGATTCAGTTTTGCACGGGAGACGAAACACTTGATAAAATGTTATCATAAATATGTGAGATTGTTAAGAGTATAGCAAACTTTTTTTTAATTCAGGAGTGTGAAAAAAATGGCTGAACAAACATCAACAGCATCTTCTAGACGCTCTTCGGCAAATCGCAAACCAAAGAAGAATCAGATACCACTGGGTTTCCTGACAGTAGCCTTTATCATCATCGTCGCGCTACTACTAAACATCAAGTCATCAAACATGGCTTTCTTTTGGTTAACAGGCACCGCTTTTGGCTTCATTCTTCAAAAGGGACGCTTTTGCTTTACAGCTTCCATGCGAGATCCCTACCTTACTGGTGGTACTTCCATCACGAGAGCGGTCATCATCGCATTCGCCATCACCACTTTAGGTTTTACAGCCATCAAGTATGGCTATGCACAAGCGGGGCTCCCGATCCCAGGTATGAGTTATGTCGTTCCGATTTCCATCGCCACACTTGTAGGGGCATTTTTATTTGGAATCGGTATGGTCATCGCCGGAGGTTGCGCTTCAGGAACCCTTATGCGCGTGGGAGAAGGCTTTATTATGAACATGATTGCTTTTGTGTTCTTCATCATAGGTTCCCTTTGGGGTGCTCATGATTTTGGATGGTGGAAGGAATGGTTTATTTCTAAAGGTCCAAGCATCTTCTTACCAGATGTTTTCGGTTGGATGGGTGCCGTCATCATTCAATTGACGGTATTGCTGATTTTATATGTAGTAGCAGAACAATATGAAAAGAAACGTGGCGGTGCACACTAATCGCACCTGATAAATCATATTATATCGTATCACGAATTATTAATGAATAATTATATTGGAGGAATCTTAAAATGAAAGAAGTCATGTTAGATTGTTATGGTGAAGCATGTCCTGTACCTTTGGTAAAATCTCAAAATAAAATTAAAGAACTTGAAGTTGGCGATGTATTAATCGTTCAAATCGATCATAGTTGTGCGATGAAAAACGTTCCAGAATGGGCTAGAAAAGAAGGCTATAATGTGGAAGTTGAAGAAGTGGATGATGGTGAGTGGGAAGTCATCATCGAAAAAACGAAGTAAAAATGGTATCACACCAAATTTTGGAGGTGTAAACATTGGAACAAAAGAAGGAAAAATTCTTTGACAGAATGAAGTCAAATGAATACTACATTAGATGGGGCAAGAATCCGTTTACTTACGTTACGGCAGCCGTTTTGCTATCGCTTTTCCAAATCATTACGCTGGCTACCACTAAAAGCCCTTGGGGTGTATCGGGAGCCTTCGCAACTTGGGGCGCATGGATTTTTGAAGCATTTGGTGGCAGTGTCGATAAATGGTACTACTTTGCTAGCCCAGGTGCGCAAGCAACTTTAGAAGGAGGCATCCTGAATCACCCTGATTCATGGCGAAACTTCGGAGTGATTTTTGGCGCATTAGCAGCAACCTTGCTCGCCTCAGGTTTTAAAATCAAAAAAATAAAATCAAAAAAACAAATCTTTGCAGCAGCCATCGGCGGTTTATTAATGGGTTATGGTGCACGCCTTTCTTTCGGATGCAACATCGGAGCGCTTTATGGTGGAATTGCTTCGCTTTCACTCTCTGGCTGGGTTTTCGCCATCGGAATGTTTGCAGGTGCAGTAGTGGGTAGCAAGCTTCTCGTCAAGTACTTCATGACCTAATCCCCCAAATTCAAATTAAGGAGAACGGAATGGCTAGAGAAAAAGTCGTTGAGCATTATGACGTGATTATCATCGGTGGCGGTCCTGCTGGACTCAGTGCTGCTATTTACTCAGGTCGTGCGAGACTAAAAACCATTTTATTAGAAAAAGCCCTCGTGGGAGGACTTGCAACTTATACAAACGAAATAGCAAACTATCCTGGATTCCCAGATGCGCCAAAAGGTGAAGCCATCACGAATCTTATGAAAGAGCAAGCAAAAAACATGGGTGTGGACTTCAAGCTCACTGCAGTGACGAGCGTTAACCTCCATGGTGAAGAAAAGGTCGTAGAAACCTTCAGAAACAAGTTTATCGGTAAAGTGGTGATTATTGCTACCGGTGGCCGTCCGAGAACCACAGGTGCAGAAAGAGAAGAAGAATTCCTGTTTGATAAAGGCATCAGCTTCTGTGCGACCTGTGATGCTGCCGGTAACACTGATAAACACGTCGTCGTCATCGGTTCGGGTGATGCCGCTATTGAAGAAGGCATGTTTTTAACGAAGTTTGCAAAACAAGTTACCGTATCTGTCATGCATGAAGAAGGCAAAATGGACTGCAACGAAATTGCAAAAGAAGCGGCACTAGCTAATCCTAAGATGAAATTCATATGGAACTCAGTTGTGAAACGCTTTGAAGGAAACGATCACCTCGAGACTGTCGTCCTAAAAAACGTTAAAACGGATGAAGAGATTCCTGTGGACTGTGATAACTGCTTTGAATTTATCGGGTACTTGCCAAATACTGAACTGTTCGAAGGTCAACTACCTCTTACCCGTCATAAGTACATCACGGTAAATGAAAAAAAAGAAACCGGTATTGAAGGCGTTTTCGCCATCGGTGATTGCACGGACAAGTGGCTTAAGCAAATCGCAACTGCTGTGGGCGATGGCGCTATCGCTGGTACAGCTGCAGAGCGCTACATCGCTGAAAAAGAGATTTTTGATCATAAGATTATGCAAAGTGAAAAGCCTGGATTGATTTATGTCTACAATGCCATCGATGCAGAATCTAGAAACTTCCTTGCAAATATCGAAGCCATCGAAAAACAGCACGCTGGCAAAATCGTGGTCAATCGAATCGACACCTATAAGTCTAACGGCTTAGCCCTCAAACTTGAACTTGAAAAAGTGCCAGCTATGGTCGTCACGAAAGACGGAAAGATTACAGAAAAAATCTACGAACTAAACGAATCCTTAATTGCAAATCAATTTTAAGTAATACCCCATCAAAAAATCCAAGGCCTGCCATATGCCTTGGATTTTTCTATAACTTGATGATTCGGTCACCAAGCCTTTCCGCTTCCGATTGATCATGGGTCACAAAAATAACCGTTAGTGCATCTCGTACTTTAATCGCTCGAATCAGATCTTGAAGTTTGAGCCGAAGTTCTTCATCCAAGCTTGCAAAAGGCTCATCCATCAAAAGTATTCTCGAACGACATGCAAGTGCTCTCGCAATCCCAACACGTTGCTTCATTCCGCCAGATAGTTCTCTAGGGTACTTATGAGAATCATCTGCCATCTCAACTTCCTTCAATAACGATATGATTTGGTCACCGGTTAACCCAGGTGCAACTAAACGGATATTTTCTATCACATTCAACCAAGGGAGCAGACTCTCAGATTCCTGGAAAACCATGGGATAAGGTATCGACACGCCTTCACTTATATCCGTCGAACGCCATATCTCTCCTTCATAATCATGATCTAGCTCTGCGATGAGATTCAATAGTGTCGATTTCCCCGACCCGGAGGCGCCCATTATCACTAAGATTTCATCTCTAAAAATCTCTAATTTGAACCCCTCAAACACCTTCTCACTTCCGAAGCGCTTCGTCAAATTATTAATGGAGATTAGTGGTTCCAATGAACACCTCCCAACGCTTTGCCTTAAAGAGTACCGATTCAAACAACACCCCGCACACGGCAATGGCGATAAGGCCGGCTAACATACCCGCCGTATCCATATACATTCTTCTTTCGTAAATCAACCAGCCGAGACCTGAATGGCTACCTACGATGCCGAAAATCATCTCGACGCTCAGAAGGGTTCTCCACCCTCTACTCCATGCTATTTCAAACCCTGCAAATACATCATTGATGATGCCTGGTAGATAGATAGTGCTGATGCGTCGCCAAAAAGGAATTTTAAAGACTTTAATAAGCCTTAAATACTTGAAATGAACGCGCTCAAGCGCCAATGTCAATGTCGTTACCATTGGCCAAAGCATGGCGTGAACCATGATCAGCATCATGGCTTTTGATGTCAACCCCAACCAGAGTATGACGATAGGAAGTAAAGCGATGCCAGGTAGCGGGCTTGCGACGCTATTTAGAAGCTTGGTATTTTCCTTAATAAATGGTAAATAAATCCCAAGTAAAGAAAGTGTAAGTGCGATAAGTGCACTGATTATCATCCCGATGAGCACGATGCTGATGCTGTTTAGCGCCTTTAACAACAGCGCTTCCTCCATCACTAGCATCCCTAACCGTTTGACCACTGCTACTAAACTAGGAAAAAGCGCATCTGGATAAGGACCAAAATGCGCTGCAAGCTCCCAAATAATGATTAAAATCGATATGAAAAACAGTCTATACACAACTGGCTTTTTTAGCATAATTACTCCCAAACAAGTTCTTCTACACTGAACACTTTACTGAGTGTCCCAGTCTTAAACATAAATTCAGAAAATCGATCGAGCCCTTTTACTTCTTCAGAAAAACTGATTGTCTTTTCTCTCAAGTCCGCCTTCAACTCATCTTTAGGTATTTCATAAATTTCAGACAATAATGTTAGTATCTCGTCTGAACCCAACTGAATTTCCTCAATTGACCTTCTTAATGCACTTTTAAAGGCTTCATAAAATGCCTTTTGATCATAAAATTCACGTTGGCAAATTCCCACGATAAAGGTATAGTCTTCCCCTACAGAATCCTTTCCTTCTAAAATAGTTCTAGCGCCATTAACATTTAAATCCTTACTAATATAAGGCGGTGCTGTAAAATGAAGTTGTTCGGAGTCACCAGATTCGAAGGCGACCACTCCATCTGGGTGGGAAAGCGCAACAAGTTGGTTGTCAAATGCTGCAAAATCCCCTAACTGTGACTCAGCTGCCATCTGAAGCAATACATGCTGGATAGAGCCCGGTTGAGGTAAGATGATTCTGTGTTCCATCGACAAATCACCGAGATCGTTTACAGAAGGATCTTTAGTAATAAGTGAAACTTGACTTTCAGATAACCCACCGATAATTTTCCAGTCCATGCCGTTATCAAGACCGATTAAAAAAGGTGGGATTCCTACGAAACCCACGTCTAGGTCACCCGTCAACATCGCTTCACGAATAGCGGTCGTATTACCAAACTTTTGCCAAACAACTTCCACGTTAAGATCCGCATTTAAAAGCTCCTCTTCTAAAAAGCTGTATGCTTTCATAATTTCTAAAGGTGCATAGGCAAGACCAAACTGATCCGCAATGACGATCTGTGTTATTTCGTTATGTTTTTCACTTGCACAACCACTTTGAGATATTAAAACCATAATTAGTAAAACAATGACCAAAAATCGTTTTTGAAGCGACATGAGTAACCTCGACTTTGTTTATTTTTTATCATTTTATCACAAATTTTCTGTTCTCACGCTTCGAAAAACTTATACTAATTCACGATTTCCGATAAGTCTTATTCAAACATCAAGTCATTCAGTCGTGATACAGTGGCTTCTATATCCCCCATGGAAAAGACGCGTTCAAATCGCCTCGTCTCTTTACCCTCAGCGAAAATGATGACTGTCGGATAGACGAACACCAAATAATCACCTACCAGCGCTTTGATGGTTTCCACATCAGCACTGATCACCTTGATGTTTGGATAATCCTCCGATAGGGATTCGAGTTCGGGAGTAATGGCTAGGCAGACATTACAACCCAAGTCACTAAATAAAGCCACCACCAATGGCGCTTCAGCGATGGTCTGCTTGATGGCATCGACACTTTGATAATTAATGATCATTAGAATTTCCTTTCACTTGCTAGTCTATATTTCTCTTAATTATACCGGACTTCGAACCGCGATGCAAAATTCAAATAAGAAAGGACCTGGTCAATGTGACCAAGTCCGATTAATTGCTTAAACCATTGAGTTTTTTTAGTAAAGCGAGCAGCTGCTCTCTTTCGTCCGCAGTGAGCCGATCAAAAAACGCGTCCAGAATCGTCAAATGGCCTTCAAATACAGGCTTAATCAACATGCGTCCCTTTTCAGTGAGCGCTATTAAAAATGCCCGACGGTCGTCATTATTAACGCGGCGTTCGATGAGCGCTTCCTTCTCGAGATTCCGAATCACCACCGTCATGTTTCCACTGGTGGAAAGCGTCTTCTCGATAAGTTCACAGATTTTGAGGTCACCTAGATGATAAAGGGCTTCCATGACGCCAAACTGCGCAATCGTAAGATTATAGTCACTGAGGTACTGCTGCAGAATTCGCGCAAAGGATGTCTGCGTTCGTGATAACGCGATGACCATCTTCAAGTTTATTGAGTTGTTATCCCCGTATTCAGTCGTCTTCTTCATGTATTGATAGTACTGAAAAAATGAAGCGCTGTCAATCCAATCCTAATAAATCGTCTAACCGCTGTACTTGTGCCCTCATGAGGTTGATCAGAGAGGTACTTGAACCCTCCAGACTCATACCGCCCATCATTTGCCCACCAAAAGCCCCCTTCTCTGGGAACGCTCCATTTTGAGCCCCTTCAGTGGAAAATCCACCTCTATCTGGACGTTCTCCATTTTCTGGCCTCTCCCAATTTTGCGGAAATCCTCCATTCGGCATTTGACCTTCAGGTGGCAACTGGCCATCAGGTGGTATTTGACCATCAGGTGGTATTTGACCATCAGGTGGTATTTGACCATCAGCTGGCATCATAGAAGCACTTGTCTGTGTATCGAAAGTGATTTCTTGGTCTTCCTGGAAGGACGTGACTTCGTCAAAAACCGCCAGTGTCGTAAATTTACTTGGATCGGCGTCCACATAAGGCCTAATCTGAGTTGCTTTCTCAGTCACTGTGGCTTCGAAGTCCTCCAGTATCCCGACATATTCTGCCACGATTTCCAGATAACGCGCCTTATACTCAGGCACTGCAAGCAATTTTTGGATCAGTGGCGTTTTTTCTTCCGTGGTGTTCGTGATTGGGTTTTCGAGATCGATGGCCGTGCCACCTCTGCCCATTCCAGCAAATGCCATATTAAAGTCCCATGGAATAACCGTGAATACCCCCCCCTGATTATAAAGGTAATAATTCTGAGCAAAGTTTCCATTATAGCTGTCACTATTGATTAGTATCATATTCGCCGCAATATATTTGAGTGCACTTTCCACATCCAGCACAGTCTCGATTTCACCCTTTTCACCTTCCGGCATGTCGTTCAGCGTTTCGATGAGTGTCACTAAATCTGACTTAGACTCGTCTTCTCCATTTTTCTGCTCGTACGAGTCATATGAACCGTCTGATTCGACTTGCAGTGTGCTATTCATTTCCGCTTTATAGAGATTACCTTCGTTATCACCAAATGAACGACTGAGGAAGCTATCATCAATGGCTTCAACCATTAAATAAAATCCAAACAGTTCGTCGTTCACATAGACATTAACAAAGCTGGTTAAGGGAACATTAAGCCCCATTTCTCGCATGATTTCATAGCTCATATACTCTCTGAGATAAGATGGATCTGAAAACATGTTATTTAGCACAAACTCGTCCAATCCTAAGAGTTCCTGACCATCGACATATTTTCCGAGGTTGACCCGGAAGCTATACCGGTTCGATTCGGAGGCTGCCACTGACTTTAAAGAGGAGTTTCCTTTCGTTCTAATGCCAGCCTCTTCTACTTTTTCGCCATCCACGGTTACTGTTGCTGGATGATATTCCTCAGCTTCGGGGGCATCAAGGATTGCTTGCCATTCGGATTCTTCAATTTCAATGCGCACTTCGTGTACAGTTTCAGTGGCGAACAACTGCGAATAATCGCTAGACGAGATTGATTCCGATACAGTCGTTCCCTCTGGGTCAATCGAACGATTCGAAGATTCCGTGCCGGATTCATCTTCAACACCTAGTGTCACTTGTGTACAACCAGTTACTGTGCTTATAATAAGCATAAGTACTAATGTGAGTAGAAATAATCTTTTCATAATGTCCCTCTCATGAAATTATTGGTTATCAAGATCTGCCGTAAGTGAAAGGCTGATGTTCAGGTTTCCATTGCGGCAGCGTAGTTCGTCGATAAATGCCTTCGTGCTGATATTTTCCTTCAGTTCCACTAAATAGGTCAGTTGATACAAGCTCCCTAAAGAAGCGGTTTTCACGCGTCTGAGCTCTGTAAAATCGGTATACGTCCGCATCACCTCATCGAATGCCGATTCATAATCGAGGTCCTCTGGAATGGTGATGGTCAGCTGTTTCGCTGTTTCAGCTTTTACCTTAAAGCGCGTTTTGCTGAGGATTAGCATCACCACGCATAGGATGAGTGTAAACGCTGCGGCATACATAAATGCGCCGACACCACTGGCAAGGCCAGCTGCCATGGCAAATAGCACGTAGGCGATGTCCTTAGGCTCTCCAGGGGCACTTCTAAAACGGATGATGGAAAATGCGCCTGCGAGACTAAAGGCTCTGGCCACATCACTGCCGATGAGCATGATGATAATGGAGATCACCGCGGGGAGCAAAATCATCGTAAGTCCGAAATTTTCAGAATAATGTCCCTTTGCTGAGGTTTTTCTGTAGGTTATGCTGATGATGCCGCCGCATATAAAGGCGCTGATGATCGTGATGATCACCTCGGTGAGCGTTAAAGCGCTACTGGCTGTTGCAGTGAATAGGGATTCAAACATGACACGATTTCTCCTTTATGAATTATATGATGGGTTTCTTGATCGCGGGTGAGATACGCTTTTCCAACTTTGGAAAAGCTGGTGGGATAGAGTTTATTGTCAGATAGTAGTCTGACGAACCAGATGGGAAGCGTTTTCTCGGCTTTCACTTCCATGAGCCATTGATCCTTAGGAAGTATTAATCTTCCGTGATCGCCTGATTCGAGGTGAAGGTCCGTCATTCGTGTGCGGATATTTCGATCGAAGGTAATCCTGAGGTCCTCTCCAAAAAGTGCGATTCGGTCATAAGCCACATAAATCGAAGGTTGGACGTCATAGCGGCTCATTAAAAAGGCGATTTCCTTTAATACTTGGCGATTTTGGTGACTCCTTTTTTCAGGTAGCTGCCGCGAGGCGATAAAATCATAAGCCTCATCCAGTATCAATGTGGACCTTCTTTTGTTGACGAGCCCTTTGTATTTTTTCTTAATCTCTAGAAAGACCTTATCGTCCAGCTTGGGAACCCCGTAGGCGCGTAGTCTTAGCTTCTCTTTATAAAGGGGTTTTTCCAGGGATTTTAAGATCAGCTCGTCTTCTGGTGTGTCATAGTAGATATTGCTTATGGTATAAAAGCCGTTTCGTTTACTATACTCATCCAGCGCCATATGACTGGTCAGCGCTTTTCTTAATGTTTCATAGGTTTCATGATCCATGATAAATTTCTTTTCATATCGATTAAATACTTCTATGCTCATGGTGTGCTCCTTATGGTTCAGTTGTTAAATTCATACTATCCCGCATTCCTTTAACGAACCTTAAAGCAAAAAAATTTTTAAAATTAACCATTTAAGTTTGGCTAAAGGTTGTATTGATATGATTTAAAGCGTAAATTAAGGATATTAGTTAGGGAAATTGCATCATTTCCTCATTAAAAATTAAGGAGCCTCTATGCGAATCCTATTAGTGGAAGACGAGCGCCACCTGGCTGAAGCCGTTGCGCAGATACTTAAAAAAAATCATTATACAGTGGACGTGGTCCACAACGGTGAGGATGCCATCGATTATGCCTTAACCGGGATTTACGACCTCATTATTATGGACATCATGATGCCTAGACTTAATGGGATCGATGCTTTAAAAGCCATCCGAAAAGAAAACTTAAGCATGCCAGTGATAATGCTTACTGCCAAAGGTGAAATCAGTGATCGCGTAACAGGCCTGGACAGTGGCGCAGACGATTACCTCGCTAAGCCTTTTGCCACGGAGGAGCTATTGGCACGAATTAGGGCCCTTTCCAGAAGAAAATCCGACCAACCGCTAACGACTGGGCATCACTTCGGGGATATCGAGCTGGACCCCGCAACACTCACACTCACCGTGTCCAATCAATCGCTAAAGCTCACGCTTCGTGAGTCCGAGCTTTTAGAATTTCTCATCCTAAGGAAGGGCATGATCGCTTCTAAAGAGCTGATTATCGAAAAGCTTTGGGGCTTTGATTCCGAAGCGGAGCACAACAATGTGGAGGTCTATATCTCATTTTTACGTAAAAAACTGAGCTTTTTAAAGTCGAAGGTCGTCATCACCACTACCAGGGGAGTCGGCTACGCACTGGAGGTGGCGGATCATGTTTAAACGCCTTAGAAACCAGTTGTTGGTCACGAACTTAGGGATCATCACCCTGCTCATGGTTTCCGCTTTTTCCTTCGTCTATTTCGTGACGTCTTCAAATATCAAAGAAGAAATCAAAATGGACCTTTATCGCATCAGCGATTTTAGGAAAAATGAACCTCAGCTACCGCCTAAAGAGGAATTCGCAAAGGAACGTATGCCCCTGATGTTTATCGAGACCGATGCCGATTATAATCTCCTCGCATGGCAATCTTTCTTTATCACCGATGAAACACTGATCACAGAAGCGCTTCAAAAGATCATCTCCGTGGGCACCACCTATGGACAGTACCGCCTCGATGATGGGGACTGGGCCTATCTTATACAAAAACTCCCGACGGGCTATCGCATAACCAGTATCGATGTGACCCTTCAGCAAAGCGTGCTTAACCGGTTAATCATCACGTTTGCCATCGTCACGTTCGTTATGCTTCTCATTATCCTGGTCATCAGCTGGTTTCTCACAGAGCGCTCCATTAAGCCTGTCAAAGAAGCTTTTGAAAAGCAGAAACAGTTCATATCGGATGCTTCCCATGAACTTAAAACACCCCTCGCAGTAATCAGGACTAATGTGGATGTCCTACTGGATGGTTCCTTAACCGACGATAAAAAATGGCTGTCCTATATTAAAGAAGAAGTTGAACGCATGGGCCGTCTCACCAACGACCTCCTTTACCTCACTCAAATGGATGGCGCTGAGGACCTTCAGATGATGAAGTCCACCTTTAACTTGAGTGAGCGTCTCGAGCATTTATTACTCGGACTGGAAGTCATGGCTTTTGAGAAAAAAATCTCTCTGGATGCACAAATCGAACCCGCGTTAAACTGCTTCGGGAACCCTGAACAGCTCTCCCAGGTAGGGATGATCCTACTGGACAACGCGATAAAATATACGCCAGAAAATGGCCACATCAAAGTATCACTCATCAAGACACCACATCATCTCCTCTTTTCCGTGAGCAATTCGGGGGCAGGCATAACCTCAGAAGATCTCCCCTTCATATTTGACCGCTTCTTTCGAGCAGACCGGTCGCGAACGCGTGAAAATGGCAGTTATGGGCTCGGGCTCGCCATCGCACATGCCATCGTTTCTCATCATGGTGGAAAAATCACATGTGAAAGCACCCCGGGGGAATGGACGACCTTTACCGTCAAATTGAAAATAACAACTTGACATCTCGATATATATTGCGTACAATCTATTTGTACATAATATATATCAGGAGGCACTATGAGCATCTATTCATTTAACGCAAAAGATATTGACGGAACCAATCAATCCCTTGATCAGTATAAAGATAAGGTTCTTTTAATCGTCAACACCGCCAGCAAATGCGGCTTTACACCACAGTATGAGGATTTGGAAAAAATCTATGAAACCTATAAGGATCAAGGACTAGAAATTCTCGGTTTTCCTTGTAACCAGTTCAACGCCCAAGAGCCAGGAACCAGTGAAGACACGAAATCATTTTGCTCACTCAACTATGGTGTCACTTTCCCACTGTTCGAGAAAATCGATGTCAATGGCGCCGAGGCCCATCCACTGTTTAAGTATTTAAAGGATAATGCACCATTTGAGGGCTTGGATTTAAACCATCCGACGAATAAAATACTCGATGTGATTTTAAAGGACAAGTATCCTGAATACACGATTGGAAACGCTATTCGCTGGAACTTCACAAAATTCCTCGTCGATCGTAACGGAAACATCGTCGGGCGATTCGAATCGTCTTTTGAGCCAAAAGACCTTATCCCCCATATTGAATTACTCATATAGTAAAAAGTGGCTTTTAAAGCCTCGTCATCCGATGGGGCTTTTTTCAAAAAATAAATATCACATTTCGCAATATTCGCGTTAGATTTTTTTTTTCGGGTATCAAAGCAACAACTAAAAAATACTGACTAAAGGAGACCCCCATGGAATCCATCAACGCACTATTTGATCAATTTACGGAAGCACTTGATGAAAACGATAAAAGTAAAGCCATTAGTGTGTTTCAAAAAGCCTTAAGCAGCTCGGACTTATCCATACCTATGCTTTACGAACACCTTTTAGCACCCAGCTTGAATCACATCGCCAGTAATTCGAAAGACCAGGAAATTCCCATTTGGAAGGAGCACCTCGCCAGCAGTACCGTAAGGACAGCACTTGAACTCTCCTATCCTCGTGTATTAACCGATCAACAACCAAAAACAGGCCAGCGCGCCTTAGTCTTTTGCCTTGAAGAGGAGTATCACGAGCTCGGTGCTCGAATGACCGCTGATTATCTCACCTTGCTAGGGTTTGAAACCTACTTTATCGGCGCAAATACACCGCGAAAGGATATACTAGAAGCCATCAAATTCTTTAATCCTAACGTGGTTTGTATCAGTGTAACCAACTACTTTCATCTGTCGAGGCTTCATGATTTAATCGTTAAACTGCCAGAAAATCGCCCCTTTAAGCTCATCGTCGGCGGATATGCCGTCCATCATTCATCGAACGTTGAGGAACTGGTAAAAGCAGATTTCTACGCAAATTCCTTTGATGATCTTAAAAAAATAAAGGAGGCGATCCTATGAAACTTGCCTTTAGAATCGCCTTGCGTTTTCTTTCATCAAATAAGGGACAAACATTTTTAATCACGCTCGGAATCGCCATCGGCATCTCCGTACAGATATTCATCGGATCACTGATAGAAGGATTGCAAATCAGCTTACTGGACACCACCATCGGTAGATCCTCACATATCACCATCGCTGCTTCTGAAAAAAATGAACCGTTTAACGACTATGAAGCCGTTTTGAATCAACTTTCAAATCAGGTAGAAAAAATGACACCTACTTTGACAGGCGGCGCATTTATTAAAACAGATGATAAAACCAATCAAATACTGCTCAGAGGATTTGACCTGGCATCCGCTGACCAAATCTATCGATTTAGTGAAGCGGTCTTAGAGGGTGGAAGACTTCCTGCACCAGGCACAAACGAAGTCCTTATGGGAGTGACCCTCTCTGAAGACTATAATATCGAAATCGGAGACGCTCTTAAGATATTATCACCAGCAGGGCAGCTCACAGAGATTAAGGTCGTGGGCTTTTTCGACCTAGAAGTCGCTGCTATCAACGCCTCTTGGGTCGTCAGCGGCCTCGATTTATCTAGAACGGTATTTGATTTTGATGAAAATCAAGTCACTGCCCTCGAAAGTCAGATAGAAGAACCGTTTGACTCGGATCTCATCGCCACTCAAATGCAGACGGACGTGAATCGCGAGGACCTGCGTTTTGATGACTGGAAAGCACAAAACGAAGCGTTATTAAGTGGTCTTAGCGGGCAAAGCACCTCCAGTCTGATGATCCAAGTATTCGTGGTCATTTCCGTGGTTCTGGGGATTGCCAGTGTACTGGCCATATCCGTACTTCAGAAATCGCGCCAAATCGGTATTCTGAAAGCCATGGGAATCAACGACCGCACCTCCAGTCTCGTCTTTTTATTCCAAGGTTTCCTACTGGGTATACTCGGCGGCTTGCTCGGTATCCTGTTCGGTTTAGGACTCCTCGTCGTCTTCAGTAAATTTGCTTTAAACCCTGATGGGACGCCTGTGGTTCCGATCTTCATCAACTATCGCTTCATGATGTTATCTGGCTTGATTGCAGTCGTCTCCTCCACATTTGCCTCTATCATTCCAGCGTTGAAATCTAGAAAACTCTCTCCAATCGAGGTGATCAAAAATGGATAACATCATCAATCTCAGCAAAGTCAGTAAAATTTATGGCACAGCAGTGAAAACACAGGTCCTCTACGATGTGGACCTGGCTATAAAGCCCAAATCATTTAACGGCATTATCGGCGCTTCAGGTAGTGGTAAATCCACCTTACTCAACATCGTCGGTACACTGGACCGTCCTACCTTCGGAGAAGTGGAAATCAACGGGATTCGTACCGATCAAATGAAAAAGAATGATCTCGCGAAGCTGCGCAATGAAACCATCGGATTCATCTTTCAGTTCCATTATCTCCTTCCGGAGTTCACGGCATTCGAAAACGTATTGATGCCACACTTCATCAAGGGACAGAAATTCGATAAGCGCATGAACGACCGTGCTCACGAGCTAATGGAGCTGGTAGGGCTTAGCAAAGTGAAAAACAACCTCGCCGGTAACATGTCTGGGGGCCAGCAGCAGCGTACAGCCATCGCCAGAGCACTCATCAACAACCCGCGCATCATCCTTGCTGACGAGCCTACAGGAAACCTCGACTCAGAAACCACAGAGGTGATTTATGACCTCTTAAGAGACATCAATAAAAAGCTGGAAACAACTTTTGTAATCATCACACATGATCGCCGTATCGCAGAAAAGACCGACCGCATTATCGAAATAAAAGACGGGAGAATCTATAACGATTTCTCCCGTATCTAAGAACAGTAATGATTTATGGGGTTAAGCGGTGACCATCTCTAGGGAACAGCGAGGTTCTCCTGACATTAGAGAAACCTAAAAGCTGAGCCGTAAGACGCTCCAGACCGATTGCAAGTCCACCGTGTGGTGGCGCGCCATATTTAAAGGCTTCGAGATAGCTTGAGTACTGAGCTGGATCGAGGCCTTTTTCCATCATGCGCTTCATCAGCAAATCATAATGGTGGATACGAAGACCGCCTGTGGTGATTTCAAGGCCATTATATAATAGGTCAAAGCTTCGCGTTTCTTCAGCACCACAAGGCATGGTATACATCGGGCGCTTTTTCTGGGAATAATGCGTTAAAAACAAGAACTCAGATCCCGTTTTTTCACGAATGTATTTAGAGATGAGCTTTTCACCTTCCGGATCCAAGTCACCGTCCAGTTCTGTTTTTCCATATTCCTCTTTTAGGATTCTAATCGCCTCTGAAAGCTTCAGCTCTGGAATCACATCAGGCACATGTGGCAGCTCAACCTCAAGCAGGGATAGAACTGGCGTATATAATGCCTTCAAGTGATGGAAAATCGATTTTAAAAGCCGTGTCTCTAAAGCCATTAGCACATGCTCATCTTCGATAAAAGCCATCTCGAAGTCGAGGCTGATATACTCGTTCAAATGCCTGCTGGTGCTATGTGCCTCTGCACGGAACACTGGCCCGATTTCGAAAACGCGTTCAAATCCCGAAATGACCATCATTTGTTTATAGAATTGCGGGCTCTGTGCCAAATAAGCCGTCTGACCGAAGTATTCGACCTTGAATACGTTTGAACCGCCTTCAGCGCCTTCCTTTACCAGCTTCGGGGAATGGATTTCTGTAAAGCCTTCACGTGATAAAAAGCCTGCAAAGGCGTGTGCAATGGCTGCTTGAATTTTAAAAATTGCGGCTTCCTTTGGATGCCTTAGGGCTAAGACGCGGTGTTCAAGCATGGTATCCAGGTTGACCTCCACGTTTGCGTTATTTACCTGTACGGGGAGATCCGGTGCTGCAGGGTTTAGAATCTCTACTGAGATGACGTCGATTTCTTCATTGCCAAATGCATTACTACCTTCTCTTACCTGGCCCTTAATGGAAACCACGGTTTCGTGTGTCAAATCCAGCGTCGCCCCAAGCTCAGGGGTAAGCACGCACTGAACGAAGCCACTCCGGTCTCTTAACACCACAAAACACACCTGCTTTAACCGTCTAATGCGATACACCCATCCCTTCACGTTGACGATCATTCCTACATGAACACTTAATTCGCTTGCTAATACTCTTTCCATACTCTGGCTCCTTTCCTTTTCCGAAAGGGCATAAAAAAGCCCCTCGGAAATAAATCCAAGGGGCGTGTTATCACGCGGTACCACCCTATTTCAACCATGAATGCTGCAACATAGTCCTCTTTCCCTGTAACGGAGGCTTCCGGCATGCCCTACTCTTCGTTCAAGCATGCACCTCACGAATGTCCTTCAGCCTTGCTTTCGTATGGCGTTCACACCCTCTCGCCACTCTCTTAACGGCCACAATACCTACTCTTTCGTTCATCGGTTTTAAAGTAGTCTAGCACTATCGCGTTTTGTTGTCAATCCCTAAACTGGAGATAATAGTAGCTTTCCGATATCAAAGTTGAGTAACGCCTTTAGCTCGCGCTCATTTGGTGTCTGACTTAGCCAAAGGTTCATGGCTTCTTCATCTAGCATCAGTGGCATCCGAGGATGTATGACACGCATGTCGTCATTTGCTTCCCTGGTGATGATGGTGAACAACCACCTCACATCGCTGTGTTCGTCGATATGTTTGGTGTATAAGCCTGCCATACACATCATCGGCTGATCAGGTAAAGCCACTTTATAAGGTGTTTTTGAGCCACCATTGGTCGCTTGATGCCACTCGAAAAAACCACTGGCGGGAATAATGCACCTTCTTTTAGCAAATGCCTCTGCAAATAGCCTTTTCTCCATGACCGTTTCAGCGCGACTATTGATGATGGGTTTTGACTGGCCTGGTAGTTTAAATCCCCATTCCATAGGTCCAATTCGCCTTTGTCCTTGATAATCGATGACCACTGGACTCGTCTGTGTAGGAAATACCACCGGACGTTCAACATTGACTTTAGGCTCATAAAGAATTCTAAAATACCTTAGTAAAAATTCCGCATCCGCATCGATGTAAAATCTTCCACACATTTTAAACCTCCTTAAGTCTAAACCAGAAGTTGGTTCCTTCGCCTAATTTTGAGCTGACACCATAAGCCATTTGGTGCTTCTCCATAATGGCTTTAACGATGGCGAGTCCTAGACCAGAACCCTTTGGTTTCCCCGATGCATCATTACTTACTTGATGGAATCGATCCCAAATAAACTTTAGCTGATCCTCTGGAATTCCTTTTCCCTTATCCATAATGGAAGTTTCGATAAAGCCATTATGACGGCTTATCTGAACACTGACTGCATCTGTCATGGCGGTATGGCTGATGGCATTACCGATTAAATTATAAAGCACTTGTTCGATGCGCTTCCGATCTCCCAGTGCCTCATAGGATGCCTCCGGCGCTATAATTTCGATGGTTTTTATCACTTCAAATCGGTTAACAGTCGCTTTCACTGTTTCGAGCACATCAAATGGCGTCATCTCCAGTGGAACACTATCCGATTCTAGCTGAGATACACTAAGCACGTCTTCTATCAAATGGGCGAGACGCTCTGATTCACTAATGATGATTTCTAATTGCTGGTTACGCTTCTCTGGATGATCACCTGTAACATCTCTTAGCGTTTCCGCATATCCACGGATAATGCTAAGCGGTGTACGAAGTTCATGTGAAACGTTCCCGATCAACTCCTTGCGAAGGCGATCGATTTGTCCGAGCGACTGTCCCATCTCGTTTACATCTTGGGCAAGCTGACCGATTTCATCATTGCTTTTGATGTCTAAGCGCACATCAAAATGCCCTTTTGCGATGGACTTGGCCGCTTTACTGATTTGCTCGATAGGGCGACTAAACTGCTTTGATAAGCCAAGTGCTATCGCCGATGCCAGTGCTAATAGGATGAGTGTGATGTAAATCAGCTGCTGCATGATAATATCGGTCGCTTCTTTTACAGGCTCGATCGGACTGGTCACGACGATACAGCCATCGATCAATCCCGCTTGATTAACTAATGGCATGGCAAATACCCGGTATTCACTATCAAAACGCATATGGGCAATATTGGTTCTGATGGTTTCACCAGAGAGTGCCTCTGCGACGATCGAACCAAGTGATCGCCTGAACATATGCTCCGTAATCATGGCTTGCTGATACAGTGTATTTCCATACTCATCATAGATTTCTACATTGAGGTTAACCGCCGCTGCAAACGCCTCAAGCTCACCGATTAACGCATCGTTTCCAAGTGCAGTGATTACAGCGCTCTCTTCACGCACACCTTCAGCAAAGGATTCGACCTGTAATTCAATCCTTCTAAAATGCATGAGATGATAAAATTGCTCTAAAAAAACGACTTGAAATAGCCATAATAATACCAGCACGGCGATGACGAGGAGCATCAACCAGCTCCATAATTTCATTCTAATGCCCTTCATCGCGTTACCTCCTCTAAGGGAATGGGTTCAAACTTATAGCCTAGCCCCCAAACGGTGGCAATCCAGCTCCTATATCTCCCCAAACGTTCCCTTAACGACTTTATGTGGGAATCCACCGTACGGTCGTCCCCATAAAAGTCATAGCCCCAAACGGATGTGAGCAGTTGTTCTCTGGAAAATGCCCGCGAAGGGTTTTCCATGAAGAATTGTAAAAGATCGTACTCCTTTGGTGACAATGAAATACGCTCACCATCCCGAGTGAGTGTTCTCGCGTCTATATCCAGCTTAAGCCCATCATAAACAAAGGACGACGGGTGCTTCTCAACCGGAGCGCTTCGTGCCAAAACTGCCTTAATTCTAGCGGTGAGTTCCTTCGGACTAAAGGGCTTGACCACATAATCATCGATGCCGAGTTCAAATCCCAAAAGCTTATCATATTCCTCGCCCCTAGCCGTAAGCATGATAATCGGTGTCCGATTCTTCAGCCTGATTTCACGACATACGGTCCACCCGTCTACTTTAGGCATCATGACATCGAGGATAATGAGATCAAACGCTTCCTGCTCTATGAGCTTAAGGGCTTCTAAACCGTCAGCCGCTTCAGAGATCGTGTAATTGCTTATACTCAAATACTCTTTTAATAACTCCCGAATATTCTTTTCATCGTCGACGATTAACAGCTTTGCCATAGCCCCTCCTAGAGTGAATGCTTATGATATCATTATATACCGAAAATTAAAAATGATAAGCACTTTAAACAGCTTAATTCCTATGTTAGACTAAAATCAGTAAAATCATGGGGAGGACGTCATGGCAGCAAACTTAAACAATGATTGGCAAGACATCATCGGTGATGAATTTGATAAACCCTATTATCAGGAACTGCGAGCATTTTTAAAAATAGAGTATGGCACACAGACCATATATCCCGATAAACATGACATTTTTAACGCATTTCGGCTAACACCCTTTTCAGAAATCAAGGTCGTGTTAATCGGTCAAGACCCTTATCATGGTCCTGGTCAAGCCCACGGCCTATCCTTCAGCGTAAAACCAGGGATACCTGCGCCCCCCTCACTGATCAATATATTCAAGGAAATGCATGATGATCTCGGTATCGCGATCCCTAATCATGGGTTTCTAGAATCATGGGCAAGGCAAGGCGTGCTTTTACTGAACACCGTGCTCACCGTACGTGCCGGTGAAGCACATTCTCATCGACAGAAGGGATGGGAGACTTTTACTGACGAAGTCATCAGAGCCATTAACCTGAAAAATGAGCCCGTCGTATTTTGGCTTTGGGGAAAACCCGCTCAGGAGAAGGAAAAACTCATCACCAACCCACGTCACCTCATCCTCAAAGCACCTCATCCAAGCCCGCTCTCTGTCTACAGAGGGTTTTATGGGTGCAAGCCTTTCTCGAAAACCAACGAATTTTTAATAAAAATAGGAAAAGCGCCCATTGACTGGACGCTCTAATCAGTAAGTTTATTTGATTTCTTTAAAAATGCTCTCAAACTCGACTTTTAAAAAATCGATGACACCTCTGGCAAGTTCCTGCTTGTTCACATACCCGACATAGGTGTCACACGAGGTTTGAAGCTCAAGCTCGTGGTGCGCATAGGGGTTATAGATGATGCGTTTCAGATTCTTAAACTCAATCACATAAGCGTCGCGGCCTTTCTCGAACTCGATGAGAAGCTGCGATGCTTTGTTGTCTATATGGACGATACAGGCATCTGTTTGAAAAAAACCTGTTTTGAGTTCAAGCGAAAACTGCATGCTCATAATGGTCACCTCATGCCCACTATACCGTGGAACACCTTATAAAACAACCCATTATGGGATTCTGTCAATGACAAACTATATTTTTTCCACTACGACGCGATCGATTTGACTGGTAATCCATTCCACATTCATAGGTTTAGTCCCCACCGTCATGACAGCGCCCGCACTTGCTGCCATGGCCAGTCTAAGGCTTTCTTCGATATCATACTCTTGGTCAAGTGCATACACGAAGCCACCTACAAGCGCATCGCCTGCGCCAACCGTGCTATGGACATCTATTTTAATCGGCCTTAATCGAAGCGATTTCTCTGCATCGCAATAATAATTGCCTTCAGGACCTAAAGAAAACAACACATGCGCCGCCCCCATTTTCATGAAGGTCTGCCCCGCTTTGACGAGTGCCTCATCCGTTCTCACTTCACAGTCAAGTATTTTTTCGATGGAGCGGTGTCTCAGCATGATATAATCGGGCATGGCTTTAATCCCCGACTCAAATGCACAGCCATAGGTATCTAAAAACACCTTTGCCCCCATTTCTTTACACGCTAATACGAGGGTGGAAAAAAAGTCGGCAGAAAGGCCTTCCGGTGTACTTCCTGAAATAACCACGATGCAAGGTGGCTTAATAAGGGACTTTACCTTTAACAGTAGCTCAGAGGTCGCCGCTTCAGATACAGATGGACCGCGTTCGTTGATTTCCGTAGTTTCCTTGGTCACACGGTCAAATATTTTAAGGTTTGTTCGCGTTTCGCCGTCAATCATCACAAAATCGTGCTTGATATCAAGCGCATCTAAAGAATGCATGATATAGCGGCCAGCACTTCCCCCTAAAAAACCTGTGGCAATGCTGTTTCCACCTAACGATTCAATCACTTTCGATACATTAATGCCTTTCCCACCTGGATCTTGAATCCAGTTTTCAACTTTATTTAACGTAGCAATGGTTAAGCGATTGACTTCAATGGTCTTATCAATGGCTGGATTAAGGGTCACCGTAACAATCATCAGATTTCACTCCTTATCAAACAGTCTCATTCTTATTATACTTGAAATAATTTTATTATCCTAGTGAATATGATATACTCATCTTATAAAAAGACACCAAACAAGCGCACTAAGAAATAGTATAACTGGGGTCCGATTGGCCCATTATCGATTACTAGTGGTTAGGAGGGGTATCATGAAATTTCATGACAAGCTGAATCTCGTGTTGAGTCTGCAAAATATCCCGAATAATAAACTGGCAAAGGCCATTTCTGTCGATCCCTCTCTCATTAGCCGCTGGCGCAATGGAACACGTATCCCTGCCAGTCACTGCGGTTATATAGAAACCATATCGCATTACATCGCCACTCATGCCACAGATCGCCAAAGCTTGTGCGAACTGTTGACGTTAACAGAAGGTAACTGTGAGAATTGTCCGGATATCATTAGCGAAAAGCTCATCATGTGGTTTAAAAATGAGAATACGGAAAGCACTTTGTTGGTCAGTAAGTTTATCGAGCGATTGCATTTAGCTAAAGAAGTTACCCTTCCAAGTTTACCCCTTAATGCACTTCCCGAAGAACCTGCTGGCAAACGGTTAAGTGTGGAGGTTTATAAAGGAAATGCAGGCAAACGTGAAGGGGTTATCCGTTTTTTAACAGCCGTAATCAAAAGTAAGAAGCCGTGTACACTTCTTTTATATAGCGATGAATCCATGGACTGGATGCTTGAAGACCCCGCCTTTACAGATAAGTGGGCAATGTTGTTGGTTGAAACCATTCGTTCAGGGCATCACATCAATATCGTTCATACCGTCACGCGGAGCAATCAAGAGCTCATGGCGGCCATAGACAGGTGGATGCCGCTTTATACAACTGGCGCCATCACGCCCTATTATTATCCCAACTATCAAGAATCCCTGTTCAGACGAACGATGTTCATCGCACCTGGCATTGCTGCATTGACATCAAGTGCCCTTGCAGATACGTCGTCCTCGGAACAGCTTTATTATAATGATCAACAGATGATTTCAAATTTGGCCTGCGAATTCGAGGCGTATTTGAAGCACTGCCGTCCGCTTATGCGCTTTTTTAAAGAGGAAAACCGAGAAGCCTTCACCGCGTTATACGATGAATTCGAGGCACAAAAGGGAGACATGTATTTTTTATCCCCTTGGCCCGGTTCGAAGGAACTCCATTCTTTCGTCGAAGCGTTCATCAACAAGCGTTCTGAATCCATGGCCCATCATCTGAATGAATCAAAATTTACGACCTGGTTTAAGCTATATGACCCGCTAGAGTTTATGGATAGCAGAACTGATGCGCACCTTCCGAATATTACGAAAGAAGCCTACATCGATAACGTCAAACAAATTTTGAATTACTCAAAACAGCACCATCATTTTTATATTCATCTCGATCCACCTCCGATACCTGAGGATATCATCATCATGGTTAAGCCTGAGGTTGGCGTCATCTTTTGTAAGATTGACCATTCGCCACTTTATATCGCATTTAACCATCATATGTTGGTTAGTGCTTTTCAAAATTTTGTTGAAGAGATGGTACATGCCAGCCCTCAGAACAAACCAGATATCATCCAGGAGCTTGAGAACTGGCTGGACATCATCAGTTCTTATCAGTCTACTTCATAGACCGAAATATTTTTACGTGTGTTGCTTTTCGCGCCTTGTTTATGCAGGGCGCGTTCTTTTTTATTAGCCTTACTCTCAATAAACTTTATTTCCTTTTGGAGTTTTTGCCAGTTGATCCATTTTTTCTCCTCAAGCCTACCAGACCGTAATGCGGCTCTGATGGCACATCCTGGTTCACTTTTATGGGTACAGTTCGAGAAACGGCATTCTTTGATGATGCCTTCGATTTCACCAAAAATGCGCTCCATCCCTTCCCCATTTTCAGCATCCCAAAGCGCCAGAGTTCGCATGCCTGGAGTATCGAGGATAAGACCGGAGCCTGGTAACAGCACCAGTTCCCGGTGAGTCGTGGTGTGTCGTCCTTTACTGTCATCCTCTCTGATCGATTGCGTCTTAAGGACATCATGTCCCATCAGTGCATTTACCAATGTGGACTTTCCCACGCCAGAAGACCCTAATATCGCCACCGTTTTTCCCTTAGTAACATATTTCGTCATTTGAGATAACCCCATACCTGACACACTGCTGAGCGCTATGACTTCCACCCCTGGCGCGATCGATGCCATTTGCTCGATATAGACTTCAGGCGCTTCACATAAATCTGCCTTCGTAAGTAAGATCACGGGGGTTGCTCCACTGTCCCATGCAGCTACCAAGTAACGTTCCATCCGTCTTAGATTAAAGTCCTTGTTCATGGATTGCGCTAAAAAAACAGTGTCGATGTTGGTTGCGACGATTTGCTCCTTCACTTCCACGCCCGCAGCCGCTCTTGAAAACTTGCTAAACCTTTGAAATACGTGCAGGACAATCGCCTCTTCGCCATCATTGAGAGGCTTTACGACTACCCAATCACCTGTGGCGATTCCACTCTTCATCTGCTTCAGTTCCACAGGCCGATTTGCGAGGCATTCCCCCTCATTTATGGCCACACGAAGCTTTTGCCCGAAATCGGCGATCACCCTTCCGATGAGGCCGTTCGTTTTAATGTCCTGATCCAGTGCTGACCATTGTTTCATAAAGAACGTGTTGAAGCCATATGCTTCTAGCCACGCTTCTTCATGACCATTCATTTGATTTTGTTGATTTTGCTCATATTTTTCATTTTTTACGTTCATCGTTAATTTCCTTTCACATTCATAATTGTTTTCCATAATTTACCTTCTTACGGGCATAAAAATCCCGCAGTGGCGACCAGCTGCGGGATGAATTTTTGGCAATAAAAAACACGCCATCAAATAGCGTGTTAATTCATACACGATTCAGATTGCTCGAAAGAAGTTGCATCGACAAACGCGATGCCGATATTCAGTTAGCCTATAAAAACCTCACTTAATCTGACCATCATAAAACATTACTCCTTTCTCGAGGCCGAAGCCTCTAATCTCCTAAATTATAAATCGCATCTGATGAGATGTCAACACTCACTTTTAGACGCCGCTTTGTTTTTATATAAGTGGTCATCCGCTTGCTGTAAGATTTCTTCGATGGTCTGCCCCTTATTATACGCCGCGCCAAAAGAAATCGATAAGCCCACCGACTTGTATTTATCCATGACGGGACCAAACAAACTATTGATCCGTTCTTGAATCACAGGGATGTCACCAAGCGGTGTATCAGGTAATAAAACCACGAACTCATCGCCGCCATACCTAGCAGGAAAATCGTTCTTTCTACATGCTTGATTGAGAACCGCTCCAAAAGCCTTCAATACTTCATCCCCTGCAAAATGACCGTAAGTGTCGTTGACGCGTTTGAAATTATTTAAATCCATCATCAAAATGGAAAATGTTTGATCCTTTTTTCGGTTGCCAGTTTCAAACTGCTCAAGTTCATGGTAAAGATACCTTCTGTTATAGATCCCTGTCAATTGATCCGTAATCGAAAGACTATAGATGCGTTTGTGCTCAGAATCAAAATACGAGTTAAGGACGAAAACCACCGCGAAAATGATGGCGATGACGATTGAAAAATTGATGGATAAATCAATCGCACGTGCTGCGGGTTCTGAGTATACAGCATACTGCTCAGGCTTAAATCTTTCATAGTTTAGAAGAAAAACAACTTCTATCGTCGTCAGTACCGGAAAAGCATAATCCGATTTCTCTTGAGCTAGAACGACGCCGACAAACACGATTAGCACTGCATAAAAGGACATGGCACTATAAGACCCTGGTGACGTCAACCACGCCACGGGGACATATAACACACTCAGGAAGACGTAATAGGCGTATTTAACACCCAACATTCCTTTATTTTTATACACGAGCCAAATCATGGCCGTTATGATTACTCCACCAAAGAAAGGGATTAAAAAATTGCTTAATGGACGCCGATTAATCACATTTGTGAACGCCACCGTCAAAAAAGCGACTAGACTAATCCACAGGATCATCTTGAATATTCGATTCTTCACCGCCATCATATGCGGACTTTTCGTAGACATCTAGTTTTCCCCTTTTGTACGTTCCGCCTTTAAGAGTTCACAGATTTGTGTCTTATTAATAGGTCGTGACATTAAATAGCCCTGACCATAAATACATTTCATTAGTTCCAATGCTTTACGCTGTTCAGGATATTCAACGCCTTCAGCAATCGTTTTGATTCCCAGGCGCTCAGAGAGCTGAATAATCTGTTCCACGATCAAACGGTCTTTACCATCCGTGGTCACATGATCGATATAGGATTTATCAACCTTAAGGGTGTCAAATGGTATTTTACTTAGATAATTTAATGACGAAAAACGCGTTCCAAAATCATCTAGCGCGATGTTAAAGCCCAAGTCCTTCAAGCTTTGAATGACCGATAAGGTTTGATCAAAATTGTCTATGAGTGAATGCTCCGTTATTTCGAACTCAACCAAATGCGAAGAAATTCCGTATGCCTGAAGCTTTTCTTCAATCGTCGGAAGTAAGGTTGATGAAATCAAGGATTTAGTGGATAGGTTGATGGACAAGTGAAATTTATCATCCGTAAAGTGGTCTTTAACGAAACGAAATGCCTCATCAATCACCCAGCGGTCTACTTCGACGATCTGACCTGTCCGCTCAGCCACATCGATGAACTCTCCCGTGTTGATGCCCAAATCAGGCATATTCCACCTAAGTAAGGCTTCTAGGCCCGTAATTTCCAGATTATCTAACTGAAAAATCGGTTGATAATACAGTTCGAACGCTTGATTTTGAATAATGCGATTAATGGAGCTTTCTATATGGATTAATCTTGCGACTTCCTCCTTATAGCTTGTATCGAAGAATCTGCATTGACCTTTACCTGCTTCTTTCGATTTGTAAAGTGCCATTTCGACATTTTTGAGAAGTTCTGTTACGGTGATGCCATCACTTGGATACCGTGTAATTCCCAAACTGATGGATGGATAGTACTCCATCTTGCTCACATGCCACTTGCGCTTGGTGAGTTTCATTAATTGATCGATGGTTTCACGGATATGCGATTCGTCATCCGTAAGCTCAGTGATAAAGAACTCGTCCCCTGACCATCTATAAAGGTGCCCCTGATCCAATATCTCGTCAACTGCTTTTGAATACTCCAGAAGGAACTGATCGCCATAGTCGTGACCGACGACGTCATTGAGATTTTTAAAATTATCGAAATCGATATAATAAAGCGCAAAGCACTGATTCCGATCGATAAGCTCATTGAGTTCTTGTTCAAAGACGACTTTGTTTTTTAGTCCTGTCAAGCGGTCTTTATAAGCGAGTTCGATAATTTGCTTTTCCTTCTCGCGCTCAAGTGTGATGTCAATTCCAAAAGACACCACATAGGTTTCGTCAGAATCTGGCGCGTTCATCACTTTATCATTCCAAAGCATGGTTGCAATCGCACCTGATTTCGTATTAATGAGATGCTCATGGTTTTTTTTAAATCCGTTTTGTTGGAGATTCGCCACATGTTCTTCCAGAGAAAAACGCTCATCAGTAGCAAGTAACATGTCCACTGATTTGCCCACAGCCTCTTCTTTCTCATAGCCGAGGAGCGTCGTATAGTGATCATTTACCTCTAAAATAATGCCGTCCAGATTCCAAATGACGATAACCGTGCTGCTGTTATTATAGATGCCTTCAATGTATGTCTTATGCTTTTCCAAAGACGCCATCGAATGATTTAGGGCTTCGATTTTATTTTGCAGTTCTTCCTCAATAGCGATCATTTCCTCTGAAAAAACGACCAAATCTTGGTTTTTTTCTGTTAAACGGTAATTTAACGTGAAAATTTTTCGATTATCCATACGGATAAGTACATAAAGTAACCCTGCTGTAAATAATACGTAGATCCACCCTTTATAGGTCTGGAAATTCTGGTATTGTTGATGATCAGGAATCAATACTTCTAGAATCCGATCAGAAAATAGTATCCAAGCAAAACCAAAAACCAAATAAATGAAAATGGTCCGCCACGGATTATTCTGAATGCCAGTGGTGGGTTGATCAAGTAGTGTTTTATTGTCATCGATGATTTTCTTGTTTTCCACAGCGCGCTCCATTTCAAAAAAAAAATTAGGGTATGCTTTTTCATACCCTAATTATACCCTATTAAGCGCAATTTACAAAATCAACTTACTCACTCTTTTTTACAATTTTTGTAACGCATTCCACACCCATAGCATAGCCTGTTTTCAAACCAATACTCATTTTGCAGACTTCAATAAGTTTATCTATCCGTGATTTCCCAAAACCTCGTTTTACGTCAATTTGTATCGATTCATACAACTCTGAAGCTGTTTGCTTCGCAATTACTTCTGGAAAGGTATATCGCTTTAAGACAATAACAAAGCTCTTTGCTTCCCAACGTGCATATACTTGTTCCCATTCCGGAAAAAAACGATCAAGCCAATTTTGTATCCTATTTATATTCCGAGTCAAATCACTAATCATGATTCGTCTCAAATTCTTAGCATTTCTAAGCTCCTCATAAGGACCATCTAGAAAGTTCGGTTCTGAAAATCTCGCATCTTTAACGAGCTGTGCAATAACTCTTGCGTCTTTCACATCGTTTTTTGATTGATTATTATCATCTAGTTCCTTACTTTTTTTCACATGATGAGGATTTACTGTGACAACGAGTATATCTCGATTGTTTAAGTATCTCGCCAAGTTGATCCAATAGGGCCCTGTTGGTTCCATCCCCACGACTATACTTGTCTTGCATTCTTGTTTCATAAGTGATTCAAACCATGCTGCAAATGCTTTAAAGCCTTCATTAGAATTAAGAAACTTGATGTGTTTTCCAAACTCCTGCCCTCTATAATCTTGAGCTCTAGCAATATGAAATCTTTTTGATACATCAACTCCTACAATCAACGTTGATGGTGTTATTTGATTTAGGTGTCTAATTTGAGTATAATTCATCTTGAACCCTCCATTCTTTTTTGGACTTGTTTTGTGGTTATTACAAGTATATCCAAATTTGAGTGTGTGGGTTCTCTTTATTTCATTTTATAACAGGAAGCTTGTAAGATAAATATATTTTTATTGCAAAACTTTGCAATAATGTAGTGCGTTGCTTAAATTTTAAATCTCTTTATTAATTGGTTTAATTCTTCTGACAAAATAGATTGTCGATTTGCAACTGCCAAAACGTCATCCATTGCTGATGTGGATTTATCAACACTTGTTAAAATACCTTCTGTATTGTTAGCAGTCAGTTGAGCTGTTAGAGCCACTGTTTCAATAGCTGTACTTGTTTGTTCCATTGCATTTAATATTGAATTACTGCCATTTGCAATTTCTTCAGACATTTTCATAATAAAAATTGCATCATCTTGATATTTTACTGCCGTATCTAAAAAGAGTTCGTAGTCTGGATTAACGTTATTATCAATAAAGGCTAAAATATCTTGCGCGTTTTCCGAAAGATTTTTAAACGCTTCAATTACTTGCATTATAACTTCTCTGATATTTGAAACGTTTTTAGAGGATTGCTCTGCCAATTTCCGTATTTCATCTGCAACAACTGCAAATCCCTTACCCATTTCTCCTGCTCGTGCAGATTCTATGGCTGCATTTAATGCCAATAAATTTGTCTGTGAGGAAATGTCAGCAATAGAATCTGCCATTATCTTTATTTTCTCTACAACTTTGCCCGATTCTATAGCTTCTAGGATATTCTTCTGTTTTTCTAAATATATTTTCTTTGATAAATCAATAGCCACCGTTCCTTTTTCTTTGATTTCTTTCGCACGAATTTGTATTTCTTTAGAAGCTTTATCTCCATCTTTAGCTTTATTTGAAAGTTCTGTTGTGTTTGAATTAATTTCTTCAATTGTTGCATTAACTTCTTCTGTTGTTGCACTTAAATCTTCAGTACCTGAGGCGATTTTTCGAGTAGAAGTTTGAATGTTTTGCATTTTTTCGGTAATATCTTCAATGGTAGTAGAAAGTTCATCGCTCGTTTCGCTGATTTTAAAAGAACTGTCCATTATGGCAGTTATTAAACCCTTTGTTTTTTCACCAGCCCTATTCAGTGCTTCAGCTAGCATCCCAATTTCATCTTTACTAACCACATTTATTCTTTCTCTTAAATCACCTTCACTAAGTGCATCTGCAAACAATAGAATGTTTTTTAACTTGATTGAGATCATTCTTGAAATAATGATACCCAATGTTATTGCAAAAATGAATCCAATCACCACCATAAATATCATTAGCTTTACAGATGCATCATAAATTTGATTGTTTTTATCATTCGCAGCTTTAGCATCAGCCATATTTCTATCTATTACTTTATTAATCCCATCAAAAGCTTTTTGTCTTGCCTCATCAACTTCTAAAAAAACCATTCTGGCTTCCTCAATCTTATTTGCATCAAGCAACTCCGTTAACTCTTTTCTTGACATCATATAATTATCATGAGCTTCATTAAAAGCAAAGAATAATTCGCTTTCTTCACCTTCATTACTTGTCATTTTGATTTCTTCAGCAATCATCATCGCTTCATCAGTTAGAATTTGAATTTCTTTTTTTAGTTCTTCTTTTTTCATTGGATTACTTTCATTCATCAGCAAAATTAAATTTGAGTGTATTTGTAAAAAAAGTTCTTTAAGTTGTCCGACTTCTCTTACGTGTATGAGATTGTCTTCATACATTGTTACAGAGTTCATATTAACTTTATCAATTTGGATGATGCTGATAACACCTACCGCGCCTAACAACATTGCAATTAAAACAAAACATAGTATCAACTTCTGAGCAATTTTCATTTTATTAAACATTTTTTCCTCCAAAAATATATTATGCTACGCAATTCTTCCCACTTTTCTTTGCATTGAGTAGTGCATTGTCCGCTGATTTTACAAGTTGTCTTATATCTTTTTCATCTTCAACAGATGTAGAAACACCTACTGATATAGTAATATGGGGGTATGGTTCATTATTCATATTCATCACATTTAATCTTATTTTTTCCGCTATAGACCTTGCACTTTTTTCATCACAATTTCGAAGTAAAATAACGATTTCTTCACCACCATATCGAAAGACTGAGTCATTGATTCGAACTGATTCTTTAACCACTTTGCATACATTTGTTAAAACTTTATCTCCAATATCGTGTCCGTAATCATTGTTAAAATTTCTAAAATTATCAATGTCAGAAAAAATAATTGAAAATGGACTTTCCATTTGTAGATCACCCACTAGATTGTCAAAGGCCCTTCTATTGAGTAACCCTGTTAATTCATCTACTTCTGACTCAATTCTTAGATGATTATAAGAACTTTCAAGTTTGCCGTATTTTTTGTTAAATAAGATAAACAAACAATAATTTAACAACCCAAACCCTGCTGCAATTAGAATGCAGTGTATCAAATTCTCTCCGAATCTTGGCATTACAATATAATGATCAATCAGCCCAAATATAACCCAGAAAACTACAATCAACGTAAACAAAGCAACATGATATATTATCTTCAACTAAATAACCCCCTATACTTTTTCGAAAATGAAATTATTTTTTTATAGGTAATTTTCATAATTTCAATCTGCGTTTCTCAAGAAGTTATTCGACACAAATTTTCTAAATCCTTTATTTTCCTATTGTCCTTGAACTTCAAAAACAAGAAAATTAGTTGCTGCCCAATTGTTCTTTGATTTCTAAAAAAGCATTTACTACCCTCCGATCAAATTGTGTGTTTTGGTTATTGATTATTTCCGTAATTGCGACATCATGACTGAGACCTCTTCTATATGGTCTGTCAGAAGTCATTGCATCGAAAGTATCTGCAACAGCAATTATTCGAGAGCCTAATGGAATTTCTTCTTTTGATATTCCCGCAGGATATCCATTCCCATCATAACGCTCATGATGGTGCAAAATAATGGGTATTTCTTCTTTTATGAATTCAATATTTTTCAAAATACTGACACCTATCTCAGTATGACGTTTTATATAATTGTATTCATCGGCATCTAATTTTTCAGTTTTATTAAGTACAGCATCTGGTATGCCAATCTTACCAATATCATGAAATAATGCTGCTAGTTCTAATACCTTAAGTTCTTGCTCGGTTAAAAATAGTTTGTTTCCAATTAACAAAGCAATTTTGGATACACGTTCAGAATGTCCCGCAGTATAGGCATCACGTGCATCAAATGCGCTCGTCAAAGCAATTACTGTATTTTTATAGGACATACTAAGCTGGGTATAAGCATCCTTTAGTTCTTCGCTTTTCTTTTCTAAACTTCTGTTTTGTTTCTCAAGAGTTTTTGAAGTTATATATATTACGTTTGAAAGGAGAATAAAGAGGGTTATCAATCCACCAAATACTGTTAAGAAAATTATTCTATACAAGTCAAAAATATGTAACTTAGCTTCATTATCGTTAATATTAAAAACATAATCATTTGTAATGTGATTAATCAAAAAATAGGAAAGTAGAATACCAGTTATTAGAAAGGCTATGCTGCTATAGATTATGAAAGTTTTCATTAACGTTTTATTTTTCATTATACATCTCCAAGTGAATAAAACAGGCTAAATGACCTTATAATTAGAATACTCTGTTTATGTGTTGATTTTATGAAGAAAACATTTATGTTATAATAATCTAAAATATATTAGAAGGAAGTGTTGAAGATGAAGGACGATGTCAAAAAAATTATGCGCCGGTATGATCGAATATCTCATGTTTATGATGTGTTTGAATCACCGATGGAACTTCATGCTTAAATTTTATGAATAATCTGCCCACTTTGTATACTCCTCTCAACTGAAATTATGCAATTTCTTTACTTAATGTTCTTCTTTAAATTGCATTCACAAAAGGGACAATATTCCCATTTAACAGACAACTTCTCTCCACATGCTGGACAAGGTGTTTTTAATGTCTCTTTGCAAATTGGGCATACATTAAAATGACTTTCTACAGCACTTCCACAATTGGGACATTTTCCCGATGTGTTGTTTGTGTTCTTATTCTTGGCATCATTCTGATAGATAAATAGGACATAAATTGCTGAAGTTATAAGAATTAAAAAAAACAAAGTCATATTACTCACCCCCTATTGCGATTTATTCTCGTTCCACATACTGGACAGATTTTTCATCTTTCATCCTCAACATCCTTACCACATTTACTGCATTTGAGTTTCATATTGGTTGATTGAACAAAATCAAAAATTAGAAGTCCTATGATCAATATTAGTAAAACCCAAATATAATTTAAATCTATCCTATAGTCTAATTGCCCATAACCCCACATGCGTCCATGCATTCCCATTCCCATTCCTACGCCACTTTGAACCATATAGTTCATAATCCAATAGTTATATGCTAAAATAATTCCTAGTATAATTACCAAGAGTAATAATATCGCACGTCGAATATTCATAAAACTAGCCTCCCTCATTGTATTTATCTTTATATTGAAGCAAATTTCATGCCAAATAAACGCAATGAGCTATACAACAGATCACATTTCAAGTTTATTTTCTAGATAAAATCTTCTCAAAATTATCATTATGCATGATCTCTTGAAATGACTTAACATTGAATTGCTCTAAAATCTTCATAACATTTAAATTATCAAAAGGTGTTAGTATAAAGGAATCTTCGCCAAATTCGTTCACCTTTTTTGTTGCCTTTTCCACATCAATATTTGTCTTTGGTCCGCCTACACAGCCACCTACACAACCCATGCCTTCAATAAAGTTCGCATCACCTTTTATTCTACTGTAGAGTCCATCCAATACTTTTTTACAGTCTTGAATGCCATTCACTTTCTGGGCTTTGAGTTTTATGACTCTAGTTGGTTCCAACCTATTTACAACTGTTTTGACCGAAAAACTTACGCCACCTGTTCTGCCATACAACCGACCTCCAAATGAAGCCTGGTCTTTATCATCATCTTGTAGTTCCTGTAGATTAATATTTAGAGCATCAAAAATCTCTTTGAGTTCTCTAAAATTTATAACAAAATCTATAGCACCTTCTAATCCAGGCTCTTTGATTTCTGCCTTTTTAGCGACACAAGGTGCAATAAAAACAACCTTAGCCCCTTCATAGAGGGTTTTTAGTATCCTTCCGGACGCGATCATTGGAGACACCGAAGGTGATAAGTAGTCATAAATATTTGGGTAAATTTTTTTGATCATATTAAACCAAATCGGACAACAACAACTCGTTAAAAAGAAATCCTCTTCACTTTTAACTAGATGATTAAATTCATAGGCTTCCTTGATGGTTAAAATATCCGCAAATAAAGCGACTTCAATCATATCTTTGAATCCCAATAATTTGAAAGCGCTTCTCAACTGCCCCATACTGATGTCATCACCAAATTGTCCAACAATAGCAGGCGCGACAGTGACATAGACAGGCGTTACTTTGTCTCTTAATAATTCAATCATAGGCATAAATTCTATCTTGTCAGCCAAAGCCCCAAAATCACATTTTGAAACACCGTATCCACAACTGATATTTTCATTTAATCTTCTATACACATCTGTTTCATACTTACCTATTTCACAACAGTCACAGTGTTCATTTTTACATTGCTTGCATGGACCATCCAATTTCGAAACGACTGGTTGAAGAACGCTATTTGAGCTTTTGAGAATGTCTAATTCATCTTTGAATGCCTCATCACCTTTAGGGTCTTGTCCCATGGCGATTCTAATGTGATCCCTAATGAACGGCAGATCAGAATCGTTGAAGCCATACTCATTCTTTATATAATCTGCCAGCTTATTTAGGTCATCCACATCCTTCAAATTTCCATTCCAATATCTCTTTACTAACTCATTGAATATACTCATTCGTTTTTCATCAAAATTCAAATATTTGTCATCCATTTTAAACTCCAATCATTGCTTTTTTAAAGGATTCAATTTATTTTACTTCTAATTGCCCCATCATGCCAGCTTCTTCATGTTCTAGTATATGACAATGGTACATATATAGGCCTTCATAATCGAATTTCACGATAATCCTGACAGTCTCATTTGCCCTTACATAGACCGTGTCTTTCCAGCCCCGTTCATTGAGATAGGGCGGACTGCCGTCTCTACTGAGTACTTGAAACTGAGTGCCATGAATATGAAATGGATGTCCAGGACTTCCCATCATCATGCCGCTAGTAGTAGAGAGTTCCCAAATTTCGATATCTCCTAGTGTCACATTATCATCCACTCGGTTGATATCAAATTTTCTTCCATTCATACTTACCATGTGGCCCATGCCATCCAGAACGATAGTTTTTACACCTGTTGCTAAATTTTCATCCATTTTTTCGATCACTGCCAATGAATCAGGAATCTCAGTTAGATCCTCTGAATCATCACCTATGAGGAGTGTCATGACAAGTTCATTGTCGTTTAATAGTTTGACAACATCTCCTTTGTCGTATTTAGAAAAATCAATTACGATTTCAGCACGCTCTCCCGGAGTAATAAACAAGTTCTCAACCAATAGTGGCGCTTCAATCAATCCGCCGTCAGAGGCGATCTGATAAAAAGCATTATTATCATCAAGTCTTAAATTAAAATTTCTTGCATTGGCACCGTTTAAAACCCTAAATCTCATTTTTACTTGTTGAACAACTAAATCTGGCGTGACTGCACCATTGACGAGTACATAATTGCCAACAGCGCCATCCATCATGTTATCAAGATAGACAAAGGATCCATCTGTATTAAAATTTCTATCTTGAATGATCAAAGGAATATCATTGATGCCATAGTCATCAGGAAGGTTTAATTCTTTTGAGTTTTCGTCTTCAACGATGATCATTCCTGCCAAACCATAGTATACCTGAATTGCTGTCGTCCCCATCACATGAGGATGAAACCACAGCGTCGATGCGGGTTGGTTTATCGTGAAACTCGGTTCCCAAATGGATTGGGGTTGAATCAGTTGATGAGGGCCGCCATCAGAAGTGCCAGGAACAACGAGTCCGTGCCAATGGACTGATGTTGCCATATCTAACTCATTTTTAACGTGCATGCGCACTTCTTCACCATTGCTGACTTTGATGACTGGTCCAAGATAATTACCATTATACCCCAAAGTAGGTGTCTGCTTGCCTTCTATAAAATTTGAAAGGCCATTCTGAGCGCTTAAATAATAATCTGCTACCAGTTCCTCTGGATTAGAGTCAACAAGTAGCTGCGGTATTGGCAACAAGCCAGTATTGCTTTCCTCCGATTGTTTTTGCGGAGGTGATTGTATTGGCATTTCAAATGATTGGTTATTCATGTACACATAAATTCCGCTTAAAATAATCAGAGCGATCACAACGACAAATAATCCCCATCTCAATCTCATAACCTTCACCTCCATTAAAAATCGAAATCAAATTAATAATGAGAATATACAACTTTCTAAACAGTCGGTTTAATCGATTTTTAAAAACTTCGCATTAATAGCCACAATAACTGTGCTTAACGACATAAAAACGGCGCCTAATGCCGGACTAATTAGGATCCCTTGATTATAGAGAACACCAGCAGCTAGTGGAAGTGCAATTAAGTTATATCCAGTTGCCCATATTAAATTTTGTATCATTTTTTTATAAGTCGCTTTTGAGAGTTTAATAATATTGACGACATCTAATGGATTGCTCTTGACTAGAATAATATCTGCTGTTTCAATGGCAACATCTGTCCCTGCACCAATGGCAATGCCAAGATCCGCTTTCGCCAAGGAAGGTGCATCATTGACGCCGTCGCCAGTCATAGCCACTTTTTTACCTTGTTTAATAAGGTCATCTATTTTATCCGATTTTTCTTGAGGCAACACTTCTGCAATCACAGTATCAATACTTAAAATCTTACCTACATATGACGCGACTTTATGGTTGTCACCCGTCAACATGATGGATTCGATATGCATCTCTTTCAATGTGTTGATTGCTTCCTTAGCAGTATCTCTTATGATATCAGAAAGGGCTATATAGCCGATTAATTTGTCATCTTCAAGAACAAAAACCACCGTCTTACCTTGCTCTGCCAATTCTTCGTAATGTTCAAAATTAAAATCATGCTTCTGAAGCTTCATATAACCCGGACTTACAACCATGACCTTTTTATTATTGACTGTTGCCTGCAAACCTTTACCAGGCAAATTGAGATAGTCACTTACTTCAAACTGCTTTAGATTTCTTTGTTTTCCCTCATTTACAATCCCTTTGGCAATTGGGTGCTCCGAGTTGGACTCAACTGAATAGGCAATAGCTAGTAATTCGTCCTCCGTTTTATCAATTGCTCTAATATCAGTAATTCCAAATGCGCCTTCTGTTAATGTTCCGGTTTTATCGAACACCACTGAATTCACTTTTCTAGCATTCTCAAAAGCATTCCTGTTTCTAATCAACAAGCCATTCTTAGCACCGATGCTTGTGGAAACGGCCGTAACCAGTGGCGTAGCTAAACCAAGCGCATGAGGACAAGAAATAATTATGACGGTGACTGCTCTTTCAATAGCAAAAGCCACGCCTTTACCCAACACCATCCATGATGAAAACGTGATCGTTCCAGCTACAATTGCAATATAAAACAACCATTTAGCAGCCAAATCCGCCAATCTTTGTGTCTGTGATTTTGATTCCTGGGCTTCTCTTACCAAACGAACAACTTGTGATAAAAAAGTTGCATCACCAACTTTACTCACTTTAAATTTGAGAACACCTTCACCATTTATTGAACCACCAATCACTTCGTCACCACTTGCTTTGGCGACTGGAACCGACTCACCAGTAATCATCGACTCATTCACTTCAGAATTTCCATCAAATACATCACCATCAATCGGTATTTTTTCACCCGGCTTGACCAAAATAGCATCTCCTGTTTTCAAGCTACTTACAGGCACATCTTTTTGGTTGCCATTTTCATCTATGAGATGCGCTTCTTCTGGCATTAACTTAAGTAATTCGTCAAGTGCCCTAGAGGCGCCTAAAACCGATTTCATTTCGATCCAGTGTCCCAATAGCATGATGACAATCAGTGTTGCGAGTTCCCAGAAAAAGTCACTCCCTATCTTCGTGAAAACAGCAATTGCACTATAGCTGTACGCAACGGAAATTGCAAAGGCAATCAGTGTCATCATTCCGGGGTTTTTACTTTTCAATTCATCAACAGCGCCTTTTAAAAAGGGTTTACCACCATAAATAAACAGAATGGTTGACAAGACAAACAATAAATACGAGTCCCCCGTAAAACGCCAATCTACACCTAGAAACATTTGGATCATCGGTGAAAGTAAAAGAATGGGTACCATAATAAATAATGAAATAATGAATCTTTTCTTAAAATCCTCAACCATCATTGCATGATGGTCATGATGGCTCTCGCCATGTTTGTTTTGATCGTGTTGACTATGATCATCATGTTGACTATGATCATCTTTATTTTCTTGAAGGCTTTTATCGTGTTCATGATTACTGTGATTATGCTCTTTCATATTATGATCTTCTTGATTATGACCTTTATGCATATTGTTTTCGCTCAATTTAATCACTCCTTTTCAATAATTGATTTAAATGACAGTCTTGTAAAGGTTGTACCCATTAATAGCATTGCAAAACATTAGCAATTTGTGAAACAATACTGACCCTCCTTCAAAACTACATTGAAAGAGGGTCAGTATATTATGTTTTTAATTTTGCGTAATTATTGGATTGCTTCAACAGTATATCCAACATCCTCGATTGCGTCTTTTAAAAGTTGATCCTCAATCTTGTCATCTGCTTCAATCGTTGCTCTTTTTTCTTGGAGACTAACTACAACTGAATGAACACCATCAATTTCAAGTAATGCATTTTCTACTCTTTTTACACAATGACCACAAGTCATCCCAGTTATTAAAATCTCTTTTTTCATACATTTACCTCTTTCTTTTTTATTAGTTTCTTATGAAAATTGCAACATTGCGCAACTTCCTCACTTCACTTAAATAGCTTCTTTTACAGTAAGAATTTTGATCGATTCATAAACCTGAACATTTACACTTTGAAAACTTTTATCTTCTTCTTTTGTAAACGGTTTAAATTTCTTAAGTCTTAGTGCATTGGTTAATACCGAAACCGAGCTTAAAGACATTGCTGCAGCTGCAATAACTGGATTGAGTTTAGGTCCACCAAATGCGTAAAGAAGACCTGCGGCGACAGGGATACCTGCTACGTTGTAGGCAAAAGCCCAGAAGAGATTCTGCTTTATATTTCGAATCGTACTTTTGCTCAACTGAAGCGCCGTTGGAACATCCATAAGATCACTTCGCATTAAGACGATATCAGCTGATTCCATCGCAACATCTGTTCCACTACCAATGGCAATACCAATATCTGCTTGTGCAAGTGCAGGTGCATCATTGATGCCATCACCAACCATTGCGACTTTTTTGCCTTCTGCTTGAAGCTTTTTAACTTCGTTGGCTTTGTCCTGTGGAAGGACTTCTGCAAGAACGCGGTCAATGCCCACTTGCTTAGCTATCGCTTCAGCCGTTTTACGGTTGTCACCTGTTATCATGGCCACTTCTATACCCATTTTATGCAATGTCTTGATTGCTGCTAAACTCGATGGTTTTACCACGTCTGCAACCGCAATTAGACCTTTAAGTTTTGAGTCTATGGAAACATACATTGGCGTCTTACCCTCTTCTGCCAATCGATCTGCATGATCTGTGTAACCACTTAAGTCAATGCCTTTTTCGTTCATAAGTTTCTTATTTCCCAAATAGAGCATCTGTCCGTTGATTGTCACTTGAATGCCGTGTCCAGGTATTGCTTGGAATTGATCTACTTTGTATAATGAAAGATTTAATTTTTCAGCACCTTTTACAATTGCATCCCCGAGTGGATGTTCAGAGCCTTTTTCTGCAGATGCAGCGAGTCTTAAAAGTTCGTTACTGTCTAGGCTATCTGAAACAATGATATCAGTGACTTGAGGTTTACCTTCCGTTATTGTTCCAGTTTTGTCAAACACAATAGTCTTTATTTTATGAGCGATTTCTAGAGCCTCGCCACCTTTAATGAGAACCCCATTTTCTGCGCCTTTGCCAGTTCCGACCATAATAGCCGTCGGTGTTGCAAGACCAAGTGCGCATGGACATGCTATAACGAGTACCGCAATAAATATTGTAAGAGAAAATACTTCTGACTCACCGCTTAGATACCAAAGCAATGCTGACAAGGTTGCTATGACAAATACAACAGGTACAAAATATCCAGAAACGACATCCGCTAAATGTGCAATTGGTGCTTTTGAGCCTTGAGCATCTTCTACAAGCTTGATAATCTGAGCTAATGCGGTATCACTTCCAACACGTGTCGCTCTAAATCTAATGGAACCGTTTTTATTGATACTTGCACCGATGACTTTATCACCTTTAAATTTTTCAACAGGCATGCTTTCACCTGTAAGCATGGACTCGTCTACCGAAGTATGGCCTTCAACAATTTCTCCATCCACAGGTATTTTGGAACCAGGTTTTACAATGATGATATCACCTACTTCGACTTCCTCTATTGGTATCTCAATCTCTTGATCCCCTTGAAGGACTATCGCTGTTTTCGGTGCTAAACCCATCAGTTTTTTGATGGCCTCTGAAGTACGGCCTTTAGAAACTGCCTCTAGAGCCTTTCCAAGTAAAATCAGCGTAATGATGACGCCAGCTGTTTCGAAATAAAGATCTTCAACAAAATGAAAATCGCCCTGCGAAATTCTGTAAGTTGAATAAACACTATATAAAACTGCTGCCGAAGTCCCCATTGCGATTAGCGAATCCATATTGGGTTGTCTTCGCCATATAGCTTTGAATCCAACTGTATAAAAGCGATAACCTGCAATGACAATTGGGATGGTAAGAACTAATTCTACCAAAGCATATTGGAATGGGTAATGCATAGGATCTAAAAATGAAGGAAGCGGCCAACCTAGCATGCCACCCATTGCAATGTAGAGAAGCGGTACAGAAAATATGAGCGAAACGATAAACTTTCTCCACAAAACTTTGATTTCTTTTTCTTTACGAAGTTTGTCGCCATCAACTTGCTGTGTGTTATCGATTTCTAGAGGTTGATACCCCGCTTTAACGATTGCTTGTTTTATTTCTGAAATTCTCAGTTTACTTGAATCGTACTTGATTTTAAGCTTTTCTGTCGCAAAATTTACGGAAGCAATTTCAACACCCGGTAGTTTTCCCGTTGCTTTTTCAATGGCTACCGCACACGCAGAACATGTCATGCCACCTATTGGTATGGTGATTTCTTTCCCTGTCTCCGCTTCAATCACTTCATAACCTGCTTTTATAACTGCTTTTTTGACCTCATCTAGTGCTAATTTCTGTTCATCATATGACACACTTAATTTCTCAGTTGCATAATTTACTGAAACATCTTTAGCACTCGGCAATTTTCCGACTGCTCGTTCTATGGCTTTAGCACATGCAGAGCAAGTCATACCACCTATTTTTAACTGTACAGAATTCATCATTATTCACTCCAATCGCTCTAGCATTTATACCCCTAGGGGGTATTTTATGTTTTTATTATCGCATGTATCTGTGTGGATTTTATGAAGAATACAAATAAATTTCACATTCATCAAAAATCCATTTGAATATATGCTTCAAATATCGTGAACGAGGAGAAAATCAAGTAATTCATAGCTTCTCCAGATTCAAACAAACCGGAATATTTCTAAATTAATCCGGTTTGTTTGAAGTCTCCAAATTTAAGTTTAAAAGAACTAATCCTCATGATTTTCGGAGATAAAATCTCATTTTGAATTCATATTAAGTTTTTACAATTTTTAAAAAATTCTGATAATCTCTGCCATTTTCACTCTTCCTTAATTTACATAGAAAAAGGGACACTCATTTTATAAGCATCCCTAAATATCTTGACTATATTATTCGTTTTCATCTATAAATTGCTTTGTGTACCCTACGTCCAGGTATACACCAGCTGAAACGCTCATTCGACTCACAAGATGTTTTTCTCTTGAAAAATCAGGTTTCACTTCAAAGGTCCAAAAAGTGTGTAAATAGGGCGATTTCTACATAGATTTCTTTTGTAGTAATACGATGCTCTCCACGCCTATGGATAGCAAAGTCAGAATGGTGTGCAATATTGCCCCGGTGATGAATTTAGATTCTGTATTAAGCACCTACTCCGTTAAGAGGAGAAAGCCAGTTATTGACCCAGTTATCATGTTGAAAATTCATTTGTTTTGTTATAGCGAAGGCATTTATTCCTGTCGCAAGATTGAAGGTTTTGCACAGATGACGCCAGAACACATTTTTTGCTCGAAGGGAGTAAATCATATCGAATATTGTGGCGGATACAGGTTATGATAGCGTTGAAAACTATGAACATCTGAGCGACAACACATTAATTTCTCACCAGCTTTTGAAAAATACCGCAAGCAATCGTGCCATAACATAACTACCGAAGAAGGGGGAAGGCATCATACAACTTATCAATCGCTCAATACAAGCAGAAGATGGAATGAAATATGACCGTTTTTGGCATGGCGGCATGTGAGGGGTCATATCTGTTATCATGCTTATGGGCATTGGCATCAATCTGAATAAACTACACTCAAAATGATCAAGGATCAAACTGGCTTGATTGAGTACAATAAAGTCGCATAATCTGAGATTAGAAAATCTACAGGACAGGCTTTTTTGAGTGCGTCTTAAAACCTAAAAACTTTGAATCAAAACAGATAATCAACTCAGTCGAGCAGCCCAGAGGCTTTCAACTCTAGTCTCACAGAACCGAACGTAAAACTCTTAATTCATATGGTTGTCTTCGATCCACCCTGAATTGTTTGTATTTATGCATCACCCATGCAACAAGCCTTCTGTTCAGGCAAATTCATAATGTACTTCATTGCTGAAGAACAGATTTTTTGAAGTAGTTCAACCATCCTCTGACCATCCGAAAATTGCTTCTGCAATCTTCTCGATTTACTTCCTGAAAGAAGTTGCAGGTTCATCCTTCTCTCTCAATGCTTTTTCCGATTTTGAACTCACCGCTGTAAGGAAGGAAATTAAACTGTCGTCTACTCACTCTTTTCTTAGATAGAACCATTTCTGTAATGTATATCCCCAAAAGTTAGAGCTCGTCACAGAATACTCCTTTGCCCTATACTTGACAGGCGTAAAACGGACAATTATTTGACTGCCTACACACATTTTACTTAGCTAAAGAATGGCACTACCAACACCCGTGTCGGACTTGCACCGACTAGAGTGCGCCCATGCTGGGCGTACATAAAAACAGCCTAAAATAATCACAAACTGCTTTTTGTTGGTAAAACTATTTTAAATGCTGTTCCTTTATTTATTTCACTAGTTACGGTTATATCTCCAGAATGAGCAAGTACAAGTGATTTTGCAATAGTTAGTCCAACTCCTGAACCACCTGTTAATCTTGTTCGTGATTGATCCACTCTATAAAACCGATCAAATATATTTGGTAAATCTATTGCCGGAATCCCGCAGCCATTATCGTGCACAATAATTACACAGCAATTATTTTCTGAAAAAACCTTTATAATAATCTTTCCATGTTCTGGTGTATACTTAAGAGCATTTGACACTATATTAATTAGAATCTGCTTTAATCTATCTTTATCGGCAAAAATCCTTTCGGTTTTAGAAAAAGCGAAATCGAATTTTATATGCTTTTGCTCAAGATTAATTTGAAATAAAGTGTAAATTGAATAAAAAAAATCTGAAGCACTGAACCACTCAACTTGCAAAATAACAGTTTCATCTTCAATGCTCACAAGACGTTGTAGGTCATTTACCATTTTATTAATTCGCTCAAGTTCATCATACAAACTTTGAAGTCTATCCTTATCTGGTACCCATACGCCATCAATCAATGCTTCTGTATGACTTAGTAAATGTGATAGTGGCGTTCTTAATTCATGTGCTATATCATTTGTTAAGCGTTTTTTTAACTCTTTTGTTTTATTCAATTTATCTGACAACTCGTTAATTGATGTTAAGAGTTCATTAATTTCATTTGTTTTTGAATGGAATGTAGTTTTAATCCCAAACTCACCTTGTGCTATTTTACTTGCAATTTTAACAACATTTAATATTGGATTTGATAATCGTCTGGCCATAATCAGCCCTAATGCCATTGCTAAAATCAAAGAAACAAGAGCAATAACAATAAGAACTTTATTTATGGTTGTTATCAAATATAACTCTTCATCGTTAAATGAGTAAGGACCATAAAATCCAACCCTTACATAGCCAACTATCCCACTAATTCCCTTTAATTTAAAATCGCTCTCAGAATAAAATCCATTAAAATTAGGATATATTCGATTCATATTATTCTCTGCATGCTGTAACATAATTTGACATTTACCAGGAGTGTGTAGCCTCATATCCCAATCCACTTCATTTTTCAAGTTTTTCACATGTAAAATTAAGCCATTTTGAAGTGCAGCATTTCCGATTATTTCTAAAGATGCTTGCTCAAAACTTCCCGTTATTTCATTGTAGCTTTGATTAACTTGGTCTACAATTTGCTCTATTTGCTTTTCTTGCTTGTAGAGAGCATATTGCATAAAGAGTTTTCCAAGCATGATATTGAATAAGAAACTTATGGATAAAATAATAATAAGTGCTAAAAACACATACGAAACTGTCAATTTACTTCTTAATGAATTCAACTATTCCCCCATCACAAATTTATATCCAATCCCATGAACAGTAATTAAAAATTTTGGTTTCTTTGAATTTGGCTCAATTTTTTTGCGAATATTTTTTATATAGGTATCAATACTCCTGTCAAATCCATTAAAATTACTATCTAATGCAATTTTTATCAGTTCATCTCGAGTAAATAGTTTACATGGCGCTTTAACAAGGGTCGTTAAAATTTTAAGTTCAGTTGACGTTAGAAATATTTCTACACCTAGTTTTTTTATAATCCCGTTTTTCAGATCAATATTAAGATAATTATCATATGATATGGGATAAGAAACTAATAGGTCACTATTAGTTCTTCTAAGCACTGCAGCAACTCTTGCCAAAACCTCTTTAACTTTAAATGGTTTTATAACATAATCATCAGCACCAATATTCAGTCCATTAATTAAATCGAACTCCTCAGTTTTTGCGGTTAACATAATGATTGGTATTCTCGATTTTTTTCTAATTAATTTGCAAATCTCTTCTCCCATAGTATCTGGTAGCATTAAGTCTAATATAACGAGCGAAGGAGATACCCGCTCAAACAACTCAATGGCATCTTTACCGTTATATGCTTCTAATACATCATATCCATTAATCATTAGATATGCTTTTAATACTTCAATTGTTTTTTCTTCATCATCAACAATCAAAATTTTTTTTTATTCATTGTTTTATCTCACTTTATACAATTTTGATTTTCTTCTTCATTTCCTCATTAAACTAGGATATAATTTCAAGCGAAATCAACACATTAAAAATTATAGCATTATCCAGTAATTGAATTCCTTTCAAAAAAAAATAACTAAATTAAAAGTGAAACTGTTGAATACAAACAACAGTTTCACACAATCGTAATTTATCCACTAAATATTTTTAGTATTCATAACTCTCATGGCATTTAAAATTGCAATGATTGCAACACCAACATCAGCAAAGACTGCTTCCCACATTGTCGCAAGTCCACCAGCACCTAGTACAAGCACGACGGCTTTCACGATAAATGCTAAAGCAATGTTTTGGGTTACAATTTTTCTAGTTCGTTTCGATATTTTTATTGCACTTATTAGTTTGCTTGGTTCATCTGTCATCAAAACTACATCTGCTGCTTCGATTGCTGCATCAGATCCGAGTCCACCCATAGCAACGCCAACATCTGCTCTTGCCAGTACAGGTGCATCATTTATGCCATCACCTACAAATACAATACAGCCTTTTGTCGTTTTTTCCTTAAAAAGAGCTTCTAACTTTTCAACTTTTTGATCCGGAAGTAGCTCAGAATACACTAAATCTAATCCCAACTGCTTGCCTATCTTGTCACCAACTTTTTTATTATCTCCCGTTAGCATTACTGTTTTTCTTATGCCTAATTCTTTTAACCTTAAAATTAGATTCTCAGAATCTTTTTTAATTTCATCTGAAATGACAATCGATCCACTATAAACACCGTCTATCGCTATGAATACGATTGTTCCAATATCACCAATGGCATCAACAACGATTTTTCGATCCGTCATAAGCTTTGCATTCCCTGCTAGTAATTCTTTCCCCTTCACAATGACCTTGAGACCTAGCCCAGGAATTTCCTCGTGTTCTTCAATATCACTTTTATCAATTTCTTTTCCATACGCCTTCATGATGGATTGCGCAATAGGATGATTTGAATAGTTTTCTGCATAAGCTGCATATTCAAGCAATTCTTCTTTGGTTAAACCTTCTATAGGATTAATTTCTGTTACGATAAACACACCTTTAGTTAATGTACCCGTTTTGTCGAAAACAATGGTATCTACATTATTTAATGCCTCTAGATAATTTCCACCTTTGATCAGTATGCCGTTTTTTGACGCACCACCAATACCTCCAAAGAACCCTAACGGAATTGATATAACGAGCGCACAAGGACATGAAATTACTAGAAATACGAGTGCTCTATAGATCCATTCTGAAAAAGTCGCACCTTCAATAAACAATGGCGGAATTACTGCTAATCCAAGTGCAGCCACAACAACAAAAGGCGTATAAACTCTTGCGAATTTAGTTATAAATTGCTCAGTTGGCGCTTTTTTACTGCTTGCGTTTTCAACAAGTTCTAATATTTTTGAAACCGTCGATTCACCAAATATTTTTTTTACTTCAATTGTCAATAGTCCATTTTTGTTAATGAATCCACCATATACCTCAGTACCCACTTCTGCATCACGTGGTACGGACTCTCCTGTCAATGCTGATGTGTCAACCATAGATCTGCCTTCCGTGATTGTACCATCAAGTGGTATTTTCTCTCCAGGTTTTACAACTATAAATTCTCCAATCTTCACATCATTTGGTGATACTCTTCTCAACTCATTTCCTACCTTCAAATTCGCATAATCTGGTCTGATGTCCATGAGATCCGCTATGGATTTTCTTGATTTGTTAACAGCCAAATCTTGGAAGTATTCGCCGACTTGGTAGAACAACATTACTGCTACACCTTCAGGGTATTCACCAATTGCAAACGCTCCTATCGTGGCAATAGACATAAGAAAATTTTCGTTAAAAAGTTGGCCGTTTTTTATATCTTTAAGAGCTCTTAGAACAACTTTTCCTCCTGATATTAAGTATGCTGCAAAGAACAATACAAACTCCCATAAATCTGGTAGTTTTAGCACCAAAGCTGTACCGAATAGTATGCCACTAAATGCTAGCTTGATAAGTTGTGTCTTGCTTTCTCCAGAACTTAACTTATGATCATTCTCATCAGCAACTTTTTCAGTTCCATCCTTAATTACTACGTCTGGCTCAATTTTATTAATCACAGACTTCACAGTTTCCATCGCTTTATAATTGTCTTTGCCATTTAATTCCATGTTAATCTTTCCAGTTGTAAAATCAACACTTACACTCATTACGCCGTCAATTTCTCTAATCTTATTTTCAATTTTAATAGCGCAATTGGCACAATCAAGACCTTCAAGCCTTAATACCTGCTTTGTGGCTCTCTCTCGTACCCGCTCGGTTACTTTCACACCTGGTTCAAGTTTATTCACAATTTTCGTTGCACCTTCAATAACTTGTAGTTTTGCATCTGTGTTAGCAAGCTCAATAGACAAAACTTTTGTGACAAAATTCAATGACGATTCTTTAACGTGATCCAGTTTCGTTACTTTTTCATTAATTTTACCTGCACATGATGCACAATCTAGTCCTTCTAAGACTAATTCTACGGTTGCTTCTTTCATGATTTATACCTCCCAATCTTTATGATTTATATCTGTTATTCTTTCATTGTTGTGAATCAACCCTTGCTTGAGAATTCGTTTTACATGTTCATCATCTATTGAATAGTATACGATTTTCCCTTCACGTCTACTTTTTACAAGTATTGCTTGTTTTAACACTTTTAATTGATGTGATGTAGCAGATTGTGTCATATTAAGTACATATGCGATATCACACACACACATCTCTGATTCAACAAGAGCCCATAATATTCTGATTCTTGTGGAATCTCCAAATACTTTATATAATTCTGCAAGATCATAAAGTGTGCTATCCATTGGCATTTTAGTCATGACTTGATTAACCATGGTCTCATGAATAAGGACGCAATCACATCTCTCAACACGATGTACTCTCTTAACCATCCGTTCCTCGCTTTTAAGTAATCATAAAATCAACAATAATAAACGTATGAATATATGAGCAATCATTCATATGATAATGTTACTTGATTCACTTACCATTGTCAATAAAAATGATGATAGTTTTCTGTTTTAAACTTATCATGCGGATTTTAAAGAAAAGCATGGCATGAGATATACACATTATAGAGGTAAAACCAAAGTGTGTGATGAAGTGATGCTTGTTTTTGCATGCATGGACATGAAAAAATCACCCAAGATAGGATCTTTACAAATCCTATTTTGGGTGATTGTCTTCAGTCTGAAGCGATTCAAAGACTCGTTTTTTTTAAAAGTTAACGTAATTTCTAGGATCATTTGGAACACCATTTATTCGTACTTCAAAGTGAAGATGTGGTCCTGTACTATTTCCGGTATTTCCGCTATATGCTATAAGTTGACCTTTAAATACTTTTTCACCTTTGTTCACAAGCAAAGAGCTATTATGTGCATATAAAGTCGTCATATTGCTACCGTGGTCGATAATGATATATCGACCATAAGATTTTGAATACCCGGAAAAAGTTACAACGCCACCATCTGCTGCACTGACATTTGATCCGAGTTTCATACCGATATCGATGCCAGTGTGTCTTCTATATGATCTCCATACGCCGAACTCTGATGTAAAAACACCTCTAGAGATAGGATTTTTTAAGACGCCTGAACCCATTTTGGGAGGTGGATTTTTAGTACCTTTGTAGACCACTTTTGATTGTGGTTCAGAAACGACATTTTCAGATAAAATCTTTCTGCCAATTTCTTTTCCATTTTCTTTGATGACTTCTGCGACTACTGCGCGTTCACCGTAAACGCCGCTAACTTTTGTCTTTGATTCACCTTTATATAAAGAATCAGATTCTTCATATTGAACTTCAAAGGCGATGGCATCTGTATAAGAGGCTTCTTCAACAGTAACGACACTGATAATCGGCGTTGGAACCACTAAGCTAATCTCTTGACCTATTTGAATCATTTCTGCCTTTATATCTGGATTGGCCTTTTCTAAATCACTTGGACTAATGCCATAATATTGAGAAATTACCCAGTAATTCTCACCTTTTGCAACAACGTGTTTTATTTCTTCTTTAGTCCCTTTAACAATGAAATCCAATGCCGCTTCTACTGTATCATATGCTGTAAATTTCATGATATCTACATAACCGAGTTCAATCTTTACATCTTCTGAGAAGTAGATTTCTTTTACTTCTGTCGCTTCACCTGCTGAAAATTTTGATTTTAGCTGGTCAAGCACTAGATTGGCTTCGTCTTCCGTCTTAAAATTGGCTACCACATGATCGTTGACGACCAGTTGATGCGTTTTGACAGAGGCGAAGCTCATTACCTTAAATTCAGGTAGTTGAACAGTGATTGATTCATTCGTTATAACGACTTCATCTGTTAAATTGGTTGCTGTTTCTGTCGTTTCACCTGTTGCCTTCATTGCATTTTCCGATTCAACTGCAGTTACAGTTTTCGGTATACTGACAACATGTTGCTTTTTCTCTGCTGCAATTTCAACTTTAGGTTCAAGGGCATTTAATGCCGCAAACCCGATGACTGACACTGCGAGGACTGCTACGACGCCCGCAATTTGGAATTTGTACTTGATTGCTGTCGATTTAATAGGTTCAAATTTATTTTTGACTCTGTATAATCTTGATGTGTTTTTCTCGTGCGAACCTATTTGAACGTTAGATTTTGCGCTCATAATTAAACCGTTTATTTTTTTCCCAGCAAAGTAGAAAGGATATAAAGCAGTCGCGATCACTTTAGATGCACTGTCGCTTAAACCGCCCATTTTGGGACTACCCTTTACGTAGTACTTTGCATTTGGTTTCTTATAAACGTGTTTATTAGAAGCTTTTTCTCTTTTTCTCCCCATCCCATACTCCTTTAGTAATGGCTGTTGCAACGGTTCTAGCTCTTCTGAGTTGAAAATAACAATTTTATTATAGCATATTATAAACAAATTATAAATTAAAAGTTTTTAATAGACATCAATTAATTGCAATTAAAAATATATATTCTTATGATTTCATCAAAAAATCACGCTCATATGGTTCCGCATAATGCAAAAGCAAAGTTGCTTGAAACGCATCAGCTTTAATTAAGGAAGAGATTAGCCAGAACAGGACTGATAACGCCACCACTAAAAAGTCATCCCAAAGTAACTTTGAGATGACTCTTTGAATCTTGTAGTCAATATTTCAATCAATAAACTTTGGATGCCTTGTAATCACTAAAAGATTTAAACATCTTTGTACTCATATTTGCTTGGACATATGCAGAATCCACTGTGGTATCGATTATTTTCCATTCGCCATCAATATAGACTTCATTCCATGCATGATAGACATCTTTCGTTGGTATTGAATATCCCTTAATCAATTTTGTAGGAATGCCAACACTTCTTAGCATTGCTGCTACAATTGAAGCATAATCGTAACAAATACCTGTATTTGTTTTATAAGTAGAATCAATATTCGGAAAATACCCACTCTTAACAGTTTTTGCTTTTGAATAATCATATTTAACATTTTGGTTTACATAATTATATATTGCCTTTACTTTGTCTTCATCTTTTGTTAAACCTTTAGTTAGTGCCTTAGCCTTGATAATTGGCAGTGAAGATTTATCAAATTCAATATCTTGTATAGATGCTAAAAATACGCTATTGCTATTTTCTAAATCTAAAGAAACATTGATTCTAGATAATTCTTTATAACTATTACCAACAGTATTTTGCATAACTCTGACGGTGTATTCACCATTTCCTAGTTGCAGCGGAAATTGATTTATATCTGTATCTACGATGGGATAAGTATATCGCACATCATCTTTTTCTACTAATAATACCATTTTGGCACTTTCTGTATCCTCAAGTTGAACTTTTACTATACCTATTTCTGAATTAGCTTGAATCATTTGAGTAGAAGCAAATGATTGTGATGAGCTACTAACTATCAACATTAATACGATTGCAAAACTCAATATTTTTTTCATAAAAACTCTCCCTTCGGTAGCTAGGCTGCCATTTTTTCAAAAGGCCCTGTGGCTCTGCGTCCCATCATTTCCAATGGTTTGCTATTATCGGTGAGAGTTACTCATCACAACATGAACTTAGAAGTTTTCAAAAAATAAAAAATCTTCTCATTCGGTAGCTAGGCTGCCATTCCTTCAAAAGGCCCTGTGGCTTTGCGTCCCATCGTTTCCAATGGTTTGCCGTTATCGTGAAAAGAGTATCCCTTCACAGTTACATTTATTGATTTTAATAATTATACCACAATATTCAATAATAATTGTAACATTTTTGTTACGAAATATCGTTTTTTATATAATCGGACTATTTTTCTGTTCGACTAAAACTTGACATGTCTTTTGCACTAATATCATGGTTTTGTCGAATTTTTTCTACGTTACGATTCATTAATATACGTCCAATATTTTGAAAAATCCATTTTTTCAACATTGACAATTGCTGAGTATGTTTCTCAAAAAGTTGATCGGGAGAATTAAATACGCCGTAATCATTATTTATGCCTTCCTTTTGAATATAAGTATCATTTGCATTCCAATCTATTTGAGGATTTTGAAAGTTGTCTGTGGCGACACCATAGCCACAAAAACTGGCTGTGTACTCCGAGAACTTTTCTTGTAGTTTTTTCAAATATATTTTGTCCAAAATAAAACCCTCAATGTTGTACCATCTTTCTTCATACTGCACTTCAACCCAACTGTGAAGTATATTTTGTGGTGCCAATTCATAAACAATTCCAGTCATAGCGCCCTTTTGCAGTTCTTTTCTAATTGTAGATCCATGAATGCGACAAGGAATTCCAACAGATCTGAGGAGCGCCATAAATAATGTCCCCTTTGTATTACATTGACCATATCCATCCAATAAAATATCAGAAGCTGAAATGGCATCATCAATATTATATCCAAATTTTATTTCGTCACGAACAAAATTGTATATTTTTTGAATCTTAATAAAATCATCATCACTTTCCCACTGTCTTTCCTTCACAAGTTTTTGTATAAAGCTGCTTTTAAAATTCAGTAACTTTGTCTCCTTCAAGTATTGATTCATTCTTACACCTCCATCTTTATTGATTTCAATATATCAAATGATTCATCATATTACTTTCAAAAACTCGCTATCTTTCACAATATTTGTTGCAGACATACCTGTCATCAATTTGTTCGTATATGCAAAATGAGATGGACTATCAAACCCAGCGTTGATAGATGCTGTCGTAATATTTTCTCCATTAAGAATATTTTCGTATGTTTTCTGTAGTTTATGCAATACAATATAGCTTTTAAGTGGAATAGAGATTTCCTTTTTAAACAAATGAGCTAGACGACTTTCAGAAAGACCTATTTTTTTTGAAAAGTATTTGATTTGATGGGCTTCATCTTCATGTTCACAATCTTCCAAGAGTGTCAAAATACGAAAGATGCGTTCATCCATTTTTTTTATTTCACTAATTGATATATCTTGTATAATATTCTGCGTAAAAAAAAGATAACCATCATAATCATTTTGTTTTAATGCAAAATTGAAAGCTTGTTGCATTTTATTGGTTTTTTCTTGACAAAATACGTAAAAAGACTTATCGCCCAACAGTTCTCTGAGGACCCTTCCAGTGTTAGATAATGGATCTATTAATATCGTAAAAGTTGGTTCTCCGTTTGATTTTACTGAATGTGCTGTGTGACCATTTACAATAATAGCATTGGAAGAGATTAATTGATTATTTATTTCAACACTCAAAGCTTTCTGACTACTTAAAAAAAACTGTAATAGCCAATGCTTATGTGACTCTACTTCTAAATGATTTAAGACTGCCACAAAATTTTTACCATACTTTGTACTGATATTCATTCTTAACACCTATGCCTTCATGGGACGAAAGTTACTTTGTTAGGATTAACATTTGCATAATTAACTTTTTCCTTATTCATAGAAAGATAACACTCCAAGATTCTAAATATAGGTGCTACTTTCACAGTCTTCATTATTATAATCAGTTTCTATAGTTGCATGTTCTATCCCAATTTGCGATAATAGTGCTTTGGTTTTTTGTTTCAATTCTATTTGCTCACTTGGAGTCATTTTATCACTTATGACAATGTGCGTACTCAAAAAAATCCTTTCCCCTTCAAGCGTCCATATATGAGTATGATGAACTGAAATTACACCTACTAAACTAGCAATCTTAGTCTCGATTTCAAAAATATCGACGTTTTCGGGAACCCCCTCAAGTAATATTTTTAGAATACTTTTCAAATTCTTAAAGACATTAAATAGCACATAAAATGTTAAGGCTATTGAGAGAATCGGATCAATTATTGGAATATTAACAAATAACAAAACAATACTAGTGATTAGGACAACCACCCAACCAAATACATCTTCTAGCAAGTGCCATGAGACGACCTTTTCATTCAGCGTGGCTCCTTTTTTTAATCGTAGAACTGCCAACCCGTTAACAACTATTCCTAAAATTGCTAATGCTAGCATACCTTTTGCATTTACAGTCTCTGGTTGAAAAATTCGAGGAATTGATTTTGATAATACAAATATTGATCCACCAAAAAGTATAAAACAGTTTATTAACGCTCCTAATAATGAAAACCTTGCATAACCATATGAGAATTTCGAATCTGGCTTCTTCTGAGAATATTTTTCCAAATACCAGGCAATTCCCAATGATAAGGAATCACCTAAATCGTGTAAAGCATCAGAAAGAATTGCCATACTATTTGTAAAAAAACCACCCACTATTTCTACAAGCGTAAATGTTAGGTTTAGAAAAAAAGCAATTTTAATATTTCCCTGAATATGATTGTGACGAGCATGTTGATTCGAATTACTATCTTTTTTTTCATTCATAACAATCACCGAATCCTTCAATAATTCAATATGACATTGGATACCTACATAACTGTCTTTTGTTTATTATATCTAGATATTAACTTTCTGTCTATCACGTAGTTTCATGTGAGTAGAACCCCTATTTGTTAAACAAATCTAGACCAAACAAAAATCAAGTTAGTAAAAAATCTCCAAACACTACTAAGTGTTTGAGGACTCAATCTCTACAAACAAACATCAACATCCGTTTTACTCTTCATCTGAACAACAACTTCACTAATCTTCTCCTGATTCTTCTTAAGTTGCCCCAGTATTGAAGGCCTTTCTACACCCGATTTATCATTTGATTTTTCATCCAAATCACCATTCGTCATAACATCCGAATCCCTAAAATCACTATCATATCGATCAACCACACCATCAAGGTCTGTATCTTTATCAATCGTCAATTTTTCCACACGTTCAATATCCACATCATCCACATAGACAAGTGATCCATAATCAAGGTGCTGTAGAGCGTAGTTATTTAACTCTTTTAAACTGCCATAGCTGTCAGTAAGCACCAGGATGTCATCCACATAAGTATTGACTGCGAAATTCACCAAATCAATGGTGGCTTGGATACCATGCTTTTCATCCTCTGTTGTGGTATAGGCTATTTCGATGCGTTCAAGATTTTCAAATTCAAAGGGTTTACGGTCTTCTTCGTATTCATTTGCAATAAAATCCATGATGTATTCCTTTGCCTTATCCAGTTCTGAAACAACTTTTACCGGTTCATTTTCTAGCATATTGAGTTGTCTATCTAGTTCGGAAAGTCTGGTCACTTTTTCTTTCAACTCCTTTTCTTTATCAAATGGTTTCTTGACTTCTACTTCAGCGCTTTTTAACTGGTTCTTTGTCATTTCTAATTTCTGCTTTGATTCTTCAAGTCTAATGGTCATGTTATCTATAATGACCCCATAGGGTGAGACACAAAAAATGAAAAAATAAGTTATAATGAAAACATGAGAAAACGAAATCATTACTCGGCAGAATTTAAAACAAAGGTAGTACTTGAGTTACTATCGGAAGCATCAACTGTAAGTGAATTAGCAGCTAAATACGATGTTAGTCCAGTGATGGTCACACGCTGGAAACAGGAATTCCTGGATCGAGCTTCAGATGTGTTTAAGAAGGGAACATCTGATGCCGAAAAGGAGCTTGAAGAAAAAGAAGCGCATATAGCTGATTTGGAGCGAAAAGTTGGCCAGTTGACCTATGAAGTCGACTGGTTGAAAAAAAAATCTACAGAAATCCTCGGACCCGATTTCAAGAAGAAGTCTCGCTGATTTAGATGATAATAAAATAACCATTACACGTCAGGCTGATCTTCTAAGCATTAATAGAATCAGCTTGTATCGTGATGTGCCTGAAACCAAAATGTTTACAGAGCTAGAACTTTTTATCATGAGAAGAATCGATGAGATTCATACTGCGCATCAAACATGGGGTTACAGAACGATCACAAAAGTCATTAGACGCGACGACAAGCTTGAAATCAATCGAAAACGTGTCCAAAGACTTATGAAGGTTATGGGCGTCTATACTATCTATCCAAAGCCAAATCTCAGTAAACGCTATCATGCTCAGTACATTAGGCCATATCTTCTCAGGAGGCTTGCAATAACCAGACCGAACCAGGTTTGGGGGATTGATATTACGTATATCAGAATGGACAAAGGTTTCTTGTATCTATTCATCATTATTGACTGGTATAGCCGTATGATTGTTGATTATGAGCTTTCAACGACCATCGATAAGCCTTTTGTAATGAACACTCTGAAACGAGCACTGAAGAATCATAAACCAGAAATAATTAATAGCGATCAAGGCAGCCACTTTACTAACCCTGATTATATCAAACTCTTAGAGTCAGCAGATGTCAAAATCTCAATGGATGGAAAAGGTCAAGCGTTAGATAACGTACGCACAGAACGCTTTTTCAGGACACTGAAGTACGATTTAATTTATATCAACGAATATTCTTCACCACGTCATCTAAGACGTGATATAGATCAATATATAATCGAGTACAATACCTACAGACCGCACAGTTCAATTGATGATCGATGCCCAGCAGAAGCTTTTGAAGAAAGGTTCTTTCTTGAGGCTGCTTAAAATAAAAACACGAAGGGAGATTAACTTAAAAATTTCAATTTCATGTCTTGACTTTGGGGTGCATTATATTTTGCCCGCTGCCAGTTTATATTTTTTATACTGCCTAACAGCAAAATGACCAGGATCTTCTCTTTCCAGTGCATCAAATAATAGATCCACTGGGTTTTTAAAGTCCTCGTCATCTTCTCTTGCTTCACTCGCGTTGATCAACTCAAGTAGTGTTGTAAAGTTCTGTTCTTCAAGTGGTGCTTTATAGTAAATATAGCCAATTAAAGCTGTATAATATAATTTCTCAGCTTTCACCCAAAAATCTTCACTGGCTTTTTCACCTTCACCTTTAGTATTGGCGATGATTGTGCTGACCAATTTCAGAATATCCTTTTCTGAGTGAATGTAAGCAAAAGGGTTGTAATGCATTGATTTCTTAAAGTTAATGGTGTTGAGCACTTTGATCCGGTAAGGTTCATAGCTTATTTTGCCTTTATCCGTCTTTAATACTCGGCCTCTTGCAAGAAGTTTGCCGCATTCGATCAACAGTGTCCCTTTAGGATCTGTGATCACATAACTTGAATGCATTTGCATGAGATACGGTTTAACAAAGAATCGTGTTTTACCTGATCCAGATCCACCGATGACCACCACATTTTTATTTCGAGCGTATTTAGGATTTTTAGGTCTGCTGTCCATCATCAACCGTTCACTTTGAGTCAAGAGCACGTTCCTCTCAAATTCAGGGTCGCTGTATGGCTTAATATCTTTTGGTGTTCCCCATCTTGCCGAACCATATTCGGCGCCCTTTCTATATTTCTTTGCATTCTTGCCCTTTATGTAAATCAATAGATATATAGAAGCACTGCCTAGGATTCCAACCAACAAATCACTTGTCTTTAAGCTCAAAAGTGGTGTCTCGAAGAGTCTCCCCAGTTGCAACAGCAGCTGAGCAAAGCGATTGATTAAAGACTCAGATTCTATCAATCGAAACAATTCTGAAATTTGATTAAAAACATAAAAGATCAGAGCATATGGCAATCCTTTTAAAACGTTCTTCTTTGTCTCTGGTGTCATAAACTCTGCTCCTTCTGATGTTTTTTTACTTTATTCTTATTTGACGTTTTTGCCTTTTCTACCATTTCTTTTAGCTTCGCTTTAACAGATGGCCGGTCGCTTTTTGTTTTCTCTAAACTTGATTTCAAGTATTCTTTGAATGCAAAATCGATGACATCGAGATCTTTTCCTTTGAAGAAAACAAAATATGTCGGTGGGTTCGATTGAACATCTTTTTTAAGAGCATATTCAAGATGATACTTCTTTGCAACTTTTTCAAAATCCTTGATATTCTTTTCAGTGATTTCAATATTTTTAAGGCCATCGTATTTCTTGCTCAATTTTTCTAAGGATGTTTTCCCGAGTGGCTTAACAGATGTTTTGCCCCTTTTGTTTATTTTTTTTTGATTTTGATGCCTCAGATAGAGCGCAATTATTTTCTTCAGTTCATTGGCCGTAAATTTTACTGTATTGACTTGAAATGCAATCGTTTTTTCATTTACCTGCTCTTGCATGTGTCACCACCTTTATAAAATACACCACTGCTGTAATCACGGTTCACCTTAGATCGGTAATACTGCGATAAGGTCGTCGGTGCATTAAAAACTGTCGTAATCAGATATGAGCGGATATTCCTGACATCCGATGGATTCTCATTAAGCGCATCGATGATGTATTCAATATGCATAGAATTGATTTCCATAAATCGGTCTCTGACAATACCAATAGGCATGGATATCCCATTGACTTTTATGGTGGCATCATCAGGCATCATACATACATCAATCATGATATCGATGATATTGCGAACATCTTTGTTGCTAATGCGATTATCCTGATACGTACGTTCATATTCGATATTGTCTTTTATTATTCTTTCAAATCGATTTCTATTTTGGATCATATCCTTTCCATCCGTCTCAAAGATAGGATTAGATTGGATATGATTCAAATCAATATCACTAAAATCAGTATGATTAAGATTAGTATTAATACGGTCTAATTTTGAGACTTCTTGAAGTTCCATTTTCGCACTTCTAGAAGTTTGATTTTCAGACTCCTTGAAGTCTATTTTTTTGACTTCTTGAAGTCTATCTTTCATACCTCCAGAAGTATGATTATTAGACTTCTTGAAGTCTTCTTTATTTCCAACAATTTCAGCTGTTTGTAAAATGAAATTCTTCACATACAAAATATTAGGTTTGCCTAAACCTTGTCTCTTTTTCTCAATAAGTCCGATACCATTTTTCTCATCAAGTTCGGCCATCAAATTTACCGCCTTCTGCTTCGAGCAATTTAGATTCTCTTGAATCTCTTCAATGGTGAATATAATATAGACTCTGTTTTGTGAATCTAGCCAACCATTTGCGCGGGAAAGTCCCATACGGTCGAGCAGCATACCATACAGAACTTTTGACTCCGCCGATAGATCAGCAAATTGATCATCTGTGAACAACACTTTTGGAATCCGAAAAAACGAAAATTGTTCTGACTCGTTACCATAATAATAGTCCAAATTCAGACTCCGCATTTTTCATCACCCCTCTTGATCTGTAAAATATTTTTGTAAAGCCAGTACAATGATTGATTTCATCTCTTTTTTACTCGTAGTTTCATCAAAGTATTTGCTGACAATCTCTTTAGATACTTTGATGCTTTGAAAGTCCTTATTCTTTAGTTTGCTTTTTTCTTTTTCAATCAACAATTTGCTTAACTCATTTTTACTTAATACCTTTGCTTGATGACGTTCCTTAAGCATTTGTGCATCTTTTAAGCTGATTTTTATATGCATATCACTGCATTCATTATATAGATGACTTTGAAGCGACTCAGGTAAATACGATAGTTCAACACCTGTCATCAATGCGATCACTTCATTGTCCACTTGGACTTTCCAATCACTTGTTAATTTGTTAAGTCTCAACAGTCTTGCAACGGTTCTTCCTGAAAAGCCATACTCTTTTGCAAGCCTTTCGCGACTGTCGGTAGATGGCTCTACTGATTCTAAATCTGCACCCTGCTCAAGTGCTTTCAATTCACTAATAATATCATTTCTCTTGCCTTGGCTTGAGACTTTATCATACTGCATTTCAAGGATAACCGCTTTTTCGGATGGATACAGATCACCAAAGGACCTTTGCATCAAATTGGTTTCTATGACATAGATATAGGCCTCTTCATCGGATAAGTTTTCTTTAATCAAAGCTGGTATTTTATCTATGTTTGCTATTTTCGCGGCATTCATTCTATTATGACCGGCAAGCATCTCATATTTACCAGAAGAAATAGTTCTGACGATGACCGGACTAAGTACGCCATTTCTCTTGATACTCTCTACCATATCGTCTAGTCGCTTACCTTCGTAGAGATGAAAAGGATGGTCTGAAAATTCTACAATTTTCTCAATGTTTATTTCAACAATTTGCGGTTCATTCTTATCGCCAGTCATAAAATCTATGGCATCAACAATTTTCCGTCTTGGACTATCTTTCATCATAAAGTAACATCTCCTTTGCGAAGTCGGCATATGCAATCCCTGCTTTTGAAGTTGGTGAATATTCTGCAATACTCTTGCTGTAATAGATGGCCTCTCCCACCTTAACCGTCATAGGAATATGTGTCTCAAATATATTTACGACGCCATCATAGGCTTCACTCATTTGATCAGACAAAATCTTAGAGAGATTGGTTCTTGAATCACACATCGTAAGTAGGATGCCTTTTATAGATAACCTGGAGTTGATTCTCTTTTGAATCTTTTTTGTAGTCTTCAGGAAATCTTGTAGCCCCATCATGGCAAGTAATTGAGGATTCACCGTGATGATTACACTATCTGCTGCGCTGAGTGCATTAATGGTCAAAGAGCCAAGTGAAGGTGACGTATCAATGATGATGTAATCGTAATCCGTTTTCAAGGGTTCGAGAATCTCGTATAAAATCCGTTCGCTTCCCATTTCAAGACGCAAATTGGCATCTACGACAGATAAGTAAATACTTGAGGAAATTAAATCAATGCCATTACTCGACACGATATACTGTGATTTAGACGGCACAACTTCTTCATTCATTTTCGCAATCATGAGATGTGCTATGTTTGTTTCGATTAAATTGGGTTCATCGATACCAAAGCAAGTTGTCAAATTGGCTTGGGCATCAAAGTCGATCATCAAGACTTTTTTCCCAAGCTTCATCAAGGAATATCCTAGATTAAGAGTTGTAGTCGTTTTGGCAACGCCACCTTTTTGATTTGCTATTGCGATAATCTCTGCCATTTTAGTCCTCCTTAATTTACATAGAAAAAGGGACACTCATTGTATAAGCATCCCTAAATATCTTGACTATATTATTCATTTTCATCTATAAATTGCTTTGTGTACCCTACGTCCAGGTATACACCAGCTGAAACGCTCATTCGACTCACAAGATGCTTTTCTCTTGATAAATCGGGTTTCACTTCAAAGGTCCAAAACTTGACAAAGTGTGTAAATTCAACGATTTCTACATAGATTTCTTTTGTAGCTTTACAATACTCTCCACGCCACCCGTCCAGGGGAACATGTCCACGATACTAAGACTCTCAGCATAGTAACCACATTTAGCGAATACCAGCAAATCATCCAGCAGGGTTGCAGGGTTACATGAGACGTACACGATTTGTGGAATATCATAGGCGGCCACGGCCTTAGTGGTTTTTTCACCCATTCCGCTACGGGGAGGATCGACGACGATAACATCGGGCTTATCTTCGATTTCAGAGAGCTTCTCAAAAACATCCCCACAAATAAACGTACAGTTATCCAGTTTATTAATAGAGGCATTCTCTCTCGCCGCTTCAACCGCCTCGCTGACCCATTCGATACCATAGACAGTCTTTGCATGTTTTGCCATGATTTGACCGATGGTACCCGTTCCACTAAAAAGGTCGAAACAGACTTTTTCGTTCATGTCAGGGATTAGATTGATTGCCGTTTGGTACAATCTCTCAGCACCTAAAGTATTCGTTTGGAAGAACGCGTATAGATGAATATTGAATGTTAGCCCCATCAAATGTTCTACGATAAAATCACGTCCATAAAGGCATTCAATATCACCTGCGACAACATCACCGAGGCCATCATTTTTAACATAAAGGATGCTCGCAAGTGTTCCAGAATAATTCAAGCCACGTAAAAAATCTACGAAGTGGGCACCATCGAAAGCGTCACCTTTTGGATTACACGCTTGCGTCGTCGCTGATAATGCGATCATGATTTCGCCGGTGCTTTTACTTTTTCTAACCACCAGATGGCGTAAAAATCCTTGATTGCTACGTTTGTTAAATTTTAACAGTTCCTGTGTTTTTGCATAGCTCAGCACCTCACGAAGAATCAACCTAAAATCTTCATCTACCAAATGACACATGGGGACATCGACCACGTCATGGTGATGGCCCTTTTTATGCATGCCTAAAGTTAATGGTCCGTCCTTATAGGCATCACCAAAGGAAAATTCCATTTTATTACGGTATTCAAAATGCTCTGGACTCTCGACGACCAGATCGATGGGAATAGAATACCCAGCTTCTTCAAATAACGCTTTAACCATATCCTTTTTAAGTTCCAATTGCCCTTTATAGTCAAAGGTTTGGAGCATACATCCACCACAAATATTAAAGTGCTCACAAAAGGAAGATTGCTCTAGGGGTGACCGTTCTACGACTTCCAGTAAACGCGCTTCGATTTTTCCGCTTCTTTTTTTGCTGATACGACCTTTAATCAACTGGTTGGTCAATGCGCCTTTTATTCTAATCGACTGTCCATCAAGCTGACCGATACCCACATTTGGGTATTTCATTTTATCGATTCGTATAATAATTTCTTCGCCTTTTTTCACGTAAACTCCTTATAACCCTTCTAATACTTCACTAAAGCTATTGATATAAGCATCCGCATCGCGTTTAATGACCGCCATATAGGGCGCTGACAGATCATCATAGATGGCGTATACTGTCATTCCAGCATTCTTCGCTGCCATAACACCAGCATGCGTGTCCTCAAATACTAAACACTTTTCAGGATTCACTTTTAAATCCTCAGCAACCTTTAAGAAAATATCAGGACTCGGTTTTCCTTTTGCCACCTCACAGGATGTGCGTACGGATTCAAACCACGCGGTCAAACCATGCGCTTCCATCACTTCGTGAAGCAGCTCCCTCGAATTGCTCGTACCGATTCCTAATTTAATCCCCTTAGTTAGCGCATATTGAATCACCTCAAAGACTTGCTCTTTCAGTGGGATATGATTACTATAGAACTGCTTTGCCATCTCATTCCATTCACGCTGAATCTCTTCAAGTGATTCATTTAGTGCAAAGCGTTCGATGAAATAATGCGCTGTTTCTGTGAAGCTCATGCCTTCAATGTCTTTTTGCAAGTCATCGGGCAATACAATATTTCTCTTTTCAAGAAAATCGATGTCAATCTGTTTCCAGATCCACATCGAATCAATTAGTGTGCCATCCAAATCAAAGATAATGGCCTCAAAATTATCTAGTTTTAACATACTACTCCTCTGGAAATGGTTCTCTTTCTCTATTTTCTGCTTTCTCCATTAATCGATTATACGGTACGACACTTCGCGTATGATTTCCTCTTCCAATTTGACCATACTCGTCATAGGCACGCATCGATAATGTGTACTTACCATTTTCAATTTTTTCGATTTTGACTTCAATCGTTACTGTAGCTCCTAAAAGTGTCGGTTTGAAGTGGTCGACCTCCACATGATGGCCTATAGAAATGAAACCTTCCGGTAACAATGGGTCCATGAGCTGTGAACTCGCTTCAACCATAAATGCTACAAGTTTAGGTGTCGCAAATAAATTTTGAATTTTTCCACTGCCATAATTAAGCGCAGTGTCATCAATCGTGACTTTCTTTTGAAGTGTGTGAACCAAACCTACTTTTAGATCATCAAAATTTTCCATGGTGGCGCCCCCTTTCAATAAACCCGAGTATTGATATAAGTATCGACGACTGAGGCCATTTGCTCTTCATGAAAACATCCTGCCATTCTTAACTTATATAAAATTTTACGGTCTCTTGAATGTAATACCACTTTTTCCAGTGAATTAAACTTGATTTCGTAAATCTGTCCTTCCAATGTTTTGGAATTCATGTTGATGTAATAGGCGTCGATCTGGTTAAAACCTTCTAATTCCAGCATTTGAAGTGTAATCCGGTCCTTTTTTACATAAAGCGAAAAGGCCTCTTCTTGTAACGCTTGATACTGTCTTTCATTCTGAAAAACCACTTGATCGGCTTCCAGCATTTTCATCTTTGCCATGGCATTAAAATAGTGGTACTTAACGACCCCTTCTTCTAAAGACTTTATCGTAGTGGTTATGTGTCCCAGAGATTTTACCAGTTCATAGTTTAATGTGATAAAGGCTTCTTTATCGAGTAGACCTTTTTCCAGTTGTTCAATAAATGCCAACCGTTTGGATAAGATAATTTCCATGTTGCCTTTCGTTAATGATTTCAATCTAAGACCTTTCTAACCCTCTAAGGTAAATAATTTAAACGATAAGTAGTCACATGACGTTAAAATGTACTCTGTGCCATTATAGAGGCCATTGAGTGCGCCTCTAAAATTCGACTTACCATGTATATGTCCGTAAATAACCTTTCTGACTTCATATTTGCTGAACAAGGCAGTAAAGCCAGAAGGTTCCTTCTTTTCATTCGTTGGAGGAAAATGTAAGACACCTAGAATCTCTGTATACCCATCGCGTTTTGCCTGTGTAATGGAGTTTTCTAATCTTAGCAATTCACGTTTGTATACCTTTTCGTCCTCAGCTGTGAACTCTTCACCTGGACATGTCCAGCCCCTCGTGCCACAAATCGCGAGATTGCCGTAGGAAGCATAGCCATTGTGCACAAAGGTGATGGTCTTATAGCAAGGATCCATCTTCGTCTTCGATACCCACCAATAGTCGTGGTTCCCTTTGAACAGTATTTTCTTTCCGGGTAATGATTCTATCCAATCCAGATCGATTTTTGCACCCTCAAACGTGATCGCCCAGGAAATATCACCTGGAATTATCACCACATCGTCGTCTGTAACCTGTTCGCACCAATCCAACTTGATTTTATCGTAATGCGCTTCCCAGTGTGCCCCGAAAACCTCCATGGGCTTATCTGTACCAAAACTCAGGTGTAGATCACCTATTGCAAAGATTGCCATGATTCATCCCTTACTATAATAATCGCTTATAATCAACATTGCTTAACGCTTGTATCACTTTATCGGAAAAGTCTGGAACTGTCAATTCAATTTCGCTAATTAAACGTTCCGCATTACTTCTAAGACGCCCCTCGGCATGTTTGCATAAATCCTTCATCAGAGGAAATCCAAGAATCGCCACTGCCTTTATAATATTCGACTCGGATAACCCGATTAAGGGCCTAATGATCTCGATCCCCTCTTCAGATTCGGTCTTGGGTGCCATGGCGCTCAATCGTCCATGCTTAATGATGTTCATCATAAAGGTTTCTACACAATCATCTTTTGTGTGCCCAAAAGCGATTTTATTAAAGCCATTCTCAAGGGCATATCGCTTGAGAATCCCTTTTCGAATCCGAGCACATGTGTAGCACACTGAGCCGGTCTGCTTTTCGGCAAACTGCATGGCGTAGTGCTCCTCATGGATTTGAAGCGGTAGGCTGTTCTGTGCACAAAATTCTGTATAAGCCTCGATATTTCCTAATAAACCGTGGTCCACGACGATCCCTTGAACGTCATAATGAACTTCACTAATTTTCTGATATTCACTCAGTGCATAAAAGAGGAGAGAGCTGTCTTTGCCCCCTGAAACGCCGACCAAGATCCGATCTCCCTCCTGAATCAATTCGTAAGCTTCCACTACACGTCTAAAATCCTTCATGAACAGATTGTTCATCCACCGTTTCATATCAATCTTCCCTTTTCAAACTGATTGTAACGTGGCAAGCTCTTTTTGATTTCCGTCAATAGTAGCTCAAACTCGAACATATTATCGTTATTTTTAATATTATCGAAGCGTTGCTGGAAATCTAGTGCTTCAATTTCTTTGCCTTGAGTGAATAATAGCTGGATATTCGTTACGATGTCGCGAATCGTATTGGATTTCTCCTCAAACATCAATTGCGCATTGATGACCTCTCGGCTGATCTCCATCATCTCCTCATCGAGTCTAGTCGCTGCGAGGGCAGAGTTTCTAAGTCTTTCGATAATATCTTCCGGTATATGGGATTTATATTTATAGTTTAGGGAGTGTTCTATCGTGGCCCAAAAATTCATGGCGAGTGTACGAATCTGAAGCTCTGCTAAAATTTCTTTAGTGCCCAAAGCGGTTTGTACTGGGTATTTGATGATAATATGATAGCTTTTATAGCCACTGTCTTTAGGATTCTTTATGTAATCCTTTTCATAGAGTACTGTAAAATCCTTGCCACTTCTTTCTCTGATGAGATTCACCACTTCGTAGATGTCATCGATAAATTGGCACATGATGCGAATTCCAGCAATATCTTCCATTTGCTCTTCAAGGTGCTCCATGGGGATACTGCGGCGCTCTGCTTTCTCTATGATACTGGAAATTTTTTTAACGCGACCCATGACGAACTCGATTGGCGAGTATTCGTTTAGCTCACGATATTGATTTCGGATCGACTTAAATTTAACCTTAAGTTCTTCTACTGCTTGTTCATAAGGAATTAGAAGCGTTTTCCATTCTTTGATAACGTTCATAATTCGCCTCCTAGTATTATTCTTCGTATAAATCACCCTGTTTGACACCTAACATGGTCATTCTATGATCCAGCTCATTTTGCAGTTTTCGCCAACTCATCCCCCAATTGCAAAATAACGTCATGCTTTCCGGCGCTCTCCCAAATAAGCGTTGGATGGTTATTTCTGGATTCAGTATTCTAAGGAAATGAATGACACGCTGGATATAGGTATCCGCATCGATCATGGAAAATTCGCCGTCTGTGTACCATTGTCCCAAAAGCGACTCTTTCAAAATGTACAGGGAGTGAAGCTTTACTGCATCGATTTTCAAATGGTTGATTAAGCGGGCGGCCTCATAAAGGTCTCCTTCAGTATCCCATGGAATATTGCCGATCAAGTGGGTACATATGGTAAACCCAAATGCTTGAACCAATTTCACAGCAGTTAAGAACTCAGAAACGCCGTGACCTCTATTGAGTTTAAGTAGAGAGGCTTCGTTAACCGTTTGAAGACCAAGTTCAATTTCGATGGCCAGTCCATATGCGGTCGAGAGCTGCTTCAGATGTGCTAAATACGGCTCTGAAATACAGTCTGGTCTAGTGGAAATACTGATACCGATGACATCTGGAAACCCAGCCGCTTCTTCAGTAAAGGCTTTGAAACGATCAAGTGCCATATAGGTGTTCGTGTAATTCTGAAAATAGGCTATAAATTTTCGCGCATGGTATTTAGGCGCTATCACGGCTATATTATCGGCAAGCTGTTTTGACACAGAGTGACAGCTCTCTTGTGCTTCAAAGCCAGCACCTATCTCTCCGCAAAATGCACAGCCACCCTTGCCAATGCTACCATCGCGATTCGGGCATGTTATCGGCAAATTGATGGGGATTTTATATACTTTTTCTCCAAATCGTTTCATTAGAGCATTGCTGTATTTATTATAATGCATGATGCCTCCAAACTCTCTATTCTATTTTAACACATACTGAATTCCAATGGAAAGTAAAGGTTGCATTAAAAAAGGCTGCCGAAGCAGCCTTAATTTTTAATCATTATTTAGGAAGAACGAGTTGATCACCTGGGAAAATCAAGTTAGGATTTGCCAACTTGTTGAGTTCAGCAATTTTTTCCCATGTGGTACTAAATTTTTGTGCGATTTTCCAAAGTACATCGCCTGCAACAACGGTGTAAGTTTCACTTGGTGAAGGTTCTTCCTCTTCAGCTACAGGAATGTTTATGACATTAACGCGATTTTGCATGAGCACTAAGCCCGGATCAAGCTTCTTCACTAAGCTGATGACTGCTTCATCTAAAGCTGCATATTCGCCTGTTTGAGGTGATTTGCCCAGCGTAACATATTGGTCACCGCCAGCTGCCATAAAATCGTTTGTTGCTACAGAATAAGTGGCATTAGGATCAAGTGGTTGATCGCCGAACATAACACTTACGATTCTTTGTCCAGCTGGTTTCGATGCGTCAAACGTATAGCTGATACCAGCGACATGAGGGAATGCGCCATGTGCTCCTGGATAGACGGACAACCCATTTTCAAGTGCAGCGATAAGGTCAGATCCTTTTACATCGAGCGTTACGATATAGTTACCAAATGGCAATACCGTGATAATATCGCCTACTGTCAGCTCACCTGCCTCAATTGAGGCTCTGATACCTCCGCCGTTGGTGATAGCGATTTGAGCGCCCGTTTCATAGAGCATCGCATTTGTGATGACGTTACCTAAATTGGTTTCGCCTGTCCTCACTTTTTCACGCGTACCTTCGAGGTATGCACTGCTTGTTCCAACTTTTACCTCAGTGATCAACTTATTAGCAGCCACCACGTCCGCGATTACATCTAATATCGCTTGATCTGCTACGAGATCTGCTGTTTGAGCCGTGGTAATCAGTTCTGCTTTTTTCGCTGTGATTTTACCGTTTGTTACAGTAAGCGTCACCACGCCTAGATTTGCATCATATGAGCCTGTTTGTGCTAATAAGGTATTCTTGACCATTTCGCCTTCAGGTTTAACCGTATGTGAATGACCATCTAAAAAGACATCGATTCCATCCACTGCATTGATGATTTTCTTGGACGTGAATTCCGAACCTTCATCTTCTCCGATATGACCGACACATACGATGATGTCTACTTTACCTTTAAGCGCATTTACCATTTCTTGCGCTTTTGTGATAGGATTTTCAAAGGTTAATCCTTCAACATTTTTAGGATGTGTTTTATAAGCCGTTTCAGGTGTGGTCAATCCAAAGAAGCCTACTTTTAATCCACCAATTTCTTTAATATAAGTGCCTTCTAAGTAATCTGAACCGTCTGCTTTAGAGATGTTACCAGAAATGATCGGGAAATTAAGCATATCCGCTAATTCCAACAAACGGTCCTGACCGTAGTTGAAATCGTGGTTTCCAGGAACCATAACATCATACTTCATCGCATTCATGACGTCCACAACTGACTTACCTTCAACTAAAGTTGCGATGGTTTGTCCATGGAACGTGTCTCCGACATCTACCAATAGTAGATTCGGGTTAGCAGCACGCAGCTGATTTACTTTAGCAGAAATCTTAGCAAAACCCATGATATCTTTACCAGACTCAATACGTGCATGGGTATCATTTGTGTGAACAATGGTCAAATTTACCACAGTGTCAGCAGCCATGGATACCGTCGACATAGAAAAAATCATTACCAGCACGAGGAAAATACTTAGTACCTTTTTCATGTTACGCCTCCTAATTTTTGTTTGAGGGTTTATCCCATCTCAACAATGATTTTATAGCCTTTTTTCTGAATCTTCAAACATTTTTAAATAATTTGTAATAAATGTACAAATAAATTTTTATCGGTCGACCAAAAAAATAAAACACCAATTCCACTGAGCGAGAATTGGTGTTCAACTTATGATGCTTTTGTAAAGAGGTGCTATAATGAAACGATTTCTGAATCGTCATCAAAATGAATCGGAACAATCAAAAAGTGAACTGGATGCTTCATTTTTTCTTGAAGACGTCTAATCATATTTTGTTGCTCTGAAGCCTCAAGAGATTCTCCCATTACCACATCGGTGATTTCATTTTTAGTTGCAAACTGAGAAAGTGCCTTTTCGATGTCTTTCGCTTTGATCACCGTTAGCATCGCTTCTTTCTCCTTGGATACTTCAAACAGATAGTCTAAAGCGTCCTTTTCTTCAAGTTGACCAAAATACTTCCAATTCTCTTTGACGACATGAATCACGTGGAGTTCATCTGCTTCATCAGCGATTAGCTTCGTTCCGTAATCGATTAAACGCTCACAGGACTTTTGCTGAGTCACACAGACCATAATTTTCTTATTGCGCTTCATAAACTGTCTCCTTCCAGATTGCGTTTCGTCCATAACAATTATAGCAAAATGACAGGCCAAAAAGATTAAATTATTCATATCATTTCGTAAACTTTTGTTCAAAAATTCACTTTTCCATGACAGGTTGCGTTTCGTCAGTTATAATGGTGTATATTAACATTTGGAGAAGAAAGATGAATCGATATTCAAAGATAATCGGTATTACAGGTTCTATGTATGTAAAAGAGCATGAAAAAATCAAGCACCATAAAAACAAAATAAGAGAACTCAATGAAGATACTGTGATTAAAGCCTTTAAAGCTGGTGATGCAGAAATCAGGGTCTATTTTGAAGAGACGGATGTCGAGGTTTTCGTCGATGCTTTTTCGGACGAGGAAACCATCAAAAAATACCTCGGTAAGAAATTCGTCTAACCGCATACGCCTAAGTTCAACTGTCAAATCGCATAAAAAATCCCATGGAATCGAAAGTGTTTAACCGCATTTTATCGAAGTCATGGGATTTTATATATTTATTCCTCATTTGTCACATATAATTGAAGTTCTTTTCTATCTTTTAATTCAAAAATCGGTGAAGACCCTGTGGAATTTCATTTTCATAATTAAGTGTCACGATGAAATCCATGCTAAATGCCGTTGACAAATCGTCAATTTTTGCAAAGAACCCCGTTAACTCTTCTTCAGTCATTTTAACTGTATTAAGGATGCCATCAATGTAGATCTTTTCAATATCGTAGTTGTTGGAGATTAGGCCACATATAAATCCGATAAATTCACATGCACTGTTTACTGGAAACTCACTGAGATTGATAAAACGGATATCATGATGTAAATCATACATCGCACGATTGTCATCATCGATAAAAATCATATTGCCCTTCGATCCCGATAGCTCTTCATTTGCTTTTTTTACAATGTCTTTAGTCTTACCAGAACCTTTTTTGCCTGCAATTAAAGTAACCATTTTAATCTCCTCCTTCGAATTAAACACTTGAATGTATTATTCTAGGTACATGAGCCAATTTCCTTCAAAAACATTAAAAAAATTTTCAGAATAATCATTCGGATTTCAAATGACTATTTCTGAGCTGTCCACATGCGGCATTAATGTCTGAGCCCAATTCCCTTCGAACGGTGGTGTTGATTCTATATTTATCCAATAATATCGTTTTGAATCGATTAATTTGATCATTTTGTGACGGTTTAAACGCTTTTTCTTCAACTGCGTTAACGGGTATTAAGTTCACGTGGACGAGCTTGCCCCTTAACAGGCTCCCTAACTGCTCCGCGTGGAGCTCGGTGTCGTTTACACCAGCAATTAAAGCATATTCAAACGTCACACGCCGTCCGGTCTTTTCAGCATAATACTCGACTGCCTTAAGAAGCTCTTTTATAGGATAACGCTTAGAAATGGGCATAATCTCCATCCGCTCTTCTTGGAACGGGTTATGAAGTGATATGGCCAGTGTAATGGCGAATTTTTCATCTGCAAGCTTGTAAATCTCAGGCACAAGCCCACAGGTTGATAAAGTAATACTCCGTCCTGAAAGATTTAGGCCATCCTCATCTGTTACCATCTTGATGAAGCGAACACTTTCCTCGTAATTATCGAGCGGCTCCCCACTTCCCATCAATACGACATTATCTATTCTGTGTCCTGTCAATTTTTGAAGTGCATAAACCTGACCGAGGTACTCCCCAGCCGTTAAGCTCCTCACGATTCCATTTAGTGTCGACGCACAAAACGAACACTTCATTTTACAACCAACCTGAGTGGAGATACAGGCGCTGTGACCATGCTTATAGGTCATAAATACTGATTCGACGAGATTACCATCCTTAAGTGCACCCAGCACTTTAATGGTACCATCCTTAGCTTTTAGTTGCTGAATAATTTTATAGTTGTCCAAAATCGCCACTTCGGAGAGCTTCTGTCTTAATGCATTCGGTAAGTTTGCCATTTCCTCGAATTGTGAAACACCTTTGATGACCCATTCATAGACCTGCTTACCGCGAAAAGGTTTCTCGCCTAAGGCTTCTACGAAATTAATAATTTGCTGCTTTGACATGTTTCTTAAATCTTTCATTTTTACTTCCTTCTAGAATAAAAAAGCTACTGTTCCCAGTAGCCCGATTAATACATTTCTTCTTAAGATTGGCTTTCTTGCTCAAACTCATCAATATAAATTGAAAGGATATCGGCTAACCCCGTAAACTCACACCCATAGTTGTAGCCCTCTTCCAACTCTTCCACACGCAAAATTTTCAGGACACTATAAAATTGCTTTCCGTTACCCAAATCAATTTTTGCATTAAAATAGAAATTGATAGGAAGCTCTTCCTTTGCGAGAAAACCGATGCCTCCTTTAGAAATATCTAAAATGGTGATTGGAAATTCCCGTTGTCCTTTGATGACGTGCTCTTGATTATATACTTCATCGATATTTATCACGGCATTATAAGATAGCCTATGGGCTCTCCTTCTCTCTCGCATAAGATCCTCCTAACCTAAATTGCAACCTACAGTCATTATACATGATTATTTTGCTTTTGAACCCTCAATTTCCATAAATTCGTGGAAATTTTCATACATTTTCTTCTTTTCGTACTTTCCGCTCAGATCAGAGATTACGTGGAAATCGTAAGCACCATCCAGTATAAAGCACTTCTTACCATTATTTGCATATGCTTTTGCGTAACTGATACCTGGTAGCTCAACAGGATCCATCATCGGTTTTGCGCCTGGTCCATTAAAATTGCCCCACAAATAGATTTTTCCAGTCTTTAGCACCGCCATGACCAGAGATTCCCTTACGCGTAGCGTCTCTACATCTCTTATACCCAAAACTTCAACTGGGAATAAGATTTCTGATTTTCCCTTAGTTCCTAACTGACCAAAGGCATTATTCCCACATCCGAACACTTTCCCGCTTTCAGTAACCACTAGAGAAAACTTATCGCCGGCATGGATACTCTTCACGTTAGAATATAACGTCACCACAGGCTCGCTTATACTTCCCTTATAACCGACAGCCAGCTGACCGAAGGTATTATCTCCCCATGCCATAACGGTTCCGTCGTATTTTAAAGCAAGGCCAAATGTAGCACCACATGCAATTTGCTTTATACCGGAAATCTTTTCGAGTTTCGTCGGGAATGCCGAATCAGGAATCTCTTCCTTCATTAATTGATGATCGGAGTTATCGCCCCATACGTATACATTTCCTTCATAGTCAAGCGCAGCTGCAAACTTTTTCCCAGCAGAAATCTGCTTGATATTCTCAAGGCCCCAAACGCTAGTGATTGTTTTCTGAGCATTCTTGTCACCCGTGGCTAATTCACCATAGCGGTTTGTACCAGCTGTTCCCACAGACCCATCGTGGAACCTAAAAACATTAAAGCCTTCTCCACAAGCAACGTCCATGACGGAATCATGCATGGAGTTATACTTTAAGTCACTAACTGGATTCAGTGTACCGATTCCAAGCTGCCCAAACTCATTTTTTCCTCTAGAAAGAACGCGTCCATTATTATAAAGCATGAAAAACGAACCATCGTATGCCTCGATTCCTTTTACACCCTTTTCTTCTGTTACTCTAATTTCTCTTTCAAATACGTCTGACCAGTTGTTATGCTTATCTCTAATCTTTAGGCGAATAGTATAAACACCAGGCTCCTTAAACGTGGCGAACTTGTTTTCCCACTTTTTCTCCATCACCTCGTTATCCTCTGCAACACAGCCGCTGGTATCATACGTGATAAAGGTCGTCGTGGTATATTTTCCCTCAGGCTTCATGGAAAAATGAGCGATGGGAATCACTTTGCTGAGCTCATTCACACGTCTTAGTGTTAAATACGTGTAAATGCCATTGATATAAGAGCCACCGCCAATTTCATTGATGACTTTTTGTCCTTCTTGCTCAGACAAATGACTAACCGTCAAGAACTTGCCATCAAGAGATAAACCATAGCGCTTCAAATCCGTTTCATAATCAGGTGGAAGATATGACGTCAACTTCTTGATATCCTTAGCGTAGTCACCATGCTCTTCTTTGTAATGTGACATCGCCTCTAAAAATAACTCGTAATCTTTATAGACATTAATGGGTTTTGAGTCCTTATCTTTCATAAAGTAGACCACCGCACCAATTAATGAACCTACTGTGAGAATCATGCCTAAGAAATACACCTGACTACCCCTCTGAAGTGTTCAATCAAGTTGAGTAGCAACACGGCATTTGTAACGGGACCGACACCCCCAGGAACAGGTGTAATCATGTGAACATAATCTTTCATACTATCATAATCGACATCGCCAACGATTTTTCCATCCACTTCGTTAATGCCCACATCGATGACAATCGATTTCTCAGTGACCATATCACGCGTTAAGAAATTAGGAATTCCCACTGCAACGATGATGATATCCGCCTTTCGTGTGTGTTCTTCTAGGTCTACTGTTTTAGAATGACAGATCGTCACCGTTGCGTTATTTTGCATGAGCATAACCGCTAATGGCTTACCGACGATGTTGCTCCGGCCGATAACGACGATATATTTCCCTTCCAAATCGATGTCGAGCTCTTTGAAAATCGTGATGACCGCTAAAGGTGTGCACGGTCTTGTTCCTTTTTCACCTTTGAACAGGCGACCAGCATTAATCGGATGGAAACCATCGAGATCCTTTTCAGGTGCAATGGTCATAATGACACGCTCTTCACTGATGTGCTCTGGTAGCGGCATCTGAACGAGAATTCCATCTACTTCAGTATCCAAGTTCTTTTCGACAATCTTTTGAAGCAACTCCTCCTCACTGATGGTTTCAGGGAGACGAATTAATGTATAACCGAAATCGACACTTTTTAAAGTGCGTTCGATCATTCTCAAATACGCTTCTGAAGATGGATTTTCGCCTAAAATAAACGCGACGGCGTTTGGTTTTCTGTAACAATCTGAGCAACAATTCTTTGCTTTACCTTTAATTCTCTCAGCAATTGCCTTTCCATCAATAATCATGATTGCCTCCCCCTGTACTAAGTTGTTCAACAAAAAGGTGATAAACAAAAGCCCATTTAAAAATGGGCTCATCTTTGCTACTTTGCTTTAATCTCTGTCCAAATACGATCGTATTCCGTGATAAAATCACCTGGATCGCTGAAAATTTCAAAGTTCTCTAAAAGTTTCAAATCTGGATAAGCATATGTCGTGCCTATAAGTGATTGATCAATCAGCTTCATCGTTTCTGTATTACAGGTCGCATAACCTACGTAATCCGCATTCTTAAATCCGATATCGCCTCTACATAAGAAGTCGATAAATTGATGCGCTGCTTCGATATTCTTTGAACCTTTAGGAATAATGACGTTATCAAACCACATGTTTGATCCTTCTTTTGGTAATGCATAGGCGAAGTTATCATACTCCTGGATAACGGCACTTGCCTCTCCAGACCAAACCACTGCCATGGCAGCCTCTTCGCTGATAAGCATGTCTTTTACGTTATCGCCCACATAAGCGAGAACTAAAGGCTTTTGTTCGATAAGCGCTTGCTTAGCTGCTTCGAGCTCATCCAGATTTTTCGTATTCATGGAGTAACCCAGTTTTTTAAGGGCTACCATGATTGAATCTCTTTGTGAGTCCACCATGGTAAACATGCCAGAATACTTTTCGTCCCATAAAACTGACCATGAGTCTACAGGCTCAGTTATGAGATCTGTATTATAAATAATCCCTACAGTTCCCCAAAAATACGGGACTGAATACTTATTTTCCGGGTCAAAATCTAAGCCTTTAAAACGACTATCAATATTAGCATAATTCGGAATTTTACTTAAGTCAATAGGCTCCAATAAATCTTCCTTAATCATTTTTTCGATCATATAATCGGATGGGATCGCGATATCATATTGCGTTCCCCCTTTTTTTATCTTCGTGTACATTTCTTCATTAGTAGCATAGGTTTCATAATTGATTTCAATTCCGGTTTCTTCTTCAAAGGTTTCGAAAATATCCTCATCGATATAATCACCCCAATTGTATACGTTCAGTACGATTTTGTCTTCGCTCTTACAGCCTGTAAAAAGCGTTGCAAATAATGCAATCAATAAAACAATGGAAACAATTTTTTTCATTAGATACTCCCTTCACTAAATTTCCTCAATTTTTGTTCTTTTATTTAATACTAACATCAACACCAATACGACGATAAACATTAAGGTTGATAAGGCATTGATTTCTGGCTTGATTCCCCGGCGCGCCATGGAATAAATCGCGATGGATAGGTTGCCTACGCCATTGCCAGTTGTGAAGAAGCTGATGACGAAGTCATCAATAGAAAGGGTAAACGCGATCAGTGCGCCAGTGATAATTCCGGGCTTGATTTCCGGAAAGATGACCTTTCTAAATGCGTACCACGGTGTCGCCCCTAAATCAAGTGCAGCCTCCAGCATTTCGCTGGGCATTTGCTTGAACTTCGGAAGAACCGATAAGATGACATAAGGAATACAAAAGGTGACATGTGCGATAATCATGGTCAACAAACCTAACTCCATGTTAAGTGCCACAAATAAAGTCATCAGCGAGATCCCCGTTACGATATCTGGATTGAGAATGGGAATCGAGTTGACGTTGAGTATGACCTTTTGCTTCCACGCTTTCATATAGAAGATGCCAAAGGCGGCAAATGTGCCAATAATCGTGGCCACCACAGATGCGATGAGTGCCACGAGCACAGTATAATACAGAGATTTCATAATCAGACTGTTTTGAAACAAGCTTTGATACCAATCTAGCGTAAAGCCTTCCCATTTGGCGGTCGATTTTGAATCATTAAAAGAAAATACGGCTAATACGGCGATGGGCGCATATAAAAATCCGAAGATCAGCACGGTATAAAGGCGTTTCATCCACTTATTTACCATAGATTCGCCCCCCTTTCCTCAGGATTTCCGCCACCAAATCGATTCATGATCGCCATGGAAGCTAAAATCAACAGCATGAGAATCATCGCCACAGCCGAACCGAAATTCCAATCGTTTACCACGAGGAACTGCTGCTCGATGAGGTTACCGATGAGCATGTATTGTCCACCATAAAGGAGATTTGAGATGACAAAGGTGCTCACGGATGGCATAAATACCATGGATACTCCCGATAAAATGCCTGGGATTGATAAAGGAAAAATGACCTTTCTAAACACGGTGCGTTTATCGCCACCCAGATCCTCCGCCGCTTCAACTAAGCTTTGATCCATTTTCATCAAAACCGTATAGATGGGAAGTACCATAAAAGGCAAAAAGTTATAAACCATCCCTAAAAGTACGGCGCCCTCCGTATAGAGGAAAGTGACATTTGGTAGTCCTAATAACGATAATAAACCGTTGATGATGCCGTTTTTACCCAGAATCGTCATCCATGCATAGGTTCTAAGTAGAAAATTCATCCACATGGGAACGACAAACAGCATAACGGAGAACGTACGGTATTTCACAGGCATTTTGGCGAGAATCATCGCCATCGGATACCCTAAAATAAAGCATATGAATGTCGCTTCTAAAGCGATCTTCAATGACCTTCCTAATACGGCGATGTAGATGGGATCAAATGCCCTGGAAAAATTCGATAGCGAAAAGGACCAGTCACCACCTGACGTAACAGTAACCATACTAAAGGCTAAAATCATGACGATCGGTACGATGACAAACATCAGCATCCAAAATAAATAAGGACCTGATGATAAGCGTTTGATCATATTACACCTCCTGATCCATGATATGGATATCATCTGGTGTCAGCCAAATGCCCACTTCATCACCCTCAGGAACCATGGTTGTACTATGCACCATCCAAACACGATCACCTTCATTTACCAACATTTCGTAATGAACGCCTTTAAAGACCACTGATTTAACGATCCCCTTAAGAAGACCTGTCGCAGGTTCCACGAGCCTTACGTCTTCAGGACGAATCACCACGTCTACCGGTGCATTCGGTGCGAATCCGAAGTCGACACAATCGAAACCACGGTTTGCAAATGTCACGTAACGGTCACGATTCATCGTCCCTTTGAAGATGTTGCTTTCTCCGATAAAGTCAGCCACGAAGGCATTTTCCGGTTCATTATAAATATCCGTCGGAGAACCGATTTGCTGAATTTCGCCGTGGTTCATAATGATAATTTTATCTGACATGGTGAGGGCTTCCTCTTGATCATGGGTGACATAAACAAAAGTAATGCCCAACTCTTTTTGCATATTTTTAAGTTCGATTTGCATTTCTTTTCTAAGCTTCAAGTCCAAAGCGCCTAAAGGTTCGTCCAGTAAAAGCACCTTAGGTTCATTTACCAGCGCACGCGCAATAGCGATTCTTTGCTGCTGACCGCCAGATAAAGACGCCACACTTCTCTTCTCGAACCCTCTTAGATTAACCAGTTCAAGCATTTTAGATATTTTAAGCGCAATCTCCTTTTCAGGAAGCTTCTTGATTCTTAATCCAAATGCGATATTTTCGTAGATGTTCATATGCGGAAAAAGCGCATACTTTTGAAAAACAGTATTGATGGGTCTCAGATAAGGCGGTGTATTCGTGATTTCTTGGCCCTCGAAATACAGCTTTCCAGAAGTGGGAATTTCAAAGCCCGCTATCATTCTTAGTGTCGTGGTCTTTCCGCATCCACTGGGTCCAAGAATCGTTAAGAATTGGTTTTTCTTCACCCAAAAATCGATATTTTTAACAACGGCGACGCCGTTAAATTCTTTTGTAATGTTGAGTCCTTTAACTATTTTATCGCTCACGTCTGCCTCCGAATGCTAAAAATTAGGTGGCGTTCCCACCAAAAGAAGTACCGCTTCTCGTCTTCCTTTGTTGACGATTTCATGCCCCTTGTTCGCTTTATAATAAAATGAATCTCCTGCTTTAGCGATATACTTCTTATTGCCGAGCTTAATCACCACAGATCCGGAGAGCACATAACCAAATTCCTCACCCACATGAGGTTCATGTTCATCATAAGCACCGTTCGGCGCTAACGTTAGTAGAATGGGTTCCATCATGTTTTTCTGTGCGTTAGGAATAATCCATTCAAGTTTATAACCAATTTCTTCATTTTCCTTTTCGAAGAAATCCTCTGGCTTAAATACGATTTTTTCGTCCACCGTTTCACTAAAAAACGCTTGAAGGTTAGTACCGAGACTCTCTAGTATATCCACTAAGCTCGCAATCGAAGGTGACGTCATATCACGTTCAAGTTGGGATATAAAACCTTTTGACAGTTCACAGCGGTCAGCCAACTCTTCTTGAGTCAAATTATTCTCCAGCCTGAGCCGTTTTATTTTCTCGCCAATTTGCACAATCGTCCCTCCTTTGCTTGTTTACTTTCATTAAACTTTTCACTCGATTTATTATACTCTTAGTAATTGTTAGCGTCAACCTTTACGAATAAAAAAAACGCAATGCTTTATAGCACTGCGCTCTGTGATCTTTATCACTTTTTAACATCTAAAATTTTATCGATGAGTTTAACCAGGTTTTCGATTTCGGGTTTGCTCATTTGGGCATCCGCGCCTACAGCATCTCCTTTGTGCATCAGGTCATCCGTTATTAAAGATGAGAAGATGATGACTGGTAATTTTTTTAGAATTCGGTGTTCTTTGATCCTTCTAGTCAATGCATGACCATCAAGCTGTGGCATCTCAATATCCGTAATCAGAAGATCAATTTCATTCATAAACTGGTCGCCACGCTTTTCAGCCAACATGGCGAGGTATTCATAGGCTTGCATGCCGTCATCAAAGAATTTGAGCTTCGTGAATCCCGCCTTAGTAAGCGTGTCTAAAAGGACCTTTCGAATCATCGGCGAGTCGTCCGCGAGCGCCACTTTGATTCTTGAGCGGTCTTTGACTTCGATTTCCTTGATACGGTCCATATTGATGCCTGTATTAGGGTTGATATCCATCACTATTTTCTCAAAATCCAAAAGCATAATGATTTGGTTATTCAGATTGATATTTCCGATAATCAGTGAGTTGGAAGTGAGGTTATCCGGTTTGAGAATCATATTCCAACCGATACGATTGATACCGAGTACGGTATCGATGGCAAACCCTACTTTGATTTTATTGAACTCACACACCAGCGTCATGCTGTTTTTGACATTTTGATTTTTTTGATTTTCTAAAACATAGAGCAAGTCCACGATGGAAATCATTTCACCTCGGATTAATGAAATACCCGATACGGCTGGATGCGAATTTGGAATTTTAGCAATATTTTCAATTTGAAGCAATTCTTTAACTTTTACAACATTGATTGCATAGTGGACGCCTGCCACGGTAAAATGCAAAATTTCAACCTCTCCTGTACCACTTTCCAATAAAATACCTTTCTTGTTATCCATCCCAAACACCCTCCATCGCTATACTTCAACTAATATCTTCTATTCCATTATACCCCATCATAAGCGATAAAATCAAAGAAGATATCTTTACGATTAAATTATAATGGCTCATAAAGAAATGACCCTAACAATTCATGGAATTGTTAGGGTCATGTTTACATGGCTAGATTAGATTAAACCCATTTCCTTGCCGACTTGTTCAAATACTGCAACGGCTCTTACGAGCTGTTCTTCAGTGTGACCCGCTGTAACCATGCAACGTACCCGTCCTGTTCCCTTAGGGACTGTTGGGAAAACGATTGGCGATACGAAAACGCCCATTTCTAACATGCGTTTTGAAAAGGCAACGGTTTTAGCTTCGTCACCGACGATAACAGGTGTGATAGGCGTTTCACTAGCACCGGTGTTGAAACCGAGCTTTCCAAGTTCAGCTTTGAAGAATCGGGCATTATGCCACAGACGATCCGTATACTCTGTGGTGCTACTAAGCAGATCCACTGCTTCCATGATGGCACCCACTGCTGCAGGTGGTAATGAAGTACTAAAAAGTAAAGGTCTGCCGCGGTGTAATAACCACTCCTTCATCACTTTAGATCCAGCCACATAGCCGCCGATTACGCCGATTGCCTTCGAAAGGGTTCCGATGGAAAAATCGATTCGTCCATGTAAGTGGAAGTGGTCTACCGTACCCCTGCCGCTCTCTCCAAGTACACCAGAACCATGCGCGTCATCCACGTATGTCATACAGTTATATTTTTCAGCTAACTCAACGATTTCCGGTAATTTAGCAATATCGCCATCCATACTGAAAACGCCATCGGTGATGATTAAGCAATTTTCATATTTTGACCGTCTTTCGATCAATACGCGCTCCAAATCAGCCATGTCGCTGTGTTTGTAAACCGCCTTGTCAGCTTTTGAAAGCTTGACGCCATCGATGATACTGGCGTGGTTTAATTCATCCGAGATAATCAAATCTCCTTTATTTGTAATGGCTTGGATAGCCCCTGCGTTGCAGTTGAAGCCAGATTGGAATACCATAACCGCTTCTTCACGCTTAAAAACAGCCAGTTTCTTTTCGAGCTCTTCATGGATGTCCATATTTCCGATGATGGTTCTTACCGCACCTGAACCCACACCATATTTTTCAACAGCTTCAATCGCTGCTTTTTTGAGCTTCGGATGGCTAGCAAAACCAAGGTAATTGTTTGATGACAAGTTGATGACTTTCTTTCCATTCAAAATGACTTCAGCTTCATTTGCACCTTCTAATATAGGCAGTACTCGATAGACCCCTTGATCTTTCAATTCTTGAACCTGATCTTGCAAATACTTTAACTCATGTACATTTGACATCGTCATCCCTCCATATAAGTGATTGTTCGGTAATAGTATAACATCTCATACACCTGATGAAAATAAAAAACGTCCCGCTTTATCCGGATGTGTCAGAATGTTTAAAGTTCCGGTATCTTAACGCATTTATTGCCCTTTTGTAATATGGCGCTAATCGTTGATCATCATTCAACCATTTATACGCATCTAACTGTCTTAAGACTTCAGTACCTCCATGATTGCCCAACACGACCAAGGCATTTCGTTTCAGCACCCACAGCCCTCGCCATGAAAACCCCATATGTCCATAGGCTGCCTTGAACTCCTTTTGTGTCATACTTAATAATGAAAACAAGTCTACCCAGTTAGGGTTTCGGATACTGACCGATGGGTGAGGGGTTTTACGGATTCCTGCTGGACAGACACGCTGACAAATGTTACAGCCATAAAGGCGGTTACTCATCTTTGATAAGTAAATAGCCTCTATTGTTTCCTTCGTCTGTGTGAGGGCTGAAACGCAGTATTTCATGTCACCTTCCGGACCACACACGGATGTTGGACATGCGCTCAAACATTTTTCGCAGTGCCTGCATCCCTCATATTCAAGCGATACTGGAAGCTGATCAAAATTGGTTAGTGCAGATGCTTCTATGGAAAGTCGCTTCGGAAAAATGATATAGCCGATGAAAACGCTTGATCCCAATTCAGGATTGATCAGAAGGTGATGGTAACCGACCTGACCTAGACCTGAATAAAAAGCGATTTCACGATCATTATAAGGCGACTGGTCAACATAATGTGTCGTCCCCTCGATACGATGACCTAAGGCGTCATAAATTCTCTCTTCAAGTGTTTTTAAAAGTGTTTTTACCTCTCTGTGATAATCGAAGGACCAGGCAGACGGATCCACCCTCCCAAACTGATCACCCTTTGGTTTCTCACCGTCTTCAGTCCCATAGGGAACAAGGATGGTCAGAACGGTTTGTTCCCCCTGAAAACCACTTTTAAACAGGCTATTCGGGACATTAAACAAATCTCGCTCAAGTACGCGATTCCGATAATCATCATCTATAACGATGATGCCCCAACTGTTAATCGTCAGGGCATCCATTATCTCGTTCACTTTATATTTCGTGATCATCTCGCCTCCTATTGAAGGACTTCAAGCTCAAGTGTATTGACGAAGTCTGTCCAATCGCCACCTTCTCTGAATCCGAAATTCTTGAGCCGCGTATTATAAACCCAAACCGAATACGGCCTAGCAATCGGCAAATAGGCTAACGAATCCGATTGCAAAATATGCCACTGGTCTATCAGCTCCTCGAATTCAAAAGAGGTGTAAGCCGTTCTCATGGACTGAAAGATTTGATTTGCCACACCATCATTATAGCCGGTGTAATTATAATTAGGTTCTCCATTGCCAAAAAGAACCGCCGGATTCGCATCATTATCCATACGCCATGCAAAATTCCATAAATCGGGTATATCACCTGCCTCAAGATCCGCCATCATCTTTTCATAATCGCAAAACTCCAGGTTGACTTCTATACCAAGCTTGCGCCATTCCGCTGCGGCCATTTCAGCTAGATTATAAGACCAATCCACATCAGCAAACACTTGCCACTCAAGGCTCAGCTTCACTTTGTTTTTCTCGCGAATACCATCGTCATCCGAATCACGCCAACCACTCGCTTCGAGTAAGTTTGCCGCTTCTTCGGCGTCGTATTTAAAACGTGAATCCTGATTACCCAGTTGCGCCTCTATCAAACTGGTCGTAATCGTATCGACGACAGAAGAATAGCCTTCCCATTCCGTCGTGACGAAGTTCTCACGATTCATTCCTATCAAAAGGGCTTTCCGGACATTATAATCAGATAAAACTGGAGACAAGGTATTGACGCCGATCATGGTGATAACATCGTCGCTTTGTACGATGATGCCTGAATAATCAAGGGTTCTAACCCCGCTACTCGACGCGCGTGATGGTGTCATGCTGTACAAATCGATTCTACCTTCTTCAAAGGCTTTGCTTGCCACGGCTTCACTCATTTCCCTGATTACGATGCCAGTAATCATCGGTGGTTTTTGCCAGTATCCGGTGTTTTTAATCAGTATGATGCTATCATTTTCTGTGTAGTTGTCAAACTTGAATGCACCTGTACCCACTGGAACAGCATCGTTATTTACAAACGCTTGCCATTCGCTAAATCGATAATGGTCATATGAAAGGATAGGCACTGTAAATGCCCTTTCATTCATGCGATCATCTGACCTAAAGGTAAAGGTGACTGTCCCATCAACCGCACTTTCAACTTTTTCCAGATTTGTGACAGCTGACTTATAAGCCCCATCATATGAAGGATTCAGTAGCGTTTGGTAAGTGAATACCACATCCTTGGAAGTCAAATCCGCGCCATTATGAAACTCGATACCTGGACGTAAGGTCATGATATAAATCAAACGATTCTCTTGCTGTTCCAATGATTCTGCCAATCCATTTTCAAGATTGCCATCAGCGCCATAGTAAAATAGAGGGTCGAACACCAAATCCACAATCCAATGGGTCGTGTCTGACGCTGGGAATAAGGGATTGAACCCACCATCGATTTCTTCAGACGCGACAATTAAGGCCCCTGAGCGCGAAAGCGCTGGATTTGCCTTTAATTTTTCCTCTATGGGATCTTGCTTAATATCCGTTTGTGAAGTCTCCTCTTTAGCGGAGCGATTACATCCACTTAAAAATGTCAGCAGTAAAATAACCATTACTGCTGACAAAAATAGCTTTTGCTTCATCTTATTATTCCTTTTCTGGCATGGCAAACATCATGGTTGCTAAAGAATGTCTAACAGCGCCTTCTCTTGGGTCCTCTTTGTCTTTAAGCAGTTCGTCCAACAGGTTGGATACCTTTTCATTGATTTCTTTTGCTTCCGCCTCAGTAATATAATAATCCGAGAAATGCGAAACCTTTCGAGTGATTGGACCGCTATAATGTTGAATGGACTCATAGAAATCTTTCGAGATGCTCTCAAAGAAAGCAACCGATACGTTGCTGATAGAGTCTGTCATCTCATCATCTAAGGTCACGGCACTGCTGTCTATGATGATCTTATAGGCGACGGGACAATAGTACTTTTCAACGACGCCAAACTTTGTCACTTCCTGAACCAATTCGATGATGCCCACTTTTTCGAGTATTTTTATGTGATAATTCACTCTTCCATGGGGCTCATCTAACATTTCGGCGATTTGTTTCGCTGTCTTTGCTTGATTGTCAAATGCTTCTAAGATGTCTAAACGGTATTGCTGCGAAATGGCTTTTATTTGTTCTAAATCTTTCAAGATGAGAATTTCTTTCATAGTCACCCTACCCGTTTTTTTTGTAACCTTCGAATTAATTATAAGTCTAATACTTCCATGCGTCAATAGAACTAGATTTCCACTAAAATATAGGTGATATCATCGTTTAGCGATTCTCGTATGGGATTGATCGTACCTGTAATCAACGTATTCAAGGTCTCGATATCCACGTGCTTGTGACTTTTGATAAATCGGATTAAGGTGTCAAGGTCGTAAGTGTTGTTTTTTTCCAAATCGATTAATCCATCCGTGTAAAACAGAAGACGATCGCCCTTTTCAAGCTTAATGCGCTCGCTTTTATAATCAGGTGTTACAAAATCACTGAGTTTGCAGATGGGAAATCCTTCACTTTTGTCGAGAAATTCGACTTTCCCGTTTTTCCGAAAGCGAATGGGGCTGCAGTTAAGTCCTGCTGAGCAGTAAGTGAGCATCTTCGTGTTCAGGTTTAACGTCGCATAGAATGCCACCATGTGCATTTCATCCGGAAAATTCATTTGATTAAACTGATCATAGAAATAATTAAGGGTCCGGTCAGGCTTAAGTCCCCTGAAAAGCTGTTGATTTTTATCGTTGGATTTCAAGTAATTGTTACTGAACATGGTAAGAAGTGCTGCAGAAATACCATGACCCGATACGTCCAGTAAATAAAGCGCAATATTGTCATCATCCAGTCGATAATGATCATAAAAATCTCCGCTTAGCCGTTCACACGGAAAATAGCCCGACACCAACCGGATATCGCGATAAACCGTGTCTTCAGCAGGTAACAGGGACTGCTGAATCTGCTTTGCATACTCCAGCTCATCGATAAACTTTTGATTCACATCTCGGACTTGATGGGTCTTTTTATCGATTATCTTTTTCAGGTTTTTAGAATAGAGGTTGAACTGCCGCTGCAGACTTTGTTTCTCTTTTTCAGGAATCAGGATATTGTTGCGATTCACATAATAGAAGAAATACCCTAACCCTATCCCCTGAAGTATATGACTCTGAATCTGAATCTCTATGCTGTTATTTGACAACGTGACCATGAGCTGTGCAATCAGCATCATGGAGAACGCAAATAAGAACGCAAATGAATTTTGATTTCGCTCCTCTAGAACCAACTCATATTCAAGTGCTACGAGAAGCATGACAGAAAAGCCATTGATTAGAAAGATGGCCGTGTCCACGTTAAAATTGGAACCCATAATCAGATAGACAGCAAGCACATGGAGCGCAAAGATGATCACGCTAACCATCATCATTCCCAGTACACTATTATAAAGCCGACTTAACTGGTGACGCCACTTAAGCCCCACGATGCCGAATATAAAGAAACACTTTCCTAATCCGATAAACAGTGAAATAAGGGCATCCATCTGAGGTGGTCTAATCATGAGCACCACCAATGCCACCAAGTAGTCTGCGATTAAGGTAAACAAAAAGAACGATATGCTTAAATACAGCTCATCTATACGAATTCTGCTCGTATAATAGGTCGCATTTGCCAGCAAAGAGCAAATAACGATATTTCCGATAATAACGACTAAGAAATATTGGTCCAACACACCAGAGAATTGCTCAAATAAAACCCATGTGTTTAATGCTACCAGAATCGTCGCAATCAAAACAGATAAGATATATGAGCGGCGTTCTATGATCTTCTCTCTTACTTCATCCATTATTACCACCTACAAATCAAATCCACTGCCGCCGATAAATTCCTTTAAAATCGATACTTTCGGTACCAAATCATCATCGTCGATGGAGGTAAAATACCCTAAGAACTTTCTTAGCAACAATGCTTCAGAATACTCTGGTTCATCGACACCGATCTGTTCTAATAATGGGATTGCATGCTTCTTGAGGATTGCGAGTTCATATGGCAACGCGGTGTTAAACACTTCATCTGCCTCTTCCTGGAAAGGAAAGATATTCTTCTCCTCGCCACGTCTTACAGAACTCCACATACCAATCGTGCGTTTCGCAGAATGGCCTCTAAACTGGTTATCTCTCACAATTCGTCTTAGGAGTCTCGTCTGAGTGGTGGGAATTCTATTATGCTCATCAATATTCAACTGGGTGAGCGCACTGACATAGATCTTAAACTTGTCACGCTTAAATAGTTTGCTGGTTAACGCATCATTCAAGCCATGGATCCCTTCGATGATAATCGGTTGATCCTCGGTTATTTTAAGTTTATTTCCGCGATACTCCCTGGTTCCTGTCTGAAAATTAAACACAGGTAGCTCGACTTCATTACCATCAAGCAAATCCGTGAGGTCTTTATTGAACTGATCCACATCAACTGCTTCAAGTGCTTCGAAATCGTAGTCCCCATTTTCATCTCGAGGCGTCTTATCGCGGTTGACGAAATAGTTGTCTGTGGATATGGTTACCGGGTGAAGATTATTAACCTTCAGCTGTATTCTTAAACGGTTCGCAAATGTCGTTTTTCCTGAGGAAGATGGCCCTGCGATGAGGATGACGCGTTTCTTTCTCCTCGTAATTTCATCCGCGATGGAGGCTATTTTCTTCTCATGTAACGCTTCCGCGATTTGGATTAGCTCTTTATGTTGGTCATCTATTATTAGCGTGTTTAGGTTACTTACGTAACCGATTCCCATAATATCGGACCATTGTTCACTTTCCTTAAAGACCTCTGCAATCTTCGGTGACTCCACGAAACGCGGCGGCACAAATGGGCTGTATTTCGTAGGGTGCATTAAAATCATGCCATCATCGTATTTTAAAAGCTCAAACGACTTCAAATAACCGGTACTTGGCACCATGTAGCCGTAAAAATAATTGATTACACCGTCTAGCTCATAAACGCGAATATCACTTTTGGATCTAAACTTCATCAAGTCTACTTTCGAAGTCATGTTGTACGCCGCAAAGGCTTTAGAAGCTTCCGCTACCGTTAAATTCTTTTTCTCAAAAGGCAGATCCGCTGCAACATAGGCTTCCATCTCTTTTTGGATCAGCTCATAGTCCTCGTGTGTCAACCGTCTAGAGTAGTCGAACTCGCAGTACAAGCCCTTGCTTAAGGAATGCTCAACGCGCACTTTGATTCCATCAAAGCACTTAAGCGCTGACCGAATCATCAAAAATGATAAGCTTCGTTGATAGATTTTTTCACCATCAGAATGGCTCAAATCAATAAAAGACATTTCACAGTCGTCTGCGATTTCATTGGTCAACTCCCTGAGCAGGTTGCCACACTTTGCGGCGACGATTAAGGGTTGATCTGGCTTTTGAAGCTTCTTTGCAAGCGTTTCAAAGCGATCACCCGCGTTGCATTCAAACGTTCCAAACGATTTAATGTCAACTTTCATTGCATTTCCTCCCATAATTGAGTTATTCGAAGTTATTATTGCCATTAGGATCTATCTTCATGAAATGGTTAAAGTCTTTTATTAAAAAGGAAATGATCATCTCATTGAGCGCTGCATACTTATACCGTTGAACTTCGATTCCCAAAGTCAGCAAGCAAGCCCGAAAATCATCGAGAACATTATAAGGATTACCGTAAACCCTTTGAATTTCTTCTGCACTAACCCCTTTAAAACCATGGCCGATAAGTGAATCATGTCTGAGTTCGATCAACTGATTCATCTTTTCAGAGTTCATCAGCCTTATTATCGGTTCTGTTGCACCACTATTTCGATCATACTTTCTAAAGTACGTATTCAGGGCAAATATCAAGTTGCTATTAAAAATTTTGTAGTGATTCCTTAGAATCTTTAAAATCTCTTTTTTTTGAAGAAAACGCATTTGAAAGGTAAAGCTGCGATCCGGCAATTGGCTTTTAATGAACATATACTTATAGATGGCTTCTTTAAACCGGTATACCCTTCCTAGAAAATCGATGTACTCCTCATTGACGATTTGAAACTTGAGATTTTCTAAAAGCTCCGACATCAGTACATCAGGGTGACCGTTATTCAGCAGGTCCAAATTCTCGATCAGCGCTTTAACCTCGGGATTTTTTAGCGCCTCTCCCGAGAGATTCTTTAGGTACTTTCGAGCTGTCGCAAAGTCGAAATTCACGGCATATCGGCACGAGTTGACGAGCACTCCAGCATCCATGTTCTCAATCCCTTTCTCTTTGAGAACTTCCAGTGCACCACAATAATCGTAACGTTCTATTAACTTTTTAACGACCTGTAGTGACTCGACCATAATGCCTCCTATTATTGATGGTTGCTGATAAACGTCTCAATTTCTAACGAAGGGGCTTCAAATACTTTATCTTCTAAAATGATACGATAGCTGTGGAGTAATTGATTCGTATGGCCATCGATTTTTCGTCCGCCGTATTTATAGTCACCTACGATGGAATGGCCGATCAACTGCATGGACGCTCTGATTTGGTGGCTTCTACCTGTGAGTAGCTCGACTTCGACTAAGGTATAATCACCAAACGTCTTGAGCGGCTTGTATTTGGAATGGCAGTATTTCGCTTCATCGTCATCGTGTGAAACGATGCGTACTTTATTGGCCACCTCATCCTTAATCAGATACCCTTTAACTTCGCCCGCCTTCGTGAGTTTTCCGTGGACAATGCAAAGATAATACTTTTCAACTGCTCGGTCTCTCATCAGTGCATTAAACTTTTTTAACGCCTCATAGGTTTTCGCGAAGATGACCACACCGCTGGTGTTCTTATCTAGACGGTGCACAGGTGCGGGTCTAAATGTGTTGGTACATAAATCCTTTAAATAGAAATGTACCATGGTGGCAAGTGTGTTTTTATACTCCGATTTATCGGGATGTGTTAAAAGTCCCTTCGGTTTATTGAGCACGAGGAGCTCGTCATCTTCATAGACGATATCCAGCCCTAATTTTTCAGGTTTAACAGGCACAAAGGGCTTAATCATCGCCTCGATGGATTCTTCCGATAAGAAGATTTCTAAAACATCATTTTCCTGCAAAAAATATTGTTCATCGGTGATGCGTTTTCCATTGATTTTGAAAACCTTTTTGCGGATCAATTTATAGATATTGCTGCGGGTCGTGTCGTTGAAATACTTTAGCAAAAAACGGTCAAACCTCTGTTCAGATTCATTTTTGGTTATTTCAATTTTTCTCATCTACTCTCCTATCACCAACTGTGGGTGTATTCACTGTTTATTATTTTTATCAGCAATCACTCAGTAGCTAATCGTGAGGACAGCATACTGCTTAATGGATTTGTACCCGATTTTCTCATAAAGTCTTCTCGCATTTGAGTTGTTGTTCTTTACGAATAGAACTGCGCGTTTATCACGACTCACCAAACGACTCGTAAGCTCGCGCGAGACACGCTCTCCTAAACCGAGCTTCCTATACTTAGGCGACACATAAATCCCCGAAAGAATCCCCATCTTTTCAGTTTCATCCTCAATCAGTCCCTGAGCGACCATTTCCCTGTCTTTCACCACTAAAAGATAATTTTCTTCCTCTATCATGGCTTTAAACGTTTTAACGATGTCATTGATGGCTTTGCTTTGGCGACCAAAATGAGATTCCACATCGATGAAGAACTTGAGATCGCCTAGCAGCTCGTCAACTAGAGCATGCTTCCCAGAAATCAAATCAAAACCTTCCAGTGAATCGATAGGTGTAGGTCCACCTTCATAATACATGAGCGTTGATTTCGACTCGGTGATTTCACTGACCGCTCTGCAAATCAGTTTGTATACGCCATCGATCATCACCTGATTCGCTTTGATAAATTTAGGCTTATGGGCTTTAATGGATTTCAAAAAATCTAGACTCCCCAACACTTTAGGGCTCAAGGTATGAAATGCGAGGACACTTTTGTTTGAAAAATAAAAAAGACCCAATAGTTGATTATTTTCTATTGCGCCATAAAAGACGCCTTTGGCGTCTCCTGTAGCAAATAATTCTGCTGGTTTCATTAAATAGATGACATCATCATGAAATTGCTCTATATAATCCGAAATAATCGGTAAATGCTCATGGGTAAGTTTAATTAGCATGATCCACCTCTATGAAAATTGTAACACGAAAGTAATCAATTTGGAAAGAACAATGCTTTATGAATCCCTGAAATTATGCTATTCTATACTAAATGGAAGCATTCTGAAAGGATAAGTCATGTTCGAAAAAATAAAGGATTTCCTCTACGATATCAGCGATATTTTCGTTTCACTGCTCATTATCGGCGTTATTTTTTTCGCCGTTTCATGGAAAATTTCTGACACGTTAAGCGTCGATATAAATGCACCACAAACCACTAGTGAAGCAAGCGCTACAACCGAAGGCCAAATCGTCGTCACGCCTGTTGACTCCACAGAAGCAACCAGTGCAGGAGAAGCGGGTACTACTGAAGCGACTGCAACCACAGAGGCATCCACTGAAGCCACAACCGAAGCCCCTACTGAAGCGCCTACTCAGGCAGCTACCACACCTGGCGCTCTCGAAACCTTTGTAGTGGGAGATGGTGAGCTTGGCTATACGATCGGTAAAAACCTCGAATCCCAAGGCTTCATCGCCGACCGGGACGAATTTGTCAAAAGGTTAATCGAAATGGGCTATGACAGCAAACTTCGAGCAGGTACTTATAAAGTCAGCAAGACCGATTCACTCGAGACCATCATCAAGGTATTAGCCGGTGAAGGACGATAAATTTCATTTGTGTATAAAATAAAACGGACGCATTCAGTCATGAACTGAACCGTCCGTTTTTTAGTTTATTCAAGCACACCTTCTGTTAAAAGGTCGAACTCTTCTTCTGTCAATTCCCGATACTGCCCCAAGGCAATGCTAGGATCAAGTTCCAAAGCATTCATTTTAATCCTTTTAAGATAGACCACGCGTTTTCCTGCCGATTCGAACATCCGCTTCACCTGATGGAATTTTCCCTCATGGATGGTCAATACCACCTCGGTGGTATTACCGGTCTGTATACCGATTTCTAGCTCTGCCGGCTTACATAGATAACCGTCATCCAGTGTGATTCCCTTTGAAAAAGCCGCGATATCTTTATCTGTGACACGACCTTCCACTTTAGCAAAGTATGTCTTCGGGACATGCTTTTTAGGTGCGAGCAAGTTATGAGTGAGTTCACCGTCGTTTGTGATGATTAACAGTCCCTCTGTATCGATATCCAGTCGACCCACTGGAAATAGTTCATAGTGTTTATACTCCTCACCAATTAAGTCGATTACCGTTTTATGGTGGTTATCCTCTGTCGCCGAAATCACTCCCTGAGGTTTGTTCATAATGAGATAAAGAAACTTCTTATAGATGACGGGTTCTCCTCTATACGTGACCAAATCCTTTTCCGCATCGATTTTATCTTTTCCGGAACGCACCACCGTTCCATTTACTTTCACTTGACCAAAACGCAGTGCGTCCTTCATTTCACTGCGGGATCCTTTTCCCATGTTTGAAAGGAGCTTGTCCAATCTGATTTTCTCACCCATGGCTTCCTCCTACATCATCCGCCAAGAAACTGGCAATAAATTCTTTACGGTTCCTTTTGATATTTTAGCAAATCCGAGTGGATAATCTTCTACGCAAACCAGGTGCAATCCCTCGGTAAGGCTATCCACAAAAATCGTTTCGCCTTTTAAATACTTCATGACCTCCACACTTTCAGGTGATAGCCTGAGGAGCGGTTGAAACGCTTCAGCCTTTAATGCCAGAGCCAGTGCTTGGCTCGGCGAAAACCGCCCTTTGCTGATTTCACCGATTAAAAGCCCTTCCCGTACGACATTCAAACCTCGTGTCGGAAGCTTTAATTCTGGCCTTAAAAAGACGCGTTCGCCTTCTACATCAAAATGGCCCTCCATAGGGCATTTTAAGTGCTTCACGAAAAATTCCCGGACTGGTTCTGGAGGCAACTGTGGCTCATACGATGGAAGTGTTACTGAATCGGGAGAAGTTCTCATAAGTCCACCGATAAAGTGACCTTCACCTTCGTTTTTATGCGGCCAAATATGCGCCATATGCGGCGTGTCAGGTGCTTTTGGTCCGATACTATTAAGCGCGATTGCGCGTGGCGTAAAACCATCAAAATTGCTCAGCATATGCTTAATTTGTTCTTCATTTTCTTCTGGTGCAAATGTGCAGGTCGAGTATATGATTTTAGCATCTGCCGCTACAAGTTCTGGTAGCGCGTCGATAATGGTACGCTGAAGTTCACTACACGCCCTCGGCCCATAGGTTTCCCAAGCTTTAACCGCTTTTGGATCTTTTCGAAACATGCCTTCACCCGAGCATGGGGCATCCACGAGAATACTCGTAAAGACATGGCCCATGGCCTTAGCGATTTTGTCAGGCGCGTTATTAAGCACGATTACATTCCGTAGGCCAAACTTCTCGACATTTCGTAAGATGGCCTTCACACGGGTTTCATTGATATCATTCGTCACCAACAGCCCCTTATCTTCGATAAAGGTCGCTATCTGCATAGATTTCCCACCAGGAGCGGCACATAAATCGAGACAAATCTCACCGGGAGATGGCCTTAAGGCATTTACCGGCGACATGGCGGACGGTTCCTGAACATAGTATAGTCCTGCGTAAAAATAGGGGTGTTTGGTTACTGGATCCTCAGGGTTATAGTAAAACCCATCGGTGGTCCACGGAACGGGTCTTAACAAATAGGGAAACTTTTCTAAAAAAGTGGCCACGTCAATCTTAAGCGTGTTCACCTTTAAACTGACATAATGTTCTTCATCGTAAGTGGCGGCAAACGCGTCATATTCATCGCCTAATGTCGCACGCATACGCTCTTCAAAAGCTTTAGGTAATTTCACGGGTCGCTCCTAGTCCCTGCGGGATAATTTACAAACTATTTTCAACTAATCACTGGCAAATTCAGATGACATGATTTATAATATCATATATAGCAGGAGATTGTTAATAGGTTCAAACGCGTTTTGCACTTAATCCATAAAAGATAAAGGAGTGATTCGAGTGCCATTAGTAAATACCAAAGAAATGTTTAAAAAAGCCGCAGAAGGCGGCTACGCTGTAGGCGCATTCAATGTTAACAACATGGAAATTATCCAAGGAATCGTTAAAGCAGCAGCAGAAACTAAATCACCAATTATTCTTCAAGTTTCAGCAGGCGCTAGAAAATATGCTAGCCCAGTCTACCTCAAAAAATTAGTAGAAGCTGCCTTGATTGAGCACCCTGAGTTAGAAATCGCATTACACCTCGACCACGGTGAGGATTTCGAAATTTGTAAACAATGTATCGACGATGGCTTTACTTCAGTAATGATCGATGGTTCACACCATTCATACGAAGAAAACATCGCCCTTACTAAACAAGTGGTTGAATACGCTCACGCAAGAGGCGTCACAGTTGAAGCTGAGCTCGGCAGACTTGCTGGTATCGAAGATGCCGTTAACGTTTCTGCTGAAGATGCGACTTACACTGACCCAGATCAAGCAGTTGACTTTGTAACGAGAACAGGCTGTGATTCACTTGCTATCGCTATCGGTACTAGCCACGGCGCTTACAAGTTCGCAGCGGATTCAGATCCAAAGCTCGATATCGCACGTCTCAAAAGAATCTCTGAATTGTTACCTGGTTACCCACTCGTACTTCACGGCGCATCTTCAGTTATTCCTGAATATGTTGAAATGTGTAACGAGTACGGCGGTAAACTCGTCGATGCGAAAGGATGCCCTGAAGATCAATTAAGAGAATCAGCAAAATACGGCATCTGCAAAATCAACATCGACTCGGATTTAAGACTTGCACTTACAGGTACTATCCGTAAGCAGTTCGCATTAGATCCAGCAAACTTTGACCCAAGAAAATATTTGGCTCCTGCTAGAGAAGCTATCTACGGCATGGTTAAACACAAAATCGTTAACGTGCTTGGTAGCAACCAAAAATAAAAATAAAAAATGCTGATAAAGTGACCTTTTCATAAAGGTCATTTTATTTTTTTGTCTTAAGTTGGGTCGTTTGCATGGAGACAGTACTTGCTCACTTGGGTCCTCGGCAAGCCTGCGGCTTGGTCCTCGGCAAGCCTGCGGCTTGGTCCTCGGCAAGCCTGCGGAATCGTTCGCTACCGTACTTCTCCATGCAAACGGCCACATCAAATTAAAACAAAAAATGAATGTAAAAAAGACGCTCACATGAGCGCCTTTATTTATCAATTAGTTTTTAATCGGTTCTGGATACTCCACCCCAAAGGTTTCCACTGTGATGGTTTTGATTCTCTGATCGACCACTGGTTTGTCGCCGTAGCCTGTCTTCGTTTCAGCGATTTCATCGACGACATCTTGACCTTCGATTACCTTACCGAATGCAGCATACTGTCCATCGAGATGTGGTGAATTTTTATGCATGATAAAGAACTGGCTGCCTGCAGAGTTCGGGTTTTGAGCTCTCGCCATGGAGATGACACCCGCCGTGTGCTTCAGGTTGTTTTGGAAGCCATTGATCAAAAACTCGCCCTTGATGCCGTAGCCTGGACCACCCATACCCGTTCCATCTGGGCAACCGCCTTGAATCATGAAGCCCTTGATGACACGGTGGAATATAAGGTCATCATAATAGCCCTTCTTCACTAAGCTGATGAAGTTGTTGACGGTATTCGGCGCTATTTCAGGATAGAGCTCTAAAGTAATCAATTTGCCGCTTTCAAGCGTTATTGTTAATTGTGGGTTTTGTGACATATCCGTTCTCCTTTTTCTTATGAATTATTCTGCGGAAGCATTTTGGCGTTCCACGACAATATCAAGTTCATTTGCTGCGAACAAAGCATTGATCACATCCCAAACAACGTACTTTCCATCGCGCGTTTGAGATGAAACAGGGATAATCACCCCGTCATCTGGCATTTGAAGTTCCTTTTTAATGACCTTCAGCTGCTGAGCCACTTGGTTTTTACTGAGCTTATCAGACTTCGTCGCGATGACGATGCCATTAAAGCCACAAGCTCTAATCCACGCGTACATTTCTTTGTCTTCACCGGTTGGGGTATGCCTTATATCGATAAGCTGAAACACCTCCAGTAAATTGTCACGCGTGTTTAAGTACGTGTCGATGATGTTACCCCAATTCGCCTTTTGTGCCTTAGAGACCTTAGCAAAACCATATCCAGGTAAATCGACAAATCGAAATAGACCATCGATATCATAAAAGTTAACCAGCTGTGTCTTCCCCGGAGTCGAGCTGGTTTTCGCCAGCCCTTTTCGGTTGAGCAACATGTTGATAAGGGAAGACTTACCTACGTTGGATCTGCCGGCAAACGCCAGCTCTGGTAAAGCATCTGGTGGATATTGCGTCTTCGCAACCGCACTGATTACGAATTGGCTATTCTTAATTTTCATCTTTTAGTTCCTCTCTCACCAGCGCATGCTCTAGCACTTCATCCATCGTTCTGACTGGAATGAACTCGATTTCTTTTTTTATGGACTCTGGAATGTCCTCTAAATCCTTTAGGTTATCAAATGGGAATAAGATTTTCTTAATACCGGCTCTTCTAGCGGCTAAGGATTTTTCTTTAAACCCACCGATGGCAAGCACACGACCACGAAGTGTAATCTCACCCGTCATGGCCACAAAACGGTTCACCGGTATCTGCGATAAAGCGGAAATCATGGCAGTTGCCATCGTTATACCCGCTGAAGGACCATCTTTAGGGATTGCACCTTCTGGAATATGCACGTGTAAATCGAGGCTTTCATGGAAATTCTCTTCGATGCCATATTGCTGTGCCACTGTTCGGATATAGGAAAGCCCTGCTTGAGCCGATTCCTTCATGACATCCCCGAGCTGGCCTGTAAGCTGAAGCTTGCCTTTTCCCTTCATCGTGTTGACTTCGATAGAAAGCGTATCGCCTCCAACCGCAGTCCATGCTAAACCTGTTACGATCCCCACCTGATTCTCATCTGCGATGAGATCATAGTGATATTTGGATTTACCGAGGTACTTATCGAGGTTCTTATCCGTCACACGTACTGATTTCACTTCACTTTTAACGATTCTTACCGCAGCCTTTCGACATAGATCGGCTATCTTTCTTTCGAGCTCACGAACACCTGATTCTCTCGTATACTTACGGATAATTTCATTAAGACCTTCATCCGAGATGGAGAGGTTCGATTTCGATAACCCGTGCTCTTCCATCTTCTTCGGCACGAGGTATTTCTTAGCGATGTTCAGCTTTTCAAATTCAGTATAACCAGACACCTGAATCACTTCCATACGGTCGAGTAACGGCCTAGGAATAGTGGTCAACGAGTTCGCAGTCGTAACGAACATCACCTTCGATAAATCGAAAGGCACTTCCAAATAGTGATCAGTGAACTCTTTGTTCTGCTCAGGGTCTAATACTTCAAGTAACGCTGAAGCTGGATCTCCTCTAAAATCACTGGATAATTTATCGATTTCATCGAATAAAAATACAGGGTTTTTCGTGCCCGCTTCTTTGATACCGTTGATGATTCTTCCTGGTATGGCGCCAATGTAAGTGCGTCTATGTCCTCTAATCTCAGCCTCATCTCTTACGCCGCCCAGCGACATTCTCACGAACTCTCTATTAAGTGATCGAGCAATCGACTTGGCGATCGAGGTTTTACCAACGCCAGGAGGGCCTACGAGACAGATGATCGGACCTTTCATGCTTTGTGTCAGATCGCGCACGGCCAAGTACTCCACCACGCGCTCTTTAACCGATTCAAGACCAAAATGGTCCTCATCGAGTATAGACTGCGCCTTTACCAAATCGATTTCGTCTTTGGTTTCCTTGCGCCATGGTAAATCTAAAATCCAATTGACGTAGCTTCTAATGACGCCACTTTCTGCCGACGATGGCGATAATCTGGAGTAACGATCAATCTCTGTTGACACTTTTTTATCGATTTTCTTCGACAATTTCAGCTTTTTAAGCTTATGTCTCATCTCTTCGATTTCGTCTTCTTGAGCATCTTCTTCGCCTAATTCATCACGAATGGCTTTAATTTGCTCTCTTAGGTAGTACTCTTTTTGAGATTTGTTGATTTGATTTTTTACTTTATCGTTGATGTTCTTTTCGACTTCGAGAATTTCCACTTCCGTTAAAAGCAGCTTATAAAGTGCTTCAAGGCGCTTCTTCACATCGATAGCGTTGATCAGCTCTTGCTTTTGCTCTGTTTTGAGCGTGAGCTGCGCTGCGATGGTATCCGCTAAACGACCAGGTTCATCGATGGCCGTCACTGACAAGATCACATCCGCACTGACGCGATTAGTGGTGGCGATGTACTTTTCAAAAGCAGCGATACAGCTTCTCATGAGCGCACGTGTTTCTTTATCGATTTCAACTGCATCCACATAAGCGGTTACATCCACTCTGAAATACGGGTTCTCATCGACGATGGTGATGACCTCGGCACGCTCAATTCCTTCCACCAGTACCCGAATAGCATCTCCAGGCAGTTTGAGCATTTGTTTGATTTTACAAATGGTACCCACTTTATAAAAATCAGTGGATTCTGGCGAATCGTTGTCTATATCAAATTGCGTGGTTAAAAAGATGCGTTGATCCTTTGCCATGGCAGCCTCTAAAGCCTTGATCGACTTCTTTCTGCCTACGTCGAAATGCAAAACCATATAAGGAAAAATGGATAAGCCTCTCAGCGGTATCAAAGGAATGTTTATGATTTTACCTTCATTTTCCATGGGATCACCTCATTTAATCTATTTTAAATTGTTAACTACTTACTTTAACTAAAAAACGAGCTTTCGCTCGTTTTAGGATACACTTTCTTTACCCTTTGGCAATCCCCTTTTGGCGCTTTCTTTCTTAGCGTCAATAAGCACCAGGGTCGGCAACTGATGGTTACGGATGGTCTCTTTCGTCACGATGCACTTTTTAATGTCATCACGCGAAGGAATTTCATACATAATTTCCATCATAATGCTTTCAAGAATAGATCTTAAACCTCGAGCACCGGTTTTTCTTTCTATCGCCATTTTAGCAACTTCCACCAAGGCGTCCTCTTCGAATTCAAGTTCTACATCATCAAGCTTCAGCATCTTTTGATATTGCTTGATAATGGCGTTTTTAGGTTCTTTTAAGATGCGGACCAAAGCCTCTTGATCGAGCTCGTGTAATGAAACGACGATGGGCACGCGGCCAACAAACTCTGGAATCAACCCGTACTTCAGCAAGTCTTTTGGTTCGATTTTATCAAAGAGCTCGCCTAAAGGAATATTCTTTTTGCTTTGAATCGACGCGCCAAATCCTAATGCTTTTTCGCCGATTCTCGAATTGATAATCGATTCCATCCCGTCAAAAGCACCACCACAGATAAATAGAATGTTAGTGGTATCCACTTGTAGGAACTCTTGATGTGGGTGTTTTCGCCCACCTTGAGGTGGCACGTTAGCGACAGTGCCCTCAATAATTTTTAACAGCGCTTGTTGTACACCTTCTCCTGAAACATCTCTCGTAATCGATGGGTTTTCAGACTTTCTCGTAATCTTATCAATCTCATCGATATAGATTATACCCTTTTGTGCACGCTCTATATCATAATCTGCTGCTTGAACCAGCTTCAAAATGATATTTTCAACGTCTTCACCGACATAACCCGCTTCAGTCAAAGCAGTTGCATCCGCAATTGCAAAAGGCACATCCAATATCTTCGCTAATGTTTGAGCCAATAGTGTTTTACCTGAACCAGTGGGTCCAATCAGCAAGATATTGCTCTTTTGAAGCTCCACTTCATCTTCATCAATGGTGTTTTGAATACGCTTATAATGATTATACATGGCCACCGAAAGCGTCTTCTTCGCTTTTTCTTGGCCAATCACGTAAGCATCGAGAATTTCTTTTATTTCAGCCGGCTTCGGTAAGGATTCCAACGACCACTCGTTACTGTCGTCCTTTTTATAGATTGAGAGCTCTTCTTCAAGTATCTCATTGCATAATTCAATGCACTCGTCACAGATATAGACATTAGGACCTGCAATCAGTCTCTTGACTTGTTCTTGGCTCTTACCGCAAAAGGAGCACTTTAAAGTTGGTTTATCCATGCGTTACCTCTTTCTTGTTCTTTATCGCTTGACAAATACTTTGTCAATCAAGCCATATTCAACGGCTTCTTGTGCTGTCATGAAGAAATCTCGATCGGTATCTTTCTCGACTTGCTCATAAGGCTTACCCGTCTTTTCACTTAAAATCGTATTCAAATCTTTTCGCATCTTTAAAATACGGTCAGCTTGAATCTTAATATCTGATGCTTGACCACGTGCACCGCCCAGTGGTTGGTGAATCATGACCTCTGCATTTGGAAGCGCATAACGTTTCCCCTTTGTTCCAGCAGCAAGCAGGAATGCGCCCATACTTGCTGCCATACCGACACAAATCGTCGATACATCCGGTTTAATATATTCCATCGTGTCGAAAATGGCCATCCCAGCAGTAATGGAACCACCTGGACTATTAATGTACACGTTGATGTCCTTGTCTGGATTCTCCGCTTCTAAAAACAACAACTGTGCCACCACTAAATTTGCGGTATAATCATCGATTTCGCCACTGATAAAAATGATGCGATCCTTTAAAAGTCTCGAGTAAATATCATAGGAACGCTCTCCTTTACTCGTTTGTTCGATGACATAAGGGATATAATTTGCCATTTCAACACCTCCAACTAGATGAATTTTGCGTTTTCCACGAGGAAGTCTACTGTTTTTCTAGACTTGAGGTTTGACTTCAAGTATTCATAGTTATCTCGTTCAAACAACTTCTTAATTTCTGCTTTATCTCTCTTTTGCATTTCTGCGATTTTATCAAGCTCTGCTTCCACGTCCTCTTCAGACACTTCAATGTTTTCTTGAATCATGACTTTTTCGATGACCATGCTCGTCTTAACACGCGTTAAAGCATCTGTCTTCATTTGCTCACGCAGGCTTTCAAGGCTACCACCGGTGAACTGGACGTATTGGTCAAGGCTTAATCCTTGATATTTTAATTGTTGATCGAATTCTCTCATCATGCCATCGATTTCTGCTTCTACCATTTTGGCTGGAATTTCAACTGTGATCAGATCCGCCACTTTATCGATAACTTTATCTCTTTGTGCCGCTTTAGCACTATCAGCTGCAGAAACCTGAAGCTCTGATTTGATATTTGCTTTATAAGCTTCCAAAGTATCAAACTCAGAAACGTCTTTAGCGAATTCATCATCAAGCGCTGGCAATTCTTTGAACTTGATGTCATTGATCGTTACATGGAACACGGCTTCTTTACCAGCAAGCTCTTCAGAGTGGTAAACTTCTGGGAAGGTTACATTTACATCCACATGGTCGCCTACATTTGCACCGATTAACTGGTCTTCAAAGCCTGGGATAAATCTTCCAGATCCGATGACGAGCTCTTGGTTATCTGCAGTACCACCCTCAAATTGATGATCGCCTACGAAACCTTTATAGTTCATGACGACTGTGTCATCCTTTTGAACAGGTCTTGTTACAGACACGAGCCTAGCATTCATGTTTCTTGTTTTCTCGATTTCAGCATCCACCATCTCATCTGTTACTTCTGCATTGATGGTTTCTACCTCGATGCCTTTATAGCCTTCAAGTGTAAACTCAGGAGCAACAGTCACCACAGCGGTAAACACCATGTCAGCACCTTTCGCTACTTCTTCGATGTCGATGTCAGGGCGTGCTACAGGCTCGATTGATAATGCGTCGAGAGCCTTCTCATAATAGACCGGTAATAATTCATTAACGGCATCTTCAAAGAATACGCCTTCGCCATATTGCTTCTCGATTAAAGCTTTAGGAGCCTTGCCTTTTCTAAATCCTGGCAAATTGAATTTACCTTTGTTTTTGTTGTAAGCAGACATCACTGCCTTTTCGAAATCCTGTGCTGGAACTGTGACTTTTATGGTCACTTCGCTATTTTCTTTTTTTAAAATCTCGTAGCTCATTAAATTGCCTCCCGAATGATATATCATTAAGTTTGCTTCGTCTTACGAAGCCAAAAAATAACACCTTTAACCTATTTATCGTACCGTATTTGATGAAAAAAGTAAAGTTCTACAGACAAAATCACTATAATTATACCTGATTCCATGCCCTGAACAAGGGTTTATTGCAAATTTAACCCTCTTGTTATATATTATTCATAAATCATTCACATCCAAACACCCTTTAGGAGCAAAAATGCGTCAAAAACCATTAACTTCTTCACAAAAAAGTGCCTCAATGCACCATCTAGGGCCTGCGTTGACCTTGGCCATCCCGGGCAGTGGAAAAACCACGCTTCTTCTACATCGTCTAATCGAGCTCGTGGAAACCTATGGTGTCCATCCAGAGTCAATCCTAACATTGACCTTCTCAAAGGCATCAGCTGATGACATGAGCGCACGGTATGAAGAGCGCTTTAGCCACTTGGGTTACCGATTCAGCTTCATGACCATCCATAAGTTCGCCTTTAATATCTTCAAGCGGTACCTTGCGCATCAGGGCAAAGAAATGAAACTGCTTGAAGATGGGTTAGAAAAATTTAAAATACTCAGTGAGATTTATAGAAAACACCATCATGACACGCTTTCAGATGACGATTTTGAAACGCTATCCAACCATATCGGTTTGATCTACAACCTAAGGCTGAGTCGGCAGGACCCACGCGCCGAGCAGTTCCAGTGGAAGGACACCTTTGAAATGGCTGAAGCCTTTCATGAATACAAAAGGGCGCATCACCTTTTCGACTTCGACGACATGCTCGTCAGCGCCATAAAAATCCTCGAAAAGTCACCTAACTTGCTGGAACAGGTCCGGCGTAAATATCGCTTCATCCAAGTGGATGAAGCTCAGGATACGTCTAAGCTTCAGTTTGAGCTAATCGAGTTGCTGCTGGGGGAAGAAAAAAACCTGTTTCTCGTCGCGGATGACGATCAATCCATTTATGGGTTCAGGGGGGCATTCCCCCAGTACTTACTGGACTTCCCCGACCGCTTTAAATCCGCTAAGGTCTATTATTTGGATGAGAATTTTCGTTCTGATGCGAATATCGTATCCACAGCAGCTGCGATCATCACGGCCAATACCAACCGTTTTAGCAAAGTGATGAACGCCTATCATCCTGCCGAAGTGCGCCCAAGTGTTCACGTGTTCTACGATTTGAGCGCCAGAAACCAGTACCTCATCAGCGAAAAAAGCCAAATAGAAGGTAACTTGGCCATTCTTTATCGTAATAAAATCTCAGCACTGAGCGTGATCGATGCACTCGAACGGAACGGGCATCCATTTCAAATTAAGGATGCACCCATCAGAGAGTTTTCACACTGGATTATTCAGGACTTGATCGCCTTTATGACGCTGGCCATGATTCCGCAAGATTTGGAGAGTTTTTTACGGATTGCGTTTAAAACAAACGGCTATATCTCCAGGGAAATGGTTAACCATGTAAAGCAGCATCACCGCGGGCGAAGCGTGTTTTCAGTTTTGGTGGAGATTCCATTTTTAGAGGATTATCAAACGCGCACACAAGAGCGAATTCAGGCGCAGTTCGATGCACTCGCCCGCCTTAGACCTTACGATGCCATCCACTATATCGAAACGGAGCTCGGTTATCTGGATTACCTAAAAAACAACCTGCAGCGCCTGGGCATAACGCTTAACCACGCGCGGACGCGCCTAGACACGTTCAAGTCTATCGCAAAACCCCTAAAGTCAGGCTTCGAGTTCATGAACCGCATCGAGCAACTTAAGCAAACGCTGAAAGAGAATCAGTTCAATAGCAATGAAAAAATCGTCTTATCGACGATTCATGGGTCAAAGGGTTTAGAATTTGATCAAGTATTTTTAATCGATGTGAATCCGCAGATATTTCCTGGTTTTAAAGCCACCGAGGGCGATGCACTCGAGGAAGAGCGCCGACTGTTTTATGTGGCGCTGACGCGCGCCAAAAAAGTTCTCGAGGTGCTCCACGTAGATTTTATCGGCGGAAGCTACAACCCACCCTCAAAATTCGTCGAGGAATTCTTGGCGCAGCCTTTCGCTGATCACCTGTTTAACAACGCCACTGGAAAATCCACGACCGGCTAAAAAGCTCGTCAATTTTTGATAAACGCTCATTTTATATTTATAATCAGTGTTAAGGCGGTCCCACTCGATGGTGGTGGCCGCTATTTTTTTCTCCAGTACAGCCTTCGCCATTTGATAGGGATCGTGCAAGTCCTCTTCTTCCTCAAGGCCAAAGTATGCCGTTTCGATGGTTTTAGCATCGATGCCCTTTCTGACTAGCTCCATCTTGATGCGATAGTCCCCATATTTTGAGCGTCTCCCCCTAATATAGGCAGAAGCAAATGCAACATCATCCACAACCCCCGCTTCTTTAAGCCGTTCGATGATCGCTTCGACCACATGAGGTTCATACCCCTTTGAAAGGAGCTTTTCGACGAGCCCATTTTCACTTCTCATTTGCAAGGACAATAAATAAAGGGCATATTCCAGCCCTTTGTCTTCCATTGATTTCATAGTAATTCCCTTTCAAATTCTTCAAACACCTTATTTCATTACAGCCCTCTCTTACTGCCCTTGTCCTCGATGGTGATTTCCACATAGTCTAGCTCGATGACATTTCCAGAACCCGAACCATAAGCATGCATGAGCACACGTACGGCACTTTTATCGAGCCTGTAGCTGTAAAGCTTATACTCTTTATCACCCAGTTTGTAGGTCATCTGGTTGGAACGCATGTCGAATATAAGCGTCTCCTCTACCCACTCATCATAGATGGGGGTTATCAAGGTGTAGTTGTCATTATATTCCCAGTCAGCCGCTAAAAAACGGATGACATCTCTTCCAGGTCTCACGCTGGTAGACATGAGGTCATACGAATACTCCACGAGCACGATTCCGTCACCCATGGCTGTAAACCAAGAACCATCGCTTTTTTCTGGAACCAGTTCGAGGTCTGTGGTTTGATATAACGCCAGGCCACCTTCAAACGTCCCCGTTCCGTGACTGATTTTCACACGCCTTTTAATGGTTAAAACATCCTTGCTTTGGAGCTCCAGTGGCTTACTGAGCATATAGGGCATGATGCCTGTGACGTCCGCCGAAAGCTTAAGCGTCCCGCCTTCAAGCTTCACGGTGTCATATGCGCGCGAAAAATTCTCCCATTCGCTGACGAGCCAAAAGTCCTTATCCATCTCGTCAAAATCAAATCGATAGGTCACGATATCCTGAGGCACTCTTTCATGAACGAAAATGTTGTAATATAAAAATCCTGCAACGACGAGTAGTAAAATGACAAATGCCTTCCTCATAGGTTCCTTCCTTTACGATGAAATGGTTGACGATTGATCCTTTGACTCATCAAAATCCTTTAGGCCGATTATGAATTTGTATTTCGGCTGAATTTTTTCAAACCTTAGCTCAAACACAAACTGGATGACATCCACCGATTGCCAGGTGATGTTGATTTCCTTCACCCAAGTGGCCAGCTTGATTTCCATGAGCCTTTCATAGAGCACATGCTTTAGACGCGCCAAATCAACGAAGCCCTTTGGCGTTTTCCTGAGATATGCAAATGTCGCTAGGAGAATCGTCTGCCTAACCCGTTTGAAAATCAAAAATTGTCTGAAGCTTTTAACCGTTTCCACCATCATAAAGATGAAGAAGGTTGCCAGACCCGCAACGATAATATTTGAAAACATGCTCGATAACATACAGTACTCCTGTTCATTCCTATATATAGGTTATCGGAAATGGCTGTGGTTTACTTTAGCTTTCCTTGAACGATCTCTCTTAACGTGTCGATTTCATTTGCGTCCAGCTCGCGCCATTCACCTTTCCTTAAAGCGCCTAGTGTAATATTTAATACCCTAATTCGCCTTAGATTAACCACCTCATAGCCTAAAGTCTCACACATCCTACGAATTTGTCGGTTAAGCCCCTGGGTCAATATAATCCTAAAAGTCCTCTCATCCACTTGAGTGACCTCGCATGGTCGCGTCACAGTATCCAATATGGCGACACCACTGGACATCTTGCTGATAAACGCGCGGGAAATGGACTTGTTTACGGTTACGACGTATTCTTTCTCATGAAAGTTCCGCGCCTTCAGAATCCCGTTTGATAATTCCCCATCATTGGTCATTAGCAAAAGCCCCTCTGAATTTTTATCCAGTCTGCCTACGGGAAAAAGGCGTGTGGGGTAATTTACGAAGTCCACGACATTGTCCTTCACTTCTGGACTACTGGTACATTCAATTCCCACAGGCTTAAAGAGCGCGATCACTACCTTTCGTTGGCCGTTTTGAACGACTTTACCGTTATAGACCACTTCGTCATTTTCAGAAACCTGGGTTCCTAAAACGGCGACAGCTTTATTGACATAAACGGCCCCTGCCTCTATCTGCCTGTCGGCTTCCCTTCTCGAGCAAACGCCTGCGTCGCTGAGAAATTTGTTCAGTCTCATAATAAGGCTCCTAAGTTTTTAAGGGCAATGGATACGGTACCATCTGGGTGATTGATGATTTCCAGATTTTCCTCTCTGGAAACATATTCAAACGGCAAGATGATCTCCACGCCACTGGCTGTTTTTATTTTTTGGGTACGCTTTAGCTTTTTGCTCTGATTTTCATTAATTTCGATCGCTTCAAGCGCAAGCCCCTTCTCCTCTAATGCTTTTTCGTAGGCCTCCTGTACGGGTGCGGAATCGAAGCACTGTTTGACGAAGGTGTTCACGTCCAGCGCACCGCGCTCATCCAAATGGGACGTGATGAGGTGCTTCACCCCAGCCACTTTCACCATGGACTGATCCTCATACTTTTCGATGACCTTCTCTGCGGTTTTAGCCACGAGGTCGATTTTTCGCTTTTCTGTCAATGTAAACCCCGAAACGCCGAGCACATGCTCAGCGATGTATTTGCTTTTTCCACCATCCACTGTCACCATCTTGTCTTTGACGAGTACGCGACCGCCTGAAAGGTCGAATAAAATGGCCTCTTCAACCTTTTGGGATTTATAAGGCAGCGTCGTCACCTGCCTTACGATTTTATTGATGATCAATTGATCCTCAACCGCCACTGCATGGGCAAAGCTGGTTCTAAAATTAAGCTTCAAAAAACCGATATAGCTTCGGCCTTCACGTTCAAATTTCAGACACATCAAATCGCACGGTTTAATTTCCTCCGTCTTTTGCATCACCTCGAAGAAGGCGTCAGCCATTTGCAAGGTGATTTCTTTAAAGTCAGCCGAAAGGTCCGTAAAGCGTGTCACTTGATGATGGTCGAGTTTAACGATATCCAGGTGCTCAAAAAAGCCCTCGATATGCTTTTGGGCGTACTCCTCTATGTCAACGTCTAAAATCATGGGGCGTTCCGATAATAATTTCACATCACTTACCGCATCCAGTACGTGTAAGTAAGCTTCTTGAATTTGCATGTTTCGTCTCCTCGGGTTGTAGTTTTCTCTCTCATAAGAATAGCTTAGGGACATGAAGTTTGCAAGCAAAACGAGACGCCTTTGGTAAGAACGTCTCGTACATAATCATCAACCCACTTTAAAACGGTTTGTTTCCGATTCCAGAATGGTTGCCATGTTTTTAAGTTCAGAAATGCTAGCGGCAATCTCTTCAAATGTCGCCACTTGATTTTCAATATTGGAGCCGATGCGCTCGGAAGAGGCCACATTGCCTTGCATAATATCGGATAGCTCATCGATGGCCTTGGCCATTTCTTCAGAAATTTGGGATTGCTGCCCAGCGCCTTGGCTGATATTCGTGATTTTTAAGTTGATGCCTTCGATTAGTGTCAGAATCTGATTGAAGTTACCATGGGTTTCATGGGCTTCCTTAACGCTGCGTTCTACTAACAGGCGCTCTTTGCTCATGGTCTGACCTGCACCGTGAATATCATTTGAAATCTGCTCGATGATCCCGTTGATTTGGAATGCGGAGGTTTTACTTTGCTCTGCAAGCTTTCGCACCTCTTCAGCCACCACGGAGAACCCTCTACCATGTTCGCCAGCACGTGCCGCTTCTATCGAAGCGTTTAATGCTAAAAGTGAGGTTTGATCGGCAATTGCATTAATCAAGTTTACGATGCCCACGATTTCATCCGACGATTGCTTGAGCGTTTCAATGACTTGATACATGCTCTCGGAGCTTAACTTAACCTGTTCCACGCTTTCAACCACGCGGTTGAGCTTATCGACGCCCTGTTTTGATGCACGTAGGACTTCGTTTGAATCGCCCACGACGAGGTCAGCTTCCTTAGAAATCATTTGAGCACTACTGGACAGTTCTTGGATACTCGCAGTGGTTTGTTCCACGACGCTAGCGTTATTTTGAAGGCCGTCGATCATGGATTGAACCTCAACATTGATTTGTTCGATACTGTCATTGGCTTGTTCGATAGCATCGTGGATTTCATCAGTATAATTGGTGAGTGAGCCTGCACTGGTTTTAACCTGTGCTACTACGTCTCTTATTTTAGAGGCAAACTGATTAAACAAGCCTGCCATTGTCCCCATTTCTTCACGTGTTTGAATTTCTAGACGTTTGGTAAGGTCGCCCTCGCCCTCTGAGATATCCTTTAGCATATGGTTGACGTTGTTAATCGGTTTTGAGATCAGCGTCGCCAGTATAAATGCAAAGCCTAGCATCGCGATGATGATGGCGCCGACGATCAGCAACAAACTACCGATCAATTTACCGATTTCGTCGTTCAGGTCATCTTTAACCGCTTGATTAAACTCGGTAGATAACGCTTCAACCTGTTGACTTGATGCCGAGATCGCACCAAAATACCCTTCTGTCGCGCTTCTTCCAATTTCGTCGTCGAGTGCAACCAACTCAGCAAATGCCGCCACATAGCCATCAGAAATGGCTTTATAGTCCGCTTTATACGAATCGGTAAAATCACCAAGCATGACTTGCGTATTGGGGTAACCCAATTGGTCCTTTATCTGATCTAGATATTTAGGGGCTTGTGTGTATAGATAATTGACATGTGCAATATCAAGGTTTGCGATGGCTTTATCGAGGTTGCTGTCCTGAGGCATAGCAGCTAGCTTTGTCTTTAACTGTCTTTTGATGGTATCGATTTTTCCTACGACACCAAACGCGTCGTATCCTCGTTTTTGGACGCTTGCGTGCATGCTATGAAACTGTGTTTTATAATTGTTAAGCTCAGCTTCAAGTGCTGATAGCTGAGACATCAATCCTTGATTCGATTTAATGAAATCAGCTGATTTTAGAGTCTCTAAATTTGCGATTGCCGATTCATAAAAATCAGAGAAGGCCAAGGTGCGTTCGGTTTGTGCCAGCTCACCTTCAGGGAGCTTAGAGGCCTCTTTAAAAAAAGCCTCGTTTGTTCGATCAATCAAGAAGAAGTCGCGTTGTGTCGCATTCATAGACTGAACGGTAGCCGATAGTTGACTTTGCGTTTCTATCACCGGAATAAACGTGTTGGCGATTACCCCTATAAACTGGTAGGACGAGAAGGTTACGTAAACAAGCGCAAGTATAATGACGATAAATCCGAAAAAGACTTTATTTCTTATTTTCCAATGCTTAAACCCAAGGTCAAGACCTCTCGACTTTTTCTTGATCCTGTGACTGTCTTTTTTAATTTTCTTCATTCTTTACGCCTCCGATCGTTTATGCTTAACATAATATCATTTTTATATTATAGCCTTAGACACAAAAAAATGCCACCGTCTATTTAAAGTAAACTGTGGCATTTAATTAATTTAGTTAGTTTTTTCAAGCACTCTGGCGTACAAAATATTTTATTCAGCCTCGTGATAAATTCGCCAAATACGGTCTAGATTCTCCACGAAAATTTCTACGACAAATGGATCCAGATGCGAGCCCGCCGATTCTCTAATCATGGCTACCGAGCGTTCAAAACTGAACGATTCTTTATAATGACGCTTCGAGGTAAGCGCGTCAAATACATCGGCCACAGCAACTATCCGAGCTGATAGCGGAATTTCATCCCCTTTAAGCCCTTGCGGATAACCACTACCATCCCATCGTTCGTGATGATATCGAGCGATTTCCTCAGCAAATCGATAAAAATCGGCATCGAATACACTAAGCCCTTCCCGTAGTAGACTAAAAACATCGGCGCCCACATCGACATGTTGCTTCATAATTGCCCATTCATCCGGCGAGAGCTTGCCTGGTTTCTTAAGGATTTCATCTGGCACACCCACCTTACCGATATCATGTGCGGATGCATTCCTTTCAATCTCTAAAACAAACTTTCGACTTACTTCGTAGCCTGGCGCATTACGTCTTCTCAGACCTTCGGCAATCACGACTGAGTAGCGTACCATCCTTTCGATATGATCGCCCGTTTCATCATCCTTTTTATCCACCAGCTCAGCGAAACTGTTCGTGACATTTGAAAAGACGATTTTCGTGAAATAGGCCCGATTAAGCAACCCACTAATTTCGCTGATGACTTTTTCAGCAAGCTTCAAATCCTTCTGAGTAAAATGACGCGGTGACTTCGAGCTAAAAAACACTAGACCAAACACTGCGTCCCCCATCATTACAGGGACCACCATATTGGAGCGGATTCCCTCTTCCCGTATTAGACGAAGCGCATCGCTGTTCGGGCGTTCATTGATTTCGGTTTCGAGATCATCGCTGATGAATGCTTTTTTGTCATATAGGATCCTGCTCAATGTCGTACGGCTGAATGGCACTTCAAACCCAGGGCCTAGCTTTATGTTTTCAAAACTGGCAACCCCGATTTCGGCGATGAACTTCTTATGCCCATAGTCTACAAATGCCACGCCGACGCGATCAATACCGATCTTCAGGTTGATTTTTTCAAATAGCACTTCAACCAGATCATCGACGATATAATGTTTACTGGCGATTTCTTCCACTTCTTTGGTGAACTGCTCCTCCTCGAAAATTTCCTTCACCAGTTTAGAAATTTCAAGTTCTTCCTTAAAAAATGGAATCGACCTTGGCAACTGTTCATAGCGATACTGATGCCTTTCCATATGCGATAAAAGGCTTAAAATATAAGGTTGGTCGATTAAGGCGTATTTGATGACACCCGCAGTGATGATTATCAGAATTAGTATGAGCGAGATGAATATGATGTTGAGTATAAACGTGATGTCCTCAACCGTTGCCTTTGTAAGGGTTTCGTTTAAATTTTTAAGTTCAGCCTTCAAACCAGCCGCCTTTGTATAATAGCCACTGATAATGTCAAACGGCATCGTACTCGATCCACTTCCCTTTGACAGCTGTTCCATCCGCTTAAGGGATTCATCAAGCGCAGCGACCTTCGCTGTCATCTCCACGACTAATGGGTTATGCCGTTTAAAGCTCATGCGATTCATCTCATTGATTTGATCCAGATAATCGGTCAAATGACCCGAGGCTTCACCTGACAACGTGTATAAAATTTCTTTATTGCGCTCAAAAGCCTCTTCCAGCTTTAACGTCGACACGCCAGAAGAATACTGTGATAAAATGTTATCTAGAACACGCATTGGGAGCTCAATGGCTGCTATCTTTGCGTTAACTTCTTCGATAGACTGATGGTTTTTAGCGTTCAAGTCCTGCAGACTTGGCACAAGTATGAAATTTAAAAATAATGCTACTAAGATAAAGGTCATGATAAACACTAAGAGTAGTTTGGTCATTTTTTTTAAACTTAACATCGCCATCTCCATTTAGTATACTAATAGTAACTTTAATTGAAACACAAACACACCATAAATTCAATAAAAATCATCGATACCAGGAGGTCATATGAAAAGCATTTCCTTTAACAGAAGTTTTATGAAAGCGGATTATGAAAGCTGGAAAGGTCCTGCCAACTCCGATCAAATGAACGGCATCCCTGCACCGCCACTTCAAAAAGCGCCGAAGCCCGACGCGGAAATCATCCCACTCAAGTATGTCCCACTTCCAGATACAAGTGAAATGAACTTGTTTGAAATCCTGCATCATCGAAGAAGCGTCCGTCAATACGCGCTGGAATCACTGACACTCTCTGAACTGTCCTTTTTATTAGAATCCACCTCGCGTGTCCAAAAGATTCTTGGCGACCACGTCGCCACCTTCCGCCCAGCACCATCTGGCGGTGCAAGACATCCTTTTGAAACGTATTTGGCCATCATCGATGTCGATGGAATCACACCTGGACTTTATCATTATCTGCCCTTATCGCACGAGCTTGAGCTACTGAAAGAGGGCGTCGACTTAGACGAAGTGGTGATTTCGGTTAATGGCCAAAAGTTTGCCGGTACCGCAAACGTCGTCTTTTATTACAGTGCAATTCCTTATCGCGCCGAATGGCGTTATGGCTTAAAGTCACATAAGGTCATGCTCCTCGACGCTGGGCACCTGGGCCAAAACCTCTACTTAGCAGCAGAAGCGATCTCTGCCGGGGCATGTGCCATCGCTTCCTACGACCAAGAAAAAGCCGACGCCTTATTTGATTTGGATGGAGAAGACGAGTTCATCATCTACATCATCCCTGTCGGTAAAAAAGCATAGAAAAAACAAAACACATCGTTAAGATTCGAAAATCTATACGATGTGTTTTTTTGGCGCACCAACCACTGACCTAAAACAAAACACATCGCTAAGATTCGAAAATCTATACGATGTGTTTCAGGTGGCGCACCCAGAGGGAATTGAACCCCCAACCAACGAATTCGAAGTCCGCTACTCTATCCGATTGAGCTATGGATGCCTATGTTAACATTATTATACAGTAATAAAAAATAAAAAGCCACCCCGATAATGATCAAAGCGACTTTTCAGTGGTGATCCATCCGCGACTCGAACGCGGGACACCCTGATTAAAAGTCAGGTGCTCTACCGACTGAGCTAATGGATCATGGCTGGGGATATAGGATTTGAACCTATGAATGACGGAGTCAAAGTCCGTTGCCTTACCGCTTGGCGAATCCCCAATAAAATGGGGCGGCTGATGGGAATCGAACCCACGTGTGAAGGAGTCACAGTCCTTTGTCTTAACCGCTTGACGACAGCCGCCATATTATTTTAGAATCCATCAGAAAAAGAAATGGCGCGTCCGTAGGGACTCGAACCCCAAACCCCCGCCTTAGAAGGGCGGTGCTCTATCCAGTTGAGCTACGAACGCATAAGTGGTCGGGGTGGCAGGATTTGAACCCGCGGCCCTCTGGTCCCAAACCAGATGCGCTACCAAACTGCGCTACACCCCGTCTTTACTGACGAATTTTATTATACATGAATTGGTATAGAGCGTCAACCACTTTTTCAAGAAAATATTTACTCAACCTTTACACTTTCTTCATAGAAACGGCTGTTTTCAGACTACTCTGACGAATGCCCCAAAAGCGGAACCACTTTCGTATGGATCCCTCGACCATCGATCTCGATGATGCCGACGGAAGGGTATCCACCCGCTCTCGGTTCCGAAGCACTGCCCGGATTAAACAGGACCACGCCCTGCTCATGCACTTGCGCCACCACATGTGTATGTCCGAAACAGACGAGATCCACACCTTCTTCAACGGCCTTAAGATGTAACCTGAGCAAGGAATATTTGACCCCATAGAGATGACCATGTGTTAAAAGTACCCGTTTTCCACCAAGTTCAACCATCAAATCCTCTGGGCCAGACGAATGGGCATCACAATTACCGCGAACGGCATAAACAGGGAGCTCTAGTAAATGTCCGATTTTCACCGCATCGCGATAATGGTCTCCTAAATGGATTATGCCATCAAAAGATGTCGCATGACTTTTAACATAGTTGATGACTGGATTAATCCAGCCATGCGTATCACTGACGACTAAGAGCCTCATAATACTGTCCTATCTTTTCTTTTAATGCTACCAGAGCGTTGCCTCTATGGCTGAGCGCATTTTTTTCATCTGATGTGAGCTCTGCAAACGTCTTATTAAGATGCGGAACAAAGAATAACGGGTCGTAACCGAAACCATTTACGCCTTTTGGCGCATGCCCAATGATCCCTTCGACCTCTCCTCTCGCCGTAAGCACATCACCATTTTCCATAATCAGCGTTAGTACTGTAACGAACCGCGCCGCGCGACGCTCATCGGGAATCTCAGCCAACTTCTCAAGCAGTAGGCGGTTATTGTTTTCATCCGATTTGGGTTCGCCTGCAAAACGCGCGGAATAGACCCCAGGAGCACCTCCCAGCACATCCACCATAAGGCCAGAGTCATCGGCTAATGATGCGAAGCCCAGTTTTTTATGAACCGCTAAAGCCTTGATCATTGAATTTGCTTCAAAGGTGTCGCCATCCTCGATGATGTCCTCATCCCCGTAGCCAGCATCCTTCATGGTAACGAGTTCAAAACCGAAATCCTTAAGCATCGTTTGAATTTCTTCTAATTTATGTCGGTTTCCCGAAGCCAGTACGATTTTCTTCATCTCATTAACCTTTCAGCGCAGCTTCCTGCAGGGCAATCAGCTCGATAATCCCTTTTTCACCTACCGTTAACAGCGCCTCAAGCTGACGACGATTAAACGGCTTTTCTTCACCTGTTCCCTGCACCTCGATAAACTCGCCAGTCCCTGTCATGACGAGGTTCATGTCCACATGTGCCTTTGAATCTTCTTCATAGCATAAATCCAGCACCACATCCTCATCGACGATGCCCACGCTGACAGCGGCAACTGCAGTCGTAATCGGCGATTCCGTTAGTAGCCCCTGACTAATCAAAGAAGACACGGCATCACTAAGCGCCACATATGCACCTGTGATCGAAGCGGTTCGCGTTCCACCATCGGCCTGAATCACGTCGCAATCGATCCAAATGGTGCGCTCGCCTAGTTTTTTCAAATCCACCACGGACCTAAGCGAGCGGCCGATCAATCGTTGAATTTCCTGACTACGCCCATCGATGCCCTTGGTGTTTCTTTGTTTTCTCTGGGCAGTTGAGCCAGGCAGCATCCCATACTCCGCCGTAACCCATCCCGAGCCGGTCCCCTTCAAAAATGAAGGGACCTTCTCCTCGATCATGGCTGTGCAGATGACCTTCGTGTTGCCCATTTCGATCAATACCGAGCCTGCTGGATGAATAATATATTGTCGCGTAATTTTTACGGGTCTTAATGCGTCACTTGTTCTACCGTCAAACCTCATGTTGACTCCTTCCTATTTTAAAAAGTTCGATATGCCTTTTGCCATGGCCGCTGCCGCTTTAATCAAGTAGGCATCCGTCATCAGCTTTTCTTGCTCATTTGGATTCGTAATAAAGCCTAGTTCACAGAGCACAGAGGTCATCTGTGTTTCCTTAAGTACTACGAGTCGCGGCATGGCCTTCACACCCCTGTCCACAGCCCCTAGCGCCCCGACCAGTTCCTTCTGGATCGATTGTGCCAATCCTTTATCGCTGCTCAGCGACTCATTTGCATAGAGCACCTCGACACCGGAAGTATTCGGATTCGTGAAGGCATTCATGTGGATACTGACAAACAGCGTCGCCGATAAATCGTTCGCCATGGCTGCACGGTCGTATAATCCCACATACTCATCCGTGCTTCGCGTCATATAGACCTTATAGCCGAGCTTCTGGAGTTCTGTTTTAAGCAGCTCTGATGCCCTTAACGCGATGACCTTTTCTTGCGTCTTTGTTCCTAATGCCCCCGGATCCTTTCCACCATGGCCTGCATCGATGACGATCAGCTTATCCTGGTTCACCGAATCCTGAATGATGCGATTGCTAAATGTAAGGGTCACAGCGCGAGTGGTGGAACTTTTTACGTAGGTGGTGTTCGCCGTAAGCTTCGCTTCCACCAGGTAATAACTGCCCCCATCAGATACAGTAATCTGTTCGACCAAATGATCGTTGATCTGCTGTGTAAAACTAGCGAGGCTCGTCTTATCTCTAGGAATCTGTAATGACAGCATACGCGTGCTTTCGTTATAGGTTATGGTCGACTCCGTCAGTGCATTGACATCCACAGAAAGCACCGATTTTTCAGCGCTGTGCATCACGTAATTAAAGTTATAGATCGGCTCTTCGGTCACATAGACATAGATATCTGAACCGATGTCCTCCACGAAAAAGTCATCGTAGGTAATGGCTTCAGTGAACTGGATGGTGATACGCGTAACCTCATCCTCAGGTGAATAGATGTCACTGCCCTTCGTATTCAGCTGCTGATAAGCGATGGCCTCGATTTTTCCTTTATTAACGGGAAGCACCTGATAGACGCCACCGTTGATCTTAAGCTTGCTGTTGATGACATCCAGAATCATCTGATTCCCCTGGATTTGCGGGTAGTAATCAGGCGGAAGCTGCCGCGTGTTGATGACGATGGCATCGGTACCATATTTCTTTTCTAAAGTGATGCCGTTCACCGTGTTGATGAGCTGAACGACGATTTCACTGGTGGCTTTATCGTAGTAGACATGGCTACCACGCTTGTCGTTTTGGTTGATGATGACCTGAGTGCTCACAGGTGATGTATTATTTTGCTTTATTTCAATATTTCTGACGCCGTAGATGCCATCGCCCGTATTATAGGTCCAGACGCCATTTACCAGCTTGACACCAGAAGGTGGGGTGAGCGACGTATTTTGAAAGTCTAAGATAATCTTATCCTTGCCACCGACAGTGGCGCCATCCACCACGTACGAGGTGACATCCACTTCGCCTGTGACCTTGAAACGTACCTCACCATAATTCACATCTGTAGGGATTCTGATACCGGTGAGTTTCTGTGCCTTTTTATTGATGGCAACCGTACGCGTTTCACCGAGCCAAGTGATACTTAAATCCAGCATCTCGCTGATGAACCTGAGCGGCACATAGGTTCTGCCCACAGACTCGCCTGCCGTATTTCGATACGTCATGATCCGAGGGGGCACACTGTCTGGCAGTGTGGTTTTAGTCCCGTTTACTGTGGCGTAAGGACTATCGATTTTCAACACCACGCGCTTGCTGCCGTGTGTAAAGGCAATTTCCCTCGTGGTGCCATTCCATTCATAGGGCACCCCCAGCTCCTGAAAAATGGCGGCAACAGGGACCAAGGTGCGTCCATTGTCGATAATGCCTGGGGCATCAAAGAAAATATCCTGGCCGCCCACCATGATGTTTACAGGTGCATAGGACTTGATTTGGCCTGTACTGGCTTCGATTAGTTCTACACTTTCATACTCTGAGTATTTGTTAGCAAAGGTGACCTGTCCAGAAAAAATCAACGTCAAACATAGGAAAAGGACGAGCCATTTATGGGCTACGCTTGGTTGTGCTAAAGATCGTCTGTTCATTTGATTTCCTTTCTATTTAATCACTTTATAGAGTTCATCTGCTTCGGGCGAATGGAATAGCATTCGCTGCTGACCTTCCACAAGCCAGTGTTCGCACGCCTCAGTAACCTCACCTACCATTGAAAAGGCGATGCCAGCGACTGAAAGGGCCGATTCCAGTAAAGCTGCACGGTCTGGATTTACCGCCATGATCATGGACCCACTGGCGATGAGCTTCATGGGATCGATGTTATAATATGCCGCGATTTTGAGGGTGGCATCATGCACCGGAAAACGTTCTTTAGTGAGGACACACCCTTTTCCACTGGCGACGCAGAGCTCATGAATCGCCCCGAGAACCCCACCTTCAGTTGCGTCGTGCATGGCGCTTACACCGATTCTTCCGCCGATTCGCCCTTCAGGGACGACGCTGATCTGTTGGATTAACGCCTTAGCAGCTTCCAGTTCATCCTGGGTTAAAACCTTTGACAGTTCAGCCTCGCAGTCTGAGGCGATGATCGCTGTTCCTTCAGTGGCGATTTGTTTCGTCATATAAATCAGGTCGCCCGCATGAGCACCCGCGGTTGTTATCAAATTTTGAATAGGGATTTTTCCGATGGCCGTGGCCGAGACGATGGTGCGATTCACGGCTGAGGTGATTTCAGTATGCCCGCCGATAATTTCGATGCCCAGCAGATTCGCCTCTGCATTTGCTTCCACCATGATTTGATGGATTTCTTCCTTGGTGGTCCCTTCTGGACATAGTAGAGTCATCAATAGTGCCGCTGCTTCAGCGCCACTTGACGCGATATCGTTTAGGCAAACATGAACCGCGAGCTTTCCGAGATGCGAGCCACTTCCTGTTATGGGATCCGTGGTCAAAACACAGGCGGTATCGCCAAACGCAATCGCCGCACAGTCCTCTCCGATACCGGGTCTGATGAGCACATCCTCCCTAATACCGCGGAGTTCCTTGATAATCCACTTGTCCAGCATCTCATTTTTTAGTTTACCGACTTCCATCACTGTCTCCTTAAATCGTCATTTCTCCATTTTCAATCATCCGTTCAAATGCTTCCTCGCTTAGCATCGGGATTCCCAGCTCTTTTGCCTTATCAGCCTTGGAACCCGCATTTTCTCCCACTACCACGAACGTGGTTTTAGCGGAAACACTACCTGCCGCTTTACCGCCGAGAGACTCGATTAAATCCTTGATGCCATCACGTGAATAGCGAATTAGCGTACCGGTCACCACGACGGTTTTTCCTGATAAGAGACCTCCGGTCACCATCTTTTTATCCGTCTTCATATTGAGGCCATAGGATTTGAAGCGTTCAATCAACAAGCGCGTTTCAGAAAGAGAAAAATAATGCACTAAGCTATGCGCCATTTTAGCGCCGATCTCATCGATGGCAGTCAGCCTAGCTTCGTCGGCAGCCATGAGCAAATCCATGCTTTCGAAATGCTTCGCCAGCGTCTTTGCCGCCTTTTCTCCGATAAGGGGTATGCCTAATCCGACGATCAAGCGATAATAATCATTGCCTTTACTTTTTTCTATGGCTTCGAGTAGCTTTTGGACCGACTTCTCTCCAAATCCCTCGATGTTCACTAATTTTTCTCTATGCTCGTGTAGACAGTATACATCTGCGATGGTTTCGATAAGCCCCATGTCGATGAACTGCGCAACAAAAGCCTCGCCGAAGCCATCGATGTTCATGGCTGTCCGTGAAACAAAATGCATCAAAAGACGTTCAAGCTTCGCTGGGCAAGACTCGTTCACACATCTGAGCGCTGCTTCCCCCTCTTTTCTGACGGTTTCCGCTTCACACACCGGACAAGTTTCAGGCAGCACGAAACGGATCGCCTCATTTGGCCGTTTGCTCAAATCGACACCCACCACAGCAGGGATGACATCACCTGCTTTCTGAACAAAAACGGTGTCGCCGACGCGAATATCCTTTTCATCGATGTAATCCTGATTATGGAGTGTCGCCTTGCTAATTCGCGAACCCGCCACCAGAACGGGGTCAAAAATGGCCAGCGGAGTAATCACCCCTGTGCGGCCCACTTGAACCTGAATTTCACGGATAACAGTCGTCGCTTGCTGTGCAGGAAATTTATAGGCGACCGCCCACCTTGGACTTTTAGCGGTTACACCAAGTGCACGGCGCTGTTCGAAATCATTGATTTTGATGACGAGGCCATCGATGTCATAAGCGAGTGCATTTCTTTTATCATTCATGAGCGCTACGTGCTCTATCACTGCATCGATGGAATCACAGCTGATAATTTCGGTCGTCTTAAAGCCATATCCCTTTAAGGCCTCAAACGCTGTTAATTGGTCCCCGATACCCGCATCGGATAAGACGTCGAATATGAACACGTCAAGCCCGCGAGCAGCAGCGATTTTTGAATCGAGTTGACGCAGTGAGCCTGCAGCGGCATTTCTAGGATTCGCAAATGGTGTTTTGCCTAATAGTGCTTGTGTTTCATTAAGCTTCTCAAACTGTCCTTTAGATAAAAACACTTCCCCGCGCACCTCTAAACGCCCCTGATAATCGATGGCTAAGGGGAGTGATCGAATGGTCTTCACATTTTCAGTGACATCCTCTCCCACAACCCCATCGCCCCTAGTGGCACCACGAACAAGTCTTCCCCCCTCGTAGAGAAGCGCGACCGTAAGTCCGTCGATTTTGTGCTCTAAGGTATAGGTTACCTGACCCGTCAGCTCTTTTTTTATACGTGTATCAAATGCCCTAAGGTCATCGGCATCATATGCATTATCGAGACTCAGTAGTGGCTGCGTATGCGCCACTTTTTCAAACGCGCTAAGAACTGCACCGCCGACGCGTTTGGTGGGCGATAGAGCATCCTCAAATTCGGGATTCTCCCGTTCTAGGTTAAGCAGCTCATTATAGAGCACATCGTATTCGCTATCCGGTATGACGGGCTGGTCCATTACATAATACGCATGACTGTACGCATTCAGCTGCGTTCTTAACGCCTCTATCCTTTGTCTTATCTCTTCTTTATTCATCGTTCATCACCTAATCACTTTTATCTGAGCAATTGCAGGGTCAAGCTTCTTAATGCCATGTGCATCAAACACGATGGTCAATATGCTGCTTTTAGCATCCACGGTGACGATCATGCCCGAGCCGAATACTTTATGTGTGATCTTATCGCCAGGTGCAAAAGCAGAGCCTTCCTCTAAAACGGTTTCAGGCTTCGCATTATTTCCCATGTCTGGCGTAAAATAAGGATTTTTCTTTACTGGTTTGATATCGTAGAAAGAGGGTTCCTTAGGCTTGCTTTCCTTGAGCACAGAAGCCAATGTCCGCTCGCTCATATTTTCGATCAGCAGCTGATTCATCTCCCCTAAGAAGCGGCTAGGCGTTCTCGGTTCGAACCTTCCATAATGGTTTCGGTTCTTTGCATGGGTGAGATAGAGCAGCTTTTCGGCGCGCGTTATGCCCACATAGCATAGCCTTCTTTCTTCCTCAAGCTCCTCCTCATCATCCTGAGCACGGTAGGAAGGGAACAAATTCTGTTCTAATCCCACGAGGAAAACCACCGGGAACTCCAGTCCTTTAGAAGCATGTAGGGTCATAAGCAATACGCCATCCTCCACCGCTTCTATGCTGTCCTGATCGCTCTTTAGTGTCGTCTCCGCTAAGAAGTCGCGAATGCCCGGCTGATCCTGACGTTTTTCAAACTCCTCGATAACGGTTTTAAGTTCGTAAATGTTGTCGATACGGCCATCCGCCTCATCGGTTCTTTCGCGCTCATAACTGGCGATGATTTGTGTTCGCTCGATCAACTCGTCAAACACCTCACCCGCAAAAGAGAGGTCTATCTTCGCCCTAAGCGACACGATAATCTCATGAAACTCACTCATGGCCGCCGCTGTTTTTCCAGAGATGCCATCGATTTCAGAAACCCTTCCGCTGGCTTCCAATAAACTTAACCCCCGTTCACGGGCAAAATCGGTAAGCTTTTCGATGGTTTTATCGCCGATGCTACGTTTAGGTTCATTGATTACGCGTAGAAAACTGATGTCGTCTGCGCCATTCACCATCAATTTCATGTAAGCCAGAACATCTTTAATTTCCTTACGCTCGTAGAACTTTAAGCCCCCTACCACCTTGTAAGGCATGGCTTCAATATTAAGAACATCCTCCAGCGCACGTGATTGAACGTTCGTACGGTATAAAATGGCACAATCGGAGGGTTTGAATTCTTCTTCTCTAATCAGCCTTTTGATCTGACCGATGATGAACCGCGCTTCATCCTTTTCGTCATACGCTTGATAATACCGGATCTTTTCACCCGCCTCTGCCTCAGTCCATAAATTCTTATCACGTCTACCGGGGTTGTTCTTGATGACGCCATTGGCTAAATCCAATATATTCTGTGTGGATCGGTAATTTTGCTCTAGCTTGATAATCGTCGCCCCAGGATAGTCCTTCTCGAAATCCTGGATATTACGAATATCCGCGCCACGCCACCTATAAATGGATTGATCGCCATCGCCGACGACGAAGACGTTTTTATATTTACTGGTAATCTTCCGAATAAACAGGTACTGCGCCTTATTCGTATCCTGATACTCATCCACATGGACGTATTTAAACTTGTTTCGATAGTATTCCAGCACCTCCGGATACCTGTCGAAAAGCTCAAGCGTTTTTAATAGCAGGTCGTCGAAGTCCATAGCCTGATTCGCTTTGAGTCGCTCCTGATACAGCTTGTAGAGTTTGATAAAGTCCCTTTCTCTGGGGTCCTTCATAAAGTTGGTTTCATAAACCTCAGGTGTCATCATGTCGTTTTTGCAGTTTGAAATCTTATATTGAAATGACTGGATCGGGGTTTGTTTATCATCGAGGTTGAGCGCTTTAAAGCAATTTTTGACCAAAGCCTTCTGATCTGTGGTGTCATAAATAACAAAATCGCTAGAATACCCGATATGATGACCGTCTCTTCTTAAGATTCTCACACATAAGGCATGAAATGTCCCTACCCACATCTGAGATGTCACCGGTCCAACGAGCGACTCTATACGACTTTTCATTTCATTTGCCGCTTTATTTGTAAACGTAATGGCCATAATACTCGATGGAAAAATATCATGCGCTTCAACGAGATGGGCAATTCGATGGGTTAACACCCTTGTCTTTCCAGAACCCGCCCCTGCAACGACTAATATCGGTCCATCCACCGCTAACACGGCTTCCCTTTGCGCGGGATTCAATCCGTTTAAATCCATTGATTATTGCCTCCTCATTTCACTTTGCAATTATATTAAAATATTGACCAAAAGGCCCTGAATTTCTCCCACTTTTTTGAGCACATTGATTTCTTTATGTTCACGTTTTAGAATCAGGTTCGTGAGTTCTATGAGCTTTGCATCGATTTCAGCAACCGTGCGCATGACCTTCGTTCTACCCGTCCTGCTAAATCCACGTCTCTCTCTGATTTCTAGCCCCTTCATCACCGTTTCTTCGATAAAGCCCTTAATGAGGTCCTTATAGGCATAGAGGTTCTCAACCGTTCGATTTTCCACGAGCGCTTGCCCTTTTTTATCGATTTCATCCAGCGCTTTTTGCAGCTCCTGCTTTTGGGCGTCGTAATCCTTGAATGCTAGGATCTCCGTAAAGCTGATTTTTGGACGTTCTTCCACCTTAGTCGCTGGCGTACTTTTAACGGTGCTGGTTTTTGAACTTTTAGAGGATTTTTCTACCTTCATAATGGCCTCAAAAGAAAAGATTTGAGCAACTCTTAAGCAGAATCACTCAAATCTAATTATACCTTATTTTTGGGTTCACTTATATGGGAATTTTGACCTTCCGCAGCGAGGTTCTCCATCGCAGACGAGATTTTAGCCATAAGGGCATAAAGCTGTGGTGGAATAGCCTCTCTGAGGTCGTTTTTAATGAGGTGCTTGCATTTATCAGCTGACGGTTCAATCGGTATCCCTGCCTTTTCAGCTTGTTTGATCAATGATTTTGCCACGCCACTAAAATCATCATAGGGTTGATCTGTATAGTTTTTCATATTTTTACATCAAATCCTTTCCCGTCTAGAGGGATCCTTATAGGGGACGTCATCTCGGTTTTTAGGGATACACCCACATCTTCCTTCGTCTCATGAGCCGAACTTAGAATCACCTTACCCTTAGTGAATCCCAGAGCCTCTAGATCTTCCATTACTGCCGTTAGGGCATCTGCGACACTGCCATCATCAGTTGACTTAATTTTAAAATCCACATTACCCCCGTTAATAGATACACGTAGCGTGACAGGTCCCAATTTTCCGAGTTTTACACCGAAGTAGAGTTCTGTGTTTTGCCAATCGATGCGACCGTTTTTGTCCGCGCCCTTCATAAAGACCTTCATATTCCCGAGTTCTCCACCGTCCATTATGGGCAGGTTGAAAAAATGAAAAGGTTGCTCACGTTGCCCTGAATCGTTCATCATTTGTTGTCCCGAAAGATTCATCATGGTTTCACCAGAGGCGTTTACAGTGCGTTCTTTAAGCTCCTCCTTCATGGATTTGAGCAAAATTTCCTTTACATTTGATCGGTTCCATTCCTTTAGCGTCTCTGGGTCTTCCATTTCGAGCGCTTCAGCGACTTCCGCCTCGTGATTTAGACCTAAAAACCTGATCGTATCTAGAATATCACGCGATAATCTCGCTTCAGGAAGTTCCCTTTGCGTCGTTAGATAGTCTTTAATTTGCGTGTCGATGGGCTTTAATGGGGCTTCGTTTTTCTGAAACTGTGTGCTTACCTGCTCCAAACGATTCGAAGCGAATACTTGAAGTTTTCGTTTGCTGGGATTGAAGTCAATTTTATTAAGCAGTTCCAGCGTTTTATCGATTACGGCCTTTGCCTTCTGAAAATCTCCTTGCCTTAGTGCAGCTTCTGCCTTTTCCAGCTCAGCTCCCATCACCAACAAGGACCGCTCAGTCTTCATGTCGGCATATAAGGTGACTTCACTTCTCATTATGGTTTTGCCTAGAATATCCATGGCCTGCGATAACTTATTTGCAGCATTATTAGGCATCTGTTTCGCCTGTTCTAAAGCTGCTGAAAAATCGGTTTTAAACGTCTCAAAGGTCTTCTTCGCGGCCAAAGTTGCTTCTGTCACTGTCTCAACCAAATACGTTTTAAGTGAAAGGCCTTCCACAAGCGAAGTAAACCGCTCACTCACATCCTCCAGCAATTGATTCGTGAGGCCTTCGATGAGTGATTCCAGGTCATTACTCGACTCGGTTGTCAGCCCACTTTCCACAGTTTGATTCTTAGAGGTTTGAGTCACAGCAGCTTCTAACGTAGGCGTATCTGCTGGCGAAGCACCATTTGGTGTCAGCATGTCGCTTAGCGCTTGCGTGGTGCTTGATAGCTGAGTTGTGCTTGATAGCTGAGTTGCGTTTGATGCCTTGTCCGTGTTTGGTAACTGTGCAACACTTGGTTCACGGTAAGCGCTCGATCCCTGAGCAACACTTGGTTCATGTGTAGAGCTTGGTGTCTGGACGGTATTTTGTGCATGTGAAATATTACTTGAAGCGTTATCGATACTGGATGCCAGTATATTGGAGGCCTTAGCATCAGCGCCTACCGTTTGTATAGTCGGACCCAGTTGGATTGCCGCCGTTATCTTTAGTATGATCTGTGCTGGTGAATCTTTTTCAGACACGCTGATACCTAACTGCTTAGCAATGGTCTTTAGGACCTGTTCGAGGGGCTCGCCTGTTTTCAAAAGCTGTTTCAACTCATTTTTTATCGCTTCAGGTAGCTTTAAATGAGACACAAGCTGGGAGATTTCCTTCGACGTCATTTTGGACATCTGAATCACAGGAATCTCTGCTGCTGGCTGTGCTACGATTTCATCTTCGACGAGCGCTTGATGCAGGCTCGATAAATTATCTTGAGTGAGTTCAATCCCCTTATAAAGAGCGGTTTCCACCGTTTTGAGCTTCTCTCCCTCGGTTCCTTTCGCTTGATTCATGAATGCCGTCACTTGGCTTACCGACTCTTTCGTAGGCTTCACGCCATAACTGTTAAATAGGCTCTGAAGCGCTTCTCCCGATTTTAAGCCTGAGCTTTTAAAGTCCGATAGGATGGACTCGCTTGTGTTTTTATCCTTAGCGCCTACAGCCTGATGGGTCAACCCTAAATCCGCTTTCGGCGTCACTGATGAATCGATTTTTTTGCCTGTTTGAAAAAGTGTACTGATTTTCATAGGTCACCTCTAAAGGCTCTATCGGCAGATTTCATCAACTTTTTTAGCCCTTCTTTTCATGAAGTGTCGTCACAGTAACCGACAGCATGACGAAAGCGCCACCGATCAGTTGCTTAAGCGAAATCAGTTGTCCCATATAAAAATAACTGAAGATGATGGTTACCACTGGCAAGAAATTAATGAATACCGAAGACTCTGTAACCCCCAGCAGATCCATCGCCTTTGCGTAATAGTAAAACCCCAAAACCGATGCAAAAACGCTTAAGAATATAAGATGCGCCCAGCCTTCTACTGAGAGCTGAGACCATTGATTCACCTCAAAGGGTACCATCAAAACGAAAAATGGTAGGGAATACAGGAATTGATAGAAAATAATCGTCAGATAGCTATATTTTTTAAACAGTGGTTTCGAGGCCATCGAGTAGACGATCCAGGAAAGCACTGCACCGCCCATCATCAAATATCCAAAGGCTTCCTTCGCTATAAAGAATTCCGATAATTTCAGATCGACGATCAATACGACACCGATGATGGAAATCAATATTGCCAGTGCATCAATCCAAGTTACTGGTCGCTTATAAATCAAGGCCTCAAATATTAAGGTGAACATGGGGATGGCGGCGATTATCAGCGCCGATGGCGAGGCAGATATATACTTGATGCCTGTATTTTCAAAGTAGAAATAGATGGCAATTCCGATCCCCCCCGCAAGCACAAACAGCAGGTGATCTTTTTTATCAATTTTTAACGATGTGCCCGTGGCCCGCATCATGAGGTACATGATAAAGGTGGCAAAAATGAAGCGAACGGCGCCGATGGTCATCGGTCCTAAATCCTCTAACAAATACTCTGTACTGACAAATGATATTCCCCATGTGATTACGGGAATCATTACACTTAGAAGTCCCTTCTGTCTACGATTCATGTCTTAACCCCTTCTAATTTTTTATTAATCGCCTCCGCAGCACACCATGCCGACGAAAATGCCCATTGTAAATTATAGCCACCCGTGTCCCCATCGACATCGAGCACCTCACCAGTGAAATAAAGGCCTTCGTGTTTAAGAGATTCCATGGTTTTTAAATTGATCTCATCCAGAGAAACACCGCCCACTGTGACCATGGCTTGCTGATACCCGATGAGATTTTCTATTTCCACCGGAAAACGGCAAAGATTTTCCATTAATCCACGGCGCTGAGCGCGTGTAATGTTCGCCAGTTTAACCTCTCGTGCCACTGACGCTTTCGAAAGCACAAGTGACAGTAGCGCGTCCGGAAGCACTAACCGGTTCAAGAAAAAAGCAAGCGGCTTCTCGCCATCACTTGCCACAAGTGCTAAGAAATCAGCTTCAAGCACTTCCTCGGACACCGTTACGAAGGAAATCGCCAGCGTATCACCGCGTTCAAACCATCGACTGTTGTTTAGAATCACAGGGCCGCTCAAGCCAAAATGCGTAAAAAGCAAATCTCCGTTATAGGCTTTAAACCTCGCACCTGAACGCAAATGCGTGATAACGCAACCCTTTAATGCTATTCCACTTAATGCCGTCAAAGACTTCTCACGTGTGACCACTCCCGTAAGGCCCGGCTTAGGTGAAACAACCTGAAACCCAAGTTGCTCTGCAAGACGATAGCCATCGCCCTCTGAGCCCATGGTCGGATAGGATTTTCCGCCTGTGGCGATAACGAGATTTTTTGATCGAAAACTTTCCTGTGCCGTTTCAACTCTATAAAGCCCCTCTTCAACCGCCACTGCTGTGACGGGTTTCTCCGTCAGGATTTGGGTATGGCGACACGCCTTCAATAAGGCGTTCAGTACATCCATCGCCTTTAAGGACTGTGGAAATACTTTTCCGTCATCTCTAGTAAAACAGTTTACGCCGTTCGATTCAAAAAACCGAATCACATCATTATTGCTATGCGCGCTAAGCGCTGGCTTTACGTAGCGCCTTTTATCGCCATAGCATTCATAAAAGTGATTCATATAACCGGCATGTGTCAAATTACACTGTCCGCTGCCAGAGGCTAAAAGCTTGATTCCGACCCTCTGCTTTTTTTCTATGATTAAAGCATTTCTCGTCTTAAGGTGAGCTGCTAGATAGAGACCAGAAGCGCCACCGCCGATGACGATTACATCATATGTCATACACTGTTCATTCCTCTCAATACTAAGATTATCTACTATACATTCTAATGAAATTTCTCATCCGGTGCAAATTAACATTTAAGGCCGCATACAAAAAGGTTATAATACGTTATAGACTTTTTGGGAGGAAATGCCATGCGCCTTTCTAACGACGAGGCTCTTCGCTTACTGAACGCACTACGTAGCGGTACGACGCCCTTAAACAACGCCAAATCCTTAATCACTGGACGCGACCAGGAATGCCATCAATTTTCGAAAGATTTGACTTCCCTCACCAAGGGCTCTGGTTTGGTGAGACTCGTCGTCGGCGATTATGGCATGGGAAAATCACAGCTCGTTAACACCTATAAGCAGATGGCGCTGGAAGAGGATTTTATCACCGCTTCCTTTCAAATCAACAACGGCTTTCGTCTGAACAAAATCGATGACCTCTATTATGCCATTATGCACAATCTGTTTTTAAAGCATCAACCACAGGAAAAAAGCTCCTTTAATGAAATATTCGACCTCTGGATCGCCAACCTGCAAACCGCTCCCATCGCTGATCGTAAGCGTTATGAAGTCAACACCGTCTGCCAGGAAATCTCCAAATATAACATGAACTTCGCGAGGGCATTCCTCAGCTTCATGCGCGGGAGAATCCAGCGCAACACAGAAATGATCAACGTCACCGGCGCCTGGTTGACAGGTGAGCGCAACATCCCGTTTGAGCTAAAGGCCAAATATGGCCTCACGGGATCGGTAGACAAGGCGAACACATTAGATTTTTTAAAAGCGTTCATCAAATTGATTACCCTTCTCGACTATCAAGGACTGGTGGTTTTCATCGACGAGCTCGACCTTGTGTTGAATGACCGTTCCGATCTTCGCCAGACGGCGTATAATAATTTGAAGCATCTGACCGACCTCGCTGCTTCAGGTGAAATGCCCGGGGTAATGTTCGTCTTCTCAGGGACAAACGACGTTATCGCCCATGAAGAGAAGGGAATCCTGTCATGCCCGCCATTGGCACAACGCATGGGCTTAACACCGAACAACACGTTTGATGGTAGACATCAAAACGTCATCGCCCTCACTGGACTTGATGCCTCTGCGCTTTTTGAATTGACCTCGAAAATAGTCAAACTCTATACGCAGGTTCACGGAAGGATGGACGCGCTTACCGATCACGAGCTCTATGTGAAGGCGTTATCCGATTTTGGAGCCCCCCCTTACAATACCAGGCAGTTCATTACAACCTTGATTCGCCATCTCGACCAAAAGTAGAAAAGACCGCTTCGGCGGTCTTTTAATTTAGTCAATTTTTATGAGAATATCGAAACGGGTAAAGAGGTTTACCCCAGAAGAAACACTCACCACACCACCAGAAGCTTCAATGCGTTTTTTAAGGATGCTCAGTCCTGTACCACGAGACAAGCGGTCATGGGATGCATAAGTGGTAACCCCTTCCATAAACACCGCCTCCATCACCTGTTGATCATCCATGACGACGATTTCGTCGAATGGCATAAGTTTTTTATCATAAAGCACGTCTTTTACTGCATTGATGTCGATGCCTCTGCCATCATCCTCGAAGCTGATCAATAAGCCTAGGTCGTTAAGTCGTGTGGTGACCTTAATCATGCCGTGTTCGGGTTTGCCATTGCGATAGCGATCAGAAGGAAACTCGATGCCGTGCTCTATTGCATTTGAAATAAGCTCGATAAAATCGTTGATCACTTCGCCATAACGTTCTTCATCAATAAGCAGCGTTTCTCCTTCATAGATGATCGGGCGGACTTTTTTTCCTAGCTTTTTCGCATAATCTCTTGCAAATTTGTCGAATCTCTGAATAATTTCCTCCACGCCAACATGTCGAATTCGGGCATACCGTGTGGCCAGTTGAAGTTTCTCGTCACTTTCCTGTAAGTTATCAATTAAATGACTGATTTCATGAAACGCTTCCATACTCACCGGGAGAGACCTCGATGTGAGTAAATCATCACCAAACCGCTGATTTAAAAGCATTTGATCCACTTCCATCAAACGATAGATTCCAAGATTGTCCAGTCGATACAAAAGCTGTTCCACCGACAAATCCACGGCCATATGATCGATATTCTCTTCCAAGTACTCGATGGCTTTTAGGGTGTTACTTAAACTGAGCGATAGGCACCGAAGCTTTATCGGGTGTAGCGCATACCTTATGGCATTTTTTAGCCTTTGCCCATCGTGAATTTCATAGCATAGTCGTTCGATTTCCACCGTGGTGAATTGGTGGAGCATTTCCTTAAGTTCAAAATAAGCCTTTTGATGGGTCAATACTTCTATGGCCATTTCCAATTCTGTCATTTTATCATTTACATCTGAAGCGAAGGTTTCTGTAACTGAACCCTCAGATAAGATTATATACAGCAGGTTTTCTTGACTGGAAAAGGCATAACGTAGCCTCATGATGCGATCGATGATATTGATTTCCACGGGCAATAAAGTTATCAATTCGTGTTGCTCTGAAGGTACTTCAGCGCGAAATAGATAATCCAGTGTCTGATCCACTTCCGACTGACGGACGGGTTGCTTGGGATAAATCACTTCACTGAGTCGTCTGCCTTCGACCTCATGGGTTAGTAAATCGATGGCATTTTGGTTGAGCAACGCTCGGACACGTTTGCTTTCGTCCACTGTGATTACGCTGTCAGTGATTTGCGCCAAAATAAACGCCTCTCTGGCACTGTCACTGTTTTGTGATGAACTCTGTGCTTTGGGTTGCACATCCGGTATATTGTATTTTGAACCTGTCCTATAAGCCAACATCGCCGAAATAATTCCGACTCCTAGGACCAGAAATAGAGTCTCCATAGTACCACCTCCCCAGAGTATTTTACCATAAGATTAAATTAATTTAATGAAATGAATTCAAAAAAAATTTTAAAACGATAATAATTGGATATAATTGAGTTATGCAAACCAAAACATTCGAGGAAGGTGCAATATGAAAGGAACCGTAGTCAACATATGGCTGAACACCATCACTAAATTGTACGGAGAAAGTACAAAAAATTCAATATTAACGAAAGAGGGATGGAACCCCCATAAACTGATAACTCCCTTAGAAGAGATAGAAGACCCTAAAATCATGAGTCTGATGAGTGCATTTGCAAGGCACGAAGGTGTTAGCCCTGAGGAGTTTTGGAAGAAAATTGGCCAGAATAATATTTCATCATTTTATCAATGGTTTCCATCCTATTTTGATAAATCATCCGCCATGGGATTTTTGATGCTCATGGATAAAATTCATACTCAGTTGACTAAAATTATTCCTGGTGCTAAACCACCGCGCATGATTCCTGAAATCATCGACGAGAAAAATATGTATATCATCTATAAATCAAAACGCGGGCTTCAGTCCTATTTAATGGGTTTGATTGAAGGGGTCGGCAAACACTTTAACGAGCGCATCGATGCAAAAATCGTCGACCAAAAGGTGGAATCTGACGGCACTCACGTGGTAAAGATTCACTTGGCATTTGAAAAGTCCCCTAAGAAAATCCTAAACTATCGTTTCTCTAAACTTTTGTCTTTCGGCTTTATCCGATCCACAACTGTAAAGATCATTCTCATCCCCACGATCATATCATTGATCACCGTATTGTTACTGAACGGGGTTAAGAACATACCGCTTCTCATCGCCGTCCCACTTCTCGTGCTAATCGTGGGCATCATCAACGGACGTGCTATCACCCGTCCGATGAAAGCCCTCACAGATGAAATGGAAAAAATCAAAAAGCTAGAGCTTTCAGAGGATATTGTTATTCACACTGGCGATGAAATCGAAGAGACCTATAAGAGCCTTACGTCAGCAAAAGAATCTTTAAGAGAAGAAATCACCTACCTCAAAGGGGGGATGGATGATTTATACTCCTTTACTGGAAAATTCGCAGCCGTGGCAGACAACATGAGCCATGTATCCGACTTGATTTCCAGATCGGTCCAAGAGGTTGCAGAAGGCGCGATCCATCAAGCAACGGAAACAGAAGGCTCCGTAAGCATTCTGTCAGATAATATCGAAATCCTGAACACCATCAGCAAGCGGGAGCTCGAAGGCAAAGAAAGTCTTGAAGCGGCCGTTAAACAAATCGAAGTATCGTTCATGGATTTGGAATCTGTCTCTAACAAACTTAATGGGGTTAAAGACAAATTTGCCGAGGTCAACAACCAAGGCAACGAACTCTCCACGAAAGTTAAGGACATTATCACCATCGTCAGTACCGTTGAGTCCATCGCAGAGCAAACCAACTTGCTTGCACTCAATGCGTCCATCGAAGCAGCACGTGCTGGAGAAATGGGCCGTGGCTTTAGTGTCGTGGCAGAAGAAATCCGTAAGCTGGCTGAGGATTCAAAACAAGCGGTCAACACCATCAACTCGAGCTTGAAGCTCTTTACCCAAGGCGTAAACAACATGGTACAACAAGTCAACGACCAGTTTAAAGAGCTTGAAAACGGTACGAAAACCATGGAAAATGTCACTGAGGAAAGTAAAGTAGCGTCAAAACGCATCAAGGATGTTTCCGGATCCATTTCAGAAATCTCTAAACAGTTGTCAGACGAAACCGCTAAGATTAATAAGGTTTTCGAAAACATGCATACCTTAGCCGCCATCGCTGAAGAAAACTCAGCCACCTCTGAAGAAATGAGTGCCAATGTCACCAACTTCTCTTCAGAAATCGTCAACCTCACTGAGAATATTTCAGAGCTTGAGAAAGTGGTTCTCTTCTTAAAAGACGAGCTCAAGCGTTATAAAATCTAATATTTTATGCTTTAATTCTAAAAAAGCGCCAATGCCTCCTTTATCGGAACGCATTAGCGCTTTTGTATTTTGTTTACCAGCGATCAAACCAATCCGTTATTTCTTGAATCCGGCGGATTCGGCTTTTAGGTTTTCCACTTCTGCTAAGCTCATGGTTTTCTCCCTTTGTGATGATGATCCGCGCTTCTTTCCCTTGATCTTTTAGGGCTGTGAACATTTGAAGGGCTTCAGGTAACCAACAACGATAGTCTTGATCAGAATGCTCAAGCAATAGAGGCGTTTCAATATTTTCAGCATATTTTAGTGGCGACATGTTCCATAGCGCTTCGTAATCACTGAATGGTGTCGCCCCCATTTGGTCTGGAACAAAGTAATAGCCAATATCCGTAACGCCATATTCAGTGGTCCAGTTTGATATACTGCGTTGAGCTGCAGCTGCTCTAAAACGGTTCGTATGACCCACGATCCAGTTGGTCATGAAACCACCGTAGGACCCCCCCGTTACATAAAGCGCTTTTGGATCGATACTAGGGTATTTCTGTAAAACTTCATCTACAAATGCCATGATATCTTCATAATCGATGCTTCCATATTTTCCACGGATGTCGGCAAAATCATCTCCTTTACCATCAGAGCCCCTTGGATTACAGAAGAGCACATGATAACCGAGATTCGCCCAGTACTGCATTTCGTGATAGAACACTGTACCATAGACTGTTTTAGGCCCACCATGGATATTTAGAATGGCACGTCCTTTATATTTTTTTGAAGTTTCATCGTTCAAATCCAGTGGCTTTAAAACCCAACCTTCTATACTAACTGGATTTTCCGCACCATCTAACCCACGGTCGATGGAAATTTCCTCTGGTGTCGAAAGATGATAATTCTCGAATACCCAATCATTATGATGCGTGATTTGAACCTCGTTTTTAGCATTCAACAGATAGATTTCGGCAAGTCCGTTTCCTCTCATGGCGTTTATCGCCACTTGCGTGTTCGCTGACGTACTAATGGCAAAATCATCCACACTGCCTTTTAACGTCGTCAAGCGTTTGATTTCACCGCTCATGTTCATTACATTTAAATAGGCGCTTTCGTTTTCAGTGGTGATGAAATATAAAGTCCCCTGATGTGACTTTATGTTTCTTTTACCACCAAATCGAGCATCGGAGCCTACCGTATTGCCCACACTGCCTTTAAACTCAGTCGCAAAAGGTGCCAAAACGCCTTTTTTAGTCAGCGTGTAGAACGTGCTATTTTGATTAAGGCCATGGGTGGATCCGTCGTTTGCCAGAAGCACTAGCGTCTCACGATCAAGTGAGTACGCGTACCGAATCGCATGTTTCTCTGCTGGGTAGACACATTTTAATGCTGATTTGAGGGCTTCCTTTGATGCGTTGGCGAAATCAACCTCATGTAATAATGCCACCATTCCATCTGCAATTTGAAGTGCGCTTTCTAACGGCGCTTTCCCACGGAATTGCTTCGTTATGGCGACCAGACGATCGAGCGTGGCTTCATAATGCCAGCTTTGTACATCTGTATCCTCATCGGTTAAAGGCAAAAGGACCTTGTCCTGATTACAGTAAGCATAAAGACGATTCCTCACACCTCTAAGATAGGTGCCCCCATTTGTCCAGAAGGGGATTTCTTCGATGACCTCATAGTTTAAGGCCTCTTTCCACTCCTTTAAAATACCCGGACGCACTGCCGCATCTGCTTCGTTAAATCGATCCCATTCTGGATGGTAACCGGCCGAAAGCAAATATAACGTATCGCTGATGGGGGTAATTTGACTGACTTTAAGAGGAATACGCATCCATTCCTGACTTTCGCCACCGTGAATCGAAAGTGCATAATAAACCGTAAGCGGCTCTCCATTTTCAATCGACGTTTTGACAGCCATGTCTTTAATACTCGGATAGATTAACCGATCGCCGTCAGGTAGCCACTCGAAGGAACTTGCCTTGCCACTGGTGGTTAACTGCTTTGGCGGCTGATCCAGGTCTTCTGGATTAAATAGCCAAATATCACTGTGATAACTGTTGTCTTCCATCTGTGCCGTGTGCGCAACGTATGCGCCATAAGTTCCGGCCACATTAAAATTAAGTCCAGATAAGTAGGTATATTTTGCAAGTGCGTCTAAAGGTAATCGTTCCATAAAGCCTCCTATCGTTCTTTCTCTTACTCAAATATAACATATTCGAAGACAGCACACCCAATTTTTATTTCGCGTTACGTTGTATTTGGGGAGGGTAGCGATTTTCTTTTTTTCGTGTTTATTTCGGTGCATTATGTGTATAATTAACTCGTACGAGGTACCATCTTGGGCGAAGGTAAGCAGTCACGCTTACTTCAGGATGAAAATAATAAGGAGGCTTTAATTATGGGTATGTTCTGCTATCAATGCCAGGAAACAGCACGCGGCACCGGTTGTGACATCAAAGGTGTGTGCGGAAAAAACGAAGAAGTGGCAAACCTTCAAGACCTTTTAATTCATACGTTAAAGGGCGTTTCGGAAATCGTCATCATCGGTAAACTTGACGTTAAAGACATAAGTCATGTCAATCACGAATTACTTAACAGCTTATTTATGACCATCACAAACGCCAATTTCGACCAAGACGCACTCCACAACCAAATCCTAAAAGTCATTAAAATCAGAGATGAACTTAAGAAAAAAGCCCCCGGCTTACCATTAAGTGACGCTGCGACATTCATGGTGAACGACCGCGATGAAATGCTTGCGAAAGCACCACTTGTAGGGGTACTTGCCACTGCTAACGAAGATGTGCGTTCACTCCGAGAACTCGTCATTTACGGTTTAAAGGGAATGGCTGCTTATGCACATCATGCCCTCAATATCGGTAAAGAAAATCCTGATATTTACAATTTCATGTACGAAGCCCTAGCGGCCACTTTAAATAATGGCCTAACTGCTGATGATCTCGTTGCTTTGACATTAAAAACAGGGCAGTACGGCGTTGCTGCCATGGCATTACTCGATGAAGCAAACACTTCAAAATATGGCAACCCTGAGATCACAAAGGTCAACATCGGCGTTAAAGGCAACCCAGGCATTCTGGTATCCGGTCACGATTTAACTGACCTTGAGCAATTACTTGAGCAGACAAAAGGTACAGGTGTGGATGTCTATACGCACAGTGAAATGCTACCTGCTCACTATTATCCATTCTTTAAGAAATATGGTAATTTCGTCGGTAATTACGGAAGCTCATGGTGGCGTCAAGTGTCAGACTTCGAAACCTTCAACGGTCCAATCCTCTTTACGACGAACTGCATCGTTCCTCCTAAAACAGATGAAGTGAGAAATCGCATCTTCACCACAGGTTCCGCTGGTTATCCAGGCTGTTTGCACTTTTATACCGATGAAAACGGTAAGAAAGATTTTAGTGCCATCATCCAAATGGCTAAAGGTAGCAAGCCACCAACCGAAATTGAAACAGGCGAAATCGTCGGTGGATTCGCGCATGCACAGGTTTTCGCTTTAGCGGATAAGGTGGTTGATGCCGTTAAATCAGGTGCTATCAAAAAATTCTTCGTCATGGCAGGCTGCGACGGTCGTATGAAGTCACGCGACTATTACACTGAATTTGCAGAAAAATTGCCTAAAGACACTGTAATTCTCACTGCTGGATGTGCAAAATACCGCTATAACAAACTCCCACTCGGTGACATCGGTGGAATTCCACGCGTTCTTGATGCTGGACAATGTAATGACTCCTATTCACTTGCAGTGATTGCACTGAAGCTAAAAGAAATCTTTGGGCTCGACGACGTCAACCAATTGCCAATTGCCTATAACATCGCGTGGTACGAGCAAAAAGCCGTAATCGTTCTCTTAGCACTTCTGTATTTGGGTGTTAAAAATATCCATCTGGGACCAACCTTACCTGGATTTTTATCACCTAACGTAGCAAAAGTCCTCGTTCAAAACTTCGGAATCGCCGGAATAGGTTCCGTAGAAGAGGATATCAACCTATTCATGGGTTAATCGCATTTAAAAGGGGCTTCCATTTGGAAGCCCCTTTACGATTATCATTAAACCAGCTTTGGGTTTTTATAGATATCCGTCTTAAAATAGAGAATACTATTAAGAAGTAGTCTAACCGTCATGTCGAACCCGATGGCGAAGAACACCACATTGACGGAAAGGTCTAGTACATAAGCTGCTAAAAGCGCGATGGGTACCCTTACCAGGTAAAGACCAACTCCAGCAGCGTACATCGGCATCTTCGTGTAACCTGCTCCACGTAGTGCACCACCAAGTACACCCGCCATATTCTGCGGTACTTGTGCCACGCCACAGATGATTAGGTAGACCGTGCCCAACTTAATCAAACTGGTATCATCTGTCATAAAGCCTAGAAGTCCTTTCGGGAACAGCATCAAAGCCCCGCCACCGATGATGGAAATCAAGATGGCCCCCATCAGAATCTCCCTTAAATAAAGTCGTGCCAAATCAGGATTTTTCGCGCCTAAATGACGACCTACAAACGCTGTTGCGGCGACCTGAAACCCTGCCGCAGGCATATACGCGATGCTTTCTGCCTGAAGTCCTAGCTGATAGGCTGCATAGGCGGAATCACCATAGGTAAGGATCGCGCGAATCAGAATTATCGAACTAATTTGCCAGAAGAGGGATTCCAGCGCACTGGGAATCCCGGTCTGAAAGACTGAGCGCAGAATATCTCTCGTAAATTTAAAAAACCTTAAAAGGGGTTGGCCTTCCACGAGGCCACCTTTTTTAATGACAAACCATAGGGCAATGATTGCTGCTACCGCTTGAGATAATGCGAGTGCAATCGCCGCCCCCATGAGCCCCATTTTTGGAAAGCCCAGTTGCCCCTCTACTAACACGACGCCGAAAATGACGTTAAGTATGTTCATGATACCGCTGATGATCATAGAGGTCATAGCATCTCCCTTGCCTTGGAGCGCCCCTGAAATGATGAGAATAATCCCTAGAAATGGCATGCCCGTTCCCACGACGCGAAGGACATCTGCACTTACAGCCAGTAATTCCCCTTCTGCGCCGAATATGGTAAGCCAGAAATGTGGTGTGAAAATCATCGTCACTAAGAATGCCATGGAGATGATAAAAATGGAACCCACTGTCTGGCTGAGGGCAGCGCTAATCCGCTTTTGGTCACCTGCGCCATATGCCTGTGCCACCACCACCTGGACACCGATGGCGATTCCCTTATAAACAGCCCATATGATACCACGCACCCTTGTGCTAAGTCCCATGGCACCGATGGCGATAAAACCGAGATTCCCGATGAGCTTCATGGAAATAATCCCCACGAACATCTCCAGCACACTGGATGCCAGAATCGGTAGAATCATTTTAAGGATCGATATTCTAATGCTGGCCTTTGATGGCTGAGTTACCGCTTCATTCATAATGCCTCACATGCTTCATATTATTGTTTGCTGATTTATTATTTCGGTTCCCTTAATAGTTTAGCAGATAATTAACACGATTCAAGACATGGAAACAAAAAAAACGCCTTTCTCGCGAAAAGGCGTCAATATAGGGTGGCATTACAACTCGAATAGAGCTTATAATCCTTTGTGCAAAATAGGTGAAATACGTTTGTAAATCAATAGCGTCAGCAGAGAAACGACAATCCCCTTAAATACATTGAACGGGAAGATACCGAATACGATCAACGTCCATAAACTGTCGATCGCTGGATTGACTGCTGTACCAAGTCCGATGATGGCATCTATCGGCATAAACGCTGTATAGAAAGGGATCAATACGAAATAGTTCATCAATGAGCCCGTGATGGCCATAAATACAGTGCCTACCATTAAGCCGATTAAAGCAGATTTCTTCGTTTTATGTTTCGTATAAATCCAAGCAGCAGGGACGACCAAGGCACTTCCGATTAAGAAGTTAGCAAGCTCACCGACACCGCCAGTGGTTGTTTGGAACAAGTGAAGTAAGTTTTTAACCGCTTCGATGGCAACGCCAGCGAATGGTCCCATTGCGAACGCACCTACCAATGCGGGTAAATCGCTCACGTCAATTTTAAGGAACGAAGGAAAAATAGGAAGCATGAGCTCGAGTTGCATGAGCACAAACGCCAAAACACTTAGCATCGCAATTTTCGTCATTTTTGATACTGACATTTTCTTAGATGTGGTAACCATACCTAAAACCTCCTCATATAGTTTGCTATTCTCGCAAACATTATCAAAATAGTGTGGTGGGCTTCAGGGTACTCAAAAATAAAAATACCCCTAAAGCATACACTTCAGGGGCAATGTACATAAACATAAACCTCTTCTTTCATCCAGACTTTAACTGTCGGCCCTGGAATTTCACCAGATCAACCTTTCGGCTCGCGGGCTATACCGCCGGTGGGGACTCACACCCCGCCCTGAAGATTCTTACAACTAGAGTATAGCATGATGTGAAAAAAGTGTCAACGCCATTACACAGCAACTTCCTCAATCACAGATTTCTTTTCCTTAATAATTTTATGCTCCCACCTTCCCGTGAGATAAATGCCCAAACCAATCAGGCATATGATCAAGTTGCTGACGATCATGGCATACCAGATGGAGCTTGGACCGAAACCGTCTAGCTTGCTGAGCGCATAGACCATGGGAATTCGTAGTCCCCATAGACGCCCCATCATCAGCACCATGGCTGAAAGCGTATGTCCCGAGCCTTGGAACACCCCTACGAGAATCTGAAAGTAACCCATGAGTGGAATCGAGTAAATAATCATGTTCAGATACTCCGTGCCACTGTTAATCACCGCTAAATCCTGCGAAAACGCCATGACGATTTGTCTGGAGAACGGCAGCATCGCTAATCCCCCTATCACCAGAAAGGCGGTCGATAAAAAGGTACTGCTTTTTACCGCTTCCTTCGCACGCTTCACGTTATCCGCGCCGAGATTTTGACCTACGATGGTGGCCAGCGCACTACCGATTCCCATGGCAGGCATCATGATGAGCGAGCTGATACGGTTGCCGATGGCGAACGCCGTTAAGGTCACTTCACCGAAGGAAACTAAAAAGACATTTAAAATGGTGAAACCAAAGGCTGTCGTCGCTTGCCCTGTAGAAGAAGGGAGCCCGATCTCTATAATCTTCGTTAAAACCTCACGGTTGAACTTCAAATCGGAAAGCTCAAGCTTCAAGCTTTGTTTAGCGCTAAAGGTCGTGGCGATGCCATAAACCGCAAAAACACCGGTGGCGATCACCGTCGCAAGCGCAGCGCCCCAAACGCCTAAATCGAGAACAAAAATGAATATCGGATCGAGTATGATGTTTAGCCCCACCGAAAGCCCACCCAATATCAGCGGCGACATCATATCGCCTTGCCCTTGTTTAATGGCGTTATAAGCGCTAATCAAAAAGGTCGTAGGCAATCCCAGAAACATCACACTGAGGTATGCATAAGCGTTTTCATAAAGCTCACCTGTACCTCCCATCCACCTTATAATGGCCGGTGCGCCGAGAAAACCCAACACTCCAAGTACCAGTGACAGTATAAATAAAAACGAGATGGACTGTCCCGCCGTCTGACGCGCCCTGTGCTTATCATGAGCCCCTATGTATTGAGCGATGATGGAAGACGTCGCCTGTGCCATCCCCATACCAAAGGCGCTCATCAAAAAGATCAGCGGCCAAACGAATTGAACACCCGCTACGGCATTTCCCGGAATTTTGGACACAAAAAAAGTATCGGTCAAATTATAAATCGTATGGATAAAATTATTAAGCATGATCGGCAGCGATAAAACCATAATCACCTTCGTCATTTTTCCTTTTAAGATCATTTCTCTCTTTTGAAGAAAGTCCATAGCCCCTCCATAAAGTTTTCTCAGAACTATTATAGCACGCAAACCTTCGTCACTCAAATATTTCGTGTACAAAAATAGTTTTAACGTTTATTACTTCTTCAAATTTGGTATAATAAAGGTATAACAAAGGAGGTCACTATGATCGTCGGAAACTTTAATGAACTCATCGCTAAACCCATCACGAGCCCTGAGGCGAAAAACGCTGCCATGAAGGTACTCGTTTCCCCTAATGAAGGCTGGGAAGGACACGTTATGCGCGTCGTCGAACTCGAGCCAGAGGGATACTCACCTAAGCATTCACACGATTGGCCGCACATCAACTATATTATCGAAGGCAAAGGGACGTTGCTGATCGGCGACACGTTGAACGAAATCCAGGCTGGTAGCTATGCCTACGTGCCGGCAAACACGCTTCATCAATTCTCAAATGCGGGTGATACGCCTTTTAAATTCATATGCATCGTTCCAGAAAAGGGTCATTATTAAATCCCATCCTAAAAAAACAAGCAGGCACGAGGTCTAAAACGACTTCAGATGCCTGCTTTTTTTATTTTTGAATCAGTGTGCCAATGTCTTTGCGGAACATCATCTTTTCGAAAGAAACCGACTTCACCGCATCATATGCGCGTCGTCTCGCCTCTCTCAAATCCTCGCCGAGCGCTGTGACACCGAGTACCCGTCCGCCGTTTGTGGCGACGCCATCCAGCACCCTTTTCGTACCGCAGTGATAGTAAAACGGACCTAGGTCATGCTCCGAAAGCGAAAAGACGGGAAGTCCTTCTATAAGGAAGCCTTTTTCATAGGCCTCAGGATAGCCACCGGATGCCACGATGACACAGACCGCATGCTCAGGTCGCCACTTTAGTGTGATTTCACTTAAACGTTCCTCCAGTGTCGCTTCCACCACCTCTAAAAGGTCGTTCTCCATACGGATGAGGGTGACCTCCGTTTCAGGATCGCCAAGCCTTGCATTATATTCGAGGACGTTAATGTCGTCCCCATCAATCATAAGCCCTACGAATAGGATGCCCTTAAATGGAATGCCATCCTGTTGAATCCCTGTGATGAACGGATCCAGAATCTCATGTTGAATGCGAGACATGAGCCCTTCATCGATGATCATACTCGGTGAATAGGTGCCCATACCGCCTGTGTTAAGCCCCTCATCTCCATCAAACGCCTTTTTGTAATCCTGCGCTGGTTGAAGCGGCAAAATGGTCTTCCCATCTACGAAGCATAACACGGACGCTTCGACGCCCTTTAAAAACGCTTCAATCACCACACAGTCTCCCGCGTCACCGAAGACGCGGTTTGTCATCATGTCTATAAGTGCCTGCTCAGCCACCCTCTGATTCTCTGCGATGACGACGCCTTTTCCCGCTGCCAGTCCATCTGCTTTAATCACCACAGGATAGTCAAAACCCTTCAGTGCCGCGATGGCAGCGTCCAGCTTCGTGTGCGTTTCATATTTCGCGGTGGGGATGCCATGCCTTAGCAAGAAGGCTTTTGTGAAATCCTTACTGCCCTCAAATAACGCACCCGCCTTTTTCGGTCCGAAAATATTAAGCCCATGACTTTCAAAAAGATCAACCACCCCCATGACAAGTGGGAGCTCTGGGCCGACGATGGTGAGTTCGATTTTCGCTTTAACGGCGAAATCGAGGAGTCCCTCAAGGTCGTCCACCTGAATATTCACACAGGTGGCAACCTCAGCGATGCCTGCATTACCAGGCGCAGCATAGAGTTCAGGGTTTCTAGGACTTAACGAAAGCTTATGTGCGATGGCGTGTTCTCTACCGCCACTGCCGATAATGAGGATTTTCATGTCCTGCCTCCCGACTAATGTTTGAAGTGACGCATGCCTGTAAATACCATGGCCATGCCGTATTTGTTCGCCTCGTCGATGACCTCTTGATCGCGCATGGAGCCACCCGGTTGAATAATAGCCGTTATACCCGCTTCAGCCGCCGCTTTAATGCTGTCCGCAAAAGGGAAAAAGGCATCCGAAGCCAGTACAGCGCCTTTCGTTGGAAAGTTAGACTGCCTGATGGCATTTTCTGTGGCCCATACGCGGCTAACCTGCCCTTGACCAAGCCCTAGTGTCTGGCCATCTCTGGTAATGACGATGCCATTAGATTTCGCATGCTTGACGACCTTCCATGCAAACAACAGCTCTTCCATTTCCTTTTTCGTCGGAATACGCTCTGTGACCGACCTTAACGCTTCACCTACTAAAAGCGTGTCCGCGTTTTGGACCAAAAGACCACCTGGCGTTTTTTTCATGTCCTTTTGCATATCAGAGGGTTTAACAGAAATTTCAGGAAGCTTAAGAAGACGCAAATTCTTCTTTTGCTTTAAGCATTCGAGGGCATCGTCGTCGAAATCAGGTGCAATAATGATTTCCAGGAAAGTTTCATTCATCTTTTCAGCTGTTTTTAAATCCACTTTGCGATTCACCGCCACGATGCCACCGAAAATAGACACAGGATCACAGTCATACGCCTTCGTATAAGCGTGAAGGATATCAAAGCCTGTGCCGACACCGCATGGGCTGGCGTGCTTCACCGCTACCACAGCCGGCTTTTCCTCCAGCTCCTTCAAAAGAGCAAGTGCACCACTGGCATCGTTGATGTTATTATAGGAAAGCTCCTTACCATGGATTTGGATGGCATCGGATAAGGTGCCCTTTGTTTCAAACACTTCTTTATAAAACGCGGCGTTTTGGTGTGGATTCTCACCATAGCGGAGGTCCTGTACCTTTTCAAACGTCAACGTCAAGGTTTCTGGGTATGGATTGCGCTTACCGTGTTTCATGAGGTACTCCGCGATCATGGCATCATAATGTGCCGTGTGCTGGAACACTTTAAGGGCGAGATCGTATTTCGTGTCGTGGCTGACATTGGCACCACTCTCAAGCTCAGAAATCACGCGCTCATAATCTGACGGATCCACGATAACCACCACGTCCTGATGATTTTTCGCCGCGGATCTCAGCATGGTCGGCCCACCGATGTCGATGTTCTCGATGGCTTCCTCAAAAGTGACGCCAGGCTTGATGACGGTATTTTTAAAAGGATACAGGTTGATGATGACGTAGTCGATGGTTTCGATTCCCAGCTTTTTCAGCTGTTCCATGTGGTCCTCGCTTGAGCGCATGGCTAAAATTCCCCCGTGAACCGCTGGATGCAGCGTCTTCACTCTGCCGTCCAAACACTCTGGAAACCCGGTCACATCTGTGATGTTCATCACAGGAACCCCCGCCTCGCGTAGCGCCTTTTCCGTACCACCAGTGGAAATTAGCTCAACGCCATGCAACTGAAGCTTTTTAGCGAATTCCACGATACCCGTTTTATCGGAAACGCTGATCAATGCCCGCTTTTTCATAACCCCTCCCCTATTTATACGCCCATAGGCGAAATCTTCTAACGTCTTCACCAGTAGTTCATGCTCGACCCGGAGAACCCTTTGACTAAGCGATTCCACCGTATCGTCCGTAAGTACCGGTACTGTTTCTTGATATATGATTGCCCCTGTGTCCACGCCTTCATCTACGAAGTGTGTGGTAGCGCCTGAAATCGGGTCCCCAGCATCCAGTACCGACTGGTGCACGTGGTGACCATAGTACCCGGGACCACAGTGCTTCGGAATCAGCGATGGATGGATGTTGATGATTTTGCCGCGATACGCCTGAATCACTTCGGATGGGATTATGGCCAAATAACCCGCTAGGACGATCAAATCCAAACGTTCCTGATTCAAGGTAGCCAGCAACGCATCATTTCTGTCTTTTTCGACAGGATAGTTGCCCTTTCCGATATAGTAGGCTTCGATGTCGAACTTCTCGGCGCGCTTCAGGCCAAACGCGTCTTTGCGATTCGAGATTACACATGCAATTTCAACAGGCAATCCTCGACCCTGAACAGCGTCGATGATTGCCTGTAAGTTTGAACCGCCACCTGAGATCAGCACTGCGATTCTTAGCTTTCGCATAAGATAACTCCCTTTTCTCCTTGTGCACCCTTTTGAACAGAACCGATAACACTAGCAGATTCTCCAGCTTCACGTAATAACGAAAGGGTTTTTTCCACATCCTCTGGTGCTACGGTTACGATATAACCGATGCCCATATTAAACGTCCCGAACATCTCATCTCGGGCGACGCCTGCCTTTTCAGCCATATAGTTGAATACCGGAGGCACTTGCCAGCTGCCGAGCGCGATATGCGCATCAAGCCCTAAAGGTAGGATTCTCGGAATATTTTCGAAGAAACCGCCACCCGTCATGTGAACCATGCCTTTTACCGCAACCTCTTCCAGCAAACGGCTGATGGCCTTTACATAGATGCGCGTCGGTGTGAGCAGCGTCTCGCCTAGGGTACTCTCAAACTCTGGAACAAAGGTTTCTACCGTCATCCCGAGTAAATCAAAGAAGATTTTTCTAACCAATGAATATCCGTTGGAATGAACGCCACTTGAAGACAAGCCGATGAGGACATCGCCTTCATTAATACTGCTGCCTGTGATGATTTTAGGTTCATCCACCACACCCACAGCGAATCCCGCCATGTCGTATTCACCATCGGCATAGAAACCAGGCATTTCAGCGGTTTCACCGCCTAAAAGCGGCATGTTTGAGAGCTTGCAACCATCGGTGATGCCTTTAACCAAAAGCGCTGCGTCTTCTGCTTTTAACTTACCTGTCGCCAAATAATCCAGGAAAAATAAGGGCTTTGCACCCTGACACAAAATATCGTTAACACACATGGCCACTAAATCCTGACCCACCGTGTCGTGTTTATCCATCATAAAGGCGATTTTTAGCTTCGTACCGACACCGTCAGTTCCCGCCACTAACACTGGACTTTCAAACTGACCGCTTAATCTTAATAGACCGCCGAAGCTTCCCAAATCGCCGATAACATCTGGGTTGAACGTTTCCTTTACATGTTTTTTCATCAGTTCCACAGCGCGTGCACCCTCTTTTACATCCACACCAGCCACTGCGTAGGTTAATGATCCATTCGACATGAGCCTCTCCCGTTTTCTTTATTCGAACATAAATTTATCAGCTTCTTCAGGCACATCCATCGGATAATCCCCATCAAAGCAAGCTCTGCAAAGACCACATTTTTCAAAATTGATGGCTTTTGTAAGCCCCTCGACACTGAGATAAGCAAGGCTATCCGCGCCGATCATTTCACAGATTTCATCGAGCGTGTTAACTGCACCGACCAGCTGCTGACGGTTCGGCGTATCGATGCCGAAATAGCATGGATGCTTGACAGGCGGCGAGCTGACTCTGATATGCACCTCTTTAGCACCCGCCGCTTTGAGCATGCTGACGATGCGCTTGCTGGTGGTTCCTCTGACGATGGAGTCGTCGATCAAGATCAGACGTTTACCATCGATGTTCTGCTTCATGACGTTGAGCTTAAGTCTAACCGCCAGCTCACGTGATTTTTGGTCGGGCTGGATAAACGTTCTACCCATGTATTTGTTTTTAATCATCCCGATATTATACGGGATGCCTGATTCTTCCGCATAGCCGATGGCCGCTGCTACCCCTGAGTCCGGTACTGCGATGACCATATCCGCATCCACCGGATTTTCTCTCGCAAGGATTTTACCAGATTCCTTTCTGACCACGAACACGTTTTTTCCATCGATAAAGCTGTCTGGTCTTGCGAAGTATACATACTCAAACGCACAGATGGCTTTTCTGCATCCTTGGTTGAAATAAACGGATTCGATGCCGTCCTTGCCGATGATGACGATTTCGCCAGGCTCCACATCTCTGATAAACTCAGCGCCTACCACGTCATGGGCACATGTCTCTGATGCCAGCACATAACCACCCTCAATCTTAGCGATGGAAAGCGGTCTTAAGCCGTTAGGGTCTCTGACGCCGATCAGCATATGATCGATCATGATGGCGAGTGCATAAGAGCCCTTAATCTCCTTCACTGATTCGATGACTGCTTCCTTCATGCCGAGGTGATAATTTCTGGCGATCAGGTTTGCGATAACCTCCGAGTCGATGGAGGTTTGAAAAATCGAACCCTCATCTTCCAGACGATCTCTGATTTCACTGGCGTTCACGAGGTTGCCATTATGCGCCAGAGCGATACTGCCCCCTTTGTAACGCACCACGAGCGGTTGCGCGTTTGAGACGTAGCTTTCACCAGTAGTAGAATACCTAACGTGACCGATGCCGATATCTGCAGGGAGACGATCCAAGATACTATTGTTAAACACCTCTTGAACGAGACCCATCTCTTTATAATACTGCATTTTATTATCCTTCAGCACGGCGATACCCGCACTTTCCTGACCTCTGTGCTGAAGGGCTATCAAACCGAAGCACAGCATCTGCGATACAGCCTCTACGCCTGGTGCATAAATGCCGATAACGCCACATTCCTCGTGAAGCTTGTCCTTTTCAAACAACTCGCTCATTCTATCCTCCACAGGTTATCCCTGAATTCTGTTTAATACCTCTTGATAGGTTTCTTCCACGTCGCCCAAATCACGTCTAAAGCGGTCTTTGTCCATTTTTTTGTTCGTTTCCGCATCCCAAAGTCTGCAGGTATCCGGCGAAATTTCATCAGCGAGGATCACTTCCCCTTTATGTGTTCCGAACTCGAGTTTGAAGTCGATAAGCTTAAGGCCGTGCTCTTTAAAAAAGCTAATCAGCACCTCATTTACTTTAAGCGCCATGGCTTTGATGGCTTCCACTTGCTCAGGCGTCGCGTATTCCATGGCGAAGATATGATAATCGTTGATCATCGGATCGCCGAGTTCGTCGTTTTTGTAACAGAACTCTAAAACCGTTTCTTTCATGACCACGCCCTCTTCGAGCCCTAAGCGCTTTGCCAATGAACCTGCCGCCACATTGCGCACGATGACTTCCAGCGGAAGAATCTTCACTGCTTTGACGAGCTGTTCTCTATCATTTAGAAGGCTTACGAAATGCGTCGGAACGCCTTTATCTTCTAAGAGCTTAAATAAGAGTGCGCTCATTTTGTTATTTACGACGCCTTTATCGTGGATGGTTCCCTTTTTTTCACCGTTAAATGCGGTGGCATCATCTTTATATTCAACCAAATACAAGTCTTCATCATCCGTCTTGAATACTTTCTTAGCTTTTCCCTCGTAAAGTTGCTCTAACTTAGTCATCTTATCCTCCAGCACATTAGTATTTGGTTTGAATCGAACGGTCCTTTTGAACCACGGCTTCCGCCATATCCGCTTTGTATTGTCTCATTTTTTCTCTTAGCTCCGGGTATTTGATGGATAACATTTGAACTGCAAGAAGGCCTGCATTTTCAGCACCATCGATGGCCACTGTGGCCACTGGAATGCCACTAGGCATCTGAACGATGGAGAGAAGTGAATCAAGACCATCCATGGTGGAAGACTTGATGGGGATACCGATTACAGGAAGGTTCGATACGCCTGCGATGACACCAGGTAAATGCGCCGCCTTACCCGCAGCACCGATAATCACCTCAACGCCATTTTTCTCTGCGTTCATGGCGAATTCCACCGCTAAGTGTGGGGTTCTATGTGCTGAAAGCACACGGGCCTCAACTTCAACACCAAATTTCTTCAGTATGTTGATACATCTCTCAACAATCGGGAAATCCGAATCGCTTCCCATCAGAATTGCAACCTTCATAACGCCTCCATATCCGAATAATTTGTACTTTGATAATGTTTTTGTTCGTCTATTACCATCATAGTCAAGAATGCGTTTGCCGTCAACCCGATTACGAATATTTTAAACTATTTTAAGAATATCATTCAGAATTCTTTATTTTCAAAAGTGTCTTGTTGTAAATAAAAAAACGCCTTAAAGGCGTTTTATAAACGGTTATTGAAGCTGCATCATTTCTGATTATGACGACACCACTGAAAATCGATAGGTCGTTTCGTTGATATAAGGCTCTCCGCCCTCTAAAAGATTCACTTTATTAGGCACCTGCTGCATCTCAAAACAGATTCCCATATGATGCTTATAGCCGATATTGTTCGTATAGATCACGGCACATGGCTGATCCGTGGTCACCTCAAGTCGCCTGCCTGAAATCGGGTCTTCATAAACGACCTGTGGGGCATCGGAAAGTCGGTCATGCTCAAGAACAAAAGGATGGTCGATACCACCACGGTCACCATGAAGCGCTTTCATAAGTGATGACTGCTGACTAAAATCAAATTCCGAACATTCTTGGGAAACCAAATCGAAAATAGGCAAATTATGTGTGTCCACTTCATAAAAACCTTTTGACCGCAACATGAGCAAATGTTCGGATATTTCTGTTTTCTCGTTACCAGATAAATTAAAATAATTATGGTTAGCCATATTAAGATGGCACGCTCTATCAGAAATTGCAGAGTATAAAAGGGTCAACTTCCCGTCATCATAAAGGGTAAATACGGCCTTTACGGCGATATTTCCCGGAAAACCATCCTCTAAATGCTCATGCTCAAGCCCTAGCGTCACTGAGCAACGGTCAGTTCCAACCTGCTCACCCATCATGGTCCAGATTTTGGTATGAAAGCCTTTTCTACCGCCATGAAGATTGCTGATGCCCTCATTGATCTCTAGCGAATAGACCTCGTCTCTAATCTGAAGCTTTCCACCAGCAAGCCGGCCAGCATTTGGGCCGATGGTAGCGCCCATGTACATGGGGTTTGACACGTAATCCTCGAGATGTTCATACGAAAGCAAGACGTTTTCCACCACACCGTTTTTATCGGGTACATTGATGGCCAACATCAGGGCACCATAGGTCATGAGCTCGACCGATACACCTTTCGCGTTATGAAGGACGATACGCTCAACTGTTTCGCCTAAAAAAGCCGTCATGGCATCAAATCTTTCCACTTCGATACGCACGCTATTTCCCCCTCTCGCAGAGGCTAAAAAACGGTTTAAGTTTTTTAAAATCGCGTTTATAGATTCCCGCATCCTTTAAGACCTCACCAAACTTACGGCCGATCCCATCCTTGAGGAGACGATCAAGTGACGATGCGAAATCTGAAGATGATTTAACACAGTCCGCATAACAAGCTTCGACCTCAGGAATCAGCGTGGCAATCCACTCCGCGTGTTTAGCCACCTTTTCCGATGCGATGAACCTTTTCAAATCCACATGACCTGTGGGGACCATTTGAACCAACAAGTCGATGGCCTCTTCCATTTCTTCTACCAGTCGCGCTGGTAGAACGGCTAAGCCCATCACTTCGATAAGGCCGATATTTTCACGTTTGATATGGTGGTGTTCACGGTGCGGGTGGAAAATGCCATCTGGATGTCTCTCATCCTTTCGATTATTACGAAGTGCCAAGTACATCTCATAAACGCCATCGACTTTCCTTAAAATAGGCGTAATCGTGTTATGGCGTTCAAAGGTATGCGCCGTAAGCTCAACCCTTTCATCCGAATAATCAATCCACTGCTTTAAAATAATCGTAGATAGGTCTTCAATCGATGCCCTATCATCACTTACTAACTTAAGAACCGTCAGCGGCCAATCGATGACATCGATACGAACGCTTGGGAAGGATTCTGGAACATGTGAAAAGATGGTTTTAGCACGCATCATCGGCATCTCATAATTACCTGCCTGGTAATGGTCATGCGTCAATATGGAGCCACCCACCGTGTGCAGGTCGGCATTGGAACCGATAAAATAATGCGGAAGGTAATCCACGAAATCACAGAGACGGACAAATGTATCCCGGTCAATCTTCATGTCGCGGTGCTCACGGCACAGAACGATGGCGTGCTCGTTATAGTAGACATACGGCGAATACTGCAAGTACCACGGCTCATTTGCCAGTGTCATCTCGACGATACGGTGGTTGTGGCGCGCAGGATGGTTGATATTACCGCTATAGCCTGCATTTTCCACACATAGTAGACATTTCGGATACACAGAAGGCTTCGCGTTTTTTTGAAGCGCAATCTCCTTCGGATCTTTCTCGGGCTTTGAGCAATTAATGGTGATGTCCAGTTCCCCATATTCCGATGGACTTTTCCACGAAATATTCTTACTGACGCGGTCCATACGGATGTACGTAGATGCATTCGATAGGTCATAAAAATACTGTGACGCAAACTGGGGCGACGCTTGATGATACGCCCAGAAAATCCGATTGACCTCAGAATTTCTCGGCATGATCAGCGACATGAGCTCAGCCTGAAACATCTCGATTTCATAACCGTAATCCAGTGGTGTCCCAAGCGATTTCGCAAGCGCTGTCACCTCATCTAGCAAACGATAAATATCCGCCACCTGATTCGTGTCGGCTTTAACCGTCAACAGGTCACATTCAATATTCAGTTTGCGCCATAATTGATTTCGGGTTACTTCCACATCGAGTTCATCCATTAACTGATGCTCAAGTCCATATCCGATCAACTGTTCCACACACTCAAATAGTCTACTCGACACGCGCCGTTCCTCCTGAAATTTGTGCGATATAAATCGAAGCTTGGAGCCCCGTCTTTTCCTGATAAAGCTTCGCCATTACCGCTTTATATTCATCCACATGCGCTTCATGAACGAGCGCGATGGCACATCCACCGAATCCAGCGCCTGTCATTCGCGCGCCGATAACACCTCTCTGGCCACGGCTGATTTCCACCACCGTGTCGAGTTCAAAGCAGCTGACCTCAAACTGATGCTTTAACGATTCGTGCGAGCTGTACATGCATTCACCAAATGCGATCAGGTCTCCAGCGGACAAAGCACGCTTGCTCTGAAGAGTTCGGTCATTTTCAGTAATGGCGTGATAAGCCCTTTTATAGACATTGTCCGGCATTACTTCAGTGAAGCCTAAAAAGTCCGATGGTGTAAGGTCACACAAGGTGTTATATTGATGCCCACCATCCGCTTCGTTAATCATCTCTAATGCCACTTCACATTCTTTTCTTCTTTGGTTATATGCCGAGTCCACCAGTCCTCGTTTTTTATTCGTGTTGACGATAACGATGCGATATTTCCCTAAGGTTGCCGGCACATGCTCGTAATCCAAGGTGTCACAATTAAGCAGCACCGCATGCTCTGCCATGCCGTTGGCGATGGAAAACTGATCCATGATTCCGCAATTGACCCCATTAAACTGGTTTTCAGATTTTTGACAGAGTAAGGCGATTTTCTCAGGAGCGATACCAAACGCTTCATACTGGTTTAAAATCGTCGCCGTGAGCACTTCGATTGAAGCGGATGAAGAAAGGCCCGCGCCGTTTGGAAGGTCGCCATAAAATAAAATATCAAACCCTCTCGTAATGGCGAAACCTTCATTCTGCAGGGTATGAAAAACCCCCATGGGATAATTGGCCCAGTCCATCTTCGCATCATAAGCAATCTGATCCAGTGAAAACTCTAAAACACCCATTTCTTCGAAATTAAGTGACATCAAACGCACTTTTCGATCATTTCTCTGCGCAACAATGCCATAGGTTCCCAGATTTATGGCAACCGGTAAAACCATTCCACCATTATAGTCGATGTGTTCACCGATGAGGTTAACACGTCCCGGCGAAAAAAACACCTGTATTTGTTCTGTCTCCGTTCCAAAATGCTCAGCAAATTTACTTTTTAAATGTTCAGTCGTCATAAGCCCTCCTACAGCCCTACAAAGCCGTTAGGATGCTTACTGTGCCAGTTCCAAGCATCTTTGACTATCGTCTCTACATCATTATATTTTGGTTTCCAACCAAGAAGGCGCTCCGCCTTCTCAGAGGAAGCAATTAAAGTCGATGGATCTCCTGCACGTCTAGCCGCAATAACTGCCGGAATCTCATGGCCGGTTACTTTACGCGCCACATCGATGATTTCCTTAACAGAGAAGCCATCTCCACTGCCCAGATTAAAGATCTCACTGCCATGACCTTGACGCAAATAATCAAGGGCACGCATGTGGGCATCGATGAGGTCGGTAACATGAATGTAATCCCTAATACACGTTCCATCTTTGGTCGGGTAATCATCGCCAAAAATCGTGATTTCCTTACGCTTACCTAGTGGTACCTGAAGCACCAGTGGAATCAAATGCGTCTCGACACCATGCGCTTCGCCGATATCACCCGATTGGTCTGCTCCGGCCACGTTAAAATATCTAAGCGACACAAATCGGATTCCGTGCGCCAAATCCGCCCATTTGAACATTTTTTCCATCATGAGCTTCGACTCGCCATATGGGCTAGTCGGAAGGGTTTCGCTATCCTCTAAGATAGGCACCTGCTTAGGCTCTCCATAAACAGCCGCTGTTGAAGAAAAGACGATTCTTTTCACGCCATACTTTTCCATGAGCTTTAAGACGTTAACCGCACCCGCAACGTTGTTTTCAAAATACTTGATCGGCAAACTAACCGATTCGCCTACCAAAGAGTTTGCACTAAAATGGATGATCGATTCAACTTCGTTTTCTGAAAACACACTTTCGAAGGCATTTAAATCTCTTAAATCAACATTATAAAACTTCGCGCGTGTATCAACTGCAGCCAGATGACCTGTTTCGAGATTATCTACGACGCCTACCGTCTCACCCGCATCCAGTAACATTTTCACCGCATGGCTACCGATATAACCTGCACCACCTAAAACCAATATCATATGAGTTCTCCTCGTCATAAGAATTAGTGGACCATCATGTTTGCGCACATGTTATCCATCTGTTTATCCATTTTTTCTTAAGACTATCATACCATATTAGTTAACAAAATCAATTATTTTAACTTGAATTTACTAAATTTTTACTTGATTCAGTGTAGTTTTTCCACCAAGTACTTCCAATACTTCTTCGGCATCATCTGCCTGTGAAGCTTCGGGTTCTTTCTGGCGTCGATGGCAATATGCTCAAAGTAGCCCTGCCACATCTTTTGATAGTCGTGCTCCCTGGCCGACAAACTCATGGTATCCAGTGGATCCAGCTCACCAAAATGAACTTCATGCCCATTATAGAATGCCGCCTTTCGACGTTTAATATCGTGAATCACCCATACCTGGTCATTCAATCGCTCTGTAAAGTGGGGTACCATAAGCCCAAGCAGATCATAGGTTGGATCGAACGGAGCATAATACACGCCCTTTTCAAGCTCCATAAACCTTAAAAGGCCAAGCATGCGATGGGATTCACGCGCAACGGCATTGAAGCATTTGTAAAGCGCCAGAATATCTGGATCCGATAAGTTCTCAAACGCCATTCCACCTAGCTTATACGCGCGTTTGAGGCACTTAAACAGAATCGTACCAAAGGCTTCATCCTCCGACAAATAGGCATAACCTATCCGTCTAAACGCTTCTTGTCCAAAGGTCTCGATTATGGAGCTGGCAACCTTACCGGCTTCTTCAACTTGCGTTTCGACTAAGACAACCTCGTCAAAAATTCCGTACTGATATCGGTCCTTGTGCATCAAGCGCGCGGCATCAACAGGGCATTTTTGATGAAACATCACATAAATCCCCGATAGAACCCCTTCAAAGGTTCCATCATACAGATAAATCATAACTCGCACCTCCACCACTAAACTGTCCTGGATAAAGCTCAAACATAGACATCTGGGAAGTTTGGGACTTAGGCGCATCGATGAGCTGCTGCTTTAGCTTCATCGGTTCTAAATCGATGCCCCCAAACACCTGACCACTGCAGGTGATAAAATACTTCGCTCGCTTCATTACCACGCCCATCTTTATAAGCGAATCAAAATTAAGCGGTCCAAACCGTCTCGATGCCATGATACGCCGTGCGGTAATATTTCCGATTCCTGGTATACGAAGGAGCGCTTCAAAAGGTACTCGGTTGATTTCCATGGGGAAAAGATGCATATTCCTCAGTGCCCACTGGCACTTGGGGTCGACCTCCATGTCCAGATTCGGCTCCTCACGCGTGAGAATCTCATCAGCTTTAAACCCATAAAACCTAAGAAGCCAATCCGCCTGATAGATTCGATGTTCACGCCTAAGCAGGTTGAGTTGATTCGGTGTGGCAATCTCCGTCTTCCCCACCGGAACATATGCCGAATAATAAACACGCTTGAGCGCCATACGGTTATATAGTGCTTCAGAAATTTTTATGATCTTCAAATCCACTTCCTGAGTTGCGCCTACGATCAGCTGAGTGCTTTGACCTGCAGGAACAAACGATGGCGTGTTCTGAAACCTTTTGGATAGCGCTTTATATTCTGCAATCTGTTCCTTTATATAACCCATAGGCGCGATCATTTCCGAACGGCTCTTTTCAGGAGCAAGAAGCCTTAAACTCTGCGTCGTCGGAAGTTCGATGTTGATACTCATGCGGTCGACATATCTCCCAGCTCTGTCAATCAACCGCTGGTCAGCACCCGGTATGCCCTTGAGATGAATGTAGCCATTGAACCGCTCGACTTCACGCAGCTTCTTTACAACATCCACCAGTAGTTCCATGGTATGGTTCGGATTTTTCACCACGCCAGAGCTCAAAAACAACCCCTCGATGTAATTCCTTCTATAGAAGTTGATGGTTATGGCCACCACCTCATCCGGTGTAAACTCCGCTCTAGGCATATCTCCATTTGAAGCGCGATTCACACAATAAGCGCAATCATAGATGCATTTATTTGTAAACAGGATCTTTAAAAGTGAGATGCAGCGACCATCCTCAGAAAAGCTGTGACAGATCCCCGGAGGTGCCGCATTACCCAGCATCCCCTTCACCGCTTTACGATCGCTGCCACTAGACGAACAAGAAACATCATATTTTGCAGCGTCTGCCAGTATCGTCAACTTGTCCAGCGCATCCATAAGCTACCTCCAAATAGAACGTGTGTTCTGTTTTTATTATACTGCGGATGGCTTTAATAATCAAGGCAAAAAAAGAGCCGTCCATGTGGACAGCTCTTTCATTGCTTAATAATAGAAGTAATCGCCTTCGATCAACTTATAGAATCGGTCAGCCTTGCTGGCCCATGGAATGTAGTTGAAGAAGAGACAATCCTTTGCTACCTTTACACCCATAAGGGCGCGTGTGGCGGCGATGATGCTGTTTTCAGACGGCTCGATTGTCGTAAAGCGGCTGGTGTACACGGGCGGGAATTGGCCACGTTGATAGATTACATCGTACACCGTATTCGGAAATCTCGGACTGGCCACACGGTTAAGCACCACGTTTGCAACTGCCGTCTTCTTATTTACCGAGCCACCTCTGGCTTCGATTTCCACGATTTTGGAAAGCCAATATAAGTCTTCAGGCGTATAGTTCAGCGGCCTGATCGTGGCTGGATCCACAGTGATGCGTTCATCTGTGACCACCACATGAATTAATTTTTCGTTATAGCTGATGGTGAGTCCCAATTGCTCAATCAGGTCTTCCATGGCTACGTAAACCCTGTGATCTCTCATGATCGTTTTTTGCTTAAGGAAAAAATCTTGGTTATTTATGATGAGTAGATTAGTGTCGACACCAAAACAGTAGTACGCTTCGTCGATTTTCAGGACGGCCAATCGTGGTAATTCCATCCAGTTTACTTCGATTCCCAGTTTTTCTGCGAGCGGCCCCACCGCGCCATAAACCACGCCATTCTCTTCGATGAAGAGATCGTCATGATTGATGAGCTTGCCATTGACGGTCACGAGGACCTCATCTGCAAACGCTAAACTGGAAAGCAGTAAAATCGAAAAAAGCGTCAAAATCATTACCTTGGTTTTCATAAGACCTCCGTTATGAATTTAGCTATGTTTTAGATTCTAACACAAAAATCAAAAAAGGCAAAGACAAATATTTCCATATCGTCTCTGCCTATTGGAATTGCACTATTCTTAAGTGGGACAAATTCTACTTAAAGTAGTTTACCCCTGCTTTAAAGAGATCAAAATGCGTGTTGCCAGGGATATTTTTATAAAGGTGGTCACCATATCGCTCGGCGTGACCCATTTTTCCGAACACGCGGCCATCTGGTGAAAAGACCCCTTCGATGGCATGAACTGAGCCATTGATGTTATATTGTGGATCTGTGGTGGCAGCTCCGCTAGCATCGACGTATTGCGTCGCGATTTGACCTTTTGCCGCCATTTCCTCCACGAAAGCGTCACTGGCATAAAAGCGACCTTCTCCATGTGAAAATGCCGTTTCGAACACATCCCCCACCTTAAAGCCATCAAGCCAAGGCGAATTAACCGATGAAACCCGTACATGCGCCATGCGCGCCACGTGTCTACCGATTTTATTAAAGGTCAGTGTCGGCGAGGATTCATCAAGCTTACGAATGTCCCCATAAGGTAAAAGACCAAGCTTTACGAGTGCCTGGAATCCATTACAGATGCCGAGCATGAGCCCGTCGCGTTTTTCCAGATGTTCCATAATCGCCTCAGCTAAAACAGGATTTCTAAATACAGAAGCGATAAATTTGCCCGAGCCCTCTGGTTCGTCACCTGCACTAAAGCCTCCTGGTATCGCGATGATTTGGGATGATTTGATGGCCCTAGCAAATGCTTCGATGGATGCCTCCACGTCCTTCGCAGTTAGGTTTCTAAACACTGTGGTCTCAACCTCTGCGCCAGCATTTCTAAACGCGCGCTCCGTATCGTATTCGCAGTTTGAGCCAGGGAAAACGGGGATAAACACCTTAGGCTTCGCCGTTTTGAAGGTTGGTTTTGGTACGTAGAGCTTTTTCTCGAAGCTGAACGTCTTCGCAGTTTCAGAAACCTCATCCGTATGCACTGCCGGGAAAATCGGCGCTAAAGGCGCTTGCCATGCCTGCTCAGCTACTGGTCCACTCACTGAGAATTTTCCATAATCGAGCGTATAATCAGCCGTAAGTGTGCCGATCATCTCGACGCCGTCCACAGAAGGGCGATAATCAGGCGATACCTCCATGATCAGGCTACCATATGCAAAATCGAACAAATCCACACCCGATTCAAGTTTAAAGCCGATGCGGTTACCAAAAGCCATTTTAGCAACTGCCGCCGCTACACCACCTTGACCGATGGCATAGGCTGAAATCACTTCACCCTTCGCCATGCCAGAAAGCACGGCGTCGTATTGCTTTTGTAACGCTTCAAAGTCAACCATTTCATAAGCATCGCGCTTCGCTTTTACGAGCGCTATTTTTGAGCCAGGTGTCGTAAAAACCTGTGGCTTAATGTGTTTTGCATGACCATGCGATACGGCAAAAGCGATGAGTGTCGGTGGCACATCTAGGTCCTTAAAGGTTCCCGACATACTGTCCTTTCCGCCGATGGCTGCCGTGCTAAACGCGGACTGCGCAAAACTAGCGCCTAGTAAGGCTGCTAACGGCTTACCCCATTTAGATGGATGATCGCCGAGACGCTCAAAATACTCCTGAAGTGAAAGTCGCGCCTTTTTATAGCCTCCACCCACTGCTACCAGCTTCGCCATGGCATCCACCACCGCGTAAACACCACCATGGAAAGGGGACCATTTACCGATTCCAGGATCATAGCCGTAGCTCATCAATGATACGGTTTCCGTTTCAGCACCTAGCACTGGAATTTTCGCAACCATGGTTTGTGAAGGCGTCAGTGCCGTTTTTCCACCAAAGGGCATCAGAACGGTTCCAGCACCGATGGTGTTATCAAAACGCTCGACGAGCCCCTTTTGCGAGCAGACATTCAAGTCACTCAGCAAACGGATCAAGCCCGATTCAGAAGCATCACATAAAAGCTTACGCCGACTAAAGTAGGACACCTGATCCGGTGTCGTCACGAGCACATTGGCTTTTCCTCTGACCCCATTCGTGTCTAAAAAAGCACGGGAGAGATTGAGGACATCACGGCCCTTCCATTTCATCGCTAAACGGCCATGGTCCTTTACCACTGCGACCACAGTGGCTTCCAGATTTTCCATCTCGCACTGGTGAAGGACTTCCTCCAGATGTTCTGGAGCGATGACCACCGCCATACGCTCTTGTGATTCAGAGATGGCCAGTTCGGTTCCATCAAGCCCTTCGTATTTTTTAGGTACAGCATCAAGGTTGATTTCGAGGCTATCAGCGAGTTCGCCGATGGCCACTGAAACGCCCCCCGCACCGAAGTCGTTACATCTTTTGATTTTCGTCGTTAGCTCCGGATTCCTAAAGAGGCGCTGAATTTTTCGCTCTTCAGGCGCATTCCCTTTTTGCACTTCTGCACCACATGAGAGCAAGCTGTCCTCAGTATGTGCTTTTGATGAGCCTGTCGCGCCACCAACACCGTCACGTCCAGTTCGACCACCGATGAGCACCACCAGGTCGCCAGCCGCAGGAACCGAACGCACCACTTGCTTCGCGGGCGCTGCACCGATTACCGCACCGACCTCCATGCGTTTCGCCACGAAGCCGTCATCATAGACCTCTGCCACGTGACCCGTCGCGAGGCCGATCTGGTTACCGTAGGCACTAAAGCCAGCCGCTGCTTTTTGCGTGATCGTCTTCTGTGGCAGCTTACCCTCTAATGTCTCTTCAACTGGTGAAAGTGGATTACCTGAACCAGAAACTCTCATGCTCTGATAGACATAGCTTCTTCCAGAAAGCGGGTCTCTTATAGCGCCCCCTAGGCATGTGGCAGCACCACCAAAGGGTTCAATTTCCGTCGGGTGGTTATGGGTTTCATTTTTAAACATCAATAACCATGGCTCTGTCACGCCATTTACATCCACATCTATTTTAATACTGCATGCATTGATTTCTTCCGAAACGTCTAAATCCTCTAAAGCCCCTTGCTTTCTCATGGCCTTCATGTTGATGGTCGCTAAATCCATAAGACTCATGGGACGCGTGCCCTTTTCATACACCATTTCGCGAAGCTGGGTATAATTTTCAAACGCTTTATAAATAGGTGCTGAATACTCACCTGCCTCGATGCCTACTGACTCGAGCACGGTCATAAAGGTCGTATGACGACAGTGGTCTGACCAATACGTGTCGATTACCTTTAGCTCGGTAATCGTAGGATCACGCTGCTCTTCATCTCTAAAATAATTTTGCACGTGTTTAATGTCAGCTTCCGACATGGCGAATCCCATTTGTGTTCTAAAACCTAGAAGCGCATCCGAAGACCAGTCCATAAACCCCTCAATCGTCGCCACTGCTTCTGGGGATTCACCTGTCATGATGAGCGTTTCAGGAATTGAAATAGACACCTCGTGGGCTTCCACGGGATTGATGAGAAACTTTTTAATCGCCTCGACCTCAGCGGTTTTTAGCTGACCTTTCAGTGCGATTATGCGCGAAGAAGCGATAACTGGACGTGTTTTAAGGGTGACGATTTCGATACATTGAGCTGCCGAGTCGGCACGTTGATCGTACTGGCCTGGTAGAAGGGCAATTCTGAATGCCATTTCATCAGCGTTCGCCTCAAAATGACCTTCGTAGACACGGTCCACATTGGGTTCAGAGAGAACAGAGGCCTTAATCGTTTCAAGTGCCGCCGTTTCAACGCCTTCCATATCGTAGCAATTGACGATTCTCACACCTTCAAGATTTTCTAAATGGAGCGTTTTTACCAGCTCGTCTCTCAGAGATTTCGCTTCTATATCAAATCCACTTGTCTTCTCAACCAATATCCTCGTAACCATATGCCCTCCTGATTTTAGAATCTATATTCGCTTTCAGTGTAACATAGCCCGATTGATAAATAAAATTAATGTTATTAATCATATTTATTAGTTTAACTAATCCTATGAATAGCACCGAGACCATTGGCACAAAAAAAGAAGACGCCGAGGCGCCTTAAGGAGTTTATCGAATGAAGAAATAAGCTATTTTGGGAAATGCTATTGCGGGTAAATCGATTGGATAAAATTTTCAAACACGCGTTTGAGCAGTGCTTTGTTGGTGCTATAGTACATCTTTTTGCCTTCCTGCAGGTTAAGCGTCAACAGCTTAAGCCCGATGAGCAAGCTAATGTGGTGGCTAATGGTCGCCTTCGATAACGATAATAGATCGGAAAGGTCCTTCGCACAAACCGGAGTTTTCGAAGCGAGCTGTATAATTTCCAGCTTGGTGGGATCCCCAAGTGTTTTAAACACTTCCTGATAGAGGGTTTCTTCCTGGGCGGCCACCATTCTGCGGATGCCAAAGCCCACTACCATCAGTAGGTGATTACGTTCTTCATAGAGCTTATAGAGCTGCATAAATTCAGGTATTACTGTGACGCACACCTCGACGGTCTGAATCATATCATTTGAACCATCGAATTGAATCATTAAAAAGCTATTTCTAAAGCGCTCTTCATCGGCCATCATTTCTTCGAAAAGCTTGATTTCTCGATCATAGATGGCATTGACGCGCGGGGCGATCTTTTTATAAATCTTCGCAAACTCAGTAACCGCCTCCATCATGCGCACATAGACCTCAGGTGCTTCCGATTTGAAACGCTTAATCTGATGGTAGTTCATGACGAACTGCGACGTATTGTTTTCGAGAAGCATCTCGACGCGCTCTTTAAGTGCAGCATCACTGGCGTCATGTGGCCTGATGGCTTCTCTGATGTAGGCGTCATAAAGGCCGTCCTTGCCGATTTCACCCAGCTTGACCACCAGTTGTTCAGGCTCTAGCTCGGGATTATTAATGGCATAATGGACCATTAGGCTATCGAGGAAATACTTTTTAGAAAGGACCTTCAGCTCCTCGAAAAGCCGCATGGAAACAGCTGATGCTAGAGATTCGAGAAGTTCGGTAATTTCTGGTGTGGGATCAAAGCCCATTTTTTTTGCTTCTTTTGAATAATCCTTCATGCCCACTAGCTGATGAATCGCATAGACAAAATCGATGCTTTTTACACGTAAGTTTTTTAGCATGTCATCACCTTCCTCTTAGTCTTACCACCATTATTGCATTAAGTGGGGCTAACTGCAACCTCTTTAAGGGCATTGTTATTATGGATGGAAAGCGAGATAAGCAAGAGCGCCGTTGCTGCACCGAAAAGAATCAAGTAGCTGGGCATTTGATCGATGAGCAGCCCCGTAATGAGATAGGCGACTGGCATGACCCCTTGGGCAAAAGCGCCGAGCACACCCATGGCTCTGCCGCGGTAAGCATCTTCGATTAAGGTTTGGAACAATACTTGAAGCGGCACATTGACGAGGATGACCACCATGGCCATCAGTGCCATCATCATGCCATAGTATCCTACCAATCCCCAACCAAACGAAACGCCAGGAAGCGTCGGAATCGCGAAAGCCACCATGAGTAGTCCAAACATGATCATGGTATTACGCAATAGCGCATGGGAGAAGGTCACGCTTTTCTTCCCCACATAAATCGACATAATGATCGCACCCACTGGAAAAAGCGACTGGATAAGGCCATTAGACTGCGCGCTGATGCCATGCACTGTAATTAGGTTATAAGGCATGACGATGGTAAACGCCGACATGAAAAAGTTGATAAACAGGGCATAGATGGCGATGGTCATGAAAGTCTTTTGGCTACGCACATAGACGAAGCCTTCTTTCATGGTTTGGATAAATGAGCCCTTCTGTTTTTTATGATTCAGACTTCCACCATATAAATGAAAGTCGATAAAGCATTCGCTCAGTGCTGAAAGTAAAAACGAAATCGCATTGACCAGGAAAAACCACTCAATGGAAATAACCCCATATAAAACGCCACCTAATATCGGCGTTGCGATGGAAAGGACACTATCAAGCCCTTGTGAGTAGGCGTTGATTTTCGTTAGCCGCTCTTTTGCGACCAGATTAGGATACGAGGATGAAAACGCGTTGCTGAGAAATACGAACAGCACCGATAGGATTAGCTCCGCTAAATAAATCTGCCAAAGCGTCAGGTCATTTTTCTGCAAAACGATAAAAAATGCTAACATGGCCATCCCACTGATGAAATCGGCGCCGACCACGATTCGCTTTTTATTCGCTCTGTCGGCGATCACACCTGCTACCGGACTTAGGAGTACCGCTGGTAAGGTGGTAATCAAAAGGGAGATGGCAAAATTTTGAGCTGATCCTGTAATTTTTAAAATATAGAAGCTCATGGCAAAACCAAATAGCTTTGAACCAAATTGGCTGACACCCTTTCCACTGAGTGTCAGCCAAAAATTTCTACTTTCCTTTGGCGTCATAATAACCTCGCGTCTTCGAATTATTTTATGCACTCGTGTTATTTTCTTCTTTTATCTGTGAGGTGTTTTAAGTCGTCGATGCTGAGGGGTTTAAAGATAATTCTTCCATCCATATCTGATTGAATCGTAATTGAGTTGTAAGAATTCATGTTTTTCATAAGTTCCTCCGGAATCTCTAAAAAAGGGGGTGTTGGTTTCTATGTTTACATCATACCACCTTTTTAATTGAAGTTCAATAGTTATCTAACTAAAAAATAGTTAGAATTGTATTAAACAAATGTGAATAAGATTTTAACCAAACTTTAACCTTATTTTTCAGAATCTTCAAAATAATGTTGCGACAAATCTTCTGGATTGCTATAATGATATAAGTTTATCTAATCGTAAGTCCGATTTTAATCAGCAGGGTTAATTATTGACCCAGGAGGCGAAAATGCAAAATCCCACCATCAGCTTCGAGCTCTACAAAATATTCTACCACGCTGCTGCCACGCTGAATTTTTCTAAAGCGGCCGAATCCATGCATGTGACCCAATCAGCGGTTAGTCAAGCCATCAAATCGCTGGAGACACAGCTGGGCATCCCCCTTTTCTTTAGACAAGGAAGATCCGTCTCACTCACCCACGAAGGCGAAATCCTATTTGCGCATATCGAAAAGGCATTTCATTTTATCAGGTCAGCGGAAATCTCCATGCAGAACATCAAATCACTGGACGAGGGAACTGTCTTTATCGGCGCCAGCGACACCATCACACGGTATTTCTTGATGGATGCCATAAAAGCATTTCATCTGGCATATCCGCGTGTGAAGCTCTCCATCAACAACCGCCCTTCTCCTAGATCCGTTGAAAAGCTGAAAAATGGCGAACTGGATTTAGCCGTGATCAACTTACTGCCAGACAGCGATTACGAGGGACTTGAAGGCGTCTCATTAACCACACTGGAGCATATTTTCATCTCCAGCAGTCCAGTCAGTGCCGTCCCTGTGACACTTAAAACACTTTCACAGCACCCGCTGGTTTGCCTTGAAAGGAAATCCACAACCCGGCGTATACTCGAACAGTTTTTCGCCACTAACGAGGTGATATGGGAGCCCGCATTCGAGTTCGGTTCGTTCGATGTGATTTTAGAAGCCGTTAAAGCCAGTATGGGCATCGGTTTCGTCCCGAGGAAGATTGCCGCCGCACTGATCGAGGCAGGCGAGCTCTCCGAGGTGACGATTAAGGAGCCTATCCCATCTATCGAAATCGGTATTATGGTGAATAAAAGTAAACCGCTTTCATTGGCAGCGAAAAAATATCTCGAAATCCTCAAAAACACTGGGGTTTAGTAAAAAAAATGGGAATAATAAGACTAAGTCATTTTAACACGATTGGGGGGCGTTAACATATGTCGTTTAACAGAGAAAGTATCCTCGAAAAGGGCTTCTATTACTTAAATGAAGGTGAGCTCGACGTTCACTTGTTCCACGAAGGCACGAACTATAAAAGTTATAACTACTTCGGTGCCCATGCAATCTCAAACCATGATCTTGAAGCGGTACGATTCGTCGTATGGGCGCCTAATGCACGAGAGGTCCATGTCGTTGGTGACTTTAACGATTGGAACGATTTCGGTTATCCCATGCAGCGCGTAAGAGACAGCGGCGTATGGCAGATATGTGTCGTTGGGGTTCAGCCCTATGACCGTTATAAGTTCAGAATTACCACACAAGATCAGCAGGTACTTTTCAAGTCGGATCCTTTTGCTTTTCACGCTGAGGAAAGACCACATACCGCGTCGAAATACTATGATCTTAAGGGGTTCGCTTGGCACGATGGCGAATGGCTGGCGAAGCGGAAAGACACGGATCATCACCATAGCCCTATGAGTGTTTATGAAGTCAACCTCATGTCTTGGCGAAAAAAACACGACGGCAGCCAGTATTCCTATCATGATCTGGCTCAGGAGCTCGTACCGTATGTAAAGGACATGGGTTTTACCCACATCGAATTGATGCCCATTATGGAGCACCCGTTTGACGGGTCCTGGGGTTATCAAGTAACTGGCTATTTTGCGCCGACGAGCCGATATGGTACGCCGAAGGACTTTATGTACTTCGTCGATACCTGTCATCAAAACGGCATCGGCGTCATCCTGGATTGGGTTCCCTGCCACTATTGTAAAGACGCACACGGTCTTTACCATTTCGATGGCGGACCGGTGTTCGAGTCACCGGAATACGACCGGGCACATAACGACCAATGGGGCACCATCAATTTCGATTATGGCAGACCAGAGGTACAATCCTTCTTGATTTCAAACCTGCTCTACTGGATGGAGCTTTACCATGTGGATGGCATAAGAATCGATGCCGTCGCTTACATGCTGTACTTGAACTTCGGTGGAAAGCTTTTAAAAAACCGTTATGGTGGGTTCGAAAACCTCGATGCCATCGATTTCATCAAGAAGATGAATCACGTGGTGTTCAAGGAGCACCCCGATGTACTCATGATGGCTGAGGAAAGCACCGCTTGGCCGAAGGTCTCAGGCGATATCAAGGACGGTGGCCTGGGATTCAACTATAAGTGGAACATGGGTTGGATGAACGACATTCTCGAGTACATGTCTCTCGATCCCGTTTATCGCAAAGGCTTCCATAAAGCGCTGACGTTTACCATGACCTATGCTTTTTCCGAATTTTTCGTCCTACCCCTTAGCCATGATGAAGTGGTACACGGTAAAAAGTCGTTACTGGAAAAAATGCCAGGCAATTATTCAGATAAGTTTGCGAATCTCCGTTTATTGCTGGCTTATATGTATGCCCATCCCGGTAAGAAGCTTTTGTTTATGGGCAGCGAGTTTGCACAGTTTATCGAGTGGAACGAATGGCAGGCGTTGGATTGGCATTTGCTGGACTATGACTCACACCGCAAAATGCAAGCCTTTATGAAGGCGTTGAATCACCTTTATAAAAATGAGCCGAGCTTTTATGAGCAGGACACCACCTACGATGGTTACGAATGGATCGAAGTGGATAATAATGAGGAAAGTACCATTTCCTTCGAGCGCATCGCCGCCAGTGGCGAGAAACTCATCTTTATCTTCAATTTCACACCTGTATCCAGGGATGCCCACCCGATCGGTGTCGACCACTTAGGAGAATACGAAGTCCTTCTGAACACCAGCGATGTGTCCTTCGGCGGTTATGTCGAGGGAGGAAGCACCACTTATACAGCCATAAAGGAACCTTCATTCAGACGACCTAACACGATTCGCGTTAAACTGCCGAGCTTAGGCGGCCTGATCATCAAATATAAGGAGGAAAAGCCCATATGAAAGAAGGAAAAATGATAGCCATGCTCTTAGCAGGAGGCCAAGGCTCCAGACTCAAACTACTCACCAAGGAAGTCGCTAAACCGGCAGTTCCTTTCGGTGGAAAGTATCGCATCATCGATTTTCCACTAAGTAACTGCTCCAACTCAAATATTTTCGACGTGGGGATTTTAACCCAGTATAAGCCTTATCACCTTAACTCTCATATCGGCATCGGTAGCGCATGGGATTTGGACCGTCGCTCTGGCGGCGTAAGAATCCTGCCACCGCATACAGACGAACAAGGCGGTCGATGGTATAAAGGAACCGCTAACGCCATCTACGAAAACATCAGCTTTATCGATGAGCTCGATCCGCAGTACGTCCTGATTTTATCAGGTGACCATATCTATAAAATGGATTATTCCAGTATGCTGGATTTCCATAAGGCGAAAAAGGCCGATATCACCATCAGCGTCATCGAAGTGCCTTGGGAGGAAACCTCGCGCTTTGGTATTCTCAACACTGACGCAGACCAATTTATCACCGAATTCGAGGAAAAGCCGAAGCACGCGAAATCCAACCTTGCGTCCATGGGAATCTACATCTTTGATTGGAAATCCCTGAGAAGCTATCTCATCGCCGATGAGAAAAATCCAAACTCTGAAAACGATTTCGGAAAAAACATCATCCCTCAAATGAAGCACGACGGCAAACGTACGTATGCCTACAAATTTGAAGGCTACTGGAAAGACGTCGGTACTGTAAAGAGCTACTGGGAAGCAAACATGGATCTCCTATCGGAAGATAACGCACTTGATCTTTACGATGCCAGCTGGAAGATCTATACGAAAAACAAACACCTTCCACCACAGTACATCGGTTCAGAGGCCTCTGTGGTCAACAGCATGGTCAACGAAGGGTGCAACGTGGAAGGCAGCATAGAAAACAGTATTTTGTTTAACGAAATTCTGATTAAGAAAGGCGCAAAAGTGTTTAACAGTGTCATTCTCTCAGGCGTTACCATTTCTGAGGATTGCGAAATTCATAACGCCGTCATCATGGAAGATGTCACGGTCAAGCCAGGCACAGTCATCGGAAAGCCTGATAGTGAATTTGTCTACTTGGTCAGCAAAAACAAAATAATCGAATCTGAGTGAGGTGCTTATGAAAAATTGTCTTGGAATCATCAACCTAAGTGAAGTCGATAGCCCGTTCGGACTTCTCAGTCAAAATAGACCGACCTCGATGCTGCCCTTTGCTGGTCGTTACCGCGTCATCGATTTTATGCTTTCCAACATGGTCAACAGCGGCATCAACACCATCGGTGTCTTTACAGGTAACAAGGTCCGCTCAGTAATGGACCATCTCGGTTCAGGCTCGCCATGGGACCTCGACCGTAAAATCAATGGTTTGTTCCTTTTTACACCAACCTACGATTACACCACCATCAATTCAAAGGTGGGCGATATCGATTTGTTCTTCCAGAACAAGTCCTTCGTAAAGAATGCAAAGCAAGAAAACATTCTCATGTCGAAGACCTACATGCTCGCCAACATCGACCTTAATGCCGCTTATGAGGATTTCATCGCCTCTGGTGCAGACATCTCCATCGTCTATAAAAAGGTAAACGACCCTATGAATCGGTTTATCGGATGTGACAAAATCAATTTCGATGCGCGGGGTGAATTCGAAAGCATTGGCACCAACCTAGGGATGGAAGAAAATTTCAACCTCTCTCTGGAAATGTATTTCGTAAAAAAAGCCGTCTATTTCGACATGCTCTTCGACTCCATCGAAAAGGGCAATGCCAACTACATGAAACAGGCCGTGCTTAACAGCCTCAGCAAATACAAGATACGCACCTACGAGTTCGACGGATATGTGGCTTGTATCAACAACCTTCGTAATTATTTCGACGCCAACATGGCCATCCTAAATCCTGAAATTTCTAACGAGCTGTTCTTTAAACATGGGCAGATTTTCACGAAGGCGAAAGACGAGCCTTCCACGCATTATCAGAAAAATGCCCGTATTAAAAACTCGTTTGTGGCCAATGGCTGTCAAATCGATGGCTATGTGGAAAATTCCATCATTTTCCGCGGTGTCAACATCGCTAAAGGCTGTATCGTAAGAAACAGCATTCTCATGCAGAAAACCCACGTGGATCAAAACGTCCACCTCAATTACGTCATCCTTGATAAGCGCACCACTGTCAACCAGGGGGTTACACTTATCGGCGATCCGTCACTGCCTTATATCGGCGGAAAGAAAGCCGTGATTTCCAAGGAGGGCAAGTCATGATCAATGTCGTATTTGTCGCTTCGGAAGCAGCGCCATTTGCAAAAACAGGAGGGCTCGCCGATGTGGCGGGCTCTTTGCCCAAAGCACTGAATCAGGGCACCATCGATGGCCAGCCTGTAAATGTCAAGGTGTTTATGCCCCTCCATGTGAAAATCAGTCCAAGCTTTCGCGATCAGATGACTTATCTCGGCTTCACCACTGTGAATATGGGCTGGCGGACACAATACGTCGGACTGTTGACACTTCATTATGATGGGGTCGATTATTACTTCATCGATAACGAATTCTACTTTAAAAGACACGCGCTTTATGGTGATGGCGATGATGCCGAGCGCTATATCTATTTCAGTAAGGCCGTGCTTGCCGCACTTAAAATGATCGAATTGAAGCCTGAAATCATCCATACCAACGACTGGCATGCCGCTTCGGTAAATGTATTGCTCGACTATTATCGCAAGCACGATCCCTTTTACCAAGGCATCAAAACCGTTTTCACCATCCATAACCTGCGCTACCAAGGGGTTTTCGACCCGTACATCATGGGCGATTTGCTAAATCTCCCCTATGAGTATTACCACGAGGAACGCCTCAAGTTCTATGAAAACATTAACATTCTAAAAGGTGGCATCGTCTTTAGCGACCATATCACCACCGTCTCAAAATCGTATGCCCACGAAATCACCTACCCTTATTTCGGAGAGAACCTCGACGGAATCATCAACAAGTATAGCCATAAGCTTACCGGGATTGTCAATGGCATCGACTACGACGTCTACGATCCAGAAACCGATTCAAATCTCCCCGTACACTACACCGTCACAGACCTGTCTAATAAAAAGATCATTAAAAAGCAGGTGCAGGAGCGTTTCGGACTTCCTGTTAACCCAGACGTCCCGATGCTAAGCATTATCTCCAGACTGGCCGATATGAAGGGGCTTGATCTGGTACAGCACATTCTGGATGAGCTCTTAACCTTAGATGTCCAGCTGGTGGTTTTAGGAACAGGCGAAAAGCGTTATGAGGATTTGTTCAAGCATTATCAATACATGCATCCCAACAAGCTCTCTGCGCGCATCTTTTTCGATCAGCATGAGTCACATCTCATTTATGCCGCCTCAGATTTGTTCCTAATGCCTTCGCTTTTTGAGCCTTGTGGCTTAAGTCAGCTTATCGCACTTCGATATGGAACGATTCCTGTGGTGAGACAAATCGGTGGACTTAAGGACACCGTAATTCCATATAACAAATACACCGGCGAAGGCACCGGTTTTGGATTTATGAATTATAACGCACACGAGCTTCTCTTCACCATCAAGGAAGCCCTTGAATATTTTAAAGATCCCGTGGCTTGGCCAAAACTGATGACTCAGGCCATGCAAGCTGACCACAGCTGGGAAACCTCTTCAAAAGAGTATTTGTCTGTTTATGCATCGCTATTAAGGAAAGCATGAGGTAATTTATGAAATTGACCTTAACTGAATTCAAAGACGATTACATGTCGGCGATTAAAGGCACTTCTGCCAGGCAAATCGAAGACACCACTCCCCTTGAACGCTATAATGCGCTGGGTGAGCTCTTAAAGGATTATATCGGTAACATCTGGGCAAACACGAATAAAGAATACCGAAACGAAAAAACCAAACAGGTTTACTATTTTTCCATGGAATTTCTCACGGGAAAATTTCTGGCGACGAACCTTAACAACCTCGGTATTTATGATATCGTGGATAAGGGCTTACATGAAATGGGCATATCACTGGATGAGCTCATGGAGGTCGAAGTGGATCAAGGCCTTGGTAATGGTGGTCTCGGTCGTTTGGCCGCCTGCTTTATGGATGCGCTGAGTTCACTTTCCGTTCCAGGCCACGGCTGTGGCATCCGTTATAAAAACGGGCTTTTCGAGCAGCGCATCATCGACGGCTATCAAGTGGAGTTTCCTGACAGGTGGCTGGTAAATAATAACGTTTGGGAGTATAAACGACCAAACAAAGCCGTGGTCGTAAAGTATAACGGTCGTGTGGACACGCGCATGGAGGATGATAAACTCGTCTTCGAGCACGTGGACTATGACGCGGTCAGAGCCGTTCCATATGACACACCAATCGTCGGTTTCGAAAATAATACAGTGAATACTTTACGACTTTGGTCTGCAGAGGAAATCGAAGACATTTTTGACTTCGAAAACTTTTCACGCGGCAACTACCTCAGTGCGTTCGAGAAAAAGCACAACGTGGAAATCATCACTCAAATTCTCTATCCAAATGATGCCTATGACGAGGGAAAACTCTTAAGGCTTAAACAGGAATACTTCTTCGTCTCTGCCGGTATTCAAAGCATCTTTACCACCTTTAAAAAAATGGGCGTTCCCGTGGAGGAGTTTAACGACTATGTGGCCATCCACATCAACGACACCCACCCTGCACTTGCTGTCCCTGAGCTCATGCGCATTTTACTGGATGAGGAAGGCCTCGACTGGGATACGGCATGGCGCGTCACAACCGCCACCATCTCATATACGAACCATACCATCATGTCTGAGGCCCTTGAAAAATGGCCACACTTCATGATGTCCGGTCTTTTACCACGGATTACCATGATCATCGATGAAATCAATAGACGCTTCATCGAGCACCTTAGAAATGTCTATCTGTATTCCGATGATGAACGTATCCAGAACATGGCCATCATAAAAGACGGCATGGTCAAAATGGCGCATCTGGCCATCGTAGGGTCTCATAGCATCAACGGCGTGGCGAAGCTGCATACGGAAATTCTAAAAACTAAAGAACTCAAAGACTTCTATAATATTTATCCAAGCAAGTTCAATAATAAAACCAACGGCATCATGCATCGTCACTGGCTACTTACTGCAAATCCCGACCTTACTGATTTTATCCAGGACCTTATCGGGGACGGCTTTAAGAAGAACCCGATCGTACTCCGCGACCTCTTAAAATTCAGAGAAGACCGCGCCACACAAGACCGTCTCTTCGAAATCAAGCATCAAAATAAAGAGAAGCTGGCGAAGTTCATCTATGAAAAGCAGGGCATTAAAATCGATCCGTATTCCATTTTTGACATGCAGGCGAAGCGTATTCACGAGTATAAACGTCAGCACCTCAATATACTTCATGTGATGCACCTGTATAACAAGCTTAAAGAGAACCCAAATCTCGACATTCCTCCACGTACCTTCATCTTTGCAGGTAAATCGGCACCAAGCTACTATGTGGCGAAGCAAATCATCAAGCTCATCAATACGGTGGCTAATGTCATTAATAACGACCCGACCATCAAGAACAAATTAAAGGTTGTATTCCTTCCAAACTATGGTGTATCATTAGCAAGTAAAATGATACCAGCAGCGGATGTCAGTGAGCAGATATCAACCGCCACGAAAGAAGCCTCAGGCACGGGCAACATGAAGTTTATGATGAACGGCGCCATAACACTGGCAACTTTAGATGGGGCAAATATCGAAATCATGAATGAAGTGGGCGAAAATAACATCGTCATCTTCGGACTTAGAGATGAAGAGGTTTATGAGTACTATCAGAATGGCGGCTACAGCGCTTATGAATACTATAACCATTCCCCTTCGTTAAAGCTCGTCGTCGATCAATTGATCAATGGCCATTTCCCTGTTCCTAAAGAAGAGTTTATCCCTATCGTCGATCGCTTGCTTCGATTTAACGATGAATTTTTCATCCTAAGAGATTTCGAATCGTATTGCGATGCGCAAGAACGAATCGGTCTATATTATCGCGACAAGCAGCACTGGACAAAAATGTCACTCTCAAATATCGCTTGTTCAGGGGTCTTCTCAGCCGATTACACCATCGAGAAATATGCTTCAGGAATTTGGAACATCAACCGAAAGCCGCTGGATTTCAAATTATAAGACGTCGCATGCAGGATAGACGCCACGTCGTAAACTATTATAAGTAAGGTGAGACTATGAAAATCAGCGATTACCCAGTTAGCGAAAAAAATCTGGGTGCAAATTACACTCAGGCGCGAACAATTTTCAACGTTTGGGCACCCACTCAAAAGGACGTTAAGGTCGCGCTATATGATTCCGCAAAAGCTCCATTCAGAACCCTTCACCCGATGTTGAAGGGCTCTGACGGGGTGTTTTCCACGACCATAGAAGGCGACTTGCACGGATTATTTTACACCTACATCGTGGATGGTCAAACTGAGGTCACGGATCCATACAGCCTTTCCACATCCGCAAACAGCGCGCGAAGCGCCGTAGTCGACCTCGAGAAGACCCATCCTGAAAACTGGCAAAATCACCACCGTCCAAACGGCATTAAGGGCTGTGATGCCATCCTTTATGAGGTTCATGTAGCTGATTTTTCAGCGCATAAGACCAGTGGCATGATCCATAAGGGAAAATTTTTAGCGTTTACTGAAAACGGTACCAGTTATACGAGCGTGTCTACTGGCATCGATCACCTCGTGGAATTGGGCGTTACCCATGTCCACTTGATGCCTGTCTATGACTTCTTAACTGTGGATGAAGAGCTTGTCGAAGACAAGAACTATAATTGGGGCTATGATCCTGAGCATTATAATGCACCAGAAGGGAGTTATGCCTCCGATCCAAACGATCCTGTTTGCAGAATCCGCGAGCTAAAAGCTGCCATCATGGCGCTTCACGAAAAGGGGCTAAAGGTCGTACTCGATGTGGTTTACAACCACACATTCCGCACGGAGCATTCAAACTTCAACGTACTCGTTCCTAAATACTATCACCGCACCACTGAAACAGGCGAATTCTCAAACGGCTCAGGCTGTGGAAACGAATTTGCCAGCGAGACCCCCATGGGCCGCAGGTTTATCGTGGATTCCTTAGTTTACTGGGCAAAAGAGTATAAGGTCGACGGATTCCGATTCGATCTCATGGCACTCATCGACCTGGAAACCATCACGATTGCTAAAAAAGCGCTAAGGGCTATCGATCCAGAAATCATGATTTACGGCGAGCCATGGATGGGCGGACTGTCCACACTCCCCGATAAAATGAGAGTCTATAAGGGTTCCCAGTGTGACCAGCAGTTTTCTTTATTCAACGACGACTTCAGGGATGCCATCAAGGGCGATAACGACGGTTCCGGTAAAGGCTTTATCCACGGGAATCGCGACATGAAACACCAGATGCACGTCGGTCTTGCAGGCTCCATCCCATATGATGAGAAAACCATCGGCTTCACCACCCACCCTTGCGAATCCATTAATTACTTCAACTCTCATGACAACCTCATCCTCGAGGATAAACTCAGGCTAACCACACCAGAGGCCTCGTACGATGAGCTCCTTAAGCAAAGTAAGCTTGCGTTCAACTTGCTCTTTATGGCTCAGGGTGTTCCCTTCTTCCATGCTGGCAATGAATTCCTGCGCAACAAAAAAGGGCATCACAACACCTATAATGCACCATTCAGCATCAATGCCATCGACTGGAGCAACAAGGTCAAGCACGAAGCCTTTTTCAAATATGTAAAGGATGTCATAAAGCTCAGAAAGACTTACAAATGCTTTAGAATGAACGAACCGGAAATGATCAAGGAACGTATCCACTTCATCGAAGACGATGAGTTCAAGGAAGCCTTTAAGGATGGCATCGTCATGGTCATCAAGCAAAATGAAGTCCCTGGCTTTGATGGCTTGCTCATCGCCCATAATCCTGGGCACGAGCCAATGCTGCTTTCCATCGATCAGTTAAAGGAAGCCATCATTGAGCTATACACCACGAAGAAAATGGAAATTCCAAATGATAAGCTCTTAGTGGAGCTCATCTTTGACGAGCGTGGTTTACTGGATTCACCCGAGCGCATCGACGCCACCACACACCACCTGGTACGTGTGGACCCGGTCAGCTCAAGCGTCTATAAAATCGGGCGTTTAAATGGCCTTTCTAAAAAATAAATAAAGCATCATGAAAAAAGGAGCGTCGCTTAAACAAGCGCGCTCCTCATTTTATTCTTTTGATGCTACTAAAATTAGCACTTTGAACCGCCACGGACAGGTGTCACAGAATAACTATAGCCATTCCATTTGACTTCAATCTGACCGAACGTCTCTTCAAGATACTTTTCCATGATAAACGGAATACCGTCGATATTTTCTACGATATCATCCTCTTTTACTTGATCTAGACCTAGACCAAAACTTGGGCCACCTCAGCCCATGCCTGCGACATATACCCTCAGATTTTGGGGTTTGTCAGGCTGTTTTTCAAGAACGCCGCGGATGCGATCCGTCGTGTCCTTATCTACGATAAAAATCATAATTCGCCCTCCATTGTTAGCATACATTGTCATTATACCCGAAGAAAATAGTCCGAAACAGTGACTAAGACGCAAAAGTAAAGAAAAACGTCATGTAAAAAGCGCCTTTCACATGGAAAAGCGCTTCGTGTCTTCGTGCTAATTCAGTTCATTAACCGCAGCTTGAGCATGAACCACAAGCTGATGGTTGAACGTTGACTGGTTGTACAGAATAACCATTGCCAACCCACTCAACTTTAATTTCGCCAACTGTATCAAACACGGATTGCTCAACGACGAAATTTACGCCATTGATGACTTCAACGTGATCATTATCGTTAACGTTATCGAGACCAAGTCCAAAGCTAGGGCCACTGCAACCCATTCCTGCGATGAAAACTCTAATATTTTGTGGTTTGTCAGCTTGTGCAGATAAAACCTCGCCGATTTTTGCACAAGTTTCTTCATTAGTAGCAATATACATAGATACACCTCCGTAGATTCTAACGATGTCCGTGCCTTGACACATTATTCACCATTACTTGCTTTGATTATAATATAATTCCTACTAAATTAGTATAGTTAATTTGAAATTTTAATGAATCTTTACAATTTATTTTCAATTTTTGTTGCTTAATTTTGACGTTGCCCACTTTGGACGCATAGACAAATACGCCCTATTTATGATAGATTATAGAAAACCCCTGGAGGACTCCATGAAACTTGGCTTTGATTCTGAAAAATATCTCGAGGAACAGTCTAAATTTATCCTTGAGCGCGTTAATAACTTCGATAAACTCTATCTAGAATTCGGCGGCAAGCTTATCTTCGATATGCATGCAAAGCGCGTATTACCTGGATTTGATGAAAACGCAAAGATTAAACTGCTTCAAAAACTTAAGGACAACCTCGAAGTTATCGTCTGCCTTTATGCAGGTGATATCGAACGCAACAAGATCCGTGGTGACTTCGGCATCTCGTATGATAACGACGTTCTAAAGCTTATCGATGACTTACGTAGCAATGGCCTTTTGGTGAACGGCGTGGTCATCACACGCTATGACCATCAACCCGCTGCTAAGGTGTTTATCAACAAGCTCGAACACATGGGCATCAAGGTCACGGTTCATAGAGCGACGAAAGGCTATCCAACGGACGTGGACATGATCGTCAGCGAAGAGGGCTACGGCCAAAATCCTTATATCGAAACCACTAAACCCATCGTGGTGGTCACAGCACCTGGTCCAGGAAGCGGTAAGCTAGCGACCTGCCTCAACCAGCTCTATCACGAAAATCGCCTAGGCCGCAAAGCAGGCTATTCTAAATTTGAAACATTCCCAGTTTGGAACATGCCACTTAAGCACCCACTCAACATCGCTTATGAAGCGGCTACAGTAGACCTTAAGGACGTCAACATGGTGGATAGCTTCCATCTCGAAGCTTACGGCGAAGTGGCTGTCAACTACAACCGCGATATCGAAACCTTCCCTGTGCTTAAACGCATCATCGAGAAAATCACAGGGGCAGAATCCATGTATCAATCACCAACCGATATGGGTGTCAACCGCATCGCATTCGGCATTACAGACGACGAAGTGGTCAAAGAAGCTTCAAGACAAGAAATCATCCGCCGATATTTTAAGACCGGATGCGAGTATAAAAAAGGGCTTTGTGACATCGAAACGTTCAACCGTGCAAAAATGATCATGGAAGAACTTA